>Ga0114994_10003348_pt1 | contig 11689 bp, 10 predicted proteins | sample ArcticOcean_MG_C_9_FD_87043 | JGI IMG/M metagenome (GOLD analysis project Ga0114994, IMG submission 87043) | Marine microbial communities from western Arctic Ocean - ArcticOcean_MG_CB2_152 | ecosystem: Environmental > Aquatic > Marine > Oceanic | place: Arctic Ocean: Canada Basin | collected... | reverse complement strand
TTACGGTGTGAGTTTTAAGCCTGGGTAGCTCAGTGGTAGAGCGTTTCCTTGGTAAGGAAGAGGTCGGCAGTTCAATCCTGCTCTCAGGCTCCAAACATATTATTTTAGTTTTTAAGTATAGAAATCATGAGAGACACGATTCACCTTGAATGCACTGAGTGCAAACGCCGAAATTATACAACTTCCCGAAACAAGAAATTGAAAACAGAGCGTATGCAAGTACGTAAATACTGTAGGTGGGATCGGAAACATACTTTACATAAAGAAACGAAGTAAAACGTTTTTTTTTAAATTTCGCGTCCTGATAGGGCAGTAGCTCAGTTGGTAGAGCATCGGTCTCCAAAACCGAAGGTCGCAGGTTCGACCCCTGTCTGCCCTGCCAGAAATAATTGGTGCTGAGTTTTTACATTTAAAAGTAGTTTTTAAAACAGTAGTAGAAAATATTTTATCAGGATGTCAATATTCATCCAGAAATCTGATTATGTTCAAACGAATCCAACAGTTTTTTAAAGATGTCATTGCGGAATTTAAACGGGTGCAGTGGCCCACACGTGAGGCAACAATAAAATCAACCTCAGTAGTTGTAGGTGTCTCTTTAGCGGTGGCACTCTACCTGGGAATTGCTGATTTAGGACTTTCGGACATCATGCAACTGGTCATTGCCGGATAAAATAGTGGAAGAACAAACTGGAACCGAAATGGTATTGGAAGAACAAAAAGAGACAGCAATAATTCAGGACAGCACTTTGGGAGAACAACAGAGTGATGCTCATGAAGTAAGCGCTGATGATACAGACGCACAGAGTGAAGCTCAGGAAGTAAGCGCTGATGATACAGACGCACAGAGTGATGCTCAGGAAGTAAGCGCTGATGATGCAGAAGCACAGGTCAATGCTCCGCAGATCGAAGCTGACCCAGTTGCAGATAATACGGCGGAAACAGCAGAACAGGCTGAAGATAATGAAGCACAAATCCCTGAAAAGCCGAAAAATCCAAACGCAAAATGGTATATCCTCCAGGCATATTCCGGTTATGAAGGACGCGTGGAGCAGACGATTCAGCAAAAATTAAACATTGAAGGTCTTGAGCATCTGGTAGACGAAATTTTCATTCCTTCAGAAGATGTGATCCGCACGAAGGACGGCAAAAAACGCAAAGTAAACCAGAAATATTTCCCTGGATATGTACTGATTCTGATGGAGCTAACCCCGGCATTGTGGCACCTTTTGATGAATGTCAACAGGGTTTCAGGATTTATTGGTGGGACACAAAATAATCCGCTGCCGCTGGATGAGCGTGAACTTGAAACAATCCGTTCCCAAGTCAACGAACGATTCCAGCAAAAAGCGACAGAAGATGAATTTTCACTTGGACAAAAGGTGACTATCACCGAAGGTTCTTTTGGGAATTTCAGTGGTACAATTGACGAAATAAATCTCGAACGCAGAAAATTAAAAGTACTAGTAAGTATTTTTGGCCGTCCCACACCTGTGGAGGTGGAGTTCGAAAAAGTAAAACACGTAGTAGAATAAGACAAAAAAACCATGGCAAAGGAAATTTCATCATTCATCAAACTTCAAGTTCCTGCAGGAAAGGCAAATCCATCTCCGCCGATTGGTCCAGCATTGGGTCAACACGGTGTAAATATTATGGAGTTCTGCAAAACATTTAACGCACAGACTCAGGGACAAGATACAATCATTCCGGTGGTGATCACTGTTTACAAGGATCGCTCATTCACCTTTATTACCAAAACACCCCCGGTAGCGGTTCTGATCAAAAAAGCTCTGAAACTGAATAAGGGTTCAGCGACTCCAAATAAAGATAAAGTTGGTACTTTGAAAAAAAACCAACTGGAGGAAATTGCCAAGCAGAAGATGCCTGATTTGAATTGTTACAACCTGGAATCTGCCATGAAGTCCGTGGCAGGAACTGCCCGGAGCATGGGCGTATTGACTGAGGGATTATGATAAAATTGAGTAAAAGAGCAAAAGTTTTTCAAGCTAAAGTGGACGTAGAAAAACTGTATCCATTGACTGAAGCAATTAAATTGCTTAAAGAAGTCAAAGCGACCAAATTTGATGAGACAGTTGATGTTGCCTTGAGACTTGGAGTTGACACACGTAAAGCTGAGCAAATGGTGCGAGGAACATGTTCTATGCCAAATGGTCTGGGTAAGGAAATTCGTGTGCTAGTTTTTGCTAAAGCAGATAAAGTCATTGAGGCTGAAGAAGCAGGTGCGGATTATGTTGGCGGTGAAGATTTTGCCAAGAAAATTCAAGAAGGCTGGCTCGAGTTTGACCGTGTTGTTGCAACACCGGATATGATGGCAGTTGTAGGACGGATCGGGAAAATACTAGGTCCAAGAGGACTGATGCCAAATCCAAAAGTCGGTACAGTAACTTTTGAAGTTGCATCGGTGATAAAAAATATTAAAGCAGGGCAAGTAGAATTCCGTGCGGATAAGCAAGGTAATCTACATGCTGCTATTGGAAAGATTTCGTTTGATGAAGATAAACTCTGCGAAAATGTAAATGCCTTGGTTGATACTGTCAAAAGGATGAAACCAGCAGCCTCAAAAGGTATTTATCTGCGTAATTTTAGTGTTAGTTCTACAATGGGCCCCGGCCTTAAGGTGGATCCGCAAACAATTTAACACCTGAAAATTTTTTAGTTTTCTTGTCTAAGACAGTAGGGGCCTAACGGCTTAATTAATACCCTGCCGAGACTCAGCTTCCGCAAGTGATACAGCAAATTTTCTGCTGTGTTCCTTCCACTGTCTTTTTCAATTTTTAGCTCAATCTTCGGTTTTGAAAAGAAACGGCTTTCAGGCTTTTTCACTGGAAGTGTTTGTTTTAAAGCAATTCTGTCAAAAACTGCAGAAGCGAATTATTTAACATAATTATAACGGAAAGGTTCCATGGAACGAAGCCAAAAAGAAGCTCAAGTCAGTGAACTTCGGACAATCTTTAAAAGCATGTCTGCAGGAGTACTGGTTGATTATCGTGGTATTGAAGCAAATCAAGTTGTAGAACTTCGAAAGAAGTTGAATGATGCGTCATCCACCATGAAAGTAATCAAAAACTCACTGGCACGTATTGCTGCGGAAGACACTCCGTTTGCAGAACTTGCGGATCAGTTCACACAGACTCGTGCGCTTGTCTACTGTGACGGTGACGCGGTTCAGCAGGCTAAGGTATTGTCTGAGGCCGCTAAAAGATTAGATAATTTGAAAATACTTGCTGGAATCCTAGTTGGTGACAGCAAAACGAGCATCCTCAATACAGGTGAAGTGGAAGCACTTTCCAAATTACCTTCTAGAGAAGAGCTCCTCATGAAGTTGTTGTTCTTGATGCAAGCACCTGCAACTCAATTTGTTCGTACTCTAAACGCAGTTCCCGCGAAATTTGTTCGCACTCTGGCTGCAGTCCGGGATAGCAAATAACAATCCGGTATATTAACATTCTTCCCATGCTAGTGTGGAAGATGACCTTAACCTTTGTCTGAGAAATAAAATGGCAAGTATCACAAAAGACCAAGTAATTGAATTTATCGCCAACATGACCGTATTGGAAATGTCTGAGCTGGTAAAAGAAATGGAAGAAAAATTCGGCGTAAGTGCAGCTTCTGCTGCAGTAGCAGCTCCTGCCGCTGCCGGTGGAGCCGCTGAAGCCGCTGTTGAAGAAAAAACTGAATTTGACGTAGTTCTGACCAGCTTTGGTGAGAAGAAAATTAACGTCATCAAAGAAGTCCGAGTAATCACTGGACTGGGACTCAAAGAAGCTAAGGAAGCAGTTGAAGCTGCTCCAAAAGCAATTAAAGAAGGTGTCTCCAAAGAAGAAGCAGAAGAGATCAAAAAGAAACTTGAAGAAGCTGGCGCAAGCGCTGAAATCAAGTAAATATTTTTGTCAAGACCGTGTCCTTCCGGGGACACGGTCCTGCTTTTATCAGTACCGTCTTTTTTACCTCCTCACCCTTTTGGATATTCCAAGAAGAAGTACCCTTCAAGTTAGAGTTTTTATTAAGCATTTCGTGTTGATCACAATTTCACGCTGGACTGTTACAGAATAGAATTTTAGGCTAGTATAGTTTATTTTTTATAAAACTAAGGCCTTGCTTCACAAATGGAAGAATCTTTAAAAACCTTTGAAGAGTACTTTTCACAACCAGTGGAAGTACGCTTGCGTCATTATGAAAAAGAAGGACGCCTTCAGCATGTGATGCTCTCACACCAGTTTTCCATCAGCCTGATGGAAAAATTATTTGATATTGCGGATCACGTCAAGGAAATGACACGCAAGCCAAACGGAATAGAATTTTTGAAATCCTTGCTGTGCCACAAAAAGGCAATGCTCTATTTCACCCAGCCTTCTACTAGAACCTTCCTCTCATTTTTAACTGCCTGCCAGATGGTCGGCATGGACACCGGAGAAGTCCGTGATCCTTCTTTATCATCAGAGTACAAAGGTGAAAGTCAGGAAGACGGTGTCAGGGTTTTTAGCAGTTATTTTGACATGATTATCATGCGTGATCCCAAACCCGGATTTTGCGAATATATGGCCTATTTGCTGGACAATACTGGACGCAGCGTGCCCATCATGAATGGCGGCAGCGGCAAAGATCAGCATCCAACTCAGGCTCTGCTTGACCTTTACACTATGCACCGCTCTTTTCAGAAAACAGGAGGTATCCGCAAAAAAAGGTATGCGTTTGTGGGAGATTTGCTACGCGGTAGAGCGGTACGTTCTTCAGTCATGTTATTAAGTCAATACAAAGATGTCGAAATGGAGTTTATTGCACCGGCTGCTTTTCAGATTGCGCCTGATCTGGAAGAATATTTACTCACACAAAATGTAAATATTCATAAAACTGATAACTTGGAAAGTGTTATTTCAAGCGTCGACTGCATTTATATGACAAGGATTCAGGATGAGTATGATCTCTCAGGAGAGTCAAACCTGATTGATTATTCGCAATATAGCCTGACTCCAGATAATGTCAGACGAATGAAAACAGGTTCTATCATTTTACACCCTTTGCCCAGACGGCATGAAATTTCTCCTGAAGTCGATGCTGATCCACGTGCCATGTACTGGCGACAGCTGCGTAACGGAGTTTATGTCAGAGCCGCGCTCCTGCTTTATGTCTTCAATGTTGCACATCGCTTAAAGGAGTATTAAAATAACTACTGCTGCTATTGCTGGAGTAAAAGCCAATTATAGCTGATGAACGCGTAAATAGTCTAAATGGTACACTTGTATGTTATTCTCGCTTTCGCGGGGATGACAACTATTTACGAATGCATCATAGCTGAAAAAGTTTTTTAATCTTAAAAATAAACATGTCCAACCCTAAATTCCTTTCAACAAATGTTGCGGCTTTACTCGTATACGGACGTCCACCAATGGTGTTTGCCAGCATGGTTTGCGCCATCAGCGTGATGCTGGACCGCAATCCATTTGTTTATTATAGCGGAGTAATTTTTCTGCTTGCCGCAATGATCCTTGATTTAATTGACGGCTGGTTTGCGGCACGTTTCAGACCACAGGCAAAACTGTCACATTTAGCGGACCGGATCATGGATAAAGTCGTGTATGCGATTGTTTTTCCGATGGTAGCAGTAGGAATGATGTGGCGATACCAGACTTTAGCTGAAAGCTCGAATTTTCGTTTGGAAATGCTGCACGTAGTTTTTGTATTTGTCTTGTGCGTAACAGTTTTAATGCGTGACAATTTTGCACACTTCATGAGAAATTTTTCGCTCCGGAAAGGCGAGGAAGAAGAAATGAAGGAAGTAACCAGACTGCGTACAATGGTCGCTGCTCCGATTGGAGTTGTACTTTATATTCACGCTTTTTATGTGCCAGGAGGACCGGATTCTTCACTTTATACCTGGATTAGCTGGTTGGGAGCAATTCCGATTCAGCAGCTTTTCTTTCTGGAAATCCTGCTGCTGATCATCAATTTTGGCTCAATTGCAGGTTATTGCCGAAAATACGGTACTGCATGTCTTGACGATCTTTGTTTGAATGATGAGGTTTTGCGCCGCAGAATATTAGCCGTTTTCCCGAATGCGCTGACAGTGATGAATGCGCTTATGGGTGTTTTGGCCATGCTCTTTGCTTATCGGGGACGAGTTCAGGAAGCATACCTGATTCTGCTGGGAGCAGGTTTTTTTGATAAACTTGATGGTGCAGTCGCCAGGAAGCTTGGACTCACAACGCCTCTTCCATCTGCAAAACCTAGAAAATATAACATCACCTTAGGCGGTGTTCTTGACGACGTTTCCGACACAGTCAGTTTTTGCATTGCTCCGGCAGTTATATTTTACATCCTGATGTCACAAGTTGCTGATGAATCCATTCAGGCTCTGCCATACGGTTGGGTTGCAATTATGTACGTTTTTTTAGGAGTGACACGTTTAGTTTTATTTATTCTGGATCAAAACAGTATCCCCGGATTTTTCAAAGGCATCCCAGTTCCGGGAGCAGCTCTTTTAGCAGCAGCCCCTTTCATAATGCTTGGAAACGCGCTTGAAGCAAATTCTTCTGACTTGGTTTTTTGGGCACAATTTTGTTTTGTCTTAATGATAATCGCGGCTATTTTAATGATAAGTTTTCCTATTCGATATATGCACATCGGCCGCTTAATGAGCCGTAGCAGAAAGTTTTTATTTTTCACCATCCTGCTTATAGTAGGTTTCGCTTTCACACCATATTTCGGGCATGCCGCACTTGCTTACCTGATCTTATATGTTTTTTCGCCAATTTACACTTGGCGTATAAGTCCGGAAGTCGCCTCAGAGGAGAATCCGGAAAATCTCTCTCCCTCTTCTTGAACTCCAATGCAGGAACTAACTGTGGACACCGAGTCCTCTGAACTTCCGGAAAATACTGAAGAACGAATTGTTGCTCCGGAACAACAATTCGGCGAGCATTTTGATCAATCTTTACGTCCGGAACGTTTACGTGATTATATAGGTCAACAGGAAATTAAGGAAAATCTGCTGGTTTTTATCGGAGCAGCCAAAAAACGTGGTCATGCGTTGGATCATGTCCTTTTAAGCGGACCTCCGGGATTGGGAAAAACTACACTCGCAAATATTTTCTCGCGTGAAATGGAGGTGCAGTTACGCGCGACTTCCGGACCAGTTATTGAACGTCAGGGTGATTTAGCCGCAATTCTCACCAACCTTGAGCCTGGAACAATTTTGTTCATTGACGAAATCCACCGGCTGAACCGAGTGGTGGAGGAAGTCCTCTACAGCGCAATGGAGGATTTCACCCTCGATATTATTATCGGTGAAGGTCCGGGTGCCCGTACCGTAAAAATCGATTTACCGCATTTTACACTGGTGGGTGCAACAACAAGGGCCGGATTACTTACTTCACCCCTGAGGGAACGTTTTGGGATTCAGTTCCGTCTTAATTTTTATGATCCGGAAGAGCTGAAAACGATCATCCTGCGCGCGGCAGCTTTACTGGGCATTGAAATTGTGGAAGAAGCATCTCTGGAACTTGCGCGTAGAGCAAGAGGTACACCCAGAATCGCAAACCGTTTACTGAAGCGCTGCCGTGATTTTGCAGACATGCAAACTTCAGGTGTGATCACTTTGCCGCTAGTCAAGAAGAGTCTGGAGAAAATGAGAATAGATCTGGAGGGTCTGGACAAAATGGATCGGCTCATTCTAGAAGCTATCATTGAAAAATTTGGCGGAGGCCCTGTCGGCCTCAGTACCCTTGCGGCTTCTGTCTCAGAGGAAAAAGACACCATTGAGGAGGTCTATGAGCCTTTTCTGCTGCTCAAGGGATTCTTGCAGCGTACTCCACGAGGACGGGTGGCGACCGAAAGGGCTTATCAGCATTTGGAAATTTCAGCACCTCCTAAAACGCAAGAAACTCTTTGCTGAATATATTTTTTGCAAACATTTCCGGAGCACTTTTCTCAACTGCTTCTTTTTTGCTTATTGCCGGATTCGATTGAACAAAGTCCTTGTCTCTGCAATCACTCCAAGTGGAGATGATCGTGCTGAACAAAAATTAATTTTCCTCTACAGTAAGCTGTTTTAATTATGGATACTGATTTTTTTCCAATTGAAAATTATCCCTTCCTCTCTCCGTTCATCTTTACTGAGGATCCGCAAAAACTTAAAAAACACAAAAAAGCTTTACTTAAAAAACTGATTAAAGCTTGGATGCCTCTGCATATTGAGAACAGCCAGACATTGGAATATCTTGCTGCCCGTGAAAAAGTTTTTGCAGCTGTTACTGAAGAATATTATGAAGAGCAGTATAAAATAATTGTAGAAAAGAGTCTTAGCGCCGACAGCTCCTTTGTCACACTTGCCCAAAATACACGTCTACTGGACAGTATCATCCACACTGCTTTCGAATATGCGTTCAAAGATCTCACAATCCTCAAAGAAAAATTAATTGAAGAACTCAAAAAAGAGTATCGATTCAAACAACGGACACTACCTAAAAATCAGCAAAAACTCGAACTGACGCAAAAGCAAATCGAGAAGCTTGAATCAAATCCTGAAGATCCTGAACAAAGGCAGTTGCTGAAATATTACAACAGTATTGAAGCAGATTTGAGAAAAGAAACCGCGGCCCTCACTGAACGCCTGCAGGACTTAAAAGAGCAAATGCCGCTTGTTCAGCAAGCTGAGTTTAAACGTGATTTTTTACTTAATCATCTAGTTGTCTTCGCTAGAGGAGGATACGGACGCGCGGAACTCAGTTTCGCCTCAGACAGGGATCTTGGATACTGTCTTGATACACAGCAGTTAAGTTCCGGAGAAGCTGAGATTTGCCGGCAGTTCATTATTCATATTGAGCATTTACTAAGGATCGCGGGTATAGAAACGGCGCACCAATACTTTGAATTAAACGAAGATTTATCCCGTTTTAAAGACCCCGCCGCCATTCATACCATTCCGGCCATCTTGGAAAGCAGAGTTCTGCTGGGCAGTAATAATTTGGCGAATGCGTTGAAACGCCGATTTTTTCAAATCCTGCCTTATGAAACATTCGTCCTGAGCCAGATACGAGATTACCATGATCGTGCAGTTCCAGGACTGAGCCAGATGAATCTCAAGGAAGATCAAGGTGGTTTGCGCTCTCTGCAAATCCCGCTTTGGCTGGCAGCAGCGACTTTTGGTGTATTTCCAAATCAAACTGCAGATATGCTGGCCCTGTTGATTCAAAAACGTATAATTTCTCCGAGACAGGGTTATAAACTTTGTCAAGCTCTGGAATTTTTGTATGACTTACGCAATTTTTCCGCAACCGCGGAGAAGTTTCATTTTGATGATGAGGCGCGAGAAAGAGGACTTTCTGAAAAAGACATCCAGATTAATATGATCAATGATGCAACCGAACGGCTTTACCTGCTCAAGAAAAAACGTTTCCAGAGTATCGACGTTTTTGACCGCTATCGTCTGCAGATGGTGAATTATATTCAATATCTTTCACAGGCTATTTTGCAACGGCTTCTTGACCGCACCATAGTAAGGACGTTCTCAAATTTCCAGGTTGTTGTCCATCTTGGTAAACGTCAAATTGTTGAGGTAAACGCACTTGAAGGTTTACCGCAGGTACCGATATCGCTGATATTCAACGATCCAACTGCATTGCTCGAACTCTTTGAATATGTGGGGCAATCGGAATATGATTTGTCTTTTGATCTCAAGGACGAAATGGCGGACCTGATCCGGATCATCACTCCGGATGTGATCGATGCTCACCGTCCACAGATTGCAGAACGTTTTACGAAACTTATGCTGACTCCGTTTGCGGCAAGTGCTTGGAGAATCATGTTCGATATTTGTGAGCCGGTTAATGCGGAAAATCAACCCCGGACTTTGATTGGTTGTTTCATTCCGGAAACAAATAAGATGCGTTTTTTACTGCGTAACCTGGCTTATCATCAACATCCTGTTTGCACTCATACTTTGAATGCCCTAGATCGTACACAAAAAGAATTGGATAGATTAAAAAAAGATTATCAAGAATTATATCAATATCTTGAACCAAAACATATCTTAGCGCTCAAGTGGGGAATCCTGTTCCACGATGTAGGAAAAATAGATCCGCAGACTGATCATGAAGTTTCCGGAACTTCGATCGCCGTCAAGGCTCTGGAGCGCATCGGTTATGAAGACCAGGAATTATTCACGCTTGTATCTCTGCTTATTGTACATCACACGACAGTCGTGCAACTCAGCAGAACTTCCGCCTATTTCGATCAAGCACTGCAAAGTTTTTTCGAAATTGCAGACCGTAACCTGATAAATGTCATTTTGCTTTTTCTCTGCAATATCTCTGATTACATTTCTGTGAGTGAAAGCAACGCCCATTCAACACGAGGCTTGAGGACATTTTTTGAAGAGACATACCGAGTTTTTGCCGAAATGCGTTCCTCCCAAAAGCAGGTGGATTCCATGGATTTCATCCTCTCGTATCTTGATAACAAAAAAAATGACCTCGAATCAGACACACGTATTGATCTGCTGATTAACAGAAGTCTCAGTGAAAATCTGGATTCGGTTTTGCTCAAACCGTTGGCGCGGATAAATAAAAAAGAAAGAAAACTGCTTGAAAAATCAGAAGACGAATTACAAGTCCTCTGGCGTGACCTTAAACTTGGTTCACTTGACAAACATGGTACTGACCAGACTACAGAAAAATTTATCCGCACAATTCGACAAACTCTCAGCAATAAAACTTTGGTTGAACTGACAGAGCTTTACAGTCCTTTAATCAACTGGTTTTTTGCTTCATTTCCAAATCGTTTTCTGCTCAGTTCTTCTCCAGGAATGGTTGCGGAGAATCTGACTATATTCAACAAACTTGAGCGTCCCGCAATTGTAAATGTCATAACCAATGCAAGAGGACGGCTTAACGCTCTGCTGATTTATGTACATGACCTGCCTCAGATTCACAGTAGAATCGCCTACACCTTGAACCTGAAGCACCTTAACATTGAATCGGCAAAAATAAACCAAATAAATTTTGCGAGCGGAAACGTTGCTTTTTGCTATTATTTGAAGGTTTCAAAAAGGGAGGAGGATAATGTTATTTTTCCGCTGGAGGTGGAAACTTCCATAAGAAGAAATACTCCGCCTGCACTGAAAATAAAGCCTCAGACTTTTCTTCACAACACAAAGTTTCAACTGGAGTACCTTAAAGATGATAAAAAAGGTTACATGGTCAAAGAAACCAATAATGTATCTTCTACTGATTTTCCTGTGTGGAAAGGAGATTCAAGAGATAAAACTGAATTTTCGAGACGTGATAAAAATTATCTCCGTATTAAAATAACTGCCGAAGACGCGCCCCTAGTTTATTACAAAATGGTTAGTGCGTTTGATCGGGCGGGTGTGCCGATTCAGCAGGCCGTCATTACAACCATTGGACATCAAGTTATCGATACCTTTTACATTACTACTGACGATCATAAAAAATTGCTTAAATCAGACTTTGAGGAAAAGCTCAAACAGGCTCTAATGAGCCCCTCTGAAATTTGATATCATTACATTCATATTAAGTGATTGAAAAAGTTTGACTTTAACAATGATTGTGATAATTTAGATAAAACTTTGTATCCAGATGACACTGAGGGATCTGGCCCTTTGAAGTGTCGAGCATCCTTTTTCCGCATCAAGGTGCTAATGCCAGCCCCTCCG
>Ga0114994_10003346_pt1 | contig 11690 bp, 7 predicted proteins | sample ArcticOcean_MG_C_9_FD_87043 | JGI IMG/M metagenome (GOLD analysis project Ga0114994, IMG submission 87043) | Marine microbial communities from western Arctic Ocean - ArcticOcean_MG_CB2_152 | ecosystem: Environmental > Aquatic > Marine > Oceanic | place: Arctic Ocean: Canada Basin | collected... | reverse complement strand
CGCCTGGTGTGTCGCTCGTCTCGTTCGATAACGGAATTGTACACGCTCAGTCGCAGCGCAATGGCATGAGCTATGTCATCGCACCCAGCGGCAAAGGGGGCAGCGCTATGATACGCCGGCTGTGCGTGGGTGGGTCACGTTTGGAAAATGCCAAATGGGCAGGGGCATGTCACGTCCTCGAGCACGCCGATTTCCGTACGCTCGACTGGCTGAAGTTCGGCGGGATCGATAAAAATGCATCCACTAGCAAGACTTTCATCGACCACCAAGCGTACCTACTGCTGGACCCGGCCGTGGGGCATGTTCGCCGGGAGCTGGACTTCCAGCATCAGACCATGCTGGGGAGGAACCTGATAGGGCTGTCCATGCGTGATATCAAGCTGGAGATCGACAACGTGCTGGACGAGCGCGACTTTAATGCGCAAGCTGGTGCCGCCTATCGTACGATGATAATGAAGGTCGAGGAGCTGTTGCTACCTCGGGTATGGGGTGGTAATGCGTACGTGGGGGCTACGATTGGCAACGACATCAGTTTGTCGAACATACACGATGCGCAAGATTTAATGACGCTGCACCACATGTTTCGCGCGCCGCAGCGTACACACCTGGTCATATCGGGCCCGGTCGACATCAATAGTACACTGGCGCTGTTCAACAACCGATTTGGCGAGGTTCCATTAGGCGACGAAAGCGTATTGCGGGCGATCCCGCCGTCGACCGCACCGACGGCCACCGGGCGACGGACCGCCAATGTCTCGACGAACGCGGGTACACGCTACTTGGCCATCGGTGGCATCAAAGGTGCGTACAGCCCGGACGCCGATGTCAGTATGATCATACAGCACCTCGCCAGTGTGCTAGGTGGGCAGCCCGCCGTCAAACAGCATGGAGTATCGGACGTCATGCTGTATTTCAATCCCGAAAGCCAGACCGGCTGTTTCTCCCTTCTCGCCAAGGTGACCATGCAGGGTGCCGAGGAAGCAGCCATGGTCGAGGCACAGCATGCACTAGAGGAGCACGTTATTGCACCGCTGCGTACGTTCGGGGACCGTGGCGTGCTTGGTGAGCTACTCTCGCAGTACCGCACCAGTATCAAAGACACACTCGCATCGGGACCACAAGAGGTCGCGGCGCTGGCGATACAGGGGATATTGGCGTGTGGCAAGCCCTCGCTTGCATGGCACGTGGAAGACCGCTTTGCCGATGATGTCATCACACCCGAGCGGGTGCGCGAAGTCGCGAATCTGATGTTTAACGAAGAGCACCTCGCTGTGGTACGTTGCACGGAGTCGGATGGTAGTGTCGCCCCCGCCGGAATTGTACACGACGCCGCCCTATCACAGTCGTGGCTGGAGGCGCTCGGTCTCTCACAGGGGTCGACCAGGATGCCAGTGCCTGCCCTATCGCTTGCTGTATCCTGTGCGCATCACACCCCGGACTCGGGCGGAGCTCGCGCGAACTATATCGCGCCCCCGGTGTACATTCGACCGGGGGAAGTCGACAATATCGAGCAGGTAGTTGTACGCAACGAAAACCAGGACGAGGTCGCGAAAGTCGCGTACAACAAGAGCTTCGTCTACCCACTGCACAAGCAGAGCATGTCATGTGCGTTCGGTACAGTCGCCGATTACGGTGGCTGGGCACAGGCGACCCTAGTGACGTCGGCCATGAACGTTATCGCAAAGGTCGTGGGCGCAAACAAGTGCAAATACGAGCTCCAGGGCACCCAGCTGCTGGGCACGGTCGATCACAGCGCGCTCGGCCAGCATGCGGAGTGTGGCGGCGGCTGCGATGCGGCAAAGCCTCTTGTTACCACTGTCGCCGTGGCCGCCGCACTGAGTGGGGCCGCCGGGGAGGTGCGCGGTTTAGGCCAGCTGCGTACCGCACTGCCCGCGAAAGCCCTGGAAGAGGCCGTGGAGAGTATATCCAAACAGTATCAGAGCCCGTCGTGGGTGGCACAAGCTCAGACACGCAGCCAGATGTGCAGTCCTAGTGATGCCGGGTACATACCTTCTGATCTCGGCACGGCCGTGCGTATGCTAGGGTCCGAGCACAGCTACGTGCTGAGGGGTTTGCGCTCACTATACGACACCACACCGCACCTCGTGGGCACGAACATGACTGTCAGCGACCTCATTGGCACCGTACGCAATATCGCTACTGTCGCCAGCGAGGTACAGAAGATCGCGAAGACCCTGACACCTGATATCGTGCGACAGCGCCTGGTCTCCGCACGCGCACCGGACATTCAGATGATCCAGACCATGCAGGGTTTGCGGACATACCCTTATGTCGCATCTACGCATGCGCGTATCCCCCTGGACCGTGCCGACCGAGCCTCCTTTATTGTGTCGAACCAAGTCATGGTGGGTGGCATGGGCTCTGTATACACGCACGACCTGCGGCAACGGGGGGTTTCGTACCGACCTGCGGGTGGTATACGCCTTGGCTGGCAGCAGCGACCCGTGATCATGTTGCACGCTACGTTCGATGCGACGCAGGCCGACCAAGGCCGGGGGCTTACCACGGATACGCTGTCGCGCTGGTGTGCCGGTGACGAGCGCATCTTTACGCCGGCTGCGATACGCCAAGCCAAAACGTGTCTACAGGAGCAGTTACAGTTGCGAAATATGGACTATGATGTGCAGAAGTTTAGTCTATTAGCAGAACTGGACCCCGCCAAGTATGGGGCGCGAGAGGTAGTGCGCGCAATCTCTCAGGTGGATGCGTCCAGTGTGCGTGATACGATGCGCCGCTACTTCGGCCCTAGGAGCTCGATCAAGGAATCGTGGGTCGCGCTCGATGACCGTGTCCTGATCGCGCGCATGCCTCGTGCTAGACTATAGCTTCGTCGTCTTCACCTGCCGTTGGTGTACTAACCATCGCGCTCGCCCCTCGAACTTGCCGCCGGTGGCTTAGGAACGCCATAGCACTCAGTACCACAAGACACACCGAGGCGGCGGTGTCTTGATCCAGTTCTCCTAGCATAAACCCGTATACCATCCATGTAATCTCTAGATCTGTTTTCATGCAAGTGGCCGGCTGGAAGCGTGCCAGGACAAGAAGCGACACCAGCACCCAGTGGCCTGCGTCTAGTAGTACGGTATTGGCATGCGACCCGTGGTCGTGGTCATGTCCGTCAACAGTGCTCATCATTGCAGATACAAAGGCAAGCAGCACCGCAATATTGATCGCAGTAGCGTGTGGTCTAAGTCTATTGTGGATATCGGTACACGTCATTCTCCTCTCTTACGTTTCTGAGCGCCTTGCGCATATGCATCGACCAGCACGTCGGGATAGCGCGATACGCTTGGTTGCGCGTCTGAACAGCGCCCCGCGAACAGTTTCAGATCCATAGTGCCACGTTCTTTCATCACGGCAGTCTCCACGGGCTCACGGACACACCTGGAGTGGTGTGCACGGTGGTCGCTCTGCAGTGCCGACCGAGAACCGCTGCCCATCACCAGTTCGCACTCTACGGGCATGAACATACCCTGCTGTACATACTCCGACATGGGTTCGCCAATGTCGCGTGTTTGCAGGAGGTGTGCATAGCCTGGCACGCAGGTGGTCGTTATTTCTCTGCCCATGGGGCCAACATGGCAAAACGTCTGCATCAAGAGCTCGAGCGGCGTATTTGTTATCGGCTCAGCCTCGACACATTGTATATGGAACGACAGGCCTCGCATCGCGTAGTATTGCTGTTGTGGTGCGTGTTCGTCCGGTGCCATACCGTGCAATGCACCTATGTGGGGTACATACGGCTTCGACTGGATCGTGGTGTTCCTCAGCTTACCCAGGTGTGCCGTAATCACGTCGCGTGACACATTGTGTCCGTCTGGTATGTGCATAAGCAGCTCGTCTGCCAACTGCGTTGCGGTCTCGCATCCTTGCACCTTCAGGTAATTAAAGCCACGATCAGGGTCGCATCGGTAGGTCAGCTCACGTAGTGCCTGTGTAAATGGCCCCTGGATTTGATTGCAGAGCTCTGCCTCGTATAGTCCCAGCGCAAACTTCGCCTGCTCAGCGGTGATCACCAGAAGTGGCTCGAGCTCGTGTATGTCCGCGGGCTGGGGTGTCATGTTCTTGCGCGGGGAGTCGCTGAACGCATACTGAATCATAATCGCGGTCACGATACAGCATTGTCGTGCCATGATGATGATACGCTCTATCGTCCGTGGTGGCATCGGCCTCTGCTGCGAATACTGCTCAATAACCGCATGCACTGCATCCAGGTTCACGGCCTGCATCGCACCGATATGTATGGACCGATGTATCCAGTAGTTTGCCTGCTGCAATGTCCTGATCCATTCATTCAGTGCATGTCTGCCCGCCCTTTCCGACGCCGAGGGGTTGCGGTCCGCTGCCATAAGAGCCATGATTGATTTCCCACGCACATCGCCGCCTCGCGTCGGAAAGATGGTATCGAACCGAGATATCAAAGCACTGTCTCGACTGGAGTCGCCGCTCCTGGATTGGCCAACGCTCCAGTCATTTGTAGCGGCTAGATAGCACAAGTGTGCCCGACTACAGCTCTCGACCATGACACGCTCTCCATCGATCATCTGGCAGCTTTCCGTTGTAGCCTCGTGGCTGGTGAGAATCTCTTTCGTCTGGGCCGTACGAGCACCACCGTCTCTCGCACTACAGTCCCCGAAGAAGTCGCCGGGCATCTCATGGTCAATCAGCACCCGACTGCCCTGGTCCCTGCTGTACGTAAGGCTGTTTTCGGTCCGCCGTGTGGCACGAGCCACCGTACCCGGGATCAGCATCTCCTCGATCAGCGTAAACACGTACGACTTGCTCGTGCTGTTCGGCCCCGCCAAAATGGCCGAGTAGTGTATCTGCCCGTTGCTAGCCTCTCGAGCAACGTCTTGTGTACCCAGTAGCAGTTTCAGCAGCAGTAGGTGCTGCTTGTATAGGAACGCGTACGCCTCGCCCTCAATCAGGAACTTCGCCACCCATGTCGCGAAGGGCGACAGAGTCGGGTCCGTATAGGGGACTGTGGTCAGCGGCTGCGCCGGGTACATCGCGATAGCCCGCTCTGGCTTCGGCACATACCCCGCTTGCTCACCGTGGAGGCTGTGCGCGATTTCGTTGCGTGCCCATGCTATGTAGCCCTCTTTACCCGTCGCGCGCTGGGCTCGATCTTTGAGCTGCTCCCAAACGCTTTTCATCTCCTGGCAGCTGATGCTGGGTACCATTCGGCTCATATGATACAGACCCGCGGCACGGTCGTCTGTGCAACTCAAGGGCAGCTCCGGTAGCTGGCGCTGCTGGTACCACGGGCAGTACTTCAGAAAGAATATCTCTACGTCAAGGTCCGTTCGTGCCATCGGGACCACCTGGTTCTGTGGTTCGAAGATCCCGTCGCTCCATTGTCCCATAGGCGACGAGCCGAACACATCGCAGGGCGGTAGGTGCTTGAAATCATCCACAGCCGACGTCGCCACGTTCCCCGTGTACGTCGAGCAGAGCGCGTGCCACATGTCAGCACGGAGCATGAGATTCTCGCGAACTGTATCCTCCCTGTGCAGTATTTTGCCGTCGGCCGCCGCCAGGTCTGTGAGCTCTGCAATACTCTGCGCTGCACAATCTACCGCAGGGTCGTCGGGGTCGTACAGCACGTGAACGTAGAAGTGAGACGGAAGACTCAGCGCATCGTCGCTGTCCCACTCGATGTAGGCGCTCGAGTTGCTACCCACTTTCGGGTTACGCATCATACCAAAGTTGATACGCAGGAATATACGCAGCAGCTGGTACCGTGCATGGGCCTCTTGTGATGTATCGAAATCCCCGAGTGTGCGTGCATTGTGCCGTAAGTACTGCAGCGGTACGCGTATACCCAAGTAGTGTGACGCCGTTTGCGCTTGTACATCCGCTGAGCTAAACCAATTGCGCCCCGCAGAGGATATCACGGACATAACACAGATGCGTGAAACTTTTTATATACAGTTTATCGGAAGCCGCGGGATCTCTGCTGAGGGATAATATCGGCAATACTTTTCATCGCGTCCGTCGCGTTGCCTGAGCCCTTCAGACCCCGGTATGCCTCGCGAATCTGGTCCATCGTATCATTGCGGCTGTAGATCGCAGTACCGCCGTTGGATGCAGCACCGCGCTGGACAGCGAAGGGGTTCTCCGTGCGGGCCCGCTTCGACGCCCGTACTGCCTCCACCTCGGGTACACCTGCCATGTCGACCGACGTACCGTGGCACCCGGGCCGAGAAGACGATACGGCCGCATGATACGCCTGCTCCATCAGTTTACGCTCGGAGTCTTCTTTCTGTGCTTTCAGCTCGGACTCGAGTTTCTTAGCATGCTTGGAGGCGCAACAGGCGACCTCGAGTACACGCCGCACCTCATCCGGGTACTTTTCACGCAGCGTAGTGATTGCCCTGGTGGTATCTTCGCCAGCCAGCGCCGGATCCAGGCTTGCGATATGCTCCAGAACTGCGTCACCGAGCTCCTTCGCCTTTTGGGTTTGCTCCTGAATAGCCGCCTGCTGCACCAGGCGCTCCTTCTCCTGCACCGCCGCAAGTGCCGCCGATTTCTGCTCCAGCTCTGCCTTGAGACTGTCGTTCTGCCGCGATGCCTCGACCACTTCGGCCATCAGCTGAGTGGTACTAGGTGTGAGCGCATCGGCCGCCGAAGCGGCGACAGCCGTCGACTCTTCGGCCGGTGCAACAGGTGTAGGATCGGTTTTGGGCGCCGCGGGAGTGGTAGCCATGTTTCGTTGCTTGAAGTTCGTTACTTTATACCTACCTTCATCTGTTGTTGTTGACGAATGCACGATGTTGCACCCCGGTCGCCGGGGCTCTTTGCATATGCTCACTTCGAGGCCGCGCTTATTGGTTGATCCGTCGGCATATTTCGTGTAGATATGCTGCAGACTGAGTGAACCATAGACAGGTTTACTCGCGGCAAGGTCGTTGCGAACAAATTTGCCCTCGATCGTGCTCGTATCGATATCGGCCAGGACCCATTTTGTCCCGCCGGGGTCATTCCACGAGCGTGACACATGGCCGACTTTCACATTGTCAGCGTGCTCAAGGTGCACGGGCAACCCGGTCGCGTCGATACTAAGGGCCTCGGCTGGTGTGATATGGAAATGCTCTTGGTCGCTCTCCGGATGCTTCGCTGCTGTAGCATGGGATGTTAATATATTCCCAATGAAATGCACCATTACGTTATACGGGTGGGGTCTACTTATAGTTACCGCACGCCCACAATACCCACGACCCCACCGCGCTCGAAACCAACAGCGACCGAGTGGATTACATAGCGACCTACTCGCCATCCGACCCGTGGTGCGTCCGCGTAATGCCGCCGACGCAAGCGACGTAGAGGAAGCACACACCACCACCACGTTCGTCCTCGCGGAAGACCATAGAGGCGACCCTCGGTAGCGTCAACGCGCACATATCCCCTGCCGTGCATATCATGTATAGTACACCTATGGCGCAGCTTATATGCGGGCAATAGACTTGGTCGCATATGTCTAGTCAGATGCCGAGATCGCATGACGTCCCTGCTGTAGTTATACCGTTTCGCGATCGACATCATCACCTACCGTGCTTGCTCTCCCGCTTGCGTGGCTTCTGTGTCATCGTCGTCGAACAAACGGATGATCTGCCCTTCAATCGTGGTGCGTTGCTCAACGCCGGGTACGTCAAGGCGCGCGAGTTAGGTCACCAACGTGTTATCCTACACGACTGCGACCTGATACCGGACGACACGCTGCTACGAATGTACGACGAACCATGGCCACGGCCAGTCGTTCATTTCGGGGCGCGGTTTCGCCGATACAATAACAGCCGGACCTATTTCGGCGGTGTGCACGGATTCACGGCAGGGCATTTCCCAGGCTACCCGAATCATTTCTGGGGATGGGGGGGAGAAGATGACGCGCTGCGGAAACGAACTGCGTTACGGAATTGTACCTATGCCAGGTGCGGTGAATATTTGGACTTGGAGGGGTACGGCCGCCCGGGTGACAAGCTACGCACCTTGCTGCCGGAGCACCGGTGCCAAAACAAGCGCGAACTGCTCGCATCTGATAACCAACAGGCCGACAACCACAGAAGCCATACCCTGGTGCAATCAATGAGATGGGAGCATTCAGACGGCATGCTATGGGGTTTTATTAGACACCGTCGTGGAGCATGACATCGGCCTGTCTACAAGAGGTCATGGTCTGCATAGCGATACCTATGGAGTTGCGGTACCGTGTGCTTGCGATGCGCCCTGCCAGTACGTCCGCTTGGAGTGGCCCAGGGTTGCTGACTAACCTCGGTTCGTTTAGCGCATCGCGTTCCATCAGTGGTGCGATATAAAACTTGGTGTGCTGCACGAGGGGTTCAGCGGCAGCCATAATGGCAGTAAACCCAATCAAAACGTCGGGGACATGGGGTCCAAGTGCGCCAAAGCCCAGCAGTTGCAGCGGCACAGGCCCGCCCAGTACACTTATATCAGGGCCCTGTTCTGGGGGTGCAACATCCACGATCCCCTGCTGTGCCGCCATACCGGTACCATTAATGAGCAGCCCACCAACTGGGGTATTATCTCGTCCATTGGGAAAGTTAAACGACAACGTATCGCTCAGGCCCTGGCGTGCTCCATTGGTCAGGAAATAATTCGTCCAGAAGGTACCCCAGGGCTCGTTCAGTTCAGGACCCGTGAAATGACGGACCGAGGCAGTTCGCACGTCAACGAGGTCTCTGGTCTCAGGCTTAACATGTAGATCGCGTGTCGTGGCATTACGGGTACCACGGGCCTGTACCACTACAAGACCCCTGATGTACGTACGTGGTGTATAGTCGACCACAACCCGTTCTTCGTATGTCACCACGGGAAGGTCAATGCGATCCGGCACGAACACGTAGATACGGTCATTGGGGTCCAGGGCCTGTGCTACTGCGACACCTGCTGGGGCCACGGGCGGCGGTACTGTGAAGTACGTGTCCTGTATATGACGTACGGCATCTTCAAGACTTTGCCCGGGCGTGGCTGCGTGGTAGTACGGACCGACCCCGGTATCTCTGCCACGCAAAATACCATCCTCGGTAAGCTCAGCAGTAATACCGGCACCGGTGGGGTTGTATAGCTCGGCATCATGTGATCGGTCGAAGTTGAGACTGCACCCCCGTATCATTTTACGTTCCGCCTGTGCCATCCCTGCCCCTAGCAGAGCAGCGATCCGCAAGGCCTTAGCAGGCGGCTGTTCAATAGGCCATGCGACCGTAGCGGTGTTGGTATCAAATGCGTGGTTAAAAAAGTGGTAATCCGCCGCTTGGTTCTGTAACTCCTCACCTGGATTAACGTTGGCCCCGCCGCATTCTCCCACGTTGTTGATAGCACTAGCACTCCCCGCCGCTGGCACTACCAGCTCCGTCCGTCTCATGTAGCGAAGCAGCGCGGCAGCAGTATCGGATCCAGGTAAAGCCGCGACATCGGCAGGTGCGGTGTTTGCCTGTGCTAGTACAGCCGCGTAATCGTTAGCGGGAATGCCAGCAGCTATAGTAGCCAGAGCATCAGCGCCTGCGTGGTTCACACCCAGAAACTGGTCAGGAAAAGTGAGAGGTACCCCCGCTGCCGCCCGGACTTCACTTTGGGCGGCATCTTCCGCTATGGACGCAAGAAGCGCAGCTTCAGTGCGCCACGGAACATCGTCGTGAGTACGGTCAGATAATCCCGCGAAGTGTCCACAGACTAATTGAGCACGTGCCATCAGCTATCGGCATTGTAAGCTCTTCTCTTATACATCACAGTCACTGTTATTATATGAACGTGCCGCCGCGCGGGGGTATCGCGCGAGCAGCACGAATAGCAGGTAACCCCGCGAAAGCAAGAGCTGCCCCACCAATAGCTGCCACAGCATTTGCGGCATTCACGATGTGCTGGGCCACTCGGGGATCACCCGCATTCTGATCCCACTGTAGCCGCTCTCTAATGGTGTACCGGAAATCGGGCATCAGAATGGCCGGCTCGTTCAGGTGTACCCGAATCTCGTTAGACCGCATGCCCGAATACAGATCCTCGAATGCCCCATCATCAGTGGGTACCGCTTCGATCCGCGCCAGCACTTTTCGGAACGGTATACCGTCGATATGGTCATTGGAGCGGTGACGTGATTGGCGCACGACATCCTTGACATCGATCCGCATGCACAACCGCTGGCCAGCGGAAATGGTGTCGCGGCTAGTATTCACCACCGTCATAAGGCCGCCCCGGGTGGCACTAAAACCCTGGCGCTGCAAGGCACCGGCGGCTCCCGAATCACAGCCTGTAACCGCTACACCCATGTATACGAAGTAGCTTGAAAGTACTTTGCTGACCTCCTTCACTGACCCCGCCCTGCCACGGGTATCATCTTCTAGCCATCCGAGCAAAGCACCGTCCGCATCTTGCATTGGTTCGGCAAAATTGTCGGCATAGTTACACCCTTGCCGTCTCAGTTCCCGGCGTACGGCCTCGCAAATCGGTTCGCCAAGTTTCACCCCATTTAAAGACGACATCGCGCGCAGACGCGGGCAAGTACCATGCAGGCTAGATCTCCTTTCGAACAGCACTTCGTGCGGCATAACATCCCGTGTCTCCTTTAGCCCATATGTGGGCACAGCACAGTCTCGAGGGACGTTTGCCGTCGCCTTGAGATGGCATTTCGCAAGCTGACAATTGTAGTCGTATGCGGTGGACCTGGCCACTGGTGCAGTCACTTTGTACGGCATTCCGTTCAGGAACATGGCACTTGGGATATATAGTACTATTTATCTATGCCCAGCGTACCATTGAATGGACTACGGCGACGACCCGCTCGTGTCGACTATGTATAATACTGCACACCTCAATGCCTCGCAGAGCTTGAGCCCAGAGCATACATCGGCGATCGCAGCCCTACGCACCCGCAATGCCTGGAAGAAGTTAACATTGGCACAGCTCCGCGACACGCTCGTTTCACCGGAGATGATGGTCGCAAGTGGCATGAAATGGCAGGTGTTGCATCGAACACACGGAGCGGATGCTCTCATCGAGTTCGGCTTCCGATGGCCGACCATGTTATCTGCTGGCTTCCGAGGTACCCATCTACGAGCGCTGACCAGCGAACAACTCTCTAAGCTCGGCATGAACGCCGCTCGTATGATGGAATGTCGACCATGTATCGATGATATCAGCCAGTTAGGTCTCAGTGCCAAGAGCCTGCGCGATCTAGGGTTTACGGCCCAACTGCTACAGGCAATAGGCCTGAACATGCGCCGTATGGTAGGATTCGGGTACTCGATAGATGAATGGAAACAGACCTTTGGTATCAATGATTTTATGGAGCTTGGGTTTGATACGTATGCGAACTGCGCACAAGCTGGCTGGCACGACCCTGCTATACGCGCCGCCATCGAGCCCTCGGCACGAACTGCGCCACCTGCGCGTGGCGGGGGCTTACGATTTGTCTGACCGACTACTGCACATATTCCACCGCGGTGATACGCCCAGGCACTGTCGAATGCAGGCGAAATGTACCCATATCCAGAGGCACCTCGATATCTACGACACCATCGCGCACAAGCTGAGTTAAGTGCTCGCGGCGCAGAGCTGCCGTCACAGCAGGTGCATCGCCACCAGGCATCAGCGACAGGCGTGCCGCAAGACCATGTGGCTCGAGCTCGTCGTGCAGCTGGCTAAAATGCGCGACT
>Ga0114994_10003345_pt1 | contig 11695 bp, 14 predicted proteins | sample ArcticOcean_MG_C_9_FD_87043 | JGI IMG/M metagenome (GOLD analysis project Ga0114994, IMG submission 87043) | Marine microbial communities from western Arctic Ocean - ArcticOcean_MG_CB2_152 | ecosystem: Environmental > Aquatic > Marine > Oceanic | place: Arctic Ocean: Canada Basin | collected... | reverse complement strand
GGCTGCGTACAGCATATCTTCGCTTTGCGCATCGATACCGTATTCGGCGGACCCGTCTACCTTCGCTGGAATATCGACGCGCGATATCGCCTTACCCATAATCGTAAACTGCGAAGGATCTTTCAGCGTTACGTTCTCGGGTGGCTCTAGCAGCGCCGCATCGACGGCGAGTTCACCATAGCTCAGCGATCGACCGCTGGCGTTATGCTGAACATGGGTCAGCTGCGTGCTGCATTCACTTGCTGCTACGCCCCAACGATTCGCTGCACATTCCACCAGCATCTGTCGCGCTGCTGCGCCGGCTGTTCGCATTGAGGACTCACCGGTAAAGCGCACTGATGAGCTACCGCCCGTAATTTGCAGGTTCATTATTTCGGCAACAGAAACCGCGCTGAAATTGATGAGGCCTGTAAGGAATCCGGGGATACCAACTTCTCCGGCTAAGCCCTTTATTAATTCGCCATTGGCGAACATATCGGTAGCAGGCGCCTGCTCGACTGTGATGTCTTCCCAGGCAGCATCAAGTTCGTCCGCCGCCATCATCGGCAGTGAGGTATGTACGCCCTGACCCATTTCTGAGTGAGGAACATAGATTGTGATTTTGTTGTTGGGCTCAATCTTAATGAAGGAAGTAACGTAGCGTTCTTCCCCCGTCACCAACTCCGTATTCGCTCTGCGATGTTTGCTTGGCTTCAGTGCCGAATAGCCGATGAGGACTCCGCCACCGACCACGGCTGTACTAAGTAGGAAACGTCTTCTGCTAATTTTCATATTCAGTCTCCCTTACGCTATAGCCAGTGAATGAATTGCCTTGCGCACTCGCGGATAAGAACCGCAGCGACAGACGTTGGTAATGCTGCTATCTATATCAGCATCGCTAGGGTTCGGGTTTGTGGCGAGCAATGAAGACACGGCCATGATCATCCCGGACTGACAGTAGCCGCACTGTGGGACTTGGTGGTCGATCCATGCCTGTTGCACAGCGCTTAGATCGGGCGCGGATGGATTCGCACCCGCAGCAACCATCGCTAGACCTTCGATTGTAGTTATTTCCTGTCCCTGAATTGCACTCACTGGCGTCACGCAGCTTCTAACCGCGCTGCCGTTTACATGCACGGTACAGGCGCCGCAAGAGGCGATGCCACAGCCAAACTTCGTTCCTGTCATGCCCAGCTCGTCGCGCAGAGCCCAAAGCAGGGGCATCTCCGGCTCTATATCCAGATTCTGTTCTATACCGTTAACTTTGAAACTCGCCATGTCCAATCCCCCGGGAATTATCAATTGCTTTTGTGAAAGATGTTCTTATCCGAGTATAACAGTGCCGGAGAGGCTAAGACACGAATTTGCCGGCCCGCTTCGGAGAGCTTGAGGGCTATTTGAGTTATAGTCAGAATCTCAAAACCAGCAGAGCAGACACCCATCAGCCCATGGCAACAAATCTTACTACCTCAGCTAGCACTAGCATCGAATTCAATTACAGCGAGCTCAAAAATGTATTCACTGGCGCTTCTGCCCCGACAACTCTTGCTAGCCTCGTTGAAAGGTTAGGAGCGCAGCGCGTGCTGCTAGTGGCATCGAATAGCCTGAGTCAGGCTACTGATAACTTCACTGAGATTCAGGCGGCGCTAGGAAGTAACTTTGCGGGCCTATTTCACGACATTGGAGCGCACACTCCGCGCTCGGATGTGATGCGCACCTTAAAGGTAGCGCGTGAGACGGATGCTGATCTACTCGTCTCATTGGGCGGGGGCTCAATCATAGACGCCTGCAAGGTTGTACAACTCGCAATCGATCAGGGTGTTGAGTCCGAGGCGCAGCTTATCGAATACGCACAATATGGAGACGGTACGCGCGGTTCAAAGTATGCAGATTTTAGTCTCTTCAAGGGCGACCCGAAAATTCGTCAGGTCGCTATTCCAACAACGCTTTCCGGAGCCGAATTCAGCAACAATGCGGGCGTACTGAACACCAAGATATCCGCGAAGGAGGGCTATCGCGGCATCGATATATGCCCACAGTCCATCATTTATGATCCGCAGCTAAGTCTGCACACGCCTCAATGGTTGTGGTTCTCTACAGCGATTCGCTCACTCGATCATGCCGTAGAGGGTTTTTGCTCTGCCGACTCACATGCGTTCGTCGACGGACATTTTCTTCATGCCATGCGCCTGTTCGCTAGTTCCTTGCCCGAGTGTAAGCGCGATCCTACAAACTTATCTGCGAGAAGCTTGAACCAACAGGCAGTCTGGTTGGCATGCGTTGGTCTGGGCACCGTATCCCACGGAGCGAGTCACGGCATCGGCTATATACTAGGGAGTCTCTGTGGGGTACCTCATGGCTATACGTCTTGTGTCATGTTGCCGGCGGTCCTAGCATGGAATGCCAAGCAACAGGTAAGCAAGCAGATTGCTATCAATGATGCGCTCGGTAACAAAGCGCAGGATGCGGCGGCCACGGTGAAGGCGCTAGTGGCGAGTTTGGGATTGCCGACATCGCTGCGCGATGTCGATGTGAGCTTGGAGCAGCTTCCAAGTATTGCCCAGAGGGCGGCGAAACATCCGGTGGTGAGAAACAACCCTCGCAAGATAAATGATGCGAATGATGTGATGGAGATACTAGAACTTGCCTGGTGATCATAAAAGGTTTGCTATGAATATTTGCCTGTTCCAATTCGGTGTTCGGCTATTCCTGTTGCTGTTCTGTATAACGATGAATCCACTGCATGCGCAAGAAGAACCTGAGTACGTCCGATTTGTCCAAGGTAACATGGAGTGGGAAGGCGAATTACAAACTGCCATCGTGAGTTTTGAAAATGATGCAGGGATACAGCTAAATCTTGTGGCGGCGGTGCATCTCGGTGATGAAGAATATTACGCAGAACTAAATGATTATTTCAGGACGCAAGACGCAGTTCTTTATGAACTTGTAGCCGAGCCAAACCAGGTGCCGGTCAGAGGAAGCAGAGAGTCAAGCACCTCTCTGATCGGCCTCATTCAAAAAGCAATGGCGGGGTTTCTGAATATTGGCTTTCAACTCGATGAGATCGACTACACGCAGTCAAATTTTCTTCATGCTGATCTGACGCCTTCTCAGCTCGATGAGTTGATGGCTAGCAAGAATGAGAATTTCTTTACTATGTTTCTGAATCTGGCCATGGCGCAGATGGCGCAGAAAAGCGCCTCTGCCGGGGATAGGTTGTCTTCGTTCAATATGTTGTCCCTCTTGAGTGCAATGAACTCCGAGAATCAGAACGCGGCGCTTAAGTTTCTATTTGCCCAGGAGCTCGGTCGCAGCGGGGGTGTGATCGTCGGTGAGGAGCTGGAACAGCAGCTTACACTGTTGGGCGACCGTAACAAGGCGGCCCTGCGTGTATTGGGTAACGCATTACAGAATCCAGATTTTAGGCGGGTCAGCATATTCTATGGGGCTGCCCATATGCCGGGAATCGAGCGTGAAATCAGCGCTACAATGGGCTTCACCCGGACTGGGCTGCGCTGGAAACCTGCTTGGATAGTACGCTAGGCAGGACCTAAAGCACTCACTTAAACGATTGAAATTACTCGTTTTGCCCCGTTTAACCACTAATCAGAGGCGCCTTGAGGTTTTTCGGTTGACTAAGGGCGTATTAACCGGACAATGGGCCTACCGTTTCGCATTCGGGGCGTCCTCTCAATGGTTAGTCCTTGAGATGATGGGGGGCAAGAGCTGCAGCGAGCAGCACCGGAAGGTTACTCCAAGCTTCCGTTGTAAAACCAATTTTGAGAGTGACATTATTTAACTGGGTGGATTTAAAATGAAAAAATTATTAAGCGGATTGCTAGTCTTATCTCTTTCAGTATTAGTTGGATGTGCGGCCGGCGGCCCACCTCCTGCAGCCGGTGTTTGGGATGCAGAAATTAACTCACCAATGGGTGCGCTTCCTGTTGTTCTAACAATGAATGCAGATGGAAGTGGCGAGATGGCATCAGACGTCTTGAACGCGCCTCTTTCTGGCATTGTCTATGCAGACAGCACTGCAATGTTTACTGCTGAGATTTCAGTACAAGGTCAGGAAATCGTTTTGGATTTCACTGGATCTGCTGAAGGCGATGTACTAACCGGTGAATTCGGTAGTGACTTTGGAGCTATGGGCGTTACTGCTACACGTCAGTAAGGTTTATAGATTTGAAAAAAGGGTCGCTTAGCGACCCTTTTTTATGTCCGATGAGTTCGTTAGATAACGCTGAAGCGCAACTGCTCATCGACGAGTTCTAGAGTCTGTTTCGCGTTTGGGCTGTTCGGGTGCACCTCGATCAGATCCTCGAAGGCCCTCTTAGCTTTGCTCAATTCCTTTCTCTGAATGAATACCATACCAAGCCCTGATAGAGCGCCGAAATGTCTTGGCTCAAGATCGAGTGTCTTCTCAATATCATTTATCGACGCGTCGAGATTTCCTAACACATAGTGCAAGGTGGCACGCTTGTTCCAACCTTCTGCATAACCAGGAAAGCTTTCAGTAAGACGATTGAAAACAACCATCGCCTCTGCATAGCGTTGTGTGTTCATTCTCTGTGTGCCCACGAGCATAAGCTGTGCTACATCAGCGTTGGCATGCTGCAACCAGATCGCCCATATCTGCCTCTCGGTGACTGCAATGGTGCGAAAATTTTCCGTTTCTTGGAGAACGGTGAATAGATCATCTAGACGATCATCGGTTTGATCGGCATGCAGTAAGTTGCTTGCCGATGAGATGACTAGAAACAAGAGTAGGCGTGAGCCCATGAGTGACCCTCCATTTACATATCCGCGAGCAACACAAGCGATCACTGTGCAACGAGATAGTCAGTATAGCCCTACCTACGAGTCAATGGCTAGAAATGGTCGGCCGATGCCTTGTGCCAATCGTCGCGGTAATTTTCAGGAATGCTGTCTATGTGCAATTGATTTTCGAACAAGGGTTCGTATATTTCGGCGAAGTTTTTTCCTCAACCTTCGGGCCGACTTAGTAGATCTGATGGGGACAGATCATCTGGATTACTGAAGCCCATAGCACCGCAAATGCTAGAGTAGACAGGAAAAACTGATAAGAAGAAGCAGGATAGCACTATCCAATAAATCCTTCTTACTAAAGTCATGATAGATATTCGAAGTCGTTGTCGGTACGCCGCATTTTCGAGATCAATGACGACGCTTATGTACGGGCTTCAGGCAGAAACCCGGGCATAAGTCATATCAATAGAAGCGAGGTTCTAAAAATTTAAGACCAGGGTTATAGCTGTTTCAGTGTCGATTTTTTCTCTATTTATAGGTACGTCAGTTTGATGCTTAACCTTAACCGAGAATTTCAATGAGAGGTTTTCGCGGATATCTGTTTGGATGCCGGTCTCAGAGCGATAGATACTGCTGTCGCTGCCTGCTTCGATGCTGAAGTCTTGGATAAAATTAGCTGACTCCGACACATTCCAGTTGTAGTTGGTGGCTAAACGCGCGATGACCACGTTTTCCGTGTCGAACTCTGTCTCTGAACGACGAACACCGACACCCGCGGAGAGGCCTAGGGTCATATTGGATCTGCTCTGAAGCATATTTCGACCGTAATTGATGGTGATATCTGACTGGCTCTCGAAGCCGCTGAATTTGTCATTCTCATAAGCGATACGACTCTGTATGTAGTTATCCGGGTTGATCGTGTAGTTGGCACTGCCTGTGTGGTAGAGGCGCTGTGCATTCGATATGCCATCTTGGGAGGAGCGAAAGCCATCACTCGTGAATTGATAGACCCAGGCTTCAGACTGATACCAATCTACGGTGACTTTGTATTTTATGTTCTCGTTTTTCGTGTTACCGGATGTAAAAATAGCACCCAATTCCAATTCGGTCGTAACGCTAGGCTCTTCCTGCGCAGAAGCGCTCAGGCTGAAAATCGCAAGCAGGCTGCAAAGGCCATATGCAAGTACATTTTTCATGTCGACTATCCCCAAGTAGTGAAGGCGCAAGATTTTACAGACAGCGTATGTAAATAGCTATTTGCTGGCTCACATGGCAGGGCGAAAGCAGACAAAATACTGGGGGTGCTACGATCACTCAAGCCCCCGACTTTTCTGGAGTTGGCCGCCCATATGGGGTATAAGGCTCCAACATGCTGAGCCTTTCAGTCTTTATCCATTCGTTTCTTGGTCAGGGGCTCCTAAATTTTCAGTGTCAGAATCTATCGATGAAAACCCTCTATCTGCTCCGTCACGCCAAATCTAGCAAGGACAACGCCGACCTGAGGGACTTCGAACGTCCGCTGGCTGAGAGTGGCATTGGTGATTTACCTGTTATGGCGGAGCGCTTCAAGGCGAAAAATGGCCGTGTGGACTGCATTATCTGTAGTCCTGCCGTGCGAACCAAAACCACTGCGAAGATGTTTGCGCAGGAGATCGATTTTCCAGGTGATGAGATAGGTAACAATTCAGAACTGTATTTCGCCGGATCCAATATGTTTCTAAAAGCAGCTAGCCTGTTAGATGATGAATACGAGGCTGCGATGCTGGTGGGACACAACCCCGCAATTACCGAATTCACGAATGAGATGGCGAACGTCGATATCGACAATATTCCTACCTGCGGTTTGGTGCAGCTGAGCCTGCCGATCGACGCATGGGCAGAGATAGAATTTTCCGTAGCGGAGCTCGTCGATTTTGATTACCCCAAAAAAATATCGAGAGAACAATGAGCCTCAAGTCCGTGAACACTTTTTTAACTCTATTTGGTATTATTGCTTTGGTGAGTTGCACCGATCAGGCGCCAGTCTCACAAGCAAACGGTCCGGCTGCGCCACCCGCAAGCAGTGAAGCGGCATCGGAACAAATGGGTGTTGAGCGCTGGAATAGCGCCGAACAAGTTGTACTGGGGAGCGAGGTATTTACACAGAACTGTGCCGTGTGCCACGGAGCCCAGGCTCAGGGCGCTGTCGGGGATTGGCGCGAAAAGCTGGCTGATGGATCATTCCCTCCGCCGCCTCTTAATGGCTCGGCACATGCCTGGCATCATCCTCAAGAAATATTGCTTCGAGTAATAGACTATGGTGGAGAGGCTATGGGCGGAAAAATGCCCGCGTTCATCGATGTGCTAGAAGACCATGAAAAGTTGGCGGCAGTCGCCTATTTCCAGAGTTTCTGGACCGATGATATCTATCAGCAATGGATGCAAATGGGTGGCACTAATTAAAACTTCATTCTCGCTAGCCTTAGCCTTATTGCTCTTGGCCGGCTGCGCATCGACGCAACTGGATCAGGCGGAGCAGTGGCAGTCGCAACTGCATATCGAGCATGCGCTTGTTGGTATGATCTGGGATAGTCAGGGTGATGAATTTATCGCAGAGGATGAACTGCTAGCTCGAATAGAAGGGGCCAGCTATCTTCTTTTGGGCGAGAAGCACGACAATCCAGATCATCATGCATTGCAGCTTCGCGCGCTCGATCATGTTCTGCGAACTGACAATGTGGCGACTGTGTCCTTCGAGATGATGAGTAGTGAACAGCAGCCGCTACTGCGAAATTTATCATTGAGTCCACAGAGTAGTCTCGAGCAGATCAACGAGTATCTGCAATGGGACAACGACGGTTGGAATTGGACCTATTACGGCCCGCTGTTACGTAGTGCCATTCAGGCCGATGTATTGATAAATGCGGCAAATATTAGCAACGAAGAAATGATGCAGGTTTACGGCGCGCCGACTACTGCGAAAATCGAAGGCGTACTGGACGAACAGACGATGGCGGCCCTCGAGAGAGACATTGATGAAAGCCATTGTGGCATGTTGCCTGAATCGCAATTTCCAGCGATGGTAAGGGTGCAACAGGCGCGAGACTTTGCCATGGCGGCCAGTCTAGCTTCAAATACGCAGCAGCAATTGCAGGTTCTCATAGCCGGCAACTACCATATCCGTCGCGATCTCGGCGTGCCTAACTACCTATTAAACAGGCAGTCGAATTTAGAGGAGAGTCAGATTGTGACTCTGGCTTTCATGGAGGTCGATGGGGCTAGCAATGACCCAGCCGATTATCTTCAGCAATTCGGCAGTGTGAAGGCCTATGACTACATCTGGTTCACACCTGCCATTAGCGGTGAGGACTACTGTGCCTCGCTGCGCCAGCAATAATCGCCTACGCTTGAATAATGGCCGGAATCCAGACACACTAAGCGTTAGCTCTTGCCCTCCAACCTAGCCGTAGAAATACTCGAATCTATGCCCGAAATTATGCTGTCGTTCGCCAGGCCACACAAAGCAATCGCGGCGTTAATCTTCCTTCTCGTCGGTATCCAATGCAGTTTGTCCAGCGCGGCGGAGGATGATTTCAGCGAGCTAGCTTACGACGACGCTGGCGAGTTCAATTTCGTCCGTGTTCAGTTCGATACTTACTACGGTGGTGGTTATGGTTATGGCCCATGGTCTATCGATTTCCCAGATGCTGATATCAATTTCCTGCGCGGTGTTTCCCGACTGACCAATATCCGCGTGATGAGCGAACCCATCGTGCTGCGCTTCGATGATGAGGGAATATTCGACTACCCGTTCCTGTATATGTTGGAAGTTGGCCAAGGAGGCGGACTCAGCCTGAGCCCTAACGAAGTAGATAATATGCGCGAATATTTGCTGCGCGGCGGCTTCTTGCTTATCGACGATTTTTGGGGCCAACGACAGTGGGATAATTTCTATTCAGCCTTTAGCCAGGTGTTTCCCGATCGAGAAGTCATCGAGTTAAAACCGGACCACGAAATCTTCCATGTTTACTATGACATCGATGGGCCACAGATGATCCCCGCTCTGTTCCGAAACGATGATTACGGAGAGCAAGGTATTAACTACGCGACAAATCACGCGATTCTCGACGACGAAGGTCGAGTCATGGTTCTGATCAATTGGAATTCCGACATGGGTGATGGTTGGGAACACACTTACCATCCTTCCTACCCAACGCGTTACGCAAATGCTGCCTATCGATTGGGAATAAACTACCTAGTTTATTCCATGACGCACTAGTGTGTCGCATCGAAGTCAGCCAAAACTAAAAAGTTATAAGAATCAGAACAACAAACGAGGCTGCCACATGAGAAAGTACGCATTGCTTACCGCATTATTCCTATTAATTCCCGTAAAAAGTTTTGCGGCGCCCTACGATCATATTCACCTCGCTGCTACTAGCTCGCAAGAAGCGGTTAACTGGTACGTAAAACATTTTGGAGGAGAGGCGGCGCGTTTTCTTCGCTCGAATAATACCGACTATCCGATCGACCGTGTCATGTACGGCGACATTGCAGTGATTTTCTTCGAGCGCGATCCAGGTGAAGGCTCGGTTGGCTCCGGTGTTGATCATTTCGGATTCTCCATGAGTAATGTGGCCGATGTAGTCGCCGGCGTTGTTGCCGATGGTGGCAAGCAATTGGGTGATCTTGTGGCATTCGGCGAGATGCAGATAGGTTTCGTTGAAGACCCCTGGGGTACAAAGATTGAAATCATCGACGATCCGGATTTACGCGGCATGCATCATCTTCATCTTACTTCTCCCGATCCCGAGGGCACGCTGGCATGGTACGGCGAAAATTTCGGTGGAAAGCGTGAGTTATGGAAGAATGCATTGCCCGCCTTGAACTACGGGGACGTCCTGTTGCTAGTGAGCGAGGCTAGTGGCGAAGTTGCGCCGACTCAAGGCCGAAGCTTCGACCATCTTGGCTGGAAGTTTACTGACCTCACCGCAACTGAGTCCGAACTGAAGGGTAACGGTGTAGAGTTTACGATGGACCCTCGTGAGTTTCGTACAATACGAATCGCGTTTGCCGCAGGGCCGGACGGTGTGCGGATTGAATTGGTGGAGCCTTAGTCAGCAGGTAGTCACAGGCAGTAGGTAGATAGTAAAAGGTAGCCGGAGGGTTTTCTTAGGCTATTCGGCCGCGAGAGTTTTGTTGGACTCTAACTGAGGGTCGGCGAGGAAGCCGAGTATGAGATCTATATCGTGCTCGGCGCAGCCGTCACTGTTGGCAAAGATATAGTCGGCAGTGAGTTGCTGAATCATCTCACCTTTGGCAATCGCCATCTTAAAATTTGGAATCTCGGTAGGTGGCAGCCCTTCGCTGCGATAGAAATCGGTGAGCAAGGTCATCTCGTCCTTGCTGAAATTATCCAATAGGATTTGTGCGATTCCATCTTCGAATTTTTTCCAGGCGAATGCTTGCTCGTAGCAGGCTGCTATCTCCTTCTTTATCCACTGGGGTAATTCGACATCGGCGGATATCGCCACGATGCTGCTGTAAGTCCGGATGATATTTTGTGTTTGCAGCACCGTTATCGATTCGAATTGGCTAGCTACGTTGCTGGCACGCAGAAGTCTATTGGCGTCGCGTATCTCAGCGGCGGCAACAGCAGATGTCAGAAATAAAAAGCTAAGTAGGCTTAGACAGCTAATTCTCATTGACGATTTCGAATACCACGTTAATGTTCGTCTGGTATTCTACTTCATCAAACGTCGGTGCGACAGCCGAGGCAGTCAGGGATAATGAGGTGCTAGCTCTTCCACCATTCGCGTCCATTTCCATCTCCATCTCTTGCGCCATAGCGGCTCTAGGCATCGCTCGAGACATTTGGCGAATGCCACCGTAAAAGAAATTTATAGCCTTCAACTCTAGGCCAAGGCTACTTTCATAGTAGGCCTTCTGCTCCTTCACATCCTGCAGTGCCATCTCTCGCACTTGGTCCTCGAAGGGGTTTTTCTCACTGTGTTCAAACGCAGTGCTCTCGAATTCTACCTCGTCGTGTTCGTCCGCAGCAGCGGCCAACAGTTGCAGATGCTCCTCGCTGCTTACCTGGATCTCCATGCGTGCGGAAACCTCGAAGCTGTTTAGATTGCGACCGAACAGTCCGAACTGAGGTGAGCTGGAAAACTTTGAGTTGTTGATGTCGTCGGTAGGGATACCTGCGGCGACGAATTCTTGGATCAGTTCGAGCCGCAGCACCTGATTAGCCTCCATAGCCTGGCTCAGGCTACGCTCGTCGGACGTGACCATCAGCCTGACCTTGGCTGTGTCCTTGTAAGCCGTTAACTCGCCGTCGCCATTGATATTCACCGTATTGGGCCTAGGGTGTAAAACTCGCGCAACTCGTCTGGTGTGCCGCTCAGTTGTGCCTGCGCTAAGCTGGAATGACTGAAGCCTGCGAGTGAAGCGGCGGCGGTTGCTGTCAAACAGAGTGATAGGAATTTATTCATGATGCTGTCCTTGTGAGAAGTGGCGACTCGATCCGCCAAACCGGTATGGCCCTTTATAACTTGTTGAAAAATTGTGCTCTGCTATTCAAGTCGCAAATCTTGTTACTAGAGTTCTAGCAGGCCGGTGAAGAGCGTGGATTCGATTTTGCAGGCTCAAACAACAATTGACTGTACAGGAGATTCGGTGTCAAATGACAACATGCTGACATAATTCGTTCCATTCCCAATGTGGTAGCCATCCAAATTCGGATTTATGGCGTGATGGGGAGAGATTTAGAGGAAAACCAATGCATTCTCCCAAGCGTATGCTGTTTCTTGACCTTGTATTGTCCTTATTCAGGCTGAACGGACTCTTAATAGCGGAGGGAGACGATATGACCGAGGCGCTGGGCCTAACCAGCGCTAGATGGAAGGTCATCGGCGTCATTGCACTTTCCAATTCGGGACTGACAGTGCCGGGTATCGCTAGG
>Ga0114994_10003343_pt1 | contig 11698 bp, 9 predicted proteins | sample ArcticOcean_MG_C_9_FD_87043 | JGI IMG/M metagenome (GOLD analysis project Ga0114994, IMG submission 87043) | Marine microbial communities from western Arctic Ocean - ArcticOcean_MG_CB2_152 | ecosystem: Environmental > Aquatic > Marine > Oceanic | place: Arctic Ocean: Canada Basin | collected... | reverse complement strand
TTCTTCAACTCCGTGGCGCAATGGATAGCGTATCAGACTTCGAATCTGGGGGTTGCGGGTTCGAGTCCCGTCGGGGTTGGTCGCGTTTGGAGTCCGTGGATGATGTGGCCGAGTGGTCTAACCTCTTCGGAGGGACCCTAGGCGCTGGTTTTAGGCACCAGTCTTCGGGCGTGGGTTCGAACCCCACCATCATCACACTCCTTCGCACTAGACTCATTGGCGCAACGGTAGCGCGTCAGATTCCAGACCTGAAGGTTACGTGTTCGAATCACGTATGGGTCATCTAAGAACGCGTGTCGACGGTACGTTCCCCTCGCAGGCGCCACGGTGACTACGAGTACGAGTGCAAGTGGGGAGACAAGGACATGACGTCCATGGACCTCAAGCACAACCTGTACGTGCCCAAGGTGGTTTTAGAGACGCATGGCTTCCTCAAGCTGATGAAGGCCGTCGACGACCGCATCGCGGCCGAGGCCGGCAACGTCAAGCCGCTCACGACGACGGCGATCCAGCGCCACCTGGACGACTTCGGGCTACACGAGGAGTTCGGCACGTACGGCAAGATGAAGAATCTGTCGGGTGGCCAGAAGGTCAAGTGCGTGATCGGCGCGTCCATGTGGTTCTGCCCGCACATCGTCATCCTCGACGAGCCGACGAACTACCTCGACCGCGACTCGCTCGGCGCGCTCTCGCGGGCGATCAAGGAGTTCCAGGGGGGTTGCCTCATGATCTCCCACAACGCGGAGTTCTTCGGCGACATCGCCCCCGAGGTCTGGGAGGTGCCCGGCGACCAGAAGGTGCACGTCTCCGGCGCGGAGTGGATGGAGGCCGTGCGGGCCAAAGAACTCAAGGAAGCGCGGGACAAGAAGAAAATGGCTCCCAAGCAGGACGTGGACAAATTCGACGCCCTCGGCAACAAGATCGAGGTCGCCGTCGTCGCCACGGACGTGGACCGCGATTACGTCAAGCGCATGACGAAGCAGCTGAAGGCGCTCAAGGAGCGCGTAAAGAAGGGCGACCTGAGCGCGGAGGACGAGATGTACGAGGTCGAGGACGCCTTGGACAAGGCCAACGCCATGCTCAAGAAAGAGAAAGAGGCGGCCAAGAAGGAGAAGGACGCCAAGAAGGCCTTGGAGAAGGCGGCGAAGAAGGCGAGCAAGAAGTAGCTGTCTAGTTCAAAGTGTAACTCAAGTCTAATTCTATGTTCGCCCTTACAACCCCACTGTGAAACATTGACGCGTTTAGGACTTATTGCTGCATTGAAAATACGTCACAAAAACCCGTGCCCTACTCTCCATCCTGCGCGCGACAGAGACCTAGCCTAGATCACAAGCAAGCAAGCAGGCAAGCAGGCAGCAGGAGGAGACCCAAACGACGCACATCGACCACTCACAGCATCGCTCTTGAACACTGTGCAAGTCCAGCAGGCGATGCAGTCCAGCACTAGCAAGCCAGCGCTTGCCGCGGCCGCCGCCCTCGCCGTGGCGGCCTGGTACGCCGCGCACCTCCGCAAGCGGTTACAACGGGAGCAGCGCCTCCGAAGCGAGGAGCGGAAAGGCCGGACGCGGGCCGAGGCCGCGCTGCGCAATTTGTCCAAGCAGCGGGACCGCATCCCGACGCAGAGTCTACGCACACGCCAGGTCACCGCCATCGGCCACGTGGAGACGCCGTTTGTGAAAAGAAGCGGCACGCCGAGGCAGGGCATGGTGGCCCCGTCCTCGAGAGGTGTCGTGAAACTCGACCAGAGCACGCACGCGTGTTTGAGTGCCGCCGCGCTAGATGGTCTCGAGGACTACTCGCACATCTGGCTGCTCTTTGAATTCCACGCCAATACTGATATGCACTTCAAGGCATCCAAAGTGGCGCCGCCGCGCGGGTACGGGGCCAAGGTCGGGTGGTTGGCGACCCGAGCGCCCCATAGAGCGGTGCCGGTCGGCCTCTCGCTAGTCAAGGTCGATTCCATCGACGCCAAGAAGCTGGAGATTCGCATTTCGGCCCTGGACCTGTGCCACGGAACGCCGATCTGGGACGTCAAGCCCTACGTGCCGTGGGACGCGCCGCTCGACGAGGTGCGGTACCCGACCTGGGTGTCGCGGAACGACGTGCTCAACGGCGTGCGGTGGGAACCGAGCGCGTTGTTGGCGTTGCAGAGTTTGGCGCCGCCGTTATTATGTACGCACGGCTTCCCGCAACACGCGACGGCCCTGGACGCGAAACAGGCGCTCGAGGAGGTCCTCGTGCAGGACCCCCGGAATAAGAGAAGGCGCCACACGCGCGGGCCGACGGGCGCCGGCGCGGGGACGGGCGCGTCGTACAAGATTCCCTTCGCCGGCCTGGACGTGGGCTTCCGCGTGGACGAGTCCCGGATGGTCGTGGTGGAGGCGGTCGCGGTCGGGGCGGAGGACACGGACTTGTTGCGGACCGCCGTGGTCGAGTAAGGTTTTGTTGTGTGACTGGCGCGACAGCGTGTTTGTGTGACTGCATATTGTGACTAACCCCACTAGTACGGGCCGCGTACAGCGAATTGTTTTGGCCACACTTACGCTACCGCCGCGCCGCCATGGCCTTCTCCAATAGCTGCGGGATGTCCGTCGCGAACATGCGGTCCATCTCGGCCACCTTCGACTTGTCCAGCTTCGGGAACTTGGACAAGTCGTCGATTTCTAAGAGCGCCTCCCGGAACTCGTCCACGTCCGGGAAGTCGCCGCGCGTCAAGCCGTACCTGTTGGCGCACTTGGCGAACTGCCGAGGTAAGTCCGCCAGCAGTTTTTGTTGCATTTCTTCCTTCCGGAAAAAAGTAGGCATCTGCTTCCTCAGGTAGTGAATTAAATAACAGTGGACCTTGAGCTTGCGCGCTCGTCGCGAAAGTTCGTTGATCCTTCGCAGGACGGCGTTTTTGGGGAGATTCCTTAGTTCGTCCAGCAGATCGTCGCGCTCCCTACTTAACAAAGCAAGGTCCGCGCCCCGGCGAGGATCGGGCGGCCGGTCCCAGAAGGACCCGAGGTGGACGCGCACCACCTCCGGCGTGCTCACGACCCGTCCTAGTTGCCACATTAGAGCTCCGTAGACCCTTAATAGCTGTTGAGGAGTCACCTGGTCCGCCTTGTTTAAAACAACCCTCAGCTTCTGGGCGTGGGGCCGCAGACAGTCGACCGTCTGCTTCAACTCGTCGGAGATGTCCAGCTTGTGCGCGTCGAACATGACGACGATCATGTCCGAGCGCTCCGCGAACCACCGCACGACTTGCGGGAAGTCGTAGTCTCTTCCTAATCTCTGCTTGGCCCCGCTCAGCACGCCGGGCGTGTCCACTAGTGTGACGTTGTCCAGGATGGGGCAGCCGGGGACCTCCGCGCCCTGTAGCTTCTCGAGAAATGCATTCCCGAACCCCTGCAAACCAGCAAACGGCTTGTCGTGCCTCATAGCCAGCGCGTTGCCCGGCACCACCCGGTCCTGGTCGCCTCGCATAATAGCCAGGAATCGATCGGTGGTGGGCTCCGGGCCGATCCGAATGCCCGGGAAGTCCCGTCCGAGCAAACTCCGGATGAACGACGTCTTGCCCACCGAGTACTGGCCCAGTAGCAACACCATGGGCTTCGCATCGAAGTCCGCGGGCCCCATGGGCACGCTGCTGAAGTGCCCGAAGCGCGAGGCGAGTTCCAAGGGGAGCATCCTTCTCTTATAGAGCTTCTTCAGTTCGCCGAAGAAGTACTCCTTGTCGAAGTGCTCGAACAGCTCGGCGTGCGTCTCCTCCGACAGGTAGTCCTCCTCCTCGGGCTGGACACCGTCGGGCGCGACGGCCTCGGCTCCCAGCTCCGGCTCTTCCATGCTCGGCGCGGCGACGGGCGCCGCCGCGAAGGCCTGGGGCGGCCGGCCGTAAGACTGCGGCGGCTGTTGCTGCTGCTGTTGTTGTTGCTGCTGCTGCTGCTGTTGTTGCTGCTGCTGCGGTGGCGCGCCGTAGCCGGGCCGCGGGCCGTAGCCCGGATGCGGACCGTGGCCCGGCGGTGGTCGTCGCTGCGCGTCCGGCGGGCCGTACCGCTGCGGAGGACGCTGCTGCCGGTCGGGCGGCGCGTCCGGGCCGCCGTAACGCTGCGGCGGCGGCTGCTGCCGGTCAGGCGGCGCGTCCGGCGGGCCGCCGTAACGCTGTGGCGGCGGCTGCTGCTGTCGGTCGGGCGGCGCGCCGTACCGCGGTGGTGGTGCGCCAGGAGGGCCGCCGCCCTTTGACCATTGCTGGCTGCTAGCATGCCTCAAAAGCAGCAAAGCAATACAACTGCGTTGCCGCATGGCGGCGCACCGTTACGCTTCACTTGAGCGGCAATAACGACGCTTCAGGTTCTGCTGAGCGGTCGCGCTTGACGCTGTAGTTGTAGCCTCGGCAACAGACCTGGGCGCCTGGGAGAGTTGTGACCTGGAATGCAAAGTGGCTGGCCTTGGCAGGTGTCCTGCTGGGCTTGAAGGGCTCGTTTGGAATCTGGAACTAGGTGTTTTCCGCGGCGACAACAGCATCTGTGTACGGGTTTTGCGGCTGGATCCTAGCTCTGTCTTGGTTCAGAATCGGCCGCTGAGTACGAGACATTCATTCAGCTCATCTGAACGCCAGCACACGCGGCCGCACAAGCCTCGAGGCGCTCACACGTTGCTGTTCGGTCCACCAACGGTCCATACCAAGAGGCAGCAGGCACCGTCCCCGGAACGCCGCACAAGCGGAGTCAACGATCCATACTGAGAAATGTCGATGCAGCTACTCGTCGCGCTGGCCGCGCACGCCGTCGCCTTCCAGACACAAAGCACGAAGACGCAGCTGACGAGCCGGCACCTCTTTGGTAGAGGGAAGAAGGGCGACGACAGCAAGTACGAAGCATTAAGTGCGGACGTGGCCGCCTACGAAGCCCTCGCAGAACCGCTCGTCTCCATCGGCGAAAGTACAGGCAGGGGCCGCGGCGTCTTCGCCACCGCGGACATCGCGGCGGGCGCCACGATCACGGAGTACGTCGGGTTGTTGGCGGCAACACCGGAGTCGCATTCCGACGACCTGGAGCTCTACCAGTCCTATTATGGGAACGAGTGGCGCAAGTACTCGCAGCGCTACGAGATTGGGTTGAGCGGCACGAAGGTCAGCGACGCCGGCGGCGTGGCCAAGGGCGGTTCCGTAGCGCAGAACACGGCCAACGAAAAGCAGACCTGCGACGTCGACGAGGGGTTGATCAAGTGCATTCAAAGAGCCGGGGAGGGCGAGTTCTTGCTCCTAGGGAAAGTGAAGGACGCGGACCCGAAAGGAGGTGTGGCCCAACTCATCAACGACCACTCCGCGGTGCGGGCGGTGTCCAAGGCGGCGGAAACGAGTGGGGACGGGAAGCTACGGGCGTCCGACGTGGACGGTCTAATCTTAAAGGACCCCCAGTGGCCCTACGACCCCGTGGCGGTGGACGGCGCGGCCATCGAGGAGGCCGTGAACGACTACGTCAACGCCATCGTCCCGGGGACGAACGTCGCCCTCGTCCAGGCCCGAACGGGCCTCGGGACGGGCATCAACGCGCCGCGCGTCTTCGCCGTCGCGACGAAACCGATTAAACAGGGCGAGGAGCTCTTCTTGACCTACGGCGCGGACTGGTGGCTCGCGCAGCTGCGGCGGGCCGCCCTGGCCCAGCTCGTGTCCTGCGGGGCCCCGCCGGAGCGCGCCGCGGCTCTAGAAGCGATGATCCGGGCCATCGAGTACGTCAGTTGCGAGGCCGTGGCGCCCCAAGTCAAGGCCGTGCGGGAGGCGGGCTGCATGGCGGGCGATTACGTGACGCCCCTCGAGGGCCTCGGGCCCCTCGACGATTTGCTGGGCGAGGACTGGAAGGTGGCCATCCTCCGCGAGGAGTTCAGCCTCGCGACGGAGTGCAGCGTCGAGGAGCTGTACGAGACGACCTTCAAGTGAGGTGCCCCGCCCGCGCGAGCGCGATACGCCACCGACGCGGCATAAGAAAATTACAACGCTATCGAGGACAAATCAAGTGCGTAAGACCGGACGCCGCCCTAATTGCCGCCATGGCTTCTAGCATAACTAAAGAACCGTCCTTAGAGCAATCCGGCGGTCTGCTCCGCGATGAGCGCGTGGCCCTTGAGCGCCTTCTCACTTAACGCCTCGATCTGCTCGACCAGGTGGTTGATCTGCGCCGCGTCCAGCACGCGGGGCTGCACCCACGCTACTTCGACAACGCCCGCCACTTCGTCGATCACGCCCTTGACCAAACCGAGGGCCATGGCCCGCATGGCCAGCCACTCCACGTGGTCCAAATCCAACCGGGCGCGCGTCGCGATCGCCGAAAAAGGAATGGCGCGCTCGTGCGCCGGCGTCTCGAACACGAGGTTCATGAAAGCGAGGAGAGCGATTTTCTCTTTGACGAACGGGGCCTTGGCCCGTAACGCCGGCTGCTTCAGGTACTCGTCCTTGTTCCGGCCCAGGCAATCGTTAAACGCGTCCACGTCGCCCAGCGCGAAGATTCTTAACAATTCACCGAGCCAGGCGTTCGGGGTGTCATTTAGCGCGTCTAGAATGGGGGTCGCCAGGACCTCGCCGAAGTTGTACACGCCCTCTCCGCTGAGGGCGGCCAAGGCCACGTCCGTGGCGAGGACCCGTCGTTTGTCTAGCGGCATGCCGTCCGCACTCGCGTAACTGAGCAAGGACAAAGCTGCTCTGTAGAAGGCTTCTGGGGGTCCGACTAGTTTTCTATAGTCGGACGCCGCCGCGTAGTATTTCCTGAAGACTGCGGTGTCAGTAGTACCGGTCAAGCCGTCCATGGTCGGCTTGGCCTCTTCGAGGGCCTTTTTGACCTGCTCTAATGCGTCACTGTCGGCACCTCTTAGAGCTAGCAGAGCGGCCTCCATCTCCAGATACAATGAAGGCTCCGCGCCCAGCCGCCCCCTTTTATCTTCGACGGCCTTCTTGAGCTGCTCGATGCCCTGCTGGGCGGAGATAGTATTACTATCGACCGCACCACAAACAACATCGCCCAGGATCATGGCGTACTTCAGCTGGTTCAGCTTGCCCTCGACCTTGCTCAAGAACTTCGCCTCGAGGTCTAACAAAAGCTGGCCGCGCGCCCGCGCCGCCGGCGACTGCACAAAGGTCCGTAACGCCGCGGTGAGCTCATGGTACAGCTTCCTCTCAAAGAGCTCGCCGAGGGCCGCGAGGTCCGCGGCGACCTCGGGCGTGGCCCGGCTCTGGGTCTCGACGAAGTCCATCGCTGGCGTTGCACGCGTGCGCTCAACTCCTGTGCAGGCGCGGCGGGCGTGCTACCGTGGCGGCGAGTGCGCTCTGCGTGAACTGCGAGCTCGCTCGCGGGGTCCTCTACTGAAATTTAGATGCGTGCGTAGAACGGAGACGTGCAGTCTTTGCAGCGCAGGCGCGGCGAGTCTTTGCGCGCGACGGCCTAGCTCGACGGAAACCCGTATTGTTTGAGTTTAAAAGACGCTTGCTTGGACTAAGTGGGCGGTCGCCTCCCAGGCATATAAGTGTCGTCGCAATCGGGGCCTCCCCCCCTCGCACGCTGCGATAAACCCGCACGCAGACCAAAAATGGCATGCCGGCGGTGCTCAGCTCACATGCGTTGATGCACTCGCATTGATGCGTGCAATCATCATGCTCGCACTGCTGCGGCGCACCAGCACTTATGCACCACGAACCAGCTTTCGCTTCCGCACGACGAGAAGTGCAGCAGAGCAGGCGGACGACGCGCTCGTCGCGGCGGGTGCAGCGGAGCGACGACGACGCCTCGATGAGGAATTGACGAATTTAGGCTTCGACGCCGACCGCCTCGAGCGCGATGCGGCGCTGCGGGGCTCCGCAGCGCTCGCCACGTACCGCCGGTTCGTGATCCCGAAGACGGCCAAAGGCCTAAGCGACGCCCTCGCGCCGGCGCGGGCGGCGAGCGTCGCGGTCGACGTCGCGGGGCTTGCGCGAAAGCACCTCGCGGAGCAGGCGGACTGGCTCCGCAATAGGGATCGGGCGCTCGACGAAAGACCTCCGCCGCCGCACGTCGACCTCGTGGTGGTCCTGGACGGCCTGCGGAGCGGCGAGAACGTGGGTTCCGTGCTGCGGACCGTGGAGACGGCGGGTGCGGGTCGCGTCATCTGTTGCGGGACGACGCCCGCGCCGCCGACGCCGGCCGTGCTGCGGGCGGCCATGGGCTGCGCGGACCTCGTCGAGGTCGAGGAGGCGCCGTCGACGCTGGAGACCGTCCTGCACTTGAAGCGGGACGGCTACGCGGTCTGGGCCTGCGAGACGACGGCGCGGTCCGCACGTCTTTTTGATACAGCGCCGCCGCGGCCGCTGGCCCTCGTGTTCGGCCACGAGGAGTTTGGGGTGTCGGTCGACGTGATGGAGGCGTGCGACGCCGTCGTGGAGATCCCGGTGTGCGGTCTCAAGAACTCCCTGAACGTGGCCAACGCCGTCGCGGTCGTGTTGTTTGATGTGGTGCGGCGGTGGAGTAATAACTAGCTTTTTAATATTTTTTTCAAATAAGATTAAAGCAGGGGAGGGGGAGGGATTGTCGTGAGGGACGATGTTCTTGCCGCGGCGGCATAAATAAGACTCTCGAGAACATGATCAGACTTGGGGCGGCCCCGTGTCGCCGTCGGCGTACTGCTGGAGGAACGTGTCCTGGGGCGGCGGCGATGCCGTGTCGCGCGCCGGACTGAGGCCGAACTGCGGCGACGGCGCGGGCGTCACGGCGGGCGTCGCGGCGGGCACGACGGCGCCGCCGTGCTGGAGGAGTTGCTGGATGTGGTGCGTGAGGAACTTGACGTGCGTCTCCAGGTCGGACACGCGGTCCAGGATGCGCATCGTGTTCGCGAGGAGCTCGGTGGGCTGCTCCTCGGCCGGGAGGTTCGACAATACGGCCAACCGCTGGGCGGCGGCCGCGTTTCTATGCGCTTGGCCGCCCGGGTGCGGGCGCGCCACCGTGTGCTCGTGAGCTCCCGCCGAGAGGGCCGCGGCCGCCAGCAAGCTGACGGTGGACGGGTGCTCCATGCCGGGCTGGTAGTTCAGGGGGGGCACGCCGCCGGCCATGGCCGTGCGCGCGCGCTTGCGTAGGGGGTCGCCGCTCGCGGGCGGCGGCTCGGCGATGCGCTTCTTGGAGAGGACCAGCAACCCGGGCGTGATGGCCGGGAGGACACCGGCCACGTGCGAGGCGTCCGGCGAGACCTTGATGCAGAACTTGCGGTCGTCCGCTCTTAAGCTGCCGACCTGTGTGTGGGGCCGGTGAGACGCCGTCGACGCGCGCTGTTGTTCTATAAAGAAGGTAGGACGCCGCCGTGGACCTCAATCCTATAGTCGAAGTAGACGACCGCCCCGGGATTGGGTAAAGTGAGGTGCTTGGCGCCGTCCCCGAGCACCTTGAGGGACTCGGCCTCGCGGCCGGGCCGCGTCTCGAACTTGGACTGGACCACGCGCCCGTCCGGGAAGCAGAGCTCAATCTTGACCGGGACACTCAAAGATGCCGCTTGCCATGAATATCGGGGTGGGGTACGTTAACGCGCAATCGTATGAGGTCGTGTCCAGGGCTCTCTATGCTTCTGTGAGAGAGGAGGGAGCAAGGAAAAAAGAATTTGACTCGCCGGGTTTTTTTCCAACAAGTCAATCCATGGAACTCATGGAGTGGTTAATTAATATGCAACTTAGAAGACAAGAGACTAAGCAGTTTGGCGGACTACGCCGCGCGCCCGCGCTTCGCCAGCGCGTCAGCGAACGCGCCGTCCCGGAGCGTCGCCTTCAGGTCCGAGGGCGGCAGCGGCTCCTCGAGCCCGATGGCGTCCGTGATCGCGTGGCACACCCGGTCCTTTTCCTCGGCCGAGAGCTCTTTCAGCGCCGGCAGGCCCCGGGCGACCCAGACCTTCTCCTTCACTTCGAGGCTGCACGCTAAGCCGGAGTCGGCGTGGAACAATTGCGCTTCGATCAAGCGCAGGCGCGGCTTTTCGTAGAGCGACACCATGACCAGCTGGCCATCTATCTCAATACCCAGCGTCAGCAACGAGCGCGACGTGCGCTGGGCCGACGCCGGCCGCAAGTTAACGGGCGGGCTCGTGAGGTGCACCTCGAGCGGCGCCTCCTCGTCGTCCGAAGCGAGAATGGAACCCAGCAACGCCTCGCCCAACACTTCCTTGTCCCTCCCCGTGAGGTGAGAAGCCACCGGCACGTACTTGGCCTTCTCCAGGACTGAAAGGGGGAAGAACTCGTCACACGCGCGCCAGGGCTTCATGGGGTCCATGGCCCGGACCCTATATCCATGGGTCTCCTCCATGACCGTGAGCACCAGGCCATCGTCCGTCGTCCCTTCGAAGGACGGGGCCTCCCGCTTCTTGCTCGTGACCATCAAGAGCAATGATTCCAAATCGTCCCCTTCCGAATCGTCGTCGAAGACGCTATCCATGCGATTCGGGGCGAAGACGAGCGTGTCGCCATTCTGATGCGCCCGGGGCACTAAAGTCAAGCCCTCGCAGACCTTTTCAGCGATTAAATAAGCCTTGGCCGGGTCGTCTAAAGCTTCTGCAGAGCACCCTGCTTCGGCACATGAGACGTCCAGCGAGTAGTCCACGAGAGCGTCCGGTTCGAAGGCCTCCACTTGTAGAACACCAGCTTCGGCGTAGATGGAGCACAACAAATGCCTTCCATCTTGAACTTCGACACCTTCAGTGTACAGCGCGCGTCTTCTCGTCTTCTCGGGCGAAAAGGCCTTCTTCAACGTAGTGAGCTCGGCAAAGTCCGACAGAAAGGGCGCCTCGAGGGCCTCGTCCTCAGCCGTCCAGGGTCGCCGATCCGTCGTCGTGACGGGCGCGGGCTCGTCCGCCGTGAGCCCAATGTTTGTCAAACTCGGCACTTGACTGGGCACTTTTATTTCCTTCGCGGGCGAGCCGACGGTGGCCATGGCCGGGAAGGGGTCGTATTTCAAGGTGTTCTCAATAATAACCAGGTCCTTGAGGATGGACCGCGCCAACGCGGCCTGCTGTCGCCCGCTCAGTTCCGTTAGAGCTCCCGCATTGAGGTGCGACCACTGCTCCGGCAACACCACGCACTCGTGCGTGCGCTGGTTCCGCGTGTCGTAGGCGTGGATGCCCAGGGACCCGTCGGCGTCGACCACCGAGGCCAATAAAGAGGCCTCGCCGACCTTGATACCTTCGGTCAAAATGGCCCGGGCCGTCGCCTGTGCCGTCTTCGGCCGCTCGGGTGCGTCCGCCGGGGCGGGCGCGGCCACGGCCTCGGGCGTCGCCTCCTGGACCGGGACGGGCACCGGGCTCGGCGGCGCGGGCGTGGCGCTGGACGTGGCGCTGGGCATGGCGGGCGCGGGCGCGGGGGCCGGCGCGGGGGCCGGCGCGTTCGCGGGCGTGCGGCGGCCGCGTCCGAACTTCGACGCGCCGCGGAGCGCGCCCCAGAGGGACTTCTTCTTTTTCGGCGGCGCCGGCTTCGGCGCCGGCACGGGCTCCGCCGCCGGCTCGGGGGTCGGCTCCGCTGCGGGCTCGGGAGTCGGTTCGGCCACAGGCTCGGGCTCCGGTTCTGCCGCGGGCTCGGGAGTCGGTTCCGCCGCAGGCTCAGGCTCCGGTTCCGCCGCGGGCTCAGGCTCCGGTTCCGCGGCGGGCTCGGGAGTCGGTTCGGCCACAGGCTCGGGCTCCGGTTCCGCGGCAGGCTCGGGAGTCGGAGGCGCAGTAGGCTCGGGAGTCGGTT
>Ga0114994_10003335_pt1 | contig 11708 bp, 4 predicted proteins | sample ArcticOcean_MG_C_9_FD_87043 | JGI IMG/M metagenome (GOLD analysis project Ga0114994, IMG submission 87043) | Marine microbial communities from western Arctic Ocean - ArcticOcean_MG_CB2_152 | ecosystem: Environmental > Aquatic > Marine > Oceanic | place: Arctic Ocean: Canada Basin | collected... | reverse complement strand
GTTAGGGTTGGGCGAGAGTCGGGTTAGAGCGGGTCCGAAATGGTCCTAGTGTCGGCGGCAGTTTCGCGGCAACGTGGGCTCGGATGGTTTTGAAAAGGTGCTCATCGGAACGCGGGGAACAAGAGAAACGTTTTTAGACGTGGCGAAAGTGCGAGTGGCGAAGAACAGCGTTCTGACGAGCGGCGCAAAACAGCTTAAATGCTAGTGGCGCAAAACTCACTAGGGCCTGTGTGCCCCGTACCGTTAACGGTACGGGGCACGGCCGAATCGAGTGCCATTTGTGCTGCACCTTTGGGTAACAAATGCTGTTCCGCGAACGCGCCGTCGTCATCTTTACTAGTGGCGGGTGCGTTGGTGGAAGGAAGCCAGTGTGACGACGCCTAGTTATAAGTATCGGCTACGTTGACGCCCTGAAAACTAAGATGGCCTTACCGGCTTCTCCACGTAGACCAGCACGAATCCCTGGTGGTTGAGTTGTGCGTCCCCCGCGAAGCCCAGCTTGTTGTAGAATCGGAAAAGTTTCTGATCCTGAACGTCGTGGTGGAGCCCGAGCACGTCGCCGCCCCAGCGCGCGACCTCCTGCTCGCAGGCGATGACGAGCGCGCCGCCGACGCCGCGCCGTCGCGCGTCCGGCCGCACTAAGAGGTTAGCGAGGTAGGGCGTGAGCGGGCCCATGAAGCTCTTCGCCCACTTCGCGAGGGGAAACGGGCCGGACACCTCGCCCGCGGGCTGCGGGCTGACCTCGACGTAGCCGAGCAAGTCGGTCCCCGCCTTGCACGTGAGGATCGCGTGGTCGTCGCGGTTCAGCCGCAACCCAAAGCCCACGGTCAGCAGCGACACGAGGCCGAACTTGCTGATGGGATCGGTGTAGTCCTTGCCGAACTCCTCCTCCGCCAGCGCCACGATGGATGAGAGGTCCGCCATCGTGCCGCGGCCGTAGACCAAATCATCGGCACTCGCGGCGGCCGCCACCTGCTGCGGCGTCACGTAATTGCACCGCACCGCGCGCAGAGGTGGCGCATGCATTGGTGCGACCAACGCCAGCGCATGCGGTGCAGCCAAAATGACGAGTGCTGCGACGCGTCGACCGCGCGTTTGTGACGACATCGTCACAAACCGATGTCGCTCTACTGCACAGCTGTGGCGCTCTGGCTAGCCTAGCAGCCCGCTTTAACTCATATGTCGGCTGCAAAAACCCGTGCAAAACCCGACAAAACTTACGGCCGCAATCACAATCAACCATCGGCACCTCGACCGCGCAGGGGCCGCGCCGCACGGGACATAGAAGTTAAGATCCCTGTGCGCGAGGCGCAACGCATCGCCCAATATTTAGGCCCGGAGCGCGGAGTCTCTCAGACTCACTTGAGCAAGTGGGCACAGAGATTACGCGAGGCGCAGGGCGCGAGCGCCAGTGAGATGACCGCCGAGTCCCCACCACCGAGCGACGGGACGACGAAGAACGTCACCTACGAAGCCACGCTGAACGCCGCCGCGTCCGCCTAGACCTGGACGAACCCCTCGCAGCAGTGGGCGCGGCCCGAATTTCTGGAAGAGACGCTCCGAGTCCCAAAGAGAGAAACGTGCTTCGGGCGGGACACGGACGTTCGAAATGGCATGCAGAAGCCCCTGGTGCGGCAGAAGATCGAGCCGAAGCTCATCTTCGCGACGGAGCGCACGTTCGTGCACTGGCTCCACGCCTCGGTGACGTTCTTGGTGCTGGGCGCCGGCGCCTTCGCAGTGGCGGACGGGGTCCAAGGTGATGATAGACAACGCGCGCGGGCCAAGGTCGTCGCCATCGTTTTATCGGTGGGCTCCGTGGCGATCAACGCCTTCGCGCTCGCGAACTACAAGTGGCGCCTGAGGCGCATCCGGTCGAGGGAACCGGTAGAGTGGGGGGACCCGCGCGGGCCGGCCGTGCTCGGGGGCGTGCACATCGCGCTGCTCAGCCTGAGCCTCGTCGTCAACACGAAGCGGCTCATGGCGGGGGAGTTCTAGTCACATTCAATATTTTAGCGCCTAATATGCCCCCACACCTCGGTCTTCGTCCCGGGCCCGCCGGCGGGGTCCGGCCGCGAGTAGTCGCCGACCTCGCGCGGCACGAAGGACTCCTCCTCCAGCCGCCGCCGCGCCCAGGACGTCTCGGCCACCTGCGTCCAGGGCAGCGGCATGTCCGGGTGGTAGTTCGTGGTGGACGTCGCCCACCAGATCGCCGGGTCCACGGCCTGCGCGTCCACGTCCGGATCAATGAGTTGATCATTGAAATTGACGGGACACGTCAGATCGTAGACGCAACTCAAAGAATAGCGCGCGCGGTCGTTCGGCTGGAAGCTGTACTGGTGGAATCTCCCTAAGGCTTCTCTCCTTGGTTTGAGGTTGAAGTCGTCGGGCGGCAGGAGCGGCGGCTGGAAGGTCGTCGCGATCCTTGCTTCGGCATTACCATCAATAGACCAGTCGAACTGGCCGTACGACTGGATCAAGGCGTCCAACGGGGCGTCCTCCAACTCGCCCTCGAACGAATCTAATTGACTGGTCGTATCCAATAGATCAGGAGTCAAAGCACTGACGGCGATGAACTTGGCCCTTCTTCGTTCAATAACGTAGAACTCCTTCACCAGCTCGTCGGGCATCGTCGGGTGCAAGGGATTATCTTCAATGTTCGAGCAGTTGCCGCGGTCCTGTAAATCGCGCGTGGGAATCTCCGGGTCGTTCAGCCCGTAGTCCTCGTCCTTCTGGCGGATGCCGCAGGCTCCATCTCTATAAGAATTCTTCCAGGGCTGGGCCTTGACGTCCGGGACACTATTCGGCCGCCACTCCGACTTAGAAGGGTCGTCGGGGTCCATGAACCGCGATTTGACGCCGTCCGCCGTGAAGTACGTATCATCATAACCCTGGCCCTCCACCACTTTATAGAACTCGGGGTCCGGACATAAGGCGTAGTTTTCTCCCGTCGAATGGCCTCGCGGCACCAGGTACCGGTGCCCGGGATTGGCTCTTTCCACGCACCAGACCTTCCAGGGCTTGTCTTCTAACCTCCATCTTTGCAAATAGATGTCGTGGTAGTCGTCGTAATCCTTCTGGTAGATGCCCCGGTGGTAGCTCAACCCGAAGTCGTTGGTCCACGTCCCGTCGCTCTCCTTCCTCTTCGCCATCTCCCAGATGGGCTGCATCTGCGCACCCGGTAGCAAGTGCTCGATTTCCGCGAAGTACGTCCTACCTAATAAAGCGGTACTTCGGGGATCCACACCTTGTGGATGAGGAGCCTGGCCCCCCACGGCCCACACGGCCATGTCCCGCGTCTCGTTCCCGTCCGGGTACAGGGTCCGCCTGAAGTGGAAGGGCCCGCCGGCGTGGGCCGACGACGCGACGCCCGCTAGACCTCGACCCTTCGACCCGTTGTTCACGACCATCCACATGACGAAGCCCTGGCCCTGCACGATGCGCGGCGCGGCCGGTCTTGTAGAAGCGTAGGGGTCTTTCGAATCGGGCTTTGCATCGACGTCTGCCGTGAGCACTCTAGGTCTTGAAGCAAATAAGCCGCGAGACCCCACACACCCGTAGCCTGCTGAAGTGCCGTGAATCGTAGAATAGCCGTCGCAGCCCATCTGCCAGTCGTCCCGCTTATCGGTCATGTCCGTCAAATTGGCGTAGTGCAAAGCAATACCTTCTCTTTTCCAGGAGATCAAATCGTCGGTACTACAAGCTCCAATACCGCCCTTGAGCCAGTCCGGGGCACTGTCATCGTCATTTAATGGCCCGTGGGGCGCGTCGTGCTCGCCGTACCAGAAGTGCGTCGGCGTGGCCCGTCCTTCGCCTTTGCCGTACCACTCCGTGTAGGCGTGCTCGTCGAACTGCGTCTGGCGTTGGGGCGCGTCGGCGTCGCTATACGTTTCGGGGAAGGCGCCGTAGTTGCCTCCGTATTCGGCATTGTACTCGGCGTCGGCGTGGTCCGTACTGGTCCACCGTCCATTATCCGAATTGGAACGCGTGGCCTGCTCGCTCATGTCGCGACTGGGACCGCCGCCGCCCGCCACCCCTCCTGCTAAAGTGAGTAATGCCCCGGCGTTCACCGCGTTCGCGCCGCCTCGTAAATCGCCCTTGGCATAGCGCTGCTCCACGTCGGAACGGTAATCGACCAATCCAGCCCCGTCAAAGGCGATCAAACCGCCGTTGTCCAGGCGGTCCACACTATTTGTGGACCCGTCGGGGTCCGTGAACTTGTAGAGGTCCCGTTTCGAGACGTGCGTGTCGTGGCGCACCATGGACGCTCGCGTGGTTCGCCCGCCCAAATCTTCCTCGTCCCACCCCGCAGCCTCGGGGCGCGGCGTCTCGAACTCCGGGCCCCTTCGAGTAGTCTTCGGGCACCGGAAGGCCATGGTGTGGTCCGGGCCCACGTAGATCTCGTCCACTCGCACCGACCCGCCGTCCGAAATGGCGTAGACGCCTATTCTATTGACGCCGGTCATGGGTTCCGTCCAGGGCTCGTTCCCCCCAATGGGCGCGTCGTCCGCCCGCAGCACGTCGTCGACCCACACGTCGTAGACCAGCTTAGACCAATCCAGGGCCACGTCGACTTTGTACCACCGCCTCAGTCTCGTCTTGTGTAGTAAAGTGCTCTTCGGGGCGCCGCGTCCGGCGCCGCCTAGCACGCCCGCCGGGCCCTGCTCCTCGAACTCGCCCGGCGAACTTCGAAACCCGCCCCCGTGCACCATGCGATCACTCAGAGAAATGCCGACCGCTACACTCGCGTTGGCGTGGATCGGGGTACTCCGTTTTGGTAGCGGTGACCGCGCCGGCCCGCCGACGGCCCAGGGGTCCACATTATCTTTTGTGACTTCGGGCGCGTCGTATAACACGACCATGCCGCCCCACGTCCCCGCCCGTCGAGAAATCTGCGTGTCGTTCCGGGGGTCCAATCTCACAAAAAAGGAGAGCCGCGCCGGCCGCGCTCGTTCCGCCAAATGGAACTCGGGCCCGTCAAAGGACCGCCGCGGTTCAATCACCTTGTCGCCCACGGCTTCGTTTCTCTGACCCTCGGGCCCCATGTCCCGCAGGCGGCCGTCCACTCTCAACGAACCGTAGGTGCCGTAGGCGCCGCCCACGCTGTTGTCCTCGTGGACCTCGACGTCGTACGACAGGTCGAACAGCGTGTCTATTCTTTTCGTGCCGGAGGACCCGTCCCGGTGGCTTTGACGCGTCGGTTTCCCGTCGGAGCACCCCTCGACGATCGATTGGGTACTCGCGTCCCACTCTTTGCACATACCGCCCGCCACGTCGATCTTGGAGCTCACATCGTCGGGCCGCCACAACGCATTCGCATACAGTGCCACGCGGCCGCCGCCGCCCCCGCCGCCGCCTAAAGGCGCGGGGCCGCCGTGCCCGCCCTTGGCACTGATGGAACCCAATAAACGAATAACGCCGCCGGCCGCCAATAACACCGAACCACCCGATCCGCCGCCGCCCCCCGCGTTGTTCGACTCGTGGCCGTCGGACGCGTCCACTGTTATATGGCAAAACTCCCCGATTTCCAGGTCGTTCACCGCCACCAACTCAATGGCGCCGCCGCCCGCGCCGCCCCGGCCGCCCAGCGAGAAGCGCCGGTTCCCGACACGGGGGTCCTGCTTCGTCGTGCCGTAGCTGGGCGTGAAGCGCGAGGCGACGTCCGAGCCGTTCAGCTTCCAGTTGTACTGGGGGTTGTCCACGTCCGAGCCGTTCGCGACGGACGGTAATACTTCGGGATCTAAAGCCTCGAAGAGGTAGGGGTGCATGAGACCTAGCGCGCCGCCCGAGCCTCCTAATAAACTTCCGCGCGTGCCGCCGAAGTCAGGACCGTGCGCGTAGGTCCGGCCCACGCCCCCGAAGGCGCCCCCCCGGTCCGACCACGCGATAGAGGTCTTGTTCGTTTCATTAAATCGGCCGAACACGTCGAGCAGATCCGGGCCGTCTCCATTATATTCCTGTAGCGCCGCCAGTGATAACCTAGCGTCGACGGCGACGGCCGGGTGGGCATCTATGGAATTCTTCCCGCCCCGGAAGAAGGCGGCGCCGTCGCGCGCCGCCGCACCGAGCGCGTAGGACCACGACGCGTCCCGATTCCCCGGCGCCGGGGCTCCGCCCCGGCCGCCGTGCGCCGCGCCGCCGCCGCCGAACGCCAGGGTGAAGGACGCTTCGCACCCGTACGCGGTGCGGTTCAACGCCGCGAGGAGCGGCCGGTGCAAGAGGAAGTGGCCCTTGCGCGCGATGATTGAAGTACCGGTCCCCGTCAAGGACACGTTCGCCACCGTGAGGTTGGGGCAGGGGGCCGCGGGCTCGAGCCACTCGCCGGTCGGCCGGGGGGTCGGCCGCATATTTGTGGGCGATTGGGTGTCGTAGGTCGGCGCCGCGGAGGGCGTCCCGTCACTTACGTCGCCGTCCTCCGGGAGCCGCGGCGCGCCCTTCCAGCCGTAGCCGACCGGGGCTCGAGGTGTTATCACATCATCTAATGTAATCAAGGTCAGTGTCCACTCGAGGCCGCCGCCCGGCCGCGGCCCGTCCTCACATAACCCGTCGTCGCACTCGCCGTCAGTACGGTCGCCGTCGGACCGCGTCGCCGACGCCGCCACGACATGTGGCAGGTCCTCGACGAGGCACCGCGCCATTTGCAATGCCGTGGCGTCGTAGGCGAGCTGGCGCGTCATGGTCCCGCGGAACTTGAGGGCAAAGGTGCCGCCCATCGAGTTGCCTCCTTGTAACCTCTCGATCTGGATGCGGGCGCCCAGGCCCGTCAGGTGGTCCTCGATGCCTAGTAAGTCCATGGCCCCGATCTGCGACGTGAAGCTCAGCGTCCACCGCGCCTTGTCGTCGCCGTTTGTGCCACTCCGTGTCGTTACAACACACCGCCCGACGCCCGGCGCGTGGTCCTTCACCCGGGTATCGAGGCCCGTCGACCGGTGTTGTGAATGCGCGCGATTCAAATCCTCCTCGCAGGCTTGTTGGACCGCGTCCGCCGACGCGTCTGGCGGTAAGGAGCGCGACCGGAACAGGCGGTACGTCAAGCGCCAGAAGCCGCCGAGGTTCTCGCCCGCGTCGCCCGACAGGGTGACGCGCTGCACTTCGTCGACGTCGCTCGCCTCCGACCTTATACTCCGTAAGTGGACGCGCACGGCGGGCGCGCCGGGCCCGTTCGCGTTCGTCGAGGGGATGGTCCCGTCCAGGACCTGGGGGTCGCCGAGCGGCACATCTCGCGGATCGTCCCGCAAAACGTCCCGGGGGTCACTGCCAATACCGTACCCGCCGGGGAAGCCTCCCAGAGTCCCGGGGGCGATGACGAACGGTTGGTTGAACCGCGCCGTACTTCTCGATGCGATGATGAGCGGCCTTTGACCGACAACGGTGACATTGACCTCCGGCCCCAGATCGATCTGGTCGAAACTAAAAACCGCGATCTCCTCTCCGCCCGGTCGGATCAACAACTCGCCGTCCACCTCGTACACTCCCCTCATAGTAATTGACGACGTGTTGAAGAAGAGCTGGCACCTCCTCCGTAACGTGCACTGGGTCCCGTTCAAATCCTTGAGGACCTTCTCCTCGGCCTTGATCTTCAGGCGGATGTCCGCCTCCCGCTTCGCCATGAGCGCCACGACGTCGGCCCGCGTCCGGGCGCCGTCCGCGTCCAACACCGCCGTCTGGCGCCAGCTCGCGACCCAAGCCAAGTCGTCTTTGATGTTCGCGATGAGCCTTTCTTGTAATGCAAAATCTCGTTGCAGGCGCTCCCGGTTCAAGACGAGGCCGCCGTTAAATTTGACCGAGGAACAGGCCTGGCGCTCGTGGCACCAGCCCCAGGGGTCCACCGTTCGCACGGGTGGCGCCCCGAGTCGCTTCAGTTGCATCGGCGCGACGTGCGCGCCCCGCACGATACCCGTTGCATTGACCGTGTCCCACTTATAATAGCCGCGCGGGCCCCAGCCTGACGTGCCGACGCGCCAGTCCTCGAAGGGGGCAAATAAGTCCGCATGTTGGTGCGCCCCGCCCCCAAAAACTTGAGTCGTGTGGTACCGCGTCGCGTTCTCGACATAATAGTGCTCGTAGCCGCGCGCGCACTGCTGCCGAGCCTTGCACCGCTCGTAGGCCTCGTTTATGGCATGACTAGCGTAGCCGTGGTAGGGCAGCGAGCTGTTGCCGCGCACCGCGTACGGCAAATGGTCCGACGTCCGCTTGCGCGGCTGGCCGCCGATGCCGCTGACGCCCCAGCTGGGGTCCGTTCTTACTGTCACATTGCCGTCGTACAGAGTTGAGGAGGGGTCCCGGACCTGCTGCAGTAAGTCGGAGACGCAGTCGGCGACCGGCGTGCCTGTTGATGTAGGAAAGATCCTAAAATGCGCTAAGACCTGGTCCGGCGCCGCCGGCCGCACGGCCAGCACCTCCACGCGGTGGCGCTCGATGCCCAAAGCTCTAGAAACGTCCTCCTCGAAATAGTTCTCCCACTCGCAATAAGCTGACTGCGTGTGCGACGCCGTCGTGCGGCCGGAGGCGCCGTCCTCTTTTTCACAAAACCTTTCAAGGCCCCGGTTCAAGGTCATGTGCCCAAATGCTCGATGTTGGGAAGCCTCGAAGTGCTCGGGCGCCTCGCCCACGCCGGCGTCCTGCTGCAGGTTCTCAGACGGGTTACTTACCACGTCCATGCTGAACTGCAGTCTCAAGGACATGTCCCAGTCTAGAGCTACCAAGCCCCAGTGCCGGTCCGTCGCGGCCGTCACTTTTTTGGCGCGATCCCCCGCAAACAGCGGCGAATCCAGGAACTGCGTCTGGTTCGTCAGGTCCCTTACTACACTTGGGACGTCGGGCGAGTTCTCACAGGGGTGCGCGCACGTGCGCCGCGCATCTAGCGGTGTGGCCGAGCAGGGCGGCTCCTTCGTCTCGATCGTTTCTATTCTACGCGAGGCCGCCTCGCCCATCTCCACGTAGATCTCCAACCCGGGCGGGCACACCGCGAGGATGCGGAAGCGGATGACCGTCGTGGTCCAGCGCCACTTGAAGTGCACGTCGCCTTCCGTGACATTGAGCACGACAATCCGATCCGTGTGCACGCCGGTGGCGAGCGACATGTCCAAAATAAACTGCGACTCGAAGACCTCGCGCGCACTGGTGACGCCCATGGCGATGCCGTTCAGCAGCCGCTGGCCGGGCCCCTTGAGCGACGAAAAGTCCACGCGGATCGCGAGGTCGGCGTCGGGGCTGTCGGAGGCGCCGGACGGGCGCGGGTACTCCATGACCCAGTCGTCCTGGAAGTGGGCCGCCCGGGCGACGAGCGGCGCGAGCCATAGGCACAGCGTCGCGGGGGCTGCCCCGGCCGTGGCCGCCGCGGCCAGCCAGAGTAAACTGCGCATCGTCCGTCTACTTGGTGCGTCTACTTGGTGCGCATCGTCGTGGTGCTAGGCCAACGCCATCGTGTCGTCTACTTGGCAGCCCTTGGACCGCCGTGGGGCCGCTCCCAGCGCTATTTGTGCTGCTCCTCGGTCCGCTGATTCCTATCGTGCGGGTGCGACGCCTTGCCCGGCCCTGCATCAGCTCTCCTTGTGGTCAGGCTATGACCGGTCCGCTCGACTGAGTCTGGTTTGCTTTGGCTTTTTTGGGAGTAATACCCGCACGCACAGCACACGCGAGCACAAAAATGCTCTTTTTGATGATGATTGGACCTAGTGGCGCGCGTCGTGTAGACCTCGGCCTGCGTGTAATCCAAAAGGACTCATTTTAAGGGTCTGAGCGACTTGGCATGAGAGTCCTAGCGCTGCACGGCTCGCAGCAAACCGGCGGACTCTTCGAGCAGCGACTCGCACCGCTCGTGAAACGGCTCGGAGACAACCACCATATCACATTCATCGATGCGCCGCACGCGCTGCCGCTACGCGACGGTCAGGAGGCGTCGCTAGGCTGGTGGAGAGAAGACGGCACGGGTCTCGAGCGGTCGCTCGACGTGATCGAGGCGGCGTGGCGCGCCGCAACCTATGACGCACTGATCGGCTTTTCCTCCGGCGGCGCCGTCGCATTCGCGGCCGCCACACGCCTTCCCGGCCTCAAGGCGCTGATCATCGCCGGCGCGCCGCGGCGGACCGAGGCCGCAGCTCCGCCCTGCGCGACGCTCCTGGTTGCGGGCCGCAATGACAAATTAGTTCCGTGCGACGAAACTATGGCGCTCGCCTCCGACGCGCAACGGCACCTCCACGACCTGGGCCACTGCTTTCCCTGCCGGTCGCGGGACGTCGAGGTGTACGTGTCGTTCCTGGAAACCGCTGTTGCCGCCGCGCGGCCTCCGCCGCCAGGCGCCGTCGAAAGCGTCGCCGCCACTCAACCGCCGGCGGCACCGCCGGTCGATGCTGAGATGTTTGCAGCGCGCGAAGAGGAGCTCGAGGCGCTGGAGGCGATCTTCGCGGACGACTTCCAGCGGGACCGGTCAAGGGTCCGCCTTGACCGCGGGCCGTTCCCCGGCGACGTCTACCTGGCCTTCGAGATGCGCGGCACCTACCCGTCGGGCGGCACCCTCCGCCTGAAGGTCGTGTCCGACCTGTCGCTCGCGGATATGCCTCAACGCGCGTCGGTGGCAATTGCGCGTGCCGCGGCGGCGGCCGTGAAGGACGATTTGGAGGCGAGTGAGCCCTGCCTCATGAGCGCGGTTCAGGCCGCGAACGATTATATCGCCGACTACGATCTAGGGGCGGCTGAAGAGCCTGCCGAGGACGACACCGCCGCGACTGAGTCGGAAAATGAGGAGGAGGGCGTCGCGGCGGATATATCGTCGGCCGAGATTGCAGCTTATCGCGCCGCGGCCAAGGAGGCGCTGAAACGGCGGGAGGCTTCGGCGACGACGGCGCCGCCATCCAAACACCGGGGCGAATTTGAAATAGTCGTGGGTTTAGTGGGCAAACCCTCGGCGGGCAAGAGCACGTTCTTCAACGCAATCACTCGCGCGACTGGCGCCATTGCTGCAAAGTGCGCCGCCTTTCCGTTTACGACCATCGATCCTAATGTGCGAGAGGGTTTGTACGCCGTCCTCGACGCAGACCCGGCACGTGCACTCGGTATGGCTCTCTCGGAGTGTCCGCCGCACGGCCGCGACGTGCAAGGCAGGCGGCTGCTGCCCGTGCTCCTCAAAGATGTGGCTGGATTGGTGCCTGGGGCCTACGCGGGAAAAGGCAAGGGCAACCGCTTCCTGAACGACCTGTGCGATGCCAACGCTCTGGTCCATGTCGTCGACGCGTCGGCGGAGACGGATGCGGGTGGCGCGGCCGTCGATGCTGCGGACCAATCCGAGGACGTGCTAGCCTTCGAGATCTCTTGGGTACGGGACGAATTACATCGGTGGATCGCGGGCAACGTCGTTGCCAAGTGGCGCTCGGTCTTGCGGCTGGCGCGGTTGGACCGCGATGGCACGCTGGCCCTCGACAGACTCTTGGACCTCTTCAATGGCTACCGCGCCTCGAACGCGATGGCGCGCCGCGCGTTTGAACTAGCGGGCCTTGACAAGGAGCAGCTGCCCGTCAGCGGCTGGGGGAAGAGCCAATTGCATCGCCTCGTCGCAGCGTTTCTGGAGGTCCGCTTCCCGACGGTCGTCGCGCTCAATAAATGCGACCGGCCTTCGGCTAAACAGCGCGTCGCCGAACTGCTTGTCGACGGCGCTACCGATCTGGTACCGTGCTGTGCGCGCGTCGAGGCTGCGCTTGTCGTGGCGCGCGCGG
>Ga0114994_10003331_pt1 | contig 11711 bp, 9 predicted proteins | sample ArcticOcean_MG_C_9_FD_87043 | JGI IMG/M metagenome (GOLD analysis project Ga0114994, IMG submission 87043) | Marine microbial communities from western Arctic Ocean - ArcticOcean_MG_CB2_152 | ecosystem: Environmental > Aquatic > Marine > Oceanic | place: Arctic Ocean: Canada Basin | collected... | reverse complement strand
CTCATGGAGCTAGTAACGAAGTTTACCCGGCACCCATGATGCCTGCTCCAAACTTTGTCGAGACTAACGGCATTAATATGGCATTGTATGAAAAGGGCACAGGCCCCGCCGTAGTTTTTTGTCACGGGTGGCCAGAACTCGCTTTTAGTTGGCGCGACCAAATCCATGCTGTTGCGGATGCTGGCTACCATGCTATTGCTCCCGACCAACGCGGATTCGGTCTAACGGGTGGCCCTGAAGACCCGATGCAATATGATCTCGGCATATTCTGTGATGATCTAGTCGGTATGATGGATGCCAAAGGTATCGAAAAAGCCGTTTTCTGCGGACATGATTGGGGCGGCGCTGTAGTTTGGGCTATGGCTAAGCTGCACCAGGACCGTTGTCTTGGCGTAATAGGGTTAAGTACTGCAGCAGGCAGACCATCAAGTCTTCCGCCGGTGGAAGGCAGCAAACCTCCATTGATAATCATGAGCCCGCGTTACTATTCTGAAACGTTTCAGCAACCTGGCTATGCGGAATCAATTCTAGAAACCAATGTACGCAAATTTTTTGATTTTATGTTCTCACGCCGAGGCATTTGGGACACGGAAGCTTTTGCTCGATTGCCGGAAGGCTCTGACGAACGACGCATGGACTTGCTAGCAATGTTGCAACGAGACAATCCGCCGCCAGGAGAACCGTTCATGTCCGACGATGTCACGGAATATTTTACGGACACGTACACAGCAACTGGATTCACCGGAGGTCTGAATTGGTATCGGGCTATGGGGCGAATTGGCAGCGTAATGGCTGATGCTGAGTCCAGAATTGAGGTGCCGAGCTTATACATTGGCGCGGAGAATGATCTGTTCTTGCCACCCTCTAGGGCTGACGGAATGGAAGATTTCATTAGCGACCTGGAGAAGCACACGGTTTTAGATAGCGGTCACTGGATACAACAAGAGCAACCTGAAGAAGTCAATCGAGTCATCGTAGAATGGTTGAATCGCAAGATTGCCTAACCGATTTGCACATTATAAGGAAAATAAACAGGTGATTTCCTGAAACGAATTCGACCTATCGAAGGGTACGTGTGTCGAAGTCTATACATATGAACAAACTACTAACAACAATAACCCTGCTCTGCTTTTCCAAGACTTAATCAGCGGCGACAACCGTTACAGTCCATTGCGTATCTATTGGCTCTTCTGCCTTAGATATTAACGCCACCCCCATTCCCTAGTAACCGCCCAGCCAGCACCCCACCCTAGGGGGTACACCCCGTTAAGTCAGAATGGTTCCATTGCACCCCTATACATACTATTGTGGACGGACTGCTAGTTATTTTTGAGGACAATCCTATGAAACTACTCATCTCTACATTCTTCACCCTTCTGCTTATTGGTTTCGCAGGTGGCTCTTATAGTCAGGTCGAGGAAAAGCCAGAGGCAATAGATGTATTCCACAAGTTTCTATCAGCATTTAGTAACTCTGACGTCGACAGCATAGTTAATTTATTTTCAGAGGACGCGATCTTTTGGGGTACTGGCTCAAGGAACTTAGTCGAGGATACAGATGGGATTCGTTTATATTTTTCTGGCTTAAGCGAACGACCGCCCGGTCAGAGGATAGCAAGTCCGCAAAATTTTTCCATTATTGAGTTGTCTAACGTTAGTGTTCTAGTTTCTGGCATGTGGAAAGTTGTGCCGAAAGGTCAAAATAGCGGTACCTCACTTCGCGTAAGTATGGCGCTTTCTTTACGGGATGGGATTTGGAAAATAGTACAGTTTCATAATTCAGGAATGCCCAGCTAGCCCAATCAGAGCCGACCCAAGACGGGGAGTACTTCCACTTAGATTAGATTGATCTCCTATGCTACTTTCCATGTTGCCTAGTAATGAAGATAAAGAATAATTGAGGTAATGATATTGAAAATAAAAACTGTGTTACTCCTATCGCTGGCTGGTATTTTAAGTTTCTTGGATTCATCTGCCTATGGCGCTTCTGAATGCGAGTCCGTGGGTGATATTCAATTTATTTGTGGAATTATTGATGCCGAAGATATTATTGCGATACCCAATAGCAAAGTTGTAATTGCGTCAGGTCGAACATCTCCTTCTACAGGATCAATCTACGCGGTTAATAGTCAAAGCTTTCAATCTAGCGAAATTTTTCCCAAGAACGCACTCGAAGCCAAGCTAAACACCTCCTTGTATAAAGACTGCCCTTCAGAAGCTAGTAGCTTTCAACCACACGGAGTCTCTTACAGGCTTGGTGTCGACGGAGTTCATACGCTTTATGTGGTCGGACATGGAGAAAGGGAGGCTATTGAGGTATTTGAATTGATCGTAGCGGCTGAGCTATCTTCACTTCGATGGGTAGGCTGTATATTAGCTCCGGACTCTGTTAATAGATTCAACGCCGTGACTAGTCTTCCGGATGGGGCGATCGCAGTTACTGATTTAAATAGAGCGGGCGGCGCGGTTTGGGAATGGTCCGTTGACTTAGGCTGGCGAATAATTCCAGGGAGTGAAATGGCGGGGGCCAATGGCATTGTTTCTTCCGTTGACGGAGATTGGCTCTACGTAGCTGAGTACTTTGAAAAAAATGTTGTAAAACTGTCTCGTGGAAGAACGACTCCCCTTATAGAACGACGTAATGTGGGATATATGGTCGACAATATACGGTGGTCACAAGATGGAAAAACGTTACTCCTTGCTGGGCACGACCGTAATTGCGAACCGCTCGGTGGGAACTGTACTATGGCTGACCTTACAAATATTTTGCGAATGGACCCTGAGTCATTAAATACAGAGTCTGTTTTGTTATGGCGCTCCCTTGATGTTTTTCCAGTTTCGACCGTCGCTATCGAAGTCGGCAAAGAAATATGGTTAGGAGGGATTCGTGGTACAGACAGATTAGTGAGACATCCTCGATAATTATTTATTAACGTATATACGCTAGGCTAATTGTAAGACGTATAGGGGTATAGCTAATTGTGCAACGAATAGGGGTCGGTGTAATGTATAACGGTTTGGTACTGTAACGTATAACGATTTGGTATTGTGACGGGTGTACTGTTACGTTTATGGCCTATTGTGACGTTTATAGGGGGTAATGTTACACACAAATGTAACAAAGGAAATTAGGCTGTAGCCTTAGTGGGAGTAGGGGTTTAGGTATAATTATATTGTATTGTTACATTGTTACGTAAAATATAACTAACCCTCAACATTTGAAATTTTTTTGGTCTGTATTAGATTTGCATCTTTGAGCGTGCTCAAGCTTTTCCAGATTCTCTGTAGTACTTTTTTTAGACGTAATAATGTAATAAAGCAAGCTTCGCTATGCATATCATTAACTTAGAACGCATAGTTAAACGTAATGTTAGAAGTAAAACGTAATAATAGATTTGAAGGTAGGGATCCCTACCTAGCAAGTGGTGCTGCAACAGCACAGCTACTATCAGACTGAAAATAAGAACAGGTGGAGCCGCAACAGCATAGCTACTATCAGAGTAGATACAGCGGATATGATCTAACTGGTAGCAAAACGTAACACTACATGGAGTTTTTAGGCGATATCTTGTAGACCTCCAATTTTCCTAGCACCACCCTCGAGAATATATCGATTGAGGTTATCTTCATGAACAAGAACTTTGGAGCCAAAATATGCAATGGCTTGGGCTAATAGCAGGTCTTCACGTTTATTGAATATAAGCCAGTCTAGGCCACCCCTCGTGATGGCTGGATTGCTATCAGTGAATTGAGTTTTGGTCTTGAGGGTTGCATTCTTAGCTTTGGCTAAAGCGATGCTGCTTTGTAGGTTCATTTCTTTTGTCTCATTCGTACAAGCAGTAGGAAGGCATTCTTCTATGCGGCCCAGTTCATAGTATTCAGTCATTTGGATTCTCCAAAAACGGCGTTGGACATACGAGTCACTGTGTCGTGTTTGTGGTCGTCGGTTAGGTGACTGTAGCGCTGAACCATGGCGAGTGTCTTATGCCCAAGAATGTCTCCGATCTCTCTTAGTCCTGCACCGTTCATAGCGAGGTAACTGGCAGCTGTGTGCCGGAGGTCGTGAAATCGAAAGTCAGTCAACTCAGCACTGTTTTTTACGAGGCGCCACGCATGATCAAGGTGAAAAGTATTCATCGAGTTGCCCTCGACTCTTGATGGGAAAATTAGTGCTTCGTTGCTAATTGCTCTGACCTTCGCCCATATCCTAAGTTCTGTTAGAGCAGGGCCCACGAGGGGTACTGTGCGCGTCTCACCATTTTTTGTACTCCACAAAAAAATACGCTCAGTCGTAAAGTTGATATCCGCCCAACGAAGGTTGAGTATTTCGCCGCGGCGCATGCCGGTTGTAACAGCAAGCAGAACAATTGGTAACATCTCAGCATACTTTGTACAGAGTTTGCAGGCCTGAACGAGGTTAACTCTCTCTTCGCCGGTGAGAATGCGGGTGTGACCCTTAGGCTCTTTAAGCTTTTTAATAAGAAGGCAGGGGTTGCTCTCTATTAACTGCAGCTCTTTGGCTACATAACCTAATAGTGCACTCAGGGTGGCTACGTATCGATTTGCGGTGGAGTTTGAGCGAGAGCGTCGTATTTCTGCGCGGACCTCGAGGATCAATGACGGACGAATATCAGCGAGCAGAACATCACCTAATTTCTGTTCCCAGTATGCTAAGTGTTGTATTCGCGTATATGGGTCTTTGAGCTGTTCCAAGGCATCTTCAGCGTATCGACCTATGACGTCACGTAGTTCTGTGCGCTTAGATTCGATGTATCTGAAATACTTCCCTTCGAATATAGAGGTTTCGGTTTGAGAGGCCCAATGCTTTGCGTCGGTCCGTCGTTTAAAGGTTTTCGATACGGTGGGCTTGTTCTTGATTCGTATTTTGACGCGCCATGATGTGGCGCCTGATTTTGAATAGCGTTGTTCGATAACTGCCATGCGAAGCTCCTTTCGGCAAATGCCGATTAAGGTGGGTGGAGTGCTTATACTTCGCAGGCTGTTTTAATGTGGGCCGAACACATCACAACATTAACCTAGTCATAGCAATAAGTGCAGTGGCTAAGCTATAAATATTGAGCGGTCAGTGTCCCATGAGTGTCCCATGGGATTTTAGGAGGGGAGTTAGACAGCTCTAACTCATTGATTTAATTGGTGGGCCCACAGGGACTCGAACCCCGGACAAACGGATTATGAGTCCGCTACTCTAACCAGCTGAGTTATAGGCCCTTTGATCTTCTCCTGAGCATCGTATGCTGCGTTGTTCAATTTGTTCTCTCTTAGTCGCGTACTCCAGTACGCTCCTTCAATCGAAAAATTGACGCCTCGCCTACAATGCTCGGGCCTTGTCATAACTTTCCGAGCTTTAACTCAGACTGCTATGGCTACAAAAGGAACTGAATTCTACTTAATTGTGTGGCTGTTGGTAAGCCCTAAAAGCCTGCCGCGTTCGCTTTTTCTACAGCCTTGAAGTCTGCCTGCACGCCTGCAGCGAACTGGACAGCGAATGGGTCTGGGTAGATGTCCTCAGAGCCCTTGGCTATCTCTTCATAGACATGACTCACAACGGAATCGGGCGAGGCCTTGTCCATGGGTAGGTTCTTGGCCATGTCAGTGTCTACTGGGCCGGGGAATACGCCGGAGACCAACGTGCCCTGCTTAGCGAGTTCTACGCGTAGTGCCTGGGTCAGTGAGCGGCCGGCAGCCTTCGATGCCGAATAGCCTGGTGCGAAAGCAAAACTGCTAAGACCGGCAACCGAGAGAATATTCACGATAGCGCCGCCACCGTTTGCCTTAAGAATGGGGGCAAAGGCATCGCACATCTTTATGGTGCCAAAATAGTTAACTTCCATTTCCATGCGTTGGCCTGCCTCATTAGGGTTGCCGACCATCGGCCCGCCACCGCCCATGCCTGAGTTGTTGATGAGTACTTCAACATCGCCAGCTGCGGCCGCGGCCGCAGTTACTTCATCCTGATTTGTGATATCCAAAGAGAGAGGGACGATCTTATCGCCATACTGCGCGACGAGCTCTGCTAATTTGGATTTGTCTCTTGCCGCTGCGTAGACTTTCTTCGCACCCATCTCAAGAGCTTGGATCGCGAAGCTCTTACCTATGCCTCGATTAGAGCCTGACACTAGAACGACTTTATCTTTGATTGAAACGCCTGGCATGAAAATCTCCTGATTTTTTTGATAAATACTATTTTGTGATTAAAACGGAATTTGGAGGAGCTGGAAATTGAGAGAAAAAAATACCGGCATCGCTGCACTTTTTATGCAGCGATGCTGAAAATTTTAGCTCTACGCGTCGAGGAAACTGCGAAGATGATCCGAGCGGGTCGGGTGTCGAAGCTTACGTAGTGCCTTCGCTTCGATCTGACGTATGCGCTCGCGAGTTACGTCGAATTGCTTGCCCACTTCTTCTAACGTGTGGTCGGTATTCATGTCGATACCGAAGCGCATTCTTAGTACCTTAGCTTCTCTTGCTGTCAAACTGCTTAGGACATCTTTAGTTGCTTCGCGCAGGCCTTCATCGATAGACGAATCCACTGGCGAGTCTACGGTGGCATCCTCGATGAAATCACCTAGATGTGAATCTTCATCATCACCGATTGGTGTCTCCATAGAGATTGGCTCTTTCGCTATTTTAAGCACGCGGCGGACTTTATCTTCCGACATTTCCATGCGTTCGCCTAATTCCTCTGGAGTTGGCTCGCGGCCTTTCTCATGCACCATCTGGCGTGAAATGCGATTTAGCTTATTGATAGTCTCGATCATGTGAACAGGGATACGAATGGTACGTGCCTGATCAGCGATAGAGCGTGTGATAGCCTGTCGAATCCACCATGTGGCATAGGTTGAAAACTTGTAGCCGCGTCGATATTCGAATTTATCAACGGCCTTCATCAAGCCGATGTTACCTTCCTGGATTAGATCTAGAAACTGTAGACCGCGGTTCGTGTATTTCTTCGCGATGGAAATCACCAAACGTAGGTTAGCCTCAACCATTTCCTTCTTCGCGCGTCGTGATTTCGCTTCGCCTATCGACATCTTTCGATTGATATCTTTGATCTCGGCGATTTGCAGGCCAGTCTCTTCTTCGATGAGACGGATTTTCTTTTGAGCGCGCAATACTTCGGTCTTAACGTTAACTAATAATTCCGAGTAGGCTTCCTTTTCCTTGATGTGCTTGTCGATCCATTTAGGGTTCACTTCGCTGCCGGGAAAGCTGGCGATGAAGACTTTGCGTGGCATTTTTGCACTGCGAATAACTAGGCTCATGATTGTGCGCTCATGACGACGCAGTCGGGTAAGCACGGCGCGAACATGGCTGAGCAGGGGCTCAAATTGACGCGGAGTTAGCTTGAAACTCTTGAATAGTTCGCCCAGCGTCGCGAGCTCTTCTCTGGATTTTTCGTGAAGGCGTCCACGCTTGGCAACTACAGCAGTAGCCAGCTTGTATTGCACTGCTAACTCAGTAAAGCGTACCCTAGCTTCTTCTGGATCAGGGCCAACTGGTACTTCATCCTCATCGTCCTCAATGCCAGCATCTTTTTTGTCTTGTTTTTCTTGGGCCGTCAGTTGGCTTACCGCAGGTGGGCCAACTGGAATCGCTTCATCACTGATATCGAGATAGCCCGTTATCAGCTCGTTGAGCCTTCTCTCTTCACTGGCGACCAGCGCATACTCATTGAGTACATGCTCAACTGTGCCTGGGAAGTAGGCCATGGCGTTCATTATTTCGCGCAGGCCTTCTTCAATGCGCTTGGCGATTACGATCTCACCTTCGCGTGTTAGGAGTTCGACCGTACCCATCTCGCGCATATACATGCGCACTGGGTCCGTAGTGCGGCCAGCTTCGTTCTCAACTGCGGCCAGCGCTGCTGCGGCCTCGGCGGCGGCGACTTCGTCGGCACCCGTGTCGCTTTCTTCGTTGAGCAACAATGCATCCGCATCGGGTGCAGCTTCAAACACCTTGATACCCATGTCATTAATCATCTGGATAATATCTTCAACCTGATCCGGGTCAGAGATAGACTCCGGAAGGTGGTCGTTGACCTCGGAATAGGTTAGATAGCCCTGTTCCTTTCCTTTCGCGATTAGTGTTTTAAGGCTGGGTTGTGGTGTTATTAAGTCGGCCATGAACTCTCGTCTCCCTAGCGCAGGTGCTAGGTAGTGGGTGAATAAAACTGAGCCGAGCATTATATAGGCTTAGAGCCCGACTTGTATATCGCTAAACAGGCTAAATTACTCCTTGAATAGGCCATATAGATGGGGTCAATTGTTGGTTTTTCAAGCCGCTAAAGCGGAGGAGTCGGAAGAATATCGCTATCTGCAGCTAACGCGTCGTCTGGTTGGGGGCGTTTGGGAGCGGCAATCTTCGAGAGCGCCTCTCTGAGTTTTTGTGATTCAAGTTTTTTGACGACATCCGACAATATTTTGTCCAGAATTTGCAGGAACTCCTGTTCAAGCCCTTCTATGGGGGTGATGTTTTCGCTTTTAAGTCGCGTTATTTGATTGCCGAAGGGGGATCCGCTGCAATAGCCCAGCAGAGTAGGGGTGTCGGTATCGGGGTCGCGCTTTACCATCTCGATGAGAGATAGCAGTAATTGTCGGCCTTCATCTCCAGCAGAATGAAGCGGCGATAGGTCCTTAGTTATGGACAGAACGACTTCTGGGTTCTGCATTAATAACTCAATAGCCTTCACGGCGGCAGGTTTGCGATAGACGTTCAGATTTGAGCTTGTGCGCTTTGGGCTAGGGCTCCAGGAATTCGAGGGTTGGTCGAAACCGGGCTCATAAGAAGCCGCTTCTGACAGGGGCGAAGAATGGTCCGAGGAATGGTTTGAAGAAGGTGAGGCTGAAGGTGAGGCTGAAGGTGGTGGCGCTGAACTACCTCGCGTTTGCTTCGATTGTGAATCGATTAGCTTGTCCAGTGATTCACTGGCAACACCCAGAGTCTCAGAGAGTTTGTCCAACATTAGCTGGCCATAGATACCCCTCGGAAATTTGGCGATCAAGGGTTTCGCAACATTGCTTAATCTTGCCCTGCCTTCGATCGTCCTGATGTCGAGTCCCTCCGACAGCTTGTCGAAGAAGAACTGCTCCAGCGGTGTAGCCTTCTGAATCAATAGGTTGAACTCAGTCTCGCCGATCTTGCGCACCAATGTGTCAGGGTCTTCACCTTCGGGAAGAAACAGAAACTTCACCTGACGGCCATCTTGCAGCTCCGACAGGCTTGCCTCTAAGGCCCGCCATGCTGCAGTTCTACCCGCGTTATCGCCATCGAAGCAGAAGACAACTTCAGGCACCAGGCGGAAGAGTCGAATTAGGTGCCGATCACTAGTCGCTGTGCCCAGTGTGGCAACCGAATTACGAATACCCATCTGTGCTAGGGCAATGACATCCATATAGCCTTCGACTATGAGAATGCGTTTGAGTTTGTTGTTCGCCTTCTTTGCCTCGAAGAGGCCATATAGCTCCGCACCCTTGTGAAAGACAGGCGTCTCTGGGGAGTTCAGGTACTTTGGTTTGTCATCGCCAAGAACTCGACCACCGAAGGCGATAGTGCGCCCGCGGCTATCACGAATAGGGAAAATTATTCGATCACGAAATCGATCGTAGTAACGAATAGCGACGGTGTTGCCGCTTTCGCGGCTCTCGTCTTTTCGGGCTTCTTTCTCGATAACCATGCCAGCCTTGAGGAGGGACTTTTGTTTATTGGCATCTGCCGCAATCGATTTCAATAGGTTGTCCCAGCCAGGCGGGGCATAGCCTATGCAGAAATCCCGGGCGACTTCGCCGCTTAAGCCTCTAGCTTTCAGGTAGTCGACTGCCGATTTACGCTGCGAATGACGGCGCAGTTGCTGACAATAGAATTTGCTCGCTTCCTCCAAGACTTCGAATAGCTTGCTGTTCTCGGATTGCCTGCGGGTTGCTGCGGCATTTTCTTCGCGCGGTACTTCCATGCCGTTGTCTCGCGCAAGAGATTCCACCGCCTGCGGAAAATCGGTTTGATCGAAGTTCATAATGAAGCCGATGGCGTTGCCGCCGGCTCCGCAACCGAAGCAATAATAGAATTGACGCTCGGGTTGCACACTAAATGACGGCGTTTTTTCCTTGTGGAAGGGGCAGCAAGCAGAGTAGTTCTTGCCAGACTTTCTCAGAGTGACTCGTTTGTCCACAACCTCGACGATATCTGCCCGGCTGAGCAAGTCATCGATGAATGTTTGTGGAATTAGTCCAGCCATGGGTCAAAAGTCCAGAGTTTCAAATGGTGGCGGTGTAGCGCGATTCGTGGCTATCTAAGCCGGGTCATTGCTCCGAGGTTATTGTATCCAAATCTGGGTGTAGTTGCTGCGGGAGTGTTCGCCAATTTAGGGAGAACAAGTTCTATGGCAAAGATTTAGGAGAGAAGCGAAGGAGGTGTTGAATGTCCGCTTTAACTAAGCGAGTAACGCTTTAATCTGCTTGCTGACTTCGGCCATGTCGGCGCGTCCAACCACTTGTGGGCGAACCAAATTCATTACCTCGCCCATTTCCTTCATCGAGGCTGCGCCCGACTCACTTACAGCCGACTTAATGATTTGCTCGAGTTCTTCCGCTTCCAGCGCCTGAGGCAAAAATTCCTGAATAACTTCGATCTCAAACTGTTCCTGAGCAACCAACTCCGGTCGATCTGCAGACGCGTATTGGCGAATGGATTCGCGGCGTTGCTTAATCATCTTGTCTAGAATGCCAATAATTCGCGCGTCATCTGGATCGATACGCTCGTCAATTTCCACGCGTTTGATTTCAGACAGCGCAAGACGAATAGTGCCCAAGCGCGGCTTATCTTTAGCCCGCATGGCATCTTTCATGGCTTCGGTGAAGGCTTGTTTGAGAGGACTGTCAGACATGATTATCCGAGTGCCTGTAGAGTGCAGGGAGGGCAAGCACATCGAGGATGCTTGCCCGATGGTAAGACTAATACAGGCGTTGGCTCTTTTTGCTTTCCCGCTGTACTTTCTTCAAATGACGCTTAACTGCCGCAGCAGCCTTACGCTTGCGCACCGCAGTGGGCTTCTCGTAAAATTCTCTACGACGCACTTCAGCTAAGATTCCTGCTTTCTCGCAAGAGCGCTTGAAGCGGCGCAGGGCCACATCGAAAGGCTCGTTATCTTTAAGTTTTACCTGGGGCATTGAACTAAACACCTACCTTAATAGTTTTACTGTTAATTTGTGTAAACAAGCTAGCTTGCTCGTCGTTCCGGCCCTAATATCAAGAAAGGTCCAAAGAATTCAGGGACGCGGAATATGAGGGGCGCTAATATTAATGCCCCGAGGCCCTAATTGCAAAAGAATTAGCCCTTATTGACTGGGAAATTGGTCAATTTACGAGGAATTTGGGATATGTCTCAATATTTGGCATGATTGCTACTTGTCCAGCCATCCAGATTGTAAAAAAGAATCGATTGAGAATAGATTGAGAGCGCTAGTGAGAGAAAAATTGAGAGAGTTAAACCGTTGATAGTACTGGGTATTGAAACATCATGTGATGAGACTGGGGTCGCGCTCTATGACAGCAAGCGCGGTCTACTGGCCGATTGCTTGTACAGCCAGATTGAAATACACGCGCAATATGGCGGCGTAATTCCTGAGCTTGCCTCGCGAGATCACATTCGGAAAACGTTGCCGCTGATCGAGGAAGTGATCACTAAGGCGGGCATCG
>Ga0114994_10003330_pt1 | contig 11712 bp, 5 predicted proteins | sample ArcticOcean_MG_C_9_FD_87043 | JGI IMG/M metagenome (GOLD analysis project Ga0114994, IMG submission 87043) | Marine microbial communities from western Arctic Ocean - ArcticOcean_MG_CB2_152 | ecosystem: Environmental > Aquatic > Marine > Oceanic | place: Arctic Ocean: Canada Basin | collected... | reverse complement strand
CGGACCTGTGATACCTCAGTTAATAGCAGAACATCTTAATTGTTCTAAGCAAAATGAATCAGCAGGACGGCGCCCTTTAACTGAGGCATGTTTAATTGTAAAAAGTAAGGATGGATGGATTGCAACCCATATTGGTAAAATGCTACTAACATTTATGTCCTTCGAAGAGGAATAAGTGCGATTGACAGAATGCCTTGTCAACTCTAATCGTCCAATGTTCTAGTTGATTTCGGTTGACTACCCGTTTTGTCAATTCCCTAATCCAAGTAGGTAACCATATCTCGATGTATTTACATGCGTAGCAAAGGTGACCCTCGAATCCGAGAAGAAATGAACAAAATCAAGGATTGGCTGAGTAAAGAATATCCAGTCACAATTGCAACCCATCAAAAAGTAGATGCTGATGCCGCATTTAGTGCCGCACTTTTGCAAATCCTACGCCCTCAAGCCGGATTAAAATTCGTTCGGGCTGATGCGGAGATTACAGACGAAAGTTGTCTTGCGGTAGATCTCTGCGAAGGTCCACGTGCAGTAAAAGGATTAGAAGAGGGAAGCGCATTTGGCCTCATCATCATAACGATGAAAGAAATTGATCGCCCTGTCTACAAAGCATTGAGGCGTTGGGCAAATCAACTAAATCTAACTGATTCGGGTAAAAATTGCAACGATAGTGTTGTTCTGGCTGAATTAGTAACTTGCTGGCGTTCACTCAAGTTTGATGATGCCAAAATCGTTTCCAGGGCTGAAGAATTAATTCAGGGTAAAATTCGTTCAGAAAAACGAAACCAAGAACTATGGATATCTGCCAAATCAATTAGCATTGATAATGGAATCGCTGTTGTTCCTGAAGAGATTCATGTGCGTGCATCACACCTTTTCAAGCGAGGCGCATTAGTTGTAATTCGGCAATCTAAATCGGGACAGAGTGTGAATATATCTAAGCAACTTCAAAAAAATGAGATCTTACTTACTGAACTCAGTAATGTTTTACCGGAAGAATGGTTTGTGCACCCCCAAGGATTCATGGCTTGTTTTGGAAGTGTAAAGGCACCGAAAGATTACAAGAACTCTGGGCTCAAATTAGAAGAATTGATTATAGTTATCAAAACATGGATAAAATCGCAGAATGAAATACTTTCTAGTGAAGTCTGAGTTATGCTGTATATTGGATGGAGGAATTGAAAAATGGAAAAAGAACGAGATAGCGAATATCAAAGTTATTGTGCTCCCCCGAGCGAGGTACGTTCAGATTGTACAGTTATTGCAGATGATGGCTCTATAATCGATCTTGTCTGTTGTGAACATCTTTCCCCAGATGGAGAATTATGTTATCCAGTTTTTATGTATCACAATAATCAGAATCTAGGAAAATGTTGCCCTTTGTGTACCGAATTAATAGGTTCTAATAAACCGATATTTCTAATGGATAACGGTCGATTTTGTCACCCATGCACTAATTGTGAAAATTGGGCCTGGTGGGATGAAGATGAATTGTGGATGTATTGGTTAGAATAAAATAAGATTGAAATTTGAAAGGTGTTAATGATGTTTTGTCCGAAGTGTAAGAGTTTGTGTTTTCCAGATTTGAATGATAACATACAGTGTGTGAAGAATGGCTGTAACTACATAGGTCCTACAAGGAGCATCATACATCTTTCAGGACGAGGTCATGTTAATGTGTCTAATATTGTAATGGGTTGGTCAGCCGGCCACTATGTATGTAGCTCCCATGGCTGTTACAGCCCAGTACATTCAAATCACGATTATTGCCATCACTGTCCAGGAAATTCCGGCATGATGCCTGGGAAATATTACAGGGCATGGGCGTATTAAGGAGTGATTTTGAATGGAGACTCATATCATCGTTATTGAATTCCCTTGGGGCAGGGATAAAGATCCTAGAGTACCTCTAGGACACGCTTCCTTGATCAGCACATTGGATATGGTGTCCAAAATAAATTATTCATCACTCATATTCCCGATAAATGAAAAGAGTAACTCGATGATTGAAGATATTATTTTCAAGATTGAAGAAATATTACATTCTAAATCAAATTATAGCGTAGATATTGCAATTGGAGCATATGTTTGGGCGGAAGATATTATACAAATTCTACTAAAAATAATTAAAAATAATGGTTTCAAAGGCCGTATTATTCTTGGTGGGCCACAAATAACCTACAGTGGTGCCGGGTTGGAAGAGATTTACCCAGATGCTGATGTTTTTGTTAGAGGGTATGGGGAATTAGCGCTACTTGGAATATGTCAAGATCGTCAAAATACACCCATCATGGGAGTCCACTACGCAGGTGAAAATGATTTATGTGAACAAACAATTGTAGATTTGGAAATGCTACCATCTCCATGGTTAAATCAAGTTATTTCTCTTGAAAATCAGAAATTTATTCGTTGGGAAAGCCAACGAGGATGCCCTTTTCGTTGTGGTTTTTGCCAGCACAAAGAAGCAGGTAAGCGGTTGAAGAAAACCGAATTCAAGAGTTCTAGGGTCTTCAAGGAAATTGATTTGTTCTGTAATTCCGGAGTCAAAGAGATAGCGGTGTTAGATCCAATATTCAATGCAAGTTCTCAATCTAGTTCGATACTAAAGCGATTCTTAGATAATAATTTCAAAGGAAAATTGTCTTTACAATGCCGAGCTGAAATGTGTAGTGATGAATTTATTGAAATGGCTTCAAAACTTGATGTGAAACTTGAGTTTGGTCTTCAAACGATTCATCGAAACGAGGGGAATGCTGTCGGGCGGATAAATAATATTCGCAAGGTCGATGATGTTTTACGAAAAGTAAATGAAAGAAAAATTTACTTTGAAGTTTCGCTGATTTTTGGCCTTCCAGAGCAGACCTTAGATTCATTTCTTGAAACTGTTGATTGGTGTCTTAAGAGAAATATTCCAGTGATTAAGGCCTTTCCATTAATGTTACTACGTGGAACAGATATTGAGCAGAGAAGGAAAGAGTGGAATCTAATTGAATCAACACATTCCATGCCTACTGTAATCCAATCAGATACATTTTCTTATGTGGAGTGGCTTGAGATGTATCTGATTTCGGAAGCATTGAAAATTACTGAATCGAATCACCCCAAATCAATTGAAGAATTAGTTGTACTATCAAAAAATGTTAAAATTAATTATGACCGTTTTAGGCCAAATGTTAATTTACAGACAAGTAATAATAAGATTCAATCAATGACAGCGGGTGAATGAAATGTCTTGTAATGTTGATAAAGTCAAAGCGATAGACGGAGTCATGGGGGCCGATGTAATACCTGTTGAACATTTGTCAACAGAACTTAGAACTCGCTTGGAATCCCCTTTCCCTCAACAAGGCCAATCGGGTGATTGGTGGGAATTGGCTCGTGAATTGGGAGATGTTATGGAAAGTAATAACGACATGATTATTATCCAGTCGACCGATAACCCTCTTTTCCGGGAATCCGAAATAGGTGGCCGCCAGAATAAAGAGATTATGACTCAATTTAAATCTAAATTATTATCAAAAGGTGAGTTCCGGAAGTCAGCCACTATTTTTATTGTTATTGATTTTGATTATTTCAAGAATTATAGCATCGATGTGGCTAGGAAACAAATGGATTCGTGGTGTAAATATATCTCTTTTTGTCTTAATGAAATCACCCCAAATGGTCCAAAGTTAATCATTCATGTTCGTTCAGATGATGAGGAAATCGACCCAATTACTCTTTACAATAAAGAGTATCATTCTTTAGAGTTGGATCCTAAGGAGTATGGTCTAGTTCCTGAGGCCCCAATAATAATTGTTGATTGTGCACCTATCAAGAATCATTTGGAAAATAATTATAATTCCAAAGAAGATTTTGATCCTGACTTTTTTTTGATGTATTCAACGATAACTAATGGGGAAAAAAATCCCGATGTAGATATTGTAAATAGTATAAGAAAAATTTCTAATGGCTTTACTATTGTTCACCGAACTTCTCAAAACATGAATGTCGTGGCAAAAATATTAGAATTTACATGTAAATTGGCGATAAGACAAACAATACATACTAGAGGATCAAATCTATTTGATGATTTTACAGAACAAACCTTTGCTTCTTCTAGACTGATTGATACTTCAAAATCAGCATCGCTAATTGGTGAAGAGATTTATACTGAAATGGGACAAACTCCTGATTCAATGTATGGAAAGTTGTCGTATTCGTGGAAGGGTTTTGAAGGCGATGGATTCTATGAGATGTTAAAAGAATATGATCAGATGTGTGAAACATTAGACTATGATACTAAGATTGATATTAGGAGTATTTATGAACGGTTGAGGCGGCACCTCCTCGATTTTTTCATTGTGAATGAATGGTTTAATGCACCTAAGTGGAATAAAATAGGAGAAAATAGCAAGAAATCCGAGCATCTGTTATTTGCGCATACTTACGAAAATCAGCAAATGAAAAGGGATGCAAAGGCTAATCTAAAAACTCAAATAAGTAAAGGAATAATTGAGGGTGAAAGAGTTATCCAATTAGATACTTTGCTTGAAAATGAAGATTCTGATAATCCAATTGAAGGAACACCTCGAGAGGTAAATGAATTGTTCAAAATTTTGTACAAATGTATGGGTGGCGGCACATTTCATTACTTATCTAAGCCAAACCACCCGATTAGAAGTGCCGATATTGAAGATTTGGAAAAAGCGAACAATATTGATTCTGGAGAGAATCCTGTTGAACATTTGATAAAGTTGCAAAAACATAATGTTAAATTCGGATTGATTAAACATATTTCCGCCCATAAATCGCTGGAAACATTTTTGAACACAATCAAGAAGGAAATTAACAATTGCGAAGATCCTAATGTAAGGGGCTGGATCTGTAAATTTTTTAATTTAATTCCAATTAATGAAGGTGATTTAGATGACTGAAAGACAAACGCCGAGTTTGGCCGAATTACATCGGCAAGTTTCATCGCATGTTCTATCCAATTTACCGGTAAAACCAGACCGTCCGAAAACTCTGCCCTGGCCAATTGCCTTTCTAACTGATAAATGTAAAAATTCAAGTGATGAAGATAAATCCTTTGATGTACGCGAAAGGAAAGTATCCAAGTCTATTTATAGATGGAAAAAAGGGTTAGACCAAATTGTTGCCAAAGAAATACAAATGATGTACGAGACGCGAACTTGGACAAGAGATGGAAATATTTACCCTCCATTCGTAATTAGGGCGCAATCCGGTTTCGGAAAATCGATTTTGCTTGGAAAGATAGTTGCTGAATTGATTTCTGCTAAACATACTACCGCTGAAAGTGAAGAGACAATATGGCCTAAATTTGATCGGATATTGTTTAGTCAACTCAAGGATAGTAGATCTGATTATAATCTCGAAGAATCCATATGCAAGGGGTTAGATTTGGGCCATAGATGTGAAAACCTAGATGAACTATTTGAAAAAGTAAAGGCAGATAACAAGATAATTTTCATTGATAGTCTTGATGAACATGAAGACAAAAAGAACTGGTGGAAAATGAGTCGTAGATTTTCTGATGAGGGATGGATTGTAGTATGGGCTTGTAGAGACCCCGACTGGAGTCACCACAAATTAGGACATAATGAAACTGATGGGGGGCCTATTCCCAATGATGTCGCTGATGATTTAAGACAATCTGATACAGGTGTAACATTACCTTGGGATCGGTTTCATGGCAAAGATTGGTCTTTAGAAATAGAGGGGTTTGAAAGAAAATTAGTGGAATTAACAGGAACAAATAAAGAAAATTTACCTTTCATTCAATATTGTTATTCTGAAACTCAATTGATGCACATATTTCATACGAATTTCGCAATTACTGAAGCGACTAGAAAAAGTTTGCAAAAAGAATTATGCGAAAATTTGTTATCGAATCTAGAAAAAACAATTGAAGAATTTAGTGGTAGAAAATACGAAATGTTTCAAAGTAATGATTGGAGTATTGATTTATTTTCTTCTAATCTAGTCAATATTATACTTCAAACAGCGATAAATCATGCTAGGGACAAGTTTCCTTCGAATGAGATAAATGATTTATGGACCGGGATTTGTAAGAAATATTATGATGCAGTGTCACCGATAAGGAATGAATCAGAATTGGATGAATCAATTAAGGCTGAGGATTTGTCAGATGATCAGACAAAGTTATTCCGTATCCTTACCGGATATGGAGTTTTTAGAGAAGGTGGGAAATTTAGACACCGAGATTTTGCTACAATCGCTTTTGTTGAAGGCTGTGGCGGTTTAGAAAGAATGAAAGACGAAGAAAAGAACGATATTTTGTTCAGACATTTTTTCCCAAATTCATTATTAAAAGAAGAAAATAAAGAGTTAATCGATGATGTATATGGGCCTGCGGTAATTCAGGACTTCATTCGGCGCAATGGAAATATTCTTGTTCACTTAGATCCAATTGCTAATGAGGATAGGGATGATTTGTGGAATGAATATTACATTCCCAAGAAATCGATTGTCATTCATGGTATCATTCCCATGCATGCTGAAGAGGAAGCCGAAGAGGAAACTGCTCTTGAATCTAGTATTACCGAAGACCCTGAAAAAACGAATGAAAAAATTGATGATTTAAGTTCATTACAGATTCAAGCATTAAGATTGGGTAAACAATCAGACCACTCGATAATACTCAAGGGATTTCCTGGGAGTGGGAAAACATATACTGGCGTTGAAGCGATAATAATTCGCCAAGCATCATTATTTTCTTCTGGAAGAACAGATGCATTTTCCTTAATAGTTGCATTAAATGATCAGTTGGCAAATAGTATAACTACAGAACTGGAAGATAATCATAAACATTCAAAATATTTGAAAGAATTTACAGATGCAGAGAAATCAATAATAATCGGAAAAATTCACGTCCTTTCGCTTAAAGAATTGATTGAAGATTGGGCGCCAGATTTTCGTGGAGATAATACTACAGATAATTGGTTAATAGATGGAGATAGACTAAATGAGCTTTTTATTGAATTAGAAGAGGATTTGAAATATTGGAGGATGTTAGAAGAACATTATCAAACAAAAATGTTTGGTACACGTTCTGGTAAATTTCTAACCTTGGATGACTATTTAGAACAAGTCGCTGATGATAAAAAGGACTTGTGTACCAAATGGCACGAACAAATTTCTAGGGCCAGAGATAGTGGCTGGCGTTCAATAATTGAATGTTGTACAGTATTAAGAAATCGGTTGTTGCGGAATGAGTACATAAAAAGTGGAACCAAAATTGACAGTAAAATTCTTGATAGTTATTCTGTTTCTATTTCCCGGGAAGAAAAGAATAGTGACTATTTCGCAAAGAAGTATGAAGATAGTTTCACTATCAGACAGAAAAGGGACTTAGTAAAAGACGAATGGATTAATAAAAAGGTAGAAGAAGTGAAACGTGAACGCAAAATAGAAGAAGAAAGTGTTATTGATACTCTCAAGAAAAAAATTCAACAGAATTCATATGATATTGTATTGATTGATGAAGTACAAGATTTACCACCTATGGCCAGTATAATGCTTTCATTCCTATGTGCCAATCGGGCTTCAACTTCCCACTATAATCGGTTTATTCTTGCGGGCGATCATCTCCAAACATTGAATGGACAAGAATTTAAGTGGAAAACATTCTTGAATACATTGACTGATTTAACTAAAGGCATCAGCGAGGATTTTGATCATATATTCATAGACTCTGTTTCAAAAAGACCAACTCAACATCACTTAAGAGGATTATATTGGAGTGAACAAGATCGAATGAAGACTTTAAAACATCATTTGAAAGAAAATCATAGAAACGCTCCTGAGATAATGGAACTGACAAAAGATGCATGGAAACAGTGGCACCCAGATGATGGTGGTGAAGATTTGGATGCTATGACTTCTAATTGGAAAAGAGACGAGCCTCTAAAGTGTTTAAGAATTATGGAAATTAAGACAGATAGTGCAGAGGGTTTTGTTAATAATGTCAAACTAATATTGGCAGCAGCAAATGCAAAGGCTAATGTATCTTTGCTCTATACGAATAATGTTATTCGAGATTTTGTAAAAGAAGAAATTATGGACAAAGATGAAGATAAGAAGATGTGGGCTGAATATTTTGATCCATGGACGATTAAGGGATTAGAAAGAGATACTGTAATCATTATTGGACCATATACCTCTTCTGATAAAGACCCTGATTCTCGAACATTATTCGATGCCAGAAGTATAGAGGGTGCATCAATAACTGGGGAAATGAAAGATGCCATTGATTTAATGAGAAGAAAAATGCTAGTGTCTAATACCAGAGCTGTAGATAAATTGATTATTCTTCACGCACCTAAGGATATTTCTAAATTAGCAGCTACAGGAAAATATAAAATTAAATCACTGAATCCGCCACGAATCTCCTCTAAAATTGATCGTGATCGAATAATTGCAATATCAAAGAACCAAACGCTGGATAATAAGGATCTTGAGGGCTTTTTCAATGATGGAGATGGAGAGGAACATCAACAGAATATCGCTAATAGAAAGAAAGAAACTTCAATTATTACTATCAGTGAAGGTATGGAACTTATTACTAGGGCGAAAACAAAAACAGCGATTGAAGATTTGAAGTATTTTCGTGAAGGTCGGTTAATGACTGTACTCGAACAAGACCCTGATGATTCTTGGCTACGAAAAATACTTGAAAAATTGATAGAAATTGAAGTTAAGCCAAAATTCAATAAGAAAAATAATAATATTCCAAGAACTTTACAAGACAGTTTGTTACTACAAAATATATTACACTTTGAAGGAAAGGTTGAACAATTACCCAGTAAATATGAAGAATTGTCAAGCAATAAAAATCAATACCTAAAAAATAAAAAAGGCCCTTGGGGTGATGACTATGAAAAATTAAACACGATAATAACAACATTATTTTACCTAAATGAAAATATGAAAAAGTTTGAGGACAATCCCATAGATTCACCAGATAATATTCAAAAAGATGTCAACCGGTTATTGAAAGAGATAAAAAAATTATTCAATGATAACCAAAGTGAACTTGGACTTCCATCTTTTCATTTAACAGAAAATGAATTATTAGTATTTTTAATTTCAGACAAAAATAATATCATTCTTTCAGACAAGAATAAAAAATTCAATAATGCTAATACATTAATGTTTAAGTTAATGGATTCACTAACAGAAAAAATCCTAATTGGTGAAGATGGAAAAATAATGGCTGATTTTGAAAATCATGTAGGGCCCTTGCGATTAAAAGAAAATGACTGGAATGATTTCATCTTAGGATCGATAGGTTTGACTGCTAAAACTGATTTAGAAAAAGAAAAAATGTTATCCTTTTCAAAAAAATACCTAAAATTATATTCTTCGTTTTTCAATAAGCAAATGGACGAAAGAGTTAGCACAACACCAGCCCAAAAAGATCTATACAAGGGGGCTATTGAATTGTTGGTAAAACAAAACTCTCCTGCGGGATTTAATAGTAGCCGTTCAGAGATTAAACATTATGTTAATTCTGGATGTCCAGGTACAAGCAAAGAAAAAATAGAGGGTTTCATCAAAGACTTAGCGAATAAAAATAAGGACATACTGAAAACGATGTTTTCAGATGTTGAGATTCTGGAATGGAGAATACATCAATTCTCTGCATTTATTGAATCATTACACAATGAATCTGAAGAAAGAGCGCAAAAATTGACGCAAAAATCACATTCTGTTGAACGATTCCTCCAGAACCAGGTAATAATTAGAAGTGAAGATGACATTTCCTTGCATGAGACAATAAATGGTAGTGGAAGATATTTAAAAGAAAATAAAGAAAAAGATGCATATGAAACTTTGATTAATTTGATGATCAAATCAAATCTAAATAGGCTTGCAGTTAGCTCCAAAAATTGCAATTGGGAGACTTTAGAAAATATTATTTTGGCACAGGCATTGATGCCTATTGAAACACCCAAATTTGAACAATTACTTGCTCACATTCCAGTGCATCATAAAACAAATTACGTTAATTCATTGACTGAAGAATGTAAAGAAGTTCTGGATGTTTTTTATGGCCATTATAATTATCGGACTCATAATTCTCAAAAAAAACGGACAAAAAAACGGACAAATCACGAAAAATCTCCACGAAATCCATTTTCAACAAATGCTCGGATAATACACATGGCGGAACTATTCTCGAAACGATCGAATTTCAAAGACTTGTTTTGGATTCTCATTAAGAATACTATCTTGATTAAGAAATTAGGATCTGATAATAATGTGAAAATTGGTATTATTGATAATTGGCCAGCGATGCACTTATCTAAGGCATTCGGATTAGAACAATCAAATATCTTTTCTAAAAAAGAACAAATAAATGTTGAAGAAAATATTAAGATTGTAAATAATATCTATTCCAATTGGGACCAACACAGGAAATTATTTGATCTATTCTATGACCCTACAGAAATAAAGCCGTTACAATTGGATTGGCGATTTGATGGTTTCGGGAAAGCGCTAAAGGGAAATTTTTCACAGTCAATGAAACTGAATGATAAGTTTTCACAAATGCTAAATAATCATGATTCAAGTGATTCAGGACAATATATCCTTTTAGAATCATTCAATCTAAGGGATAGATATGAAAAATATATTCAAGTCATTGATACCTTGCTTCACTATATTGATAAAAGCCCATCCAATACGATAAATTTGAAAACATTGATTCAAAACGTAATATATGGAATTAATAAAACTTCTGAGCGTCCTTTTGAAGAAGTTTACAATTTAGAAACAACTGCAAAAGAAAGTACAAGCCTTGAGGCGAATATTTTTCCTTGTAACTGCATGGAAACTGAAGATAAACACTCTTGTTGGGGCACTCCAATCAAATTCAAGAAAACAGCAACATCCACAAAAATTATTGGTAACTTGCAACGATCAGCAGGTATTGTAAAATTAATTCTTGAATTAGGCGTAAAAGTAAATATGCAAAACCTAATCTTAAGTGAAAAAAACATAGAAGAAAGTATTTCAAATCTAATAGAAACAAGAAAACTAATGGTAAAACTTTTGCAACCTTTCTCTTTTGAGCCATCGGTGGAAGCAAGAGAAGATGCACAAGTGGTTGAACAACCAAATCAACCCTTCGCACTATCGGAAGCAAGAGAAGATCCACAAGTGGTTGAACAACCAAATCAACCCTTCACGAATGTGCCATCGAAAGAAGAAGAAACAAATCCTTTCTCTACGGGGCCCATAGTTGAACAACCAAATCAACCCTTCACGAATGTGCCATCGAAATCAGATAAAGAAGAGAACGACATCTTCGCCTCATCTTTAGAAGAAGAAAGGGAAATCTTGGGCAAGGATATTGAAAAGAGTGAATTAAATAAGGAACAAATGGAAGCAATTCGTAAAATTCTTGGTGAGGAATCAGATTCCTAATTCCATTTAGCAAATGGAAATGTGCCTTATTTCAGATTGATTTGTATTATTCGTTTCTATCATCATTATTCACCATAGAACGCTGTTATTAGAATGAGAATTACTTCTCGGTTTTGACGTAGGGGAAAGACCCTTAAGCAGAGCCGATTGTCTAATCAACATGGGGTGGTTGGCTAATTATCGATGGTTGAAATCTCTTCGCAACCAAACACTCTTGGAAATCGATTATGCAAAAAAAGCCGCCACAAAAGCTGAGAT
>Ga0114994_10003326_pt1 | contig 11718 bp, 12 predicted proteins | sample ArcticOcean_MG_C_9_FD_87043 | JGI IMG/M metagenome (GOLD analysis project Ga0114994, IMG submission 87043) | Marine microbial communities from western Arctic Ocean - ArcticOcean_MG_CB2_152 | ecosystem: Environmental > Aquatic > Marine > Oceanic | place: Arctic Ocean: Canada Basin | collected... | reverse complement strand
CATCTTCTCTTTTGGGTTTTGGAGTTGATGCGCGATAGGCAGTCACAATTCCAATACTTCTGGTTTTTGTGTGTTTAAAAACTCTTGAAAGAGAAGCCTCCATCAATTCTTTAAACTCTGCGGAGGGATCTCCGCGCACTACGGGGCTTTCGGACATAAATTCTTGGAACGTCTGCACTTTTTTACCTTTTTCTACCTATATTGTATTTTGGTACTAATTCCCATTCATTTTTTTCTTTGTGGGAAAGTATTTTGATTTGTGATATTGGAGCCTCTTCAAATTCATCATCTTTAACAACCGTGACCAAACCCCATTCTTTTAACAAGTTTACAATTGTATTTCTTCTTGATCTGTCATTATCAGAAAAATCAGAAGATTTGCCATCCAGTTTAAATAACTCTTTAAAATGGACAATGTAATATTTGCCTTGTTTGTGTAAAATGTGGCAGGATTGATAAAGTTTTTTATCTTTCTTTGAAGCGACACCAATTCTTGTAAGTGTTTCGCGTATCTTTAAAAAATCTTCTTGATCTGCTAGGGATACTTCCACTAATGATTCTAAAATTGACATAACCTATCCGCCTTTGTTCATTGACTCCCTTATGCAACCGATTTGATCTTTGGTTAGTATAGTGAGAGCCTGCTCTGTCTTTTTATTATTATATCCATAATATTGTTTCACACATTCGAAATCATTATGAACAATTTTTTTATGCCACTTAGAAAATCTCTTACGTGGTCGAATACTATTTAGTAAAAAATCGAATTGCATTTTACGGTCAGCAGTGTGATATATATTCATTTGTTGGGCGTGCATGATAGTGTCTTGGAAGTTTGCAAAGTTTCTATTTACATAATATGGAAGATACTTTTTCTCCCACTGATCATCATCACTGTCCATCAACTTCTTCTTGTTATGGGAGATCGCCGGCACATAGTCTTTAAATAGATCGTAACTCATTTCCAACTACAATCACACATCAATGCGGTCAAACACGCCACCATGTTAATTTCTTGATCAGCAACAAATGCAGATTTGTATTGATATTCTGCAATATGAATAATAGCCTGAGGAATAGTGTTAGATTCTGCATGTTCATATAGACCATTGTAGATAGTTCTGAAAATAGTTGCGGGATCGTTGTCGAGATTATCAGTCACCCAATGACGCAAAGCAGTAAAGTTTTTATCGCGTAGGGCGTCTGTCATCTTTTTAATGTTTACTTCGCCGACAGATGTAAGGAGACCTTCGTCGATCTCACCACCAGCAGAGTACCGTTGCAATTCATTCAAGACTCTTCGCCAGTCTGGAAAATGTTTTGCGACCATCTGTTGAACAACTTGTGGTTTATATTTGATATTTTCTTGATCGAGAATAGCCACAACACGTTTGTAAAATCCACCCGCGAGCTTTGGTTTGTCCTTATTGCCAATCTTAAACTCAACTAAAGAACAACGACTATGTAGCGGTTCGATAATGCGGTTTTTGAAATTGCATGTCAAAATAAATCGACAGTTTGCAGAAAACTCTTCGATAAAACCACGCAATGCCGGTTGTGTTGATTGCGGATTTAGATAATCAGCCTCATCGAGAATGATAACCTTACCAAACTCTTTACTACTACCTTGGTCAAACGACACAGTGGACGCATAATTACGAATCTTTGTTCTCAGAACATCAATACCACTATCTTCCGAACCGTTGATAAGAATGTAATCACTACCTAGTTCATTACACAATGCCTTTGCAAGAGTTGTCTTGCCGACACCAGGCCCCCCAGCCAATAATAGGTTGGGGAGACTGCCGGTATCGACAAATTCTTTAAAGGTTGCTTTTAGAGCATCTGGCAAGATACAATTATCAATATCATTAGGACGATATTTTTCTACCCATAAAAAATTATCCATGATTATGCACCATATGTCGAGTCTTGTTCCAATGTGATCCAATATTGAATTGGAAGTTTTTGATGGCGGAATGTCGAAATCTTGTTTTTCGAAATACCCACATCATAATCGCCTTCGATTAGTTTGAGATTTTCCGACCGGAAATACATAGTAAACGGATCGTCAGATTTGCCCACCGGCTCTTCGGATACATTCGATGTATCATCTTTTTTATCCAATGCACTAAAGTACACTACACCATCATCTTTAGTTGACAACGAATAATCGGGCAATCCACTGATAGACGCGACCTGATTGATAGTAGACAGGGTTTCGTGTGGTAATTTCACATCAATATCCCATTTAGGTGCTTTCTTAGAACCTTCTGGATTATTGTCGGATTTGTCCATCTCAAAAGTATTTTCGACAAATACAATAATGGAAGCTTCCGCAGCCATAAACTTATATGTCTTTTCGCCGTTTGACATCATAACATATTTTTCATGGAAATCTAGTTCTGGATAGATTTTCAAAAGATTTAGGAACTTGCCCAAATCATAGATGCAAAAATCTACAGGAAATGTCTCGGTCACATCCGAGGCAGATAGAATATTTCTCATAACTGAAATAGTAGACACCCTACTACCTTTTTTGAGATATATAGATTGGTTGATTGTAGAATAGTTTTTCAGAATGTTCTGAGTTGTTTCACTGAGTTTCATTAATATCATCTTTCTGGTTGATTAAATCGTGATTATATAAAGCTAGTATACCATAGTGAATGATTTTAGTCAAGTCTTTTCTAAAATCTTCTGGGTTATTTCCCTTTTTGCCATACCGCTGAGCATACTTGGAAACATTACCCAAACAAAAACCTTCGCCGTGACCGTTGTCCATAATGACTTCGGTTGCTTGTAGTTTATTATTCGAATAATGTTGATCGTATGTAGAATCGATGTACTGCCGAATTTCTTCCAGCAGTACACCTTCGTTAAATTTATAGTTTACCAATTATTCCTCCTAGAATGGTTCAATTTCTTCTTCTACTTCCGGCGCGATTTGATCGTCACCAGAGATTTTTGCAAATAGGTCTACAAATGAGGCCTTAGTCTCATCGTCAAAACGATTGGTGCAAAGTTCAATCGCCTTAGAAACGTCATTGAAAATCGAATAGGTCTCAACAATGTGGACTAGACGGCGAGTTGAAATGATTTCATCAATACCACCCTCTTCAAAAGTTTTCCGAATAGCACCAGACCACATAGTCAAATCTTCAACCATTTTCTTGTCGTCAACCGAAACAGAACCTTTCAGAGATTCCAGATTGTTAACGAGGATTTTTTTCTCGACACTCTGGACAGGGTATTCCTGTTCGAAAGTAACTTTGAAGCGTTCTAGGAATGCCTCATTCAAAACATTCGTACCGATAAACCGTCCATCATCAGAACCTTTACCTTTGGTATTTGCAGTAGCAATCACCGTGAAACCAGCAGCAGGCGTCACAAACCGATTATCTTTTTTGAGATAAACGCCTTTGCCGTCAATGATAGATTGCAAACACATGATTTTATTTGACGCAAGGTCAACTTCATCAAGTATCAGAACCGCGCCACGTTCCATTGCGTCAACAACAGGGCCCTTTGCGAAAACCACGTTTCCATCAATCAGAGTCTTATCACCTAACAGGTCGGACTCATCGGTTTCAATGGTAATAGGAACCGTGATACATTCGCGACCTAACTGGGCGCAAATCTGTTGAGAACCATAGGTTTTACCGTTGCCGGACATACCAGTAATAAACACCGGAAAAAACATTTTCGATGAAATGATATTTCGTAGGTCTGCATAAAAACCAAACTTTACAAAGTTTTTGTCTTTAGCAGGAATTAAGTTCTGCATATTAGATCCGACTTCAATTTTTGGTGCAGAAACCACCACAGCAGCGACTGGCGCAGGGGCTACAGGAGCAGTAGTCATAGGAATGACATTTGCATTACCTTGATAAATGGCAAGGTCGTACGAACCATGTCCGGTACGATATTCTGGGCGGGTCAACCACTGCGGATGCGATTGTCCATATGCCTTTGCGGCGGATTTGATATCTTTGTTGCGAACAACAGTACCAAATTCTTCTGTGAGTTTGGAAAGGAACTCTGCCTTGTTTGTTTTATTCCACATTATATAGTCTCCATCAGTAGGAAGGTTTCACGAATCATTTTCTATACTAGTATATTACCACAATGAGCGAGGGGAGTCAACCCCTCCACCCCATTTATTTCACCAAATCGACAAATTTATTTAACATTTGGCGACTCTGTTTTTTAGTCGATTGAAACTTGGAAAAGTTTCGAGCAATCTTTGCCTTGGTCATTGTCTCATTTACTTCAAGTTCTGTTTCTTCTCCTTGAGTGCGTTGATCGATGATATAGTATTCATCATACCCACAACCAAGAGCAGTGACAAATCCCTCTTTGCGAGCCTCTCTTTTAAACTGAGCTGTTTGTTTGCGGCCATAGTCATAACCGATAATGCAATATTGTTGAATTGCATGAGTCAGGTCGCGAGTATTATCACAGACATAAAAACCGACTGATTTTGCATTATGCAATTCCTTAATCAATCGAAGCATCATTTCTTGACCTTTTTCAGTTCCATTATTTTCACGGCGATAACCAGAGCGCGCTTTCCATACAATATTTTTTCCAGTACGTTCATCGTGAATTACAGTCGTGATATTTCGATATTCTGAAACAACCCTTCTTGTATTAAAGGTCTCGCCACGATGTGTTCGACTACTAGAACAATAAGAAACACCATCAGCCGCATCTCCATCTGAAAGAACCAAGAATGACAATTTCTCTACATTATTTTCTTTCTGAAATTTACCGATAACTTTATCAAAAATTAACAGAGATTCAATCAGCGGAGTTCCACCAAGTTGATTTTCATGTTTTGCAGCACATCCATAAAGTGCATAACCAGTAAGACACCGAGCCAACCAAATGTAATTATCACAAGCGCGATTAAATTCTGTAGTTGTCATCTTACTGGTCAATACTTGGCGCAATGTAGTTTCTGCATTGATAATAATTTTATCGGCATTATCATCGCAGAGTTGATCATCATTGAATTTTCGAACAGAGTCGATGTTAGCCTTTGGCGTGATATCAGTGAAATTGTAAACTTCGAAAGGAATATTTACTCGGCGAGCAAAAGTGGCAAGAGTGATAACTTGTACAACAGTCTTTACTAACTGGTGATACATCGAACCCGACCAATCAACCATCATAACCATACCGTGATTTTTTCCATCGGGCAAAATTGACTTGCGTTGAAAAATATCATCATTCAACTTGTAAGACCACAGTTTACTAGCATTGATATTTCCAGACTTTGCGACAGTCTGGTTTGAATAGGCTTCAGCAGCCTTTTTCATTTCAAATTCTTTTACCAGATAGTTGATAGTTTTGTTGTTTTCCCGCAAAACTTTTTTGTAAGGAGTCATCATTGACAAATCAGAAATATTGCGACTAGACATATAAGCGGTTTTCATTTCATCAATCGAATCATGTACTTTTTTGTGAGGCACAACAAAATTCGAAACATCGAAATCTGGAAGAGAGATATAATCTATATCAAACGCATTTTGATCATTTTTCTGAATCATGTTTTCTGAAGCATTATCATCTGTCACAGACTCAAACTCATTAACATCACCAGAAGTACCACCAGCCTTGGCATCTGTTATCGTATCAGAATATTCTCCGGTTTCGCCTTCATCTTCACCATCACTACCGCCAGATTCTTTTGTATTAGAATCATCTTCATTATCCGAATTTTCGTCAGACTGTTGAGATTGAGATTTTGCATCATCCGACTGTTCATTGCCGTCACCATCAGTATCACCCTGTTGATCTTGGTCTTGGTCTTGATCGTCACCAGATTCATCATTGAATTCTTGAGGCATGCCTTGCGATTGATCGATCAATTGATCATCCCCGTCCTCTGATTGTTCATCGTCTGTTTTTTTCTCACTTACAAAATTGTAAATATCTTCGGATAGGTCTGCAACCTCTGCAAAAGTTTCTGTAGTTGCCATGCGGTCTACAAAGGGCATTTCTTCATCGGAGAAAAGTTGAGCAGATTCAAAATCATTCATTGCAGTTTTGAAATAGATATTCAGCCGATCAATAAACGCCATGTCTGCGAGGTTTTTGTCACCAATACCAAAGAAATCTTCATCCACCAATTCTTTGTAAGCGCGAAAGAATGGTCCTTTCAGGCCTGGAAATTTGCGTTTCACCGAGCGTTCGATACGAGCATCTTCGGTAACATTGATAAAAGGCATACAAGAGCGAGAAATCGCCTCTTCTAAAACTTCTGGGTCACATGGTGTATCCAGAGCATGTCCTACTTCATGTCCCATAAAAAGGTCATACATATCATTGGACATCTCTTTCCAGATAGGAACAGTCAAAATACGACGAACCATATCGAAACTCGCTGTCGAGACTTTCTTGTGTTGGATTGTAATATTCTCTTCCGCCATCAATTTGGCGAGAAGAGATTTTGAGTTCTTGGTATGTAGTATCTGGTTGGTCATCGGTATCTCCGCGAATCGTTTCATCTAACTTACCTATACAATACCATAACTGAGCATCAATGTCAATAGGGATCACCAAAAAAATTCATTCGACCCAACAATATTTTGGTTCTGCGTCATTTACATCACAAATATTAGGATGATTCATCAGAGCTCTGCGGTAAGGACTCCACTTTATACCTCTACCCCAACCGACAAATTTATTTATATCTTTCTTAGTAGCATATCCACCTTTTCTGATAAAATCAAGTATTTCTTTAAACTTATCACTATCGCCCATAACTTTTTGTCGGGACAAGAGATCGTCCATATAATTACTCATTTTAATTACTTTGTCTTTGTAGATAAGATTTTCCCGAATACAGTCCAAGGCCTGTTCTGCTTGTTCATTCCTAAAATCTGGATTATCCAAATAAGTATTCATAAGCATCAAAGCTTCATAATCATCCTTGAAAAAATCGCCTTTAGCGTTGAGTTCGTGGTAATATGTATCATCATACATGATATAGGGCACGCCATTCATCATGCCATCTGTCATTGCGACTGACCACCCGCCATATTTTTGTTTTGGAGAAAACCCCATATAACATTTTTTCAATTCGTTATAATACCATTGTTTATCGCCTTTTGTTGTAATTACATAATCACGATTAGGTTTATCAAGTAATGGTATCCAAACTTTAAAATCTTGTCTCAATTCCCATAATTTATCACATACAGCAATAAATTCTTTGAAGTGTTTATAGGTATCTGGTCTGTGATTGAATACAATAATTTTTTCCGGTGTCTCATTTATTTCAGATACAACGTCTACATTATTAACACCCAAATGTTGCACAGTCAGAATATTATTCAATTTTTCTATAATCTTGTCATTAAATGTTTCAGACGCCTGATTTAGAACTAACTGTTTTTGATGTTGTGTGTTAAGATAACATTTATCATACTCCAATAATCCTGTAATATTTTGTAGGAAACTATCTTTGGGCCAAGCAACTACAGACTTCAAATCCCACCAATGACAATATCCAAATACAGGAGGCATATGATGTGTTACATTATAGAGCGTATTGACAAGTTGGTGTGTATGTTCCGGTAGATGTGACATTATCAAATCAAAATCATATCCACTATGTAACATTTTGCGGATAATATCAACTCTGAAATTGCTCCGCATTGTCTGAGGATATGTTTCAAATTCAGTATACCATTGTGTAACATTTTCAAATTGCAATGATGGTACAGGACAGGGAAGAATCAAATAAAACCAGAGGTCGTTGCGAATTTCGTTTAGCAACTTAATCTGATTCTTGATTACTTGAATATAACTATCTTTTTCCAAGTCTTCTTGGAATGTTATGTTAGGATACACCAGAATACGAACTGTATTCTGGTATATTTCTTTTTTATCGAACTCAAAAAGGTTCACCGTAAAGTAACTTTTTGAGTAATATCAGTTTTCAACATTAAATCTTTAGATTTTAAGATATACTGTTTAACTGCCCAGCATCCTTCACTGAAAGCAGTACCATTTTTCCTCAAATTCATCCAATAGACCGGAAGGGCAGGCCAAAACTTTGATGCACCAATGTAAACCATACATTTAATAGAACCATTCGCATTTAGATGTTTTAATAGAAATTGACTCTTATTTCCATTACCACTAAACATATCACTAGTATCATTCTGTTTGGTAAAATAAGCAACAAAAAACTCTTGAAGTTCTTCCTTTGTAAACATCATCGTAGTAGCAAATTCACTCTTGCCATGTTCAGTAAAGCACTGAAACATTATCGAAAGGCATTCAATAGGTGACATTCCAATGTGAGTTTCGCCAGTTACTTTCGCAACTTGTCTTACAGTTCCTATTGCAGCCAATACATTAGATTCTCCAAACCTTTTAAAAAATCCATTACCGACACCTTCCTTTAATCCACTCAATGAAGTGATATTCAAGAAATCATCAGCACCTTCTACATTTTCAATCTGCATGATACCATCATAGTTGAGTTTTTCATTTTTCAAAAAATTAAAACATTCTACAGCGGTTTTTCGACCAGAACGATATGACGAAGCAAATTTCTGACTTTCGTTTTGTCCACTTCTATCACCAGCATCAGTGGTGTGTCTCTCTGCTTCGACTCTAATATATTCTTCTCTACTCAACCCCCGTTCATGGAATCTAACAGACATTAATACATTAGTAATTTTTCCGTTATTAGCAATAAGTTTTTTTACTATTCGGTTATTACCAATATATTTCACTAACTGCCAGTCACAAGAACCATCAATAATTGGCCCAGGCCTCAACACACCAGCTAAAATACCAGCATCAGCTTCATTATACCCTTTTGGATTTCCGCCACCATTTGGTGTATTAAGATTGGAAATATTTTGATCTTTATTTTGGTTTGCCCATTTTGATCTATCAAATCCACCTTTTGTTTTTTCTGATGACCAAATATAATCAATAGGAACTTGAATGACATATGACTTATCTAAATCGTCATCACTAAAATCCTGTTGCAAAAAGTCATCAATATGTTGGTAGTGACTATAATCTGAATTATCTTTATAACTGAGCTTGGACAATTCAGATTCGTCAAAACAATCATCAAACAGCTGTTTGTTGTTTACTAAGTCAGAATATAGGGGGGATTGGGTTTCTAAGTTAATCTTCATTTTTTTCTCCTTGCCTGTATCGGCATTTGTGGTCTGTAACAATAAATTATGTTACAGTTTTATATATAATACTTTCTGTATCACCATTACATTATCTCACATATAGTGGCTATTTGTCAATAGATTTTTTTAATTTTCTTCAATTCTTTTTCTCAGTCCAGAAGATGAAAAGGAATGTTGTCTGCTGGTATATTGTACTTCTATTGGCAGATCACTACCTGTAAAATCTCTGTCTCTATAATCTTCGCCAACAAATCGAATGTCGATATGTTGAGATTTCAATAAATCGATCAAACTCTCTTCTGTGTCATATGGAATAATATTATCAATATATTTGACTGCATCGAGTTGTACAAATCTTTCATAAACCGATTGTATGGGTTTATTTTTTTCTGGTCGGTCTATGGTAGGGTCAGTCTGCAAGCCGACTATTAAATAGTCGCACCGACTGCGAGATTCTTCTAACATGACTATATGTCCGGCATGTAGCAAATCAAATGCGCCGCAAGTAAAACCTATCATCGGATAATATCAATCTTATTCATGCTATCCTGATTCCATACCTCTAATTCTCTGCGAAGTCTATTCTCTGATACCATTTTTGCATATCGTTTACTAGCCATTTTTGTCCACCATTTTACAATATTTTCCATTTCAAATCTGTCATAATTTGGTGCTTTTATAAGAGTTTCGCTTTTTCCCAATAAAACATCTTTGGCATTGGCATAACCATATTCACCCATATAAAATCTTTTTTGAGTTGTTACGTCACCCGCGACATTCATCTTTTCAACAAATTTTGTATATAATTCTGGATTGTTTTGCTTTAAACTTGCTTTGATTACGCCCACGATTTTTGTTTGAGTTTTAAGTTTTCGACTTGATGCACCAGCATGTATCAAGTCTTCGCCGTTATTTCTTTCAACAAACCAATCTCTCATCTCAAAGTAAATTTCTTCTCCAAGTGTCAATAAGAATTTGGACTGCGTATCACCTTTATATCGGAGATACGGCTTCATGCCGTCATACATTGACGCTCCTTTAATATTTCCATATAAACTGGTCGTTTCAAATAAACAGAATTTTGTATTATATTTTTTATCCAACATTCTCCGCATGTCACTAGAGCAACAGACGGCTGCAAGTAATTTTCCACCCAAATAATTAAATCCAAACGGTTGCACCGGAACTATGTTAAATCCCATTATGGCACGCTTGTTAAAAATATCTAAATCGGGTACACCTTCCAAGTAATCATTTCTTGGTTTAGAATTTATCAATGGACTACCATATCTAGCAAATCCGACAATGGTATTTGTTGTCGTTTCTTTTAGCATAAATTTGAGTGTTTTGCCAGGATTTTCATCGGGGCTGAAAGATGCCGTTTTTTCCAATAGAGTATTGAATAATTTGAGTTGTTCTTTCCCACTGCATGGCACGACTTGGAATTTCATATCCTCGGGGTGTATATCAAAATTCTGGAAAAGATCATCTTCCATACTGAATCCATACATTGGCGCGGGAATATTTTTTACTCTTTCAATCTTTCTAGCACGAAAATAATCATCAATCCTTCCAAAATCTTTGAAATAATTCATAAGTTTTTCTGCAGCCCATATAGAATCTGTTTCGTCTAGTATCATATCATTCTCACAATTTCAATAAGTATTAAGTATAACACATTTTCATATCTATGTCAACATTTTTCCAACAGTCTCTTCATGTATTCTTTCTTGAGACAAATTGAAATATTCTTCATTGATTTCAGATCCGACATATTTTCTATCCGTCCTGATAGCAGCTGCGGCGGTTGTTCCAGATCCCATGAATGGGTCATATACGGTATCACCTTCGACTGTATAATTCAAGACACATTTGATAACTGTATCTATCGACATCCCATAAGCATATTTTTTATATTTTTCGTTGTCATGTATCCACACATCAGGCTTGAATGATTTTTCTAAATTTTGTTTGGTTTTACCCCTACCAAATGTCAAAACATTCGCATAAGTTGGACGCCAACCATCAATTTTCAAAGTTTTTACCCATATCTTATGTGCCTTTAATTGATATCCTATAGATTCCATTGTCGTGACTATAAGACTACTTTTAGATACTATTCCGCCGCCGAACTTTCGATCTGTGACTGAGGCAGTAATAAGATTTTTTGCAGGATTCATTCTACCAAAGAGCTCTCTTAAAAATTCTTGATATACTTCTGGTTTAGAAGGATCAGTCCCTATCTCCTCAAAGTCGGGCGGAGAAGTAAAAACATAATCATATTTTAAATCATCTATAACATTCTTATAATCGTCGCAATAAATCACGTTGTCTCTGCTTTTCTACTAAAGTTTTTGATTTTTTCAAAACGAATTACGTCATCAAACTTATCAAACAATATATCACCTTTATGAGATATTACAAACACATTATTTCCACCAAGGGCGTTCAACAGTTTTAAAAATTCATCTGTGCCGGTTGCGTCCAGACTACTATCAAACACCTCGTCAAGAATCAACAGGTTTGTATTGACACTGTTTTT
>Ga0114994_10003323_pt1 | contig 11728 bp, 14 predicted proteins | sample ArcticOcean_MG_C_9_FD_87043 | JGI IMG/M metagenome (GOLD analysis project Ga0114994, IMG submission 87043) | Marine microbial communities from western Arctic Ocean - ArcticOcean_MG_CB2_152 | ecosystem: Environmental > Aquatic > Marine > Oceanic | place: Arctic Ocean: Canada Basin | collected... | reverse complement strand
AGAACTAATCGACAAATTTGGGAGACGGGTGGACTATATCCGCCTGTCCGTTACTGATCGCTGTGATTTTCGCTGCGTGTATTGCATGACAGAAGACATGACATTTCTGCCGCGCGATCAGATTCTTTCCCTTGAAGAGCTATACCGTGTTGCAAAAGTGTTTACTGAATTGGGTGTTAAGAAGATTCGGCTAACCGGTGGCGAGCCATTGGTACGCTCTGATGTGATGTCACTAATCGAGAAATTGGGTGCGCTTGAAGGGCTCGAAGAACTTCTCCTAACTACCAATGGAGCACAGTTGGAAAAATATGCGATACCGCTAAAGGCCGCTGGTGTAAATAGAATTAATATCAGCATTGATAGCCTTGATGCTGAACGCTTCAAACGTATCTCGCGTGTTGGAAAACTCGACAAGGTACTGGCAGGAATAGATGCGGCAAATGCAGCAGGATTTGAGCGAATACGGCTGAATTCTGTCGTCATGAAAGGCTACAACGAGGATGAGGTGCTAGATTTAGCGAGCTATGCTGTTGAGCGCGAAATTGATATCTCGTTTATTGAAGAAATGCCACTTGGCGAAGCCTCAGACCATGCTAGGGAAGAGACTACCTGCAGTAATACTTGGGTGAGAGAAAAGATCGCCGAGAAATATCAGCTCGTTGATAGCGCCGAAAAAACGGCTGGACCTTCTCGTTACACAAAAATCGCGAATCACAAAACCCGTATAGGCTTTATATCGCCAGTCACGCACAATTTTTGCGAAGACTGTAATCGAGTCCGCGTTACGGTAGAAGGGCGGTTGCTGCTCTGTCTCGGCAATGAGCACTCAGTGGATTTACGTACCATTTTGCGTAACCCAGACAATGGTGATGATGTTTTAAAGCAGGCTCTAATAGACTCTATGCAGATAAAGCCAGAGCGTCATTTCTTCTATGATAAAGATCACGCTCAGCCGATTCGTCTAATGAACATGACTGGCGGCTAGCTCCAACCCGCGTGCCGGTACCTTGGCCGCATTAGAAACAATCGATAACACAGAGAGCGCAAAATGCCTTCCCTTATTCCGTTGAATATTGCAGTGGTAACAGTTTCCGATACACGCACACCCCAGACGGATAAATCCGGTGTGGTACTCGTCGAGAGATTACAAAGCGCAGGGCACAAGTTGCACGGGAAGACGATTGTCAAAGATGATGTTTGTCAGTTGCAAGCGGAAGTTTCTTCATTAATCGCGGACTCAACCGTGCAGGCGATCTTGCTAACAGGCGGCACTGGCTTTACCGCGAGAGATAATACAGTCACCGCTATTCAGCCTCTATTGGATACCCCCATTGAAGGGTTCGGCGAATTGTTTCGGCAACTCTCTTATCAGGAAATAGGCAGCTCTACTATTCAATCCCGTGCTTTTGCCGGATTGGTTAATGGAGCGATATTGTTCTGTGTGCCTGGTTCGCCAGGTGCTTGCGCGACGGCCTGGGATAAGATTATTTCACAGCAGCTAGACAGTACCCATAAGCCTTGTAATTTTACAGATAAGCTTAGGCAGAATTAAGTCGTCATGATTGTTAATGCGCTCAAGCTGAGAGGGCTGTGGTGTTGTGTGGGGTATTTTTTCGTGACTCATAAAAAAACACCAGCTTAATTATCTTATTTAAGCTGGTGTCTAGTCAGTGCATAAATCAATTAAAGGGCTTTGCATAAAGCCTCCTATTCGAATTGGCTTAGACGGTTGCGTATACGATTGCAACTGGAACTGCTAGTGCAGCTACTACCAGTAGAACACTGATAACTGTCGCTTCGATAACCGGCCGTGCTCTGTTGAGTGCTTTGCTCATTACTATCTCCTGGGTTTAATGGCATGGGTTTAGGTCGATCTGGCCTTCCCTCTGAACTACGGGACGTATAGTAACACATCTTGAGATAATAAGTAACATTAATGGAGATTTTGTGTTAATTCTTCTTTAGTGTAACGTGTAGTAACAAATATTAATAACTGTTTTAGTTCAGTTACTTACGCTTAAATTTCTTGGCTTTCCTAGTTATATTATCAAAAATCTTATTATTTTGAATCACAAAAGGCTTATAGATAGCTGAAATATATCAATAAATATTTAAGTAACTATATGTAACACTTCTCAAAAGTCACTGGGCAACCGAGGGTTAGGGCGATGTGGCGACATCGTCTGATGAGAATAGCGAGAGGGTGCTGCATCCCTTACACTGGATCCACACCTGTATTGGGTGACGAATAAAAAAGGAATTGTTCATGCGCATAATGACATTTAACTGCAACGGCATTCGCGCTGCTGCGAGAAAGGGGTTCTTCGATTGGTTGCCCGAAGCAGATGTTGATGTGGTTTGCCTGCAAGAAACCAAGGCGCAAGTGGATCAACTAAGCGACCCCGTGTTTCATCCAGAAGGCTATCACTGTCACTACTTCGATGCTGTGAAGAAGGGGTATTCAGGCACGGCATTGTATTCGCGCAAAAAGCCGAAGAAAGTAAAAAAGGGCTTAGGGTTTGAATTGGCTGATACAGAAGGGCGCTATATTCAGGCCGATTACGACGGACTAAGCGTCGCTTCTCTCTACCTGCCATCAGGGTCCAGCGGGGATGAGCGGCAAGCTAGAAAAATTAGCTTCATGGGTGACTTTATGACGCATATGAAAAAGCTGAGCAAGAGTAAGCGCGAAATTATTGTGTGTGCAGATTGGAATATTTGTCACAAGGAAATAGACTTAAAGAATTGGCGGCCGAATAGGAAAAACTCTGGGTTCTTACCCGAGGAAAGACAATGGTTAGATGTTCTTTACGACAAAGTGGGTTACGTGGATGCTTTTCGGCGCGTGAACGAGCAGGCCGATCAATATTCCTGGTGGTCCAACCGCGGTCAGGCGCGCGCCAACAATGTAGGGTGGCGACTCGATTACCAAGTTGTTACTGAAGGTATTGCGAAGAAGGCCAGGTCGGCGGAAATCTATACAGCACAAAACTTCTCTGATCATGCGCCGGTTATTCTTGATTACGCCGATTAGATTGAGCAGAATCAGGTGCGGGTTACAAGTTGCGATGTAGTGACAAACGGATAGAGGAATGATGCAAAATACGTCTGATAAAAAAGGCTTCAAACACACTCTTAATTTGCTGCTTGCGCTGATGCTTTCGCTTATAAGTGTTGGCGCAATTGGACAACCCTTGCAAGCGATTATAGATACCTCAAAAGGGGAGATCGTAGTGCAGTTAAACCAGAGGGCGGCGCCAACGACAGTAGCTAATTTTGCGAACTTAGCTATGCGTGGTTTCTACGATGGATTGACGTTCCATCGTATGGAAAGAAATTTCATGGTGCAAGGTGGTGACCCCTTAGGTAATGGCACTGGTGATGCGGGTTATAAATTTTCTGGAGAGATCGTGCTGCATCACAATCAGCCAGGCATTATTTCAATGGCAAATTCGGGGCCAGGAACTGACGGCAGCCAATTTTTTCTTACACACGTAGCCACCCCTTATCTGAACGGGAAGCATTCGGTCTTTGGCAAAGTGTTAAGTGGCATGCCGATTGTTAACCAGCTAAGGCGCCGGGATACGATAAACAGTATCGTGATTGAGGGTGATACCAGTTCATTGTTCGAGCGCAGAAGAGTGCTCCTGGGCGAATGGAATGCAATACTGGATATCGAATTTCCAGACCTTAGGCCTGCGCAATAGATTAACTGCTGAAAGAATTGATCGCGTTCAAAGAGCGCGTTTAAATGGCTTAACAACGACGCGTTAATAGACGCCTGCTGTCTGGTAGGGGTCGGCATCGGCCCAGGCTTGAGCCTGCTCTAAATTATCAAACTCTGCAATGACAAGGCTGCCGCTAAATCCAACCTCCCCGGGCTCGAAAGAATCTATAGCCGGGTGTGGCCCAGCTACTACTAAGCGATTCTGTGATGCGAGATAGTTCAATCGATCAAGGTGCGCTGGACGTGCCGACTTTCTTTTTTCAAGGCTCTGGGGGACGTCTTCACTCATTATCGCGTAGTGCATATTCCCTTGCTAAGCGGATTCTTCATTGGCTGCTTCGTCTTCGCCTTCATCGTCCACTTCGATATATTTCGCTAGAATTGGCATCTGCGCGAAGACGAAACCGAAGGTGAGTATTAAATTACCGAACACCTTAAATTTTATCCAAAGCTCTTCGCTTAGAGTAAACGCAACAATCAAGTTGATCGCGCCTAGTACAATGAAATAGAAGATCCACATAGTATTCAGCTTGTACCAAACTTCTTTAGGCGCACTGACCGCATGCCCCATCATATGTTCTATGGCTGGTTTTTCACCGAAGAAACGAGAGGCTATAAATACCGTGGCGAATATCCAGTTTACGATGGGTGCTTTCCACTTCAGGAAGTCGGTGTTTCTAAAAATGATTGTTGGAATACAGAAGAGGACGACAGCAACTAGGGTTATCCACTGAAATTTGTCCAATCTTTTCTGGCGGACGAATAACGCGCCGTATACCAATAACGAGGCAGCGAGCAAAAATTCAGCGGCACTGAATACGCCTCCAATGCTGTGATCAAAGCCGGCAATACTGATTGCGCGTTCATCCATTGCCCATACGCTGAAAAATACCAGTAGGGGAATGTAGTCAATAAGCTGTTTCATTCACAAAACTCTCTAAAAGCCGAATCGCGTCATGGTAATCGATTTGCAGAAAGGTGTCTGCTTTTGTAGGTCAATGTAATAGAATCAGCTGTTTTTTGCATCCTCAGCATGTTGGCTACTAGGCAAGTGGGTACATGAGTGATTTCTTGCAGGTACATCCTTCACACCCGGAAGACCGAAATATCAAGCAGGTTGCGAGCGTTCTGCTTGCCGGTGGCGTTATTGTCTATCCTACAGATTCGACCTATGCGCTTGGTTGTCATATAGGTGATAAGGGGGCGCTGGATCGTATCCGCCGCATTCGACAGCTCGGTGATAAGCATAATTTCACCCTTGTTTGTAAGGATCTGTCGTCCTTGGCCAGCTATGCCCAGGTACATAATAGTGCCTATAGAATATTGAAGGCCTACACACCTGGGCCCTATACATTTATCCTCAAGGCAACGCCTGAGGTGCCAAGAAGGCTGCTGCACCCGAAAAAGAAAACCATCGGTTTGCGGGTGCCAGATAACGTGATCGCTCAGGCTATTCTAGAAAAAATGGGAGAGCCGATCATGAGCACGAGTTTGATCCTCCCGGATGAGGGTGAGCGCCTAATAGATCCTTATGATATGAAGTTGAAGGTAGGTAAACTTGTAGACTTAATCGTAGATGGGGGCGTGTGTGGTGTCGAGGCTACCACTATGATTGATTTGGTGGATGGCATCCCCGAGGTTATTCGCGAAGGAAAAGGCGACTGCGAACCTTTTCGATAGCGATCGCATTGCAGGTTATAATCGGCAACTAATTAGCACGATCAATTTATAGACCAATTTACACATTCAGGAGAGCGAATTGTCCAAGGTGGATTCACAACAGCGAGTATTATCAGGCATGCGACCTACGGGTCGCCTGCATCTTGGCCATATGCACGGAGTGCTCAATAACTGGGTAAAGCTGCAGCACGAGTATGAGTGTTTTTTCTTCGTTGCTGACTGGCACGCGCTGACCACCCACTACGATGATTCGATGTCGCTCCAGCAACATATCATCGATATGGTAATTGACTGGCTGGCAGTGGGGGTGAATCCTGGGTCGGCGGCTCTGTTTGTTCAATCCCGTGTGCCCGAGCATGCGGAATTGCATTTACTGCTCTCGATGATCACACCTCTTGGTTGGTTAGAGCGTGTTCCGAGCTACAAAGATCAGCAAGACAAGCTGCAAGAGAAAGATTTGGCCACCTATGGCTTCCTCGGTTACCCCTTATTGCAGGCCGCCGACATTCTCATTTACCGAGCAGGTTATGTGCCTGTGGGAGCCGACCAGGTTGCTCATGTTGAGCTTACTCGTGAAACTGCTAGAAGATTCAATCATATCTATGGGCGCGAGCCCGGTTTTGAAGAGAATGCTATGGCGGCAATCAAGAAGATGGGTAAGAAGGCTGCAAAGCAATATAGCAATCTGCGCACTGCCTATCAGGAGCAGGGTGATCATGAGGCGCTCGAAAAGGCGAAAGCTCTGCTCAAGGAGCAGCAGAATATTTCGATCGGCGATTCGGAGCGACTATTTGGCTATCTCGAGGGAGGTGGCAAGATGATATTGGCCGAACCGCAAGTGCTGCTAACCAAATCCGCGAAGATGCCCGGTCTCGATGGACAGAAGATGTCCAAATCTTATGAGAACACCATTACTTTGCGGGAGCCATTGGATCAGGTGGAGAGAAAGATATCTAGGATGCCGACTGATCCTGCGCGTGTTCGCCTGACAGACCCCGGCGACCCGGAGAAATGTCCAGTATGGCAATTGCACCAAACCTATTCGACTCAGCAGACCAAGGAATGGGTTGTTGATGGCTGCACTACTGCTGGAATTGGTTGCCTTGAATGCAAGAAGCCAGTCAGCGACGCGATCATAGCCGAGCTAGAGCCGATTCAAAAAGAGGCTGCCCAATATGAAAAGGACCCCGATATTGTGAGGTCTATCATTGCCGAGGGTTGTGAGACAGCGAGAGAGGCGGCGAAGGAAACCCTGCAGGATGTTCGTGAGGCAATGGGCCTGGGGAAGTGGTAATTGATTTGCGCCTTGAGGTCCTTCAGGTGAGCATTTACCACCTAGTTGAGGTAAAATTCGATCCACTGTAAGAACTCAAAGTAGACTAACAGATTGACCATTATCGGCACCGAAGCAGACCCGGAAAACACTGAGCTACAGGGACTTCCCTCTACACCAGAAGTGGTTGCCCCCAACGCTCCGGAACAGCATGAACTGCCCTTCGCTATAGTTGCTGGGGAGGTTATGACGCAGGTCCCGAAAGACCTCTATATTCCACCCGATGCATTAGAAATATTCCTCGAAGCCTTCGAAGGCCCGCTCGATTTATTGCTTTATCTTATCAAGCGACAGAACATTGATATCCTTGATATCAATGTTGCTGACATTACCGATCAATACATGAATTATGTCGACCTTATGGAATCTTGGCAGTTCGAGTTGGCTGCGGAGTATTTGGTTATGGCGGCGATGCTGGCCGAAATCAAATCGAGGTTGTTGCTGCCCAGACAGGTTGTGGAAGAGGCGGAAGAAGGTGATCCTCGCATGGAGCTTATCCGCCGGCTGCAAGAATATGAGCGTTTCAAACAGGCCGCTCAGGACGTCGATGAGTTACCACGCATGGATAGGGACATCCATCGTGCCGGCGCTGCATTGCCCGAGATTGAGCGACTAACCGCCGACCCAACAGTGGACCTAAAAGAAGTGTTAATTGCGCTCTCCAGCGTTCTTAAGCGCGAAAACAATTTCGGTCACCATCATGTGCAAATGGAGACGCTTTCGACCCGCGAGAAAATGTCGGAAATATTAGTCCGTATATCGAATCAGAAGTTTGTGCCGATGGTATCGCTATTAATACGCGAAGAAGGCAGGTTAGGGGTGGTCGTGACATTTTTAGCCATAATGGAGTTGATCAAAGACTCCATGATCGAAATAGTCCAGTCGGAATCCTTCGGGCCGATTCATTTGAAATCTAGAAGCTAATAGTGGTAAGTGCGCAGCATGAGTGATGTTGATAACAAAGTAAAAATGATCGTAGAGGGCTTGCTGCTCGCTGCTGGCCGGCCACTTACCTTGGATAATATTATTCAGGTGTTTAGTAAAGAAGAGCAGCCGGACCGAAAAGAGCTAAAGCTGGTAATGGAAAGCATTGCCGAGGATTGCGCTGACCGCGGCTTCGAGCTCAAGGAAGTGGCTTCCGGCTTTAGATTTCAGGTGAAGCAGGAACTCAGCGAATGGGTTGCGAAACTCTGGGAAGAACGTCCGCCACGTTACACCAGAGCGCTGCTGGAGACCTTGGCGCTAGTCGCGTATAGACAGCCAATAACACGCGGCGATATCGAAGAGATACGTGGCGTGGGAGTGAGCTCAAATATTGTCCGCACATTGTTGGATAGAGAGTGGATTCGGGTGGTCGGGCATCGAGATGTGCCCGGTCGCCCAGCAATGTTTGCGACCACGAAGCAGTTTCTAGATTATTTTAATCTAAAGAGCCTGCAGGACTTGCCGCCACTTTCTGAGATAAGGGATCTAGCGGTGGCCGATCCTGAGTTCGATCTTGAAGATGATCTGGCGGACCAACGCATTCTCGAACTTCCAGAGGAAGTCATAGACGAGAACAGTATCGAGTTAACTGATTCGGATAAGGCTGATTTAATCGCCGAAGAAGAAGCAATCGAACTCTCTAAGAAGCCGCTCGATGAGATTCTGCAACTGCCACCAGAGTTACAATACCCTACTCAGGTTGATGAAGAAGACGAAGAGCCAGACGCCGAGGATGTCGAATTCGAAGAAGAGTTTGGCATCAAGGAGTTAGATGAGACGCTAGAGGCGATAGAGGCGATAGACAGTAAAGTCAGCGAATCCGAATCCGAATCTGAATCCGGATCAGCTGAAGGTGAGGGAGACACCTCGGAAGAAGAATCGGCAGGGATTGAGTTTAGTGCGAATGATGATGACGCCGGCACTATGACTCAGCACTGATCGATTTGTCGGTACGCTAAAGCTATTCACAAGAACCCCATTAACATAAAACGAATAAATCATGACTGAGAAGCTTCAAAAAGTATTGGCACGCGCCGGCTTCGGTTCACGCCGAGAAATCGAAACCTGGATCGCAAAGGGCCGCATTAAGGTCAATGGTAAAGTTGCCGTTGTCGGCGACCGCGTGACTGACGACGATAAAATTATTGTCGATGGGAAGAAGTTGGCGCCGCAGAAGAAAATTCGAGAAGATCGCCGCGTAATTCTTTACAACAAACCTGAGGACGAAGTGTCAACTCGAAGTGATCCTGAGGGAAGGCGAACTGTCTTCGATAAACTTCCCCCTTTGAAGCATGGTCGCTGGGTATCTGTTGGGCGTCTCGATTTAAACACTAGCGGTCTAATGTTGTTTACGACTGATGGCGAACTGGCTAATAAATTGATGCACCCAAGCTCCGAAATTGAGCGCGAGTATGCAGTTCGAATCTTGGGAGATGTCACGCCTGAGATGGTGCAGGAGATGCACAAGGGCGTGATTATTGAAGATCATCTTTGCCGCTTCACCGACATCCAGCACTACGGAGGCGAGGGGGTTAATCAGTGGTATCACGTCGTGTTGCTGGAAGGCCGCAATCGCGAAGTGCGAAAGCTGTGGGAATCACAAGGCGTGAAGGTGAGTCGCTTGAAGCGTGTTCGTTTCGGGCCGTTATTTATCCCAAGCTCAGTAGTGAAGGGCAGATTCAATGAACTGGGTAAGACCGAAATCGAGAAACTGCTTAAATTGGTTAATAAAGAGACTGAGCGACCGGCTCGCAATAAACCGGACTAGGCCTGCTCAAAACCCCTCGCATTCAACGCTTGCCCGTGAATGCTCTGGGCTTCTTCGCTCATCAAATAGAGATAGACTGGCATAAGTGATTCCGCTGTCGGCAGCGTCTGCGGATTCTCCGCAGGATAGGCATCGCGCCGCATATTTGTCCGCGTCCCACCGGGGTTTAAGCTATTAACACGTATCGAGGTGGTGTTCTCCAATTCCTCGGCTAGTGTCTGCATCAAGCCTTCTAAGGCAAATTTCGATACAGCATAGGCTCCCCAAAATGCTCGACCTACCCGTCCCACACTCGACGAGATGAAGAGCAGTCGCGCGCTTTTCGATCGAGTCAAGGCAGGTATCAGCGACTGAGTCAGCTGAAAAACGGCGTTAACGTTTACCTGCATTAGGTCCTTCCAATCCTGTTCAGGATAGAACTCGATAGGGGTGCGCGCGCCTAGTAGAGCGGCGTTATGGAGTAGGCCATCGAGGCACTCGAATTGTTCGTTCAATGACTGGGTCAGAATTTTAAAGTCAGCCATGGATGCCGTCTTAAAATCCAGTGGATGGATAATCACTTTTCCTGGATGCATCTCTTCGATTTCATCAAATACAGTTTCGAGTTTCTGCTGATCTTTGCCTAACAAGATGACAGTAGCCCCGTAACTGGCGTAGGCCTTCGCGCAGGCCTTGCCTATGCCATCGCTGGCGCCGGTAATCAGTATCGTTTTATTGTCTAAGAAATTCTTTTCTGCGTCGTAGGTAAAGGTCATGTTCAGGCAAATTTAAGTAGATTCAAGAGTGATGTTGTTTGTTCGGGAGATTGCAGGATGAAGTCTGCGTACCATTCTTCCACTTTGGCGTCCGTTGCCAGATAGCCGTAGGCGGCAGCGACCGCAATAACATCGGCATTCTTAGCCGCCTGAATGTCGCGAATGTGATCACCAATATATACGCATCGCTCACTATTGTGGCCGAGTTTCTCAAGCGCGAGAAAAATGGGCTCAGGATGTGGCTTAGTTTCACTCACATGATCCGGACACACTAGTACGCTGCAACGCGAACTAAGGTGTAATTTTTCCAGTAGGCGAACGCTATATTTCTCGGGCTTATTGGTTACGATCCCCCAAGGGATATTTTGAGCTTCCAGTTGTGTTAGTAGCTCGTCTAATCCTGGATAGACAGTGGCGACGGTGGCGTTTAGCTGTTCAAAGTAGAGGTCCAGTAGGCGTTGCAATAGATCAGCAAAATCGTCATGTATTTCATCTATTTGAAAAGCGGTTTTGACGAGCGCGCGTGCGCCATTGGAAACGTTTAGATGGATGATCTCGTGTGCTAGTGCATCCCTGCCGTGTTCCGCCAAGAGTTTGTTGACGACGAGGGTGAAATCCGGCGCCGTATCGATAAGCGTGCCATCAAGATCGAATAGAACACATTCGATGGAGGTTTCTAGTTTTATATTCAGCTTCTGGGTCATGTTTGTGTCTCAGCTCGGGTATAGCAGGCGATATAGTTTACATCGACGTTCGCCTCTAAGCTGTATTTGCGGGTAAGTGGATTGTAGGCCATACCGATTTGATCTTGCAGGTCTAGTTTGCTGTCCCTACTCCATGCGGCGAGTTCGGAGGGCTTGATAAATCTAGCGTAGTCATGGGTGCCACGAGGCAGTAAATTCAAAACATATTCGGCGCCGATGATGGCGAATAGATACGACTTGGGGTTTCGATTGATCGTCGAGAAAAATACAGTTCCTCCGGGCTTCACCAAGTCGTGACAGGCTTGAATCACCTTGGCGGGCTTAGGAACGTGTTCAAGCATCTCCAGGCAGGTAACGATGTCGAACTGCTCGCTGTGATCTTGAGCGTACTGCTCGGCCGAAGATTTCTGATAGTCGATCTCCAATTTGCTTTCTAGCTGGTGAAGCCTCGCGACGGAGAGCGAGGCATCAGCCATGTCAATTGCAGTTACACTGGCGCCATGGTGAGCCATAGCTTCGGCTAGGATGCCGCCGCCGCAGCCTATATCTAGTACATTCTTGCCGGCTGGATTTACCTTGCGGCTGATATAGCTCATCCGTAGCGGGTTAATCTCATGCAGCGGTTTAAATTCGCTGTCAGGGTCCCACCAGCGAGCGGCGAGGGCTTCGAATTTTCGAATTTCTAGTTCGTCTACATTTTCCATTCTTTTGCTGCCTAGTTAATTGTTAATCGCTAGCGGCTGAAAGTTTGGCTTGCCACTTTGCGCTATCGGATTT
>Ga0114994_10003319_pt1 | contig 11732 bp, 11 predicted proteins | sample ArcticOcean_MG_C_9_FD_87043 | JGI IMG/M metagenome (GOLD analysis project Ga0114994, IMG submission 87043) | Marine microbial communities from western Arctic Ocean - ArcticOcean_MG_CB2_152 | ecosystem: Environmental > Aquatic > Marine > Oceanic | place: Arctic Ocean: Canada Basin | collected... | reverse complement strand
TGCCGGTGATGCCCAGAAGGGTCTGGAACCGTTCGCCGCCGAGGATCCCGTCGCTCAGCTCCTCGATGGCCTTGGGCTGGTCGCCCGCCGGTTGGAAGGGGGCCACCATCCTGAACGCCTGCCCACGGGACGGACCCACCTTTCCCGTTGATGGCCCGGAGGGGTCACTCGGCGATGTCAGGGTGCCCATCCGGGGATGGTACCCAGCGCCTCCGGGAGCCCCCGTACGCGCTCAGCGGGGTCAGGCGTCCTCGGCCCGGCTGCCGATCCGACGCACCTCGGCGCCCGGTTCAGGGCGTTGCAGCGTTGCGATCCATTCCCAGGCAAGGTCCACCTGGTGGACGAGGTCATCGAGGGTCCCGCTGTTGTCAACCACCAGGTCGGCACGCTCCAACCGTTGGGAGCGCGACGCCTGCCGCGATATCCGGTTACGCGCATCGGTGGCGGTGAATCCCCTACCGGCCACCAGTCGTTCAACAGCCACCTCGGGGTCCACGTCGACGACGACGATTCCCGCCAGGCCCTTGTGGCCCGATTCGACGAGCAGGGGAATGTCGAGGATGACGGTGGCGTCCGTACCGGACAGCTCTTCGCGCCGCCGGGTCATCTCATCGCCGACGGCCGGGTGGACGATGAGGTTCAGCGCCGTCAACTCGTCAGGGTCCGCAAACACGATGTCGGCAACCGCCTGGCGGTCAAGACCACCGGCGGCGTCGAGGATCCGATCGCCCCACCGCTGGACCATGGCCGCTAGTACCGGCATGCCCTGCATCTGCAGCTCACGGACCATGGCATCAGCGTCCAGCAGGATCGCACCGCGCTCCACCAGCATCGCCGCCACGGTGGATTTGCCCGAGCCGATTCCTCCGGTGAGCCCTATCTCCAACACGCTCAGGGTCGCCCTTTCGGTGCCCCGGGCCCGCTCAGACCTCGGTGGTATCCGATTCGGTGGCCTCTACGGCCTCAGCGACCTCTTCGGTGGAAACTGCAGCTTCGACCTCTTCGACGGCCTCGACAACCTCTTCCGTGGAAGTGGCGGCTTCTACGTCCTCGGCTACAGCTTCCGTGGAGACTGTGGCCTCGGCCGTCTCAACGTCCTCGGCCACATCTGCCGCGGAAGTGGCGTCCTCAACGACCTCGGCGGCTTCAACGGCCTCAGCGACCTCGGCTGCCTCTTCCGTGGAAGTGGCGGCCTCAGCGGCCTCAGCGGCCGGATCGGCATCGTCGGCTGGCTTCTCCTCGGTGTACATGTCGGCCCAGGCTTCCTGGCCTTCCGTGCTCTCGCCACCGATGAAGGTGCCCTCGGCGTCGTATGCATGCTCGCCGAAGTGCTCCTGGTACTCCGCCGCCACGATGCCACCCTCAGCGGCCTGCTTGATCGAAAGGCTGATACGCCGACGCTGGAGGTCCAGATCGATGATCTTCACCCAGAGTTCCTCACCGGGGGTGACGACCTGCTCGGGCAGCTCGACATGGTGGGCGGACATCTCCGAGATGTGCACGAGGCCCTCAATGCCATCGCCAACCTGCACGAATGATCCGAACGGAACCAACTTCGTGACCCGGCCGTAGACCAGTTCGCCCACCTGGTGGGCGCCGGCGAATTCCCGCCACGGGTCCTGCTGGGTGGCCTTCAGCGAGAGGCTGATCCGCTCCCTGCTGAGGTCGACCTCAAGCACCTGCACCTCGATCTCGTCATCAACGCTGACGACCGAACCGGGGTGGTCAACGTGCTTCCAGGAGAGCTCCGAGACGTGGATCAGACCGTCCATGCCGCCCAGGTCCACAAAGGCACCGAAGTTGACCACGCTGGACACGATGCCCTTGCGGATCTCGCCCGGACGGAGGTTGTGGAGGAACTCCTCCCTCTTCTCCTTCTGGGTCTCTTCCAACCATGCACGGCGGGACAGCACCACGTTGTTGCGGTTCTTGTCCAGCTCGATGATCTTGGCGTCGATGGTGGTGCCGATGAAGGGCTGCAGGTCACGGACGCGGCGCAGGTCGACGAGGGATGCGGGCAGGAAGCCCCGCAGGCCGATGTCCACGATGAGGCCACCCTTGACGACCTCGATGACGGTTCCGGAGACGATCCCGTCGCCCTGCTGGATCTCCTCGATCCGGCCCCAGGCACGCTCGTACTGGGCACGCTTCTTGGAGAGGACCAGACGACCGTCCTTGTCCTCGCGCTGCAGCACAACGGCTTCGATGCGCTCACCGAGGGTCACGATCTCGCTGGGATCCACGCCGTTGCGGATCGACAGCTCACGCGGCGGGATCACACCCTCCGACTTGTAGCCGATATCGAGGAGTACCTCGTCCTTGTCGACCCGGACGACCGTGCCCTCTACGAGTTGGCCGTTCTCAACGTCGACCATGGTGGCCGAGTAGGCCTCCTCCAGGGTCAGCGAACCGAGGTCATTCTCGGTGATCGAGCGGGGGATGTACTCGCCATCCTCATTGAACGTCCCCATTGGCGGGGATTCGAGGAGGGCTGCGGTCAAAATGGTGTCGGGCACGTGTTCTTCTCGTCGGATGGGAGTAGGTGGACAGGGACGTCCGGGCGCAGGGGGATCCCACTGTTCGGACCGGGAGAGCCTACCGGCGGACCCCTGCTACAACGCCCGGCACCGCCAATGGGGAACACGACCCGCCTACCGGTGTCCGCAGGCTCGAAGCGGGGTCGGTCATGTCCGTCTGCGGCCCAGGACCAGGAACTCCGGATGTTCCAGGTCGGGAGGGCGATGTGCGTAGTCCCCCGGCCGTACGGAATAGATGTCCGTCACGTCCAGTCCGGCCCGATCGCACAGGAGGCGCAGTTCACGCGGGGTGAAGCAGGTCGTCCAGAGGTCTGTCTCCACCTCGGCGCCAGCCAGGTCCCGCAGCACCGTCTTCTCCAGGTTCACGCCGGTGCCGGCATCAAACGTGTCGCCGTCCTCGAGGAACCGAACCTGGAAGTAGGCGGAGAAGGCGCTGAGGGCCACTCCCCCGCCCTTACGCGTCGCCGCCACGATCCGCTCCAGGATCGCTCCGTCCGGGTCCAGCACCGCCCGGTCCGATCCCGGACCGCCAGCCAGACCGAAAGCCCCCTGGCACAGCGAGATGACGGCGTCGAACTCCGAGTCGAACTCCATCAGGCGGGCATCTCCCACGATGAAGGCAGCTCCCTCCGGGGCTCCCTCACGGGCCAGATCGATGAAGGTGGAGGAGATGTCAACGCCGACGACCTGGAATCCCCGACCGGCCAGCTCCAGGGCGTGACGGCCCGGGCCGCACCCGACGTCCAGGATCCGCTGGCCTTCGGTGAGTCCCAGTGCGGCCACGATGGCGTCGACCTCCGACACGGTGCCGTAGGTGAACGAATAGCGCAGGTACGCCTCTCCCAGATGGTCCGCCACCGCCTCGAACCAGTGGCGGCCGTCTCCTTCAGGCATGGTGGCGTTGCTCAACCCTTTGCGTCGGCCCAGGTGGCTCCCACGGCCACCTCCACGGCCAGCTCCACCCGGAGCTCGTAGGCGCCCGTCATCACAGACCGGACCATCGCCTCCACCTCGGAGAGCTTGTCGGGCGGCACCTCCAGGATCACCTCGTCGTGCACCTGCAGAACCAGGATCGATCCACACCCGGATTCACGCAGCGACCGGTCGATTCGGATCAGCGCCACCTTGAACACGTCGGCCGCAAGGCCCTGGATGCCGGCGTTCATCGCCTGGCGTTCCGCAGCCAGCCTCACGTTGTAGTTGGACGACGACAGCTCGGGTATCCGCCGGCGTCGACCGAAGAGGGTCTCCGTGTAGCCCTTCTGGCGTGCCTCGGCCACGGTCCGGTCCATGTAGGCCCGTATCGCCGGAAATGCCGTGAAGTAGGACTCCAGGATCTCGGCCGCCTCCTCCACCGGCGAGCCGAGGCGCTGGGCCAGCCCGTAGGCCTCCATGCCGTAGGCCAGTCCATAGGCGACCATCTTCGCCCGGTTCCGCAGCTCCTTGGTCACCTCCGACGGGTCGATACCCCATGTGCGCGACGCCACCGCGGTGTGCACGTCATCGCCAGCCTCGAAGGCGGCTATGAGGCCCGGGTCGTCGGCAAGGTGGGCAATGCAACGCAACTCGATCTGGTTGTAGTCAGCCACCAGCAGGGACCTGCCGTCAGTGGGGACGAAGGCACGCCGGAAGGCACGCCCGGCCTCTGTCCGGACCGGGATGTTGTGGAGGTTCGGGGCATCAGAGCTGAGACGTCCGGTACGGGCCACCATCTGGTTGAAGGTGGCGCGGATGCGCTCGCCGGGCCCCACCGCCGCCAGCAGGCCCTCCCCATAGGTGGAACGGAGCTTCTCGACCTCGCGATACGCCAGAAGGTGCCCGACAACGGGGTGGTCTTCCCGGAGTCGTTCGAGCGTTGCCGCATCGGTCGAGTACCCCGTCTTCGTCTTCTTGCCGGGAGTAAGGCCCAGCTTCACGAAGAGCACCTCGCGGAGTTGCGGCGTTGAGTTCACGTTGAACTCCTCCCCGGCGGCCTCGTGCACCAGCCCACGGAGCCGCTCGCAGTCCGATGTCAGGCTGTCGCGTAGGCGTGTCAGCTCAGCGCGGTCCACGCCGATGCCCAGCTCCTCCATCCGCGCCAGGACTCCGACGAGTGGCACCTCGAGGGTGGCGTTGAGGTCATGCAGGCCCTGGGCCTCGAGGCCCTCTTCCAGAGGTGCCAGGAGGTTGAATGCCGCCGCCGCCCGTGCACCCGCCTCGGAAGCCGGATCCGATATCTCCCCGGAGAGGTCCAGTTGTCCGTCCGGAGCGCCGACGTCACCCAACCGACGACCGTCGTGCCTCTCCAGCAGGGTTCCGAGGTCGTAGCCGGCCTCGGCAGGATCCAACAGGTACGCAGCCACTGCCGTGTCCATGGTGAGCGCCACCTCATCAATGCCCATGCGCCCGAGGGCACGCAGAGTGGGCTTGGCGTCGTGGGCAACCACACCGGGACCATCGGGCCCCAGCAGGACACTGACCACATCGGCCGTCTCGGCCAGCAGGTCCTGGTCAATCCACCAGGCACGCTCGCCGTCGGAGAACGCAATGCCGCCACCCATACAGGGGCCGATTCCGTCCTTCGGGGGGGCCGCCACAGTGGCCATGCCGAACGTGGAACCCGAAAGCTCCTGTATGGCCGCCACGACCCCATCCCGATCGGCGCACCGCTCCACGACGACCTCCAGATCGCCGACAGGCGAGCCGGGGGCATCGGCCGTTCCAGCGAAGTCGACGCCCAGAAGTGGGCCCAGGTTGTCCCTTGCGCGACTCAGCTCGAGCACCTCGAGGAGCCCCCCGGCGCGCTCCATGTCGACCGGCCGCCGTGCCATGTCGTCCACCCCGAGCCCGAGGGGCACATCGCGTACGAGGACCATCATCTCCTCGTTCAGGCGGGCCAGGGACTCGTTATCCCGCAGGTTCTGACTCAGCTTCGGCGTCTGCTCCGAGGCTGCGGCAAACACGCCATCTAGCCCGCCGTAGGCGCTGATGAGCTTCGCCGCAGTCTTCTCCCCGACGCCGGGAACACCGGGGAGGTTGTCTGAAGGGTCACCCCGAAGGGCCGCAAAGGCCACGTAGTCCACCGGACACACACCGGTGCGTTCCAGGATGCCGGCCTCGTCATAGAGGGCGTAATCCGACACACCCCGCTTGTTGTAGAGCACCCGGATATGCGGATCCTCCACCAGTTGGTAGCTGTCGCGGTCACCGGTGACGATGGTGACGTCGCAGCCGGAATCGGCAGCGACCGTGGCGAGGGTGGCGATCACATCGTCGGCCTCGAAGCCAGCGGCTCCCACCGCCACGAACCCGAGGGAATCCACGAGTTCTTCCACCAGGTCCAGCTGCTGGTAGAGGCTGTCCTCCTGTCGCTCCCGGTTGGCCTTGTAGGAGGGCAGCCGCTCGTGGCGGAACGTTCCCCCAGGTCGGTCAAAGGCCACCACCACGCCATCGGGCTGGTGCTCGCGTAGGAGCGTGATGAGCATCTGGGTGAACCCGAAGACGGCATTCGTCTCCTGGCCTGATCGGGTGACCATTTCGCGCGAGATGGCGAAGAAGGCCCGGTAGGTGAGGGAGTTGCCGTCGAGGATCAGGAGGCCGGACACCGGCCGGACCATACCGCGGGCCCTGCAACGGGCACCGCTGCCCGACGGCGGACCGTCGTGCGCTACGCGTCAGGGACGAAGGCCGTCGGAGAGGACCGCCCGGGCCACGTCGGCCATGGTCTGGCGACCCGACATCGCCGTGGTCTGGATGAAGCGGAAGGCATCCCCCTCGCTCAGCCCGGCCTCGTCGATCAGCACCCCTTTGGCCCGGTCCAGCACCTTCCTGGCCTCGAGGCGATCAGCCATGGTCCGGGCCTGGTCGGTAAGCGCCCGCATCTCGCGATGACGCACCCTGGCGATCTCCACGGCCGGCACCAGTTCGGACCGGCTGAACGGCTTGACCAGGTACGCCAGTGCCCCCGCCTCGATGGCCCGGTCGATGAGATCCCGTTGGCTGAAGGCGGTCAGGATAACGACGGCGGTGTCGTAGGACGCTGCGATCCGTCGGGCGGCCTCGATGCCGTCCAGCCCCGGCATCTTCACGTCCAGGATGACCACGTCGGGATCCAACTCGCCGACGAGTTCGACGGCTCGGTCGCCACGACCCGTATCGCCGACCACCTCGTAGCCCTCGTCCTCGAGGGTCTCCTTCAGGTCCAGCCGGATGATGGCCTCGTCCTCTGCGAGGACAACCCTCACCCTGCCGTCCCTCATCCCGGGGCCGGCATCCTCGCCAATGGGTCCGAGCGAGTCAGCCATCTCTTCTCAGACGGTCCAGGAGGTCATCCTGGGCGGCCTCCAACCGCTGGATCTCCGCTATCAGCTGGTCCCTGTGGAGCGCCATGCTCGTGGCATGGCGCTCAGCGCCACGGTGTTCCCGCTCCGAGATGGCCGTCTCCGAGACCAGTGACCTGACCCGTGCGTCGCCGGCATCCGCTGCGAAGTGGGCCAGCTGCTCCTCGGCCACAGCGAGATCGTCGCGGAGGCGCGTCAGGCGGCTGCCGAGCGCCGTGAGCCGTCGTTCCACTACCGGTCGTGCCATGGGACGCACAAGTGTACGGCAACCCGATCACCGGTCCCGGTGAGGCTCTGCGGCACACACCAGATGCCCATTCGATCGTCTCGTGCCCGGGGCGGGACTTGAACCCGCATGACCTTTCGGCCAGAGGATTTTGAATCCTCCGCGTCTGCCAATTCCGCCACCCGGGCGACATCCCGAGCCTACCGGTGGGTGGTTGTCCACCTCCCGTGGCCTCAGGCACCCGGGAAGTCATCCGCCGACGCTCCCATAGGTGCCGCCCATGGGCCACAATATGGACCGCAATCCAGCTCGCAGGCCCAGACACGACCGGGCCGCACCAGGACCGCACCAGGACCGCCCCAGGAGACCCCCGATGATCGCCTTCACGTACTCAGGTCAGGGCTCACAGCAGCCCGGCATGGGCACCCCGTGGTCCGACCACCCCTCCTGGGAGTTGGTCGCCGAAGCTTCAGAGGCCGCCGGGCGCGATGTCGCACACCTCCTTCTGGACGCCGACGCCGACCAGCTTCGCTCCACGCGCAACGCCCAGTTGGCCACCTTCGTGACGAGCATGGTCATCCTCGATGCGGTGGCCCGTCTGGGCATCGATGCGGCCGGCCACGCCGGGCACAGCCTGGGCGAGTACAGCGCCCTGACCGCCGCCGGTGCACTCGACTTCTCCGATGCGGTGGCCCTGGTCGTCGAACGCGGCGAGGCAATGCAGGTGGCTGTCGAGGACCCGGTCGGAACCATGGCGGCCGTTCTGGGCCTGGACGACAGTGGTGTCGAGGAAGCCTGTGCAGAGGTCGATGGTCCCGTATGGGTGGCCAACTACAACGCCCCGGGACAGGTGGTCATCGCCGGCGCTCCCGATGCCGTTTCCGTCGCAGGCGATGCCGCCAAGGCCCGCGGAGCGAAGCGGGTGGCGGGCCTGGAGGTCTCCGGTGCCTTCCACACGCCCTTCATGTCGCCGGCAAGGGATCGCCTGGGCGAGGCCATCGACCGGACCGAGTTGCGCGCACCCGACGGTGTCGTGGTGGCCAACGTGGATGGTGGCATCCATTCCAGCCCGGCCACATGGCGGGCATTGATGAACGCACAGCTCTGCAGCCCCGTCCGCTGGTCACAGACACTCCAGACCCTGGCCGACGAGGGCTTCACCACCTTCGTGGAGCTGGGCCCGGGCAGCGTCCTGACGGGGCTCGTGAAACGGACGCTGAAGGGGGCACAGCGCCTCACGGTGAACACCCCCGGCGACCTCGACACGCTGCTCGACGCCCTGGCAGCACCGCCTGACGAGGACGGAGGATCCCCCGAGGGAGAACACCTCTTCGCCACGGACCGGATGGTCGTAAGCCCGTGTGCAGGTCTATTCACACCGGTACCGGGGCTCGAACCCGGCCACCAGGTGGATGCCGGGGCGCTCCTCGGCCACATCGGTGCCGAGGAGGTCCACTCCCCATTTGCCGGCGAGCTCATGGGATGGCTGGCGGTAGAGACCGAGAGGGTCAGTTCCTCCAAGCCGATCGCCTGGCTGCGGGCCACCTGACAGATGACGACGAACCCCGGGAGCATGAGATGAACCGAGTAGTGCTGGTGACCGGCGGCAACCGGGGAATCGGACTGGCCTGTGCGCTGGCCTTCGCCGCTGACGGCCACCGTGTGGCCGTGACGTGCCGGGGCGAAGCACCAGCCGAACTGGTCGACGCCGGGATCCTGGCCGTTCCCTGTGACGTGACTGACTCCGCAACCGTGGACACCGCCTTCGCCACCATCGAGGAGAAGCTCGGCCCGGTCGAGATCCTCGTCGCCAACGCCGGAATCACCCGGGACGGTCTGGTGCTGCGCATGTCCGACGGGGACTTCACGGACGTGATCGACGCCAACCTGACCGGAGCATTCCGGGTGGCCCGCCGGGCTGTCAGGGGGATGATGAAGGCCCGGTGGGGTCGAATCATCCTCGTCTCATCCATAGCCGGGAGGGTCGGCCAGACCGGTCAGGCCAACTACGCCGCATCCAAGGCGGGCCTCGTGGGCCTGGGCCGCTCCCTGGCCAAGGAGTTCGCCAGTCGGAACGTGACGGTCAACGTGGTGGCCCCCGGACCGATCCTCACCGACATGCTCGCAGCCCTACCCAACGACCAGCAGGCCGCCTACGCCGAAGCGGTGCCCCTTGGTCGCCTCGGGCAGGCCGAAGAGGTGGCGGCCGCCATCGCATTCCTGGCATCGGACGCCGCCTCCTATATCACCGGCGCCGTGCTCCCGGTGGACGGTGGCCTGTTCATGGGCTGAACCCGGCTGGCGAGCCGCCCGGCTGTGACAGGGGTGGCCGAACGCCACGGCGACGAATGCATTCTCCGACCCGCAGAATCGCCGTAGGGTGAGGGGACACGGATCACCGATTAGAAACGGAGCCAGACGGTGAGCGAAGAGAATTTCGAGCGATTCACGAAGTGCGCGGTGGAGGTCCTGTCGGTCGACGCCGCAAAGGTCACCAAGGAGGCCTCCTTCGCTGACGACCTGGACGCCGACAGCCTCGACCTGGTCGAGTTGATCATGTCGCTCGAAGAGGAGTTCGGCGTGACCGTTGAGGAGGAAGAGCTCGAGGGCATCACCACCATTGGTGGCGCCTACGACCTCATCGTCAGCAAGCTCTGATGTTGCGCCGTCGGGTCGCTGTCACGGGGATGGGAGTAGTCGCCTCCTGTGGCATCGGCACCGATGCCTTCTGGGAAGGCCTCTGCGGAGACGCTCCGGAGGGTGACCGTCGGGTCCACGACTTCGACCCGTCCCCCCACTTCGACAACCCGAAAGAGATTCGGCGCAGCGACAGGTGCACCCAGTTCGCCATTGCAGCAGCGGACATGGCCCTGGAACAGGCCGGCACCCTGACCGCCGACTCATTCCGCCGGGGAGTGTTCATCGGCACCGGAATCGGTGGCATCGCCACCCTCGAGGAACAGATCCTGGTCAGGCACGAGAAGGGCTCCCGTCGGGTCTCGCCCTTCATGGTTCCGATGATGATGCCCAACGCCGCTCCGGCCGCGGTCTCCATGCGACACGGCTTCCAGGGCCCGGCCGAGAACACCTGCACGGCGTGTGCTGCAGGCACCCACGCACTCGCCAACGCTGCGCGACTCATCGCACACGGCCGCTGTGACGTGGTCCTGGCCGGCGGCAGCGAGGCACCCTTCGTCGAGACGGCCATTGCCGGCTTCACCAACATGACCGCCTTCTCCTCGGTCGGCATCTCACGCCCCTTCGACGCAGAGCGAGACGGGTTCGTCATGGGCGAGGGCGCCGGCGTCATGGTCCTCGAGGAGTGGGACATGGCCCTCGAGCGCGGAGCCACAATCCTTGCCGAGATCCTGGGTGGGGCGAGCACCGCCGACGCCCACCACATCACGGCCCCGTCCCCCGGCGGGATCGGTGCGATCACCTGCATGCGCCTGGCCCTCGAAGAGGCCGGCGTGGAGCCTGACCAGGTCCGCCACATCAATGCGCACGGCACCTCGACTCCGCTGAACGACATGGCTGAGGCCTTCGCCATGGCCGAGGTGTTCGGACCTGACGGTCCGTTGGTCACCTCCACCAAGGGAATCACCGGACATGCCCTGGGTGCAGCCGGTGCGATCGAAGCCGTCGCCGTGGTGCTGGCGATGGGCTCGAAGTTGATCCCGCCCACGGCCGGCTACGCCACCGCAGACCCTGAGATGCCGCCGATCAACCTCGTGACCGGATCACCCGCACCGTGGGAGCCCGGAATCTCAATGTCCAACTCATTCGGGTTCGGCGGCCACAACGGCAGCCTGGTGATCGCCCCGGCCTGAGCGGAGCCTCCGTCGGCGCAACGCCGACGATACGGACGCCTCAGGCGGCCCTCATGAAGGGTCGGCCTTCACGAAGACGAACAGGAGGTCGCAGCGGCAGGCCTCCTCGCCATTCACCAGTGCCCGGCCGGTGCCCTTACCGGCCCTTGCCGAGACCCGTCCCAGGTCGACCTCCAGGTCGAGCCGCTCACCGGGCAGGACCTGGCGCCGGAACCTGACATTGTCCAGACCCCCGAAGAGGGCCAGACGCCCGGCGAAGTCGGGCCGGCTGAGCAGGGCGTAGGCACCCAGCTGTGCGATCGACTCGCACATCAGCACGCCGGGAAGGGTGGGACGACCCGGGAAGTGACCGCCGAAGAAGGGTTCATCGTCAGTCAGCTGCCAGTAGCCGACAGCCCGCTCACCCTCAACCAGTTCGGTGACCTCGGTCAACAACAGGAACGGGTCCCGGTGCGGTATCACCGCCTCGGGAGGGAGAAGCGCAGTCATTTGGTCGACCCGGGCGGTCCGGCTCCAGACGGGCGTACCAACCCCTGCCTAGTCCGGCCGGGTCCATCCAGGCTGGTGGACCCCGACAACGGTGAAGGCCGGAGCGTTGTCGCCCCGGCCCCGCCGTTCACGTCTGGTTTCTACTTCCGGTCTGGATGACCGGGTGGATCTCTACGACTACCAGGCCGAAGGTGCTGCGGGTGCTGCGGGTGCGCCGCCGCTCTTGGCCGCCGCCTTCATCTTGGAGCCGACGGAGATCTTGCAGGCCCTCGTGGCCGCTACCTGGATCTCCTCACCCGTCTGCGGGTTGCGACCCTTGCGGGCTGCCCGG
>Ga0114994_10003317_pt1 | contig 11733 bp, 10 predicted proteins | sample ArcticOcean_MG_C_9_FD_87043 | JGI IMG/M metagenome (GOLD analysis project Ga0114994, IMG submission 87043) | Marine microbial communities from western Arctic Ocean - ArcticOcean_MG_CB2_152 | ecosystem: Environmental > Aquatic > Marine > Oceanic | place: Arctic Ocean: Canada Basin | collected... | reverse complement strand
CCGTGAGGACCGCACTGCACATGAATTCCCTTGCACCGTAGGTCATGGCAAGTCGGTGACGTTGTCGCAGTAGCCAACAACCGTAGCCGGTCCAGCTGTACGACCTCTTGCAGCCGCAGTAACGAGTGAGTTTCGCAGCGCTGGAGAGATCACTCGTATCGACCGCCAGTGTTCTCACGATGCCAAATAACCTCGTTTGCGCCAGCTGCGTGGCAAAAGCATGTGCTAGAGCGGAAAAACCCGTAACCGCAAACCGCTTAAACCGCTTAAACTTGTAACTTGTACTCTGCGTACGATGCCCGGCACCGTGACATAGAGCAAAAGAAACACACATCGGGACCATAAACTTAGGCCGGGAGGATGAGTCGACCAGCGGTTCGCGGGTGAGGGGGGAAGGCGTGGCCGCGCCGGCGAGCTTGGGTGCCATCGGCCGCGGAGGGCGCCGCCTAGGCGAGGACGGCGTACGCGGCGCACGCGGCGTTCCACGCGAGGCAGGGCACGGCGTACTGGCCCGACATGAGGCCCGCGTTGCGCGCGACGACCGAGATGGCTGCCCAGCCGCCGAAGAAGAGGAGCCCCGAGTTGCGCGCGTCGGCTTCCGAGCCGGCCATGACCTTGCCGCCTAAGACTAAATTGTTCACGGCTAAGCCTTGAAGAAGCACGGTGGGGCCGACCTTGCCCCCGAGCACGTTCGTCGTCAGCCAGGCGGGGGCGAAGAGTAGCCCGAGGCCCCAGGCCAGCATCTGGGCGCCCACGACGTTCTGCATGGTTAGGTCGCGGTTCTTGGGCAGGACGGCGTTGAGGCCGTTCGTGTCCAGCGTCGTCAGCGTGTTGAAGAGGCCCCCGGACCGGCGGACTGCGCTGAGCGCCAGCAACGCGCAGACCGTGTGCGTGCGGGCCGCGGTGCCCGCCGCGTTGCGCAGCACGTAGGCCCAGCCGCCCAGCCATAGCACGGCGCTCGAGGCCGCGGCGCTGTCGCTGTCCCGGCCGAGGCGCGCGGCCAATAGGACCGCCGCTAACCCGGCGCCGCGGATCATGACCGCGTTGCCGCCGCCCGTCGCCACGTTGAGGATCTTCTCCGCGACGAGCTCGGGCTTGACGATGGAGGCGGCGCCTGTGTGTCATTTTTGAATTCGTGTTCTGGCGGGAGAAACGCGACCGGCGGCGGTTTTTTAGCGACCAGCGCTTCGACAGCGTCCGGTGGCGCTCAAGGCGGTGGGACGCGGGCGCGGACCGAGCGCGAGGCCGCCCCACGAGTAGATGGCCTGGCTCGTGGCGCCGACCTCCGACGGCGCGACGGCGTTCTTGACGCCATCGATGTCGAGGGCGGCCTGCACCGCGGGCGCGCGGGCGAACCGGCTCACGGGGCCCCGGAAGGCGGCGGCGGTGGCGAAAAGAGCGAAGACGCGCATTGTTGTTTTTTAGCCTGCGGGCGCGGACATGGGAATCAGCTTGTACGGAGCGAAAGTGGCTGTCGCGACGGCTCTTTTTGCCGCGGCTGGTAGCTTTGAGGGTCCTGGACGAGCTAGACAGCTCGGACGCTGCGGTGCACACGAAACTGGAGAGTTACAGCCGATAAGCAAAGGTTCTGGCGGTCCAGATTTGTTCAGGGCCAACTTACAGGTAGTTAGGCTAGGCGCACACGCCGCCGCGTTTCGTCCAGCTCGCCGCAAGCGCATGTATCGCGCACCCGCTCGTCCACCATAGCACCCCGTGCATCGTAAGTCAGCAGGCAAGGGAGGAATTCGCTTCCAACAGACCCGTCCCGCCCCATTTCGACGAATGGTGGCGGCGAGACGCCTCCACGGACCCCTCCGATGCAACGAAGGACCCCTCTCGGAATCCGACGGAAGACAACCCGAACGAGCCTCCAAAGAGGCGCTGCCATCGACCTTTTGGCGCTGCCTGGGCGCGCACACGCCACAGGATTCCTCAAAACATCGCAGGGCTGCCCACGCCGCCGCCGCGCGCCGGCCAGGCGCGAGACAAGCCAGCCAGACCACAAACAACACGCATAACCATGCGCCGCGCCACGAGCGCCCAGCGCGCCGGCTCCAAGCTACGCAAGAAGGCGAAGACGCCGCTGGACGCGAAGGTGGCTGACAAGCTCCGGAAAGCCTTACGGGGCAGGTGCGCCCCCCCGTACGAGCAGTTTTTTCGCAAGTACGACCGCGACCGCAGCGGCGAGCTCACGACGCCCGAATTCGAGGACATGTTAAGGACGGGGCTCAAGCTCACGAAGCGGGACGTGTCGGTCGTCGAATTGCGGGTCCTTGTCGCGTCCATGGACACGGACGCGTCGGGCACGCTCAGCCTCGCGGAGCTTGCGGCGTTCGTCGCCAACAAGCCCGCCTCGCCCTCCAAAAAGAAGAGCTTCGTTTCGAGGATCCTCCCGAAGGCGTCGGCCCTGTCGGCGTTTACGTCCAAGGGGCCCGCGGAGCCGCTCGCGCCGCCCTTCCGTGCGCTGCCCGTGTTCTTTAAACGATGGCGTGCCCAGGGGGTAGAGGTACCCTCACGCCGCGTCGATGGCGTGGGGTAGAGCGCTTCGCGCCGCCGTACAATTTCATACAGGCCGCCCGCGCCCGCCGGGCCTCGACGCCGACGCGCTGAAGCGGTTCCGGGACGGCGTGAACGCGTCGCTCGGCCACTACGCCGACGCGCGAACGGCACTCGAGGACCGCATCACGGTCGGTGCCGACGCGATCGGCATCCTGAGTCCGAGAAGTGTGCTCCGTGTACTACGAGAGGACCTGGGGATCGACCGGTCGATCGTAAGAGACGGCGACGCCGAGCAGGTGTTGACATTGGTGGACATCGACGGCTACGGCACGCTGGCACTAGATGATCTGGCGTCCTTTATCGAACGGGGCCCCCAGGCCTTCTACAACGCGACCCAGCTCCCCGGGAAGGCGCTTTCATTACCGAAGCCGCCCGGTTCGGAAGCGGGCCGCTTCGGGCGCGTCGTCGGCGCGCTGGAGGCGCGATTGAGTAATGGCGAGACGCGGACCCGCTTCGCCTCCATTGATATCGACGGCGACGGCACGGTGAAGGCCGACGCGTTTCGAAAGGCGGTGCGCGGCGCGGCGCTTCACCTGTCCGAGAGGGACCTGGACGGGCCCGATTTGGACGCGCTTGTAAGTCTGTGCGACGCGACCCCGGGGGGGCGCAAGGTCTACGAGGTGGATTTGAGGCGCGTCGCGTTATTATCTAAACGAGGCGGCGACTGCATCGATGGGCTCTATGATACGGAGAAGGCGTTTCTAAGAAAAACCGCGGACCAGCGCTCGAAACTCATTAAGAGAAGCACGGCGGAGGGCAAGTATGAAAAGTGGGCCGCCACGCAACCCAAACCCGACCCGCGTACTAAAATCCCGGAGCTCGGCCCGCGCCTCATCCCATCTGACCTATTCGGGTGGCTCGATGACCTGAACGGCTACTCTCCTGTGGACGCGCCGAAACTGGCCAGTCGCGACGACGCCGCGGGCCCGTCGGATCTGGACGCGTTGAGGAAACTAAGGGACGCGCTAAACCTCCACGAGGCCCTGGGCCAGCCTCTGGCGGCGGGGTCTGTGTTACTAAAAATGGGCCGGCGGCTGCGGCATAGAAGCTTGGCGCGGTTCTTTCCGAGAGGAATCCACCGGGCCAAAGAACTGAGGTGCGCCGGCGAGGCCCTGGACGCGGCGGCCTCGCTGTTTCGGACGTACTTCGACGACGCGGGGCACCACCTGAACCTCACCGCGCTGTACGAGGCGGCCGACGCGTTTGTAGAAGCGGAGGACGAACTGGTCAATGCCCTGTCGCGAGTCCGGGGCCCCGCGCCCGACGACCTGGACGAGGCGGCGGCGACGGAGCGGTCTATTTTACTACGGTTTGCCCGGCGGTCCTTGACGGAGTTCCAAGAAGCTTACTCGTTACTCGACGTGACGGCGCTGAACCCCAAGGAAATAATGCGCTATGCGAACGGGCTGGCGTTGTTCGCGGTCGTGCAGTCGCGGCAGCCGGCACCGGAGGAGAAGATCCAGCGTTCATTCGACGCGGCGGAGCGACTGCACGCCGCGCTCGACGGCGACGTCGCCTCGCTGGCCAAGGCCGAGTGGCACCGGCGGCGGGCCTTCGAGCGGCTGCGGGCGGGCCATGCCGCGGCCGCGCTGGCATCGATACAGGAGCGCGAGAGTTTCCTGACGAGCGCGCTTGGGATAGATCACATCGAGACGGTCGGGGCGCGGCGGCTGCGCGTGCTCTGGAGTCGAGGCTTGGGCGGCGGGGCGGGGATCGGGGGGAACGCCCCGGAGAGGTTGTGGCGTAATATGTACTGTGTTAAACTAGGCTGCCCGGATACAGGCGCCCGAGTGTCACACGGTGCTGGTCGAGTGCCTCCACGTGCGCCGAAGCCGCGGCCACGAGCCCCGTCTTGTCGAACCCCCCCGCGCCGTCGGGGCGCCCGTAGCCGCCTTCGAGGACGGACACCACGGACGCGCCCTCAGGCAGCGCGCCCAGGAGTGCGCGTGTCATGGTCCTGTAGTCTGCGGGCCGCAGGCCGACGCTGTCCAGGACCTCGGGCGCCACGCTTGGAGGCAGGTCGCGGTCGTCGGGCGTCCACGGGTTGAGTTGCCCCGCGTCGCCCTCCAGAGCATCGAAGCCGGCGCTGAGGATCAAAATGCTCGGGCGGAACGCCGCGAGCTTCTGGGAGATCGTGTCGACCGCTGATACGAAGCGAGCACGAGCACCAGGTTTTATCCAATTCGGAGTCACCGGCACGTTGCAGATCGTCGATTTCGTGGTTGGACTATGCGCCGCCCCTGTTCCGGGAAAGAAGTCCAGCGAACTGTCCTCGTAGACCTCGCGCAAGTGCGCCGACGCATACAAGAGCCGCTCCGAACTCGCGGCTACCGCCCACGCCTCGGTGCCGTTACCATGATGCACGTCTATATCTACGACCGCAACGCGCGCGCCCGCCTCGAGCGCCTCCGCCGCAGCGATCGCTGCGTTTCCCAGCACGCAGAACCCGCAGCCGCCCGCGGCCGCGTCGTAGCCCTCGCGCATCGCGTGGTGCCCCGGCGGCCGCACGAGCACGAAAGAGCGCGAGCCCGGGGACGCGTCCCGCACTGCCGCGAGCGCGGCGCCGGCGGCGCGCGTTGCTGCCGTCCACGTGCCCGGTCCGACCGGCGTCGCACCGCCGGCCACCTGGTCGACGCCGCTCTCGCCGAGGATGCGTCCCCGCAGAATCGGCGACAGCCGGCCGCGCCAGAAAATGGACTCGAGGGTGTCGAGGTAGTGCGCCGAGTGGACACGTAGTAAAGCATGGGAGAACGCGGGCTCGAAGTCGCGGCGCGTGGCGTAGCCCTGCAGCGCGCCAGCAATGGCTGCTACGCGCGCCGGCGACTCCTGGTGCTCGCCGTCGCCTTCGCTCGCGGTTTCGTGCCGCGCGCAGTCGTCGTGGCGGTAGACGGTCAGTGCGCCCGCGTCTCGACGCTGGCGTTTGAGCGCCGGCTGCGCGTTCGTCAACGCAGGAATACCGTTTGTATGACCGGTTCCACCGCTGCGTTTTGACGACGGCTGCTCCATTTCACAGTGTCTGCTCTCTAAATTGCTGACTTGATCGCACCGATTGCCACACGCGATCAAGAGCGTCGTAGAGCTCGTACGTAACCGCCCGAGAGCGATTGACACGGAGCACAGCGGCGCATGGGCAATGGCACCAAGCTCTCCCTGTAAAAGTTGTTGGCAGAGCAGGAACCAAGAGCGCTCCACAACCACTCGTAACCGGGACGTCTGCCACGCCACAGCCCTCCTTAGAGGCATTCAAGGCAACGGGCGGGTTTTACCCCGCGCTTAAATGTGGCCCCAGCAACCACTCGATCGCAGACAGACACTGCTGCCCGCGATCGACACCGTCGCCGTGGCCTGCCCGGGATCGCTTTTGGGCTGCAAGCTCGCTGCGATCGACGCCTCGCGTGGGGCAGCCCGGCGTATCGCCTTGGACAGATGGCCATGCCCAACGCCGCAGCGATGGCGGACGCCGAGGAGACCCAGACGCGAGCGGCGTTAACCATTGACGACGCCACTGGAAGCGCGGACTTCCTACCAGCGCAGACGCCGCGCACGCTCTCGGCCTACGCCAACGAGCTCGCCTTCGAGTCCTCGAAACTGTCTTGGAGGACGCGCATCGCCGACTACTTGCGGATCAACCCCTTCTGCTACGCCTTCTTGAACACCATCGCCACGTGTATCGCCATCTACCTGTACCTGGAGAGCACGCGCCGCGACTACGAGGAAGAACAGTGGGAGACGGTCACGGACAAAGTTCTGAGTCTGTGGTTCGCCATTATCTACCTTTTTGAAGTTTGGCTCGCGCATGACAGATTATACCACTGCGTCAAGTACGAGACGGTCTGTGATTTACTCAGCGTCTTACCGGGCGTCCAGCATCTGGGATTGAAGGGTTCGGAGCGGATCTTGTTCTTCCGCGCCTTCCGCTGTTTAAGAAGTCTAAGGATGATCCGCGTGGTCGGCTTCTGGACGCCCGGTTTGACGCGACGCTTCATCGAAGCATTGATGGCTTTGGTCTGCGGCATTTTTGTGATCACGGCTTTGGTGTACCACGTCGAGAAGATCGGGGAGGTGCAGTTCAGCGTGGACCGGTTGTCCTTCTTCCAGTCCTTCTATTTTACGGTTGTTACATTGACGACCATCGGGTACGGCGACTTGTATCCGGCGAAGTTCGAGTCGAGGCTTGTTGTTGCCGTTTGTGTGCCCATGATTGTCGTGTTAGTGCCGGTCAAGTTAGCCAGACTTCTGGAAATGACGACGGAGAGAAAAGTATACGCTCGCGTCGCGCGCCTCGTGGCGCCGACGACGAAGTGGTTCCACGTTATTGTATGCGGGAACTTCGGCGGTCTCGCTGGCACGGAGGGTTATGGTTTAGCGGGCCAACTCCCGTTATCTCTGGAACACGTGTACGACCGGCGGCGCATCAGCCAGCAGAACACCTTTTTGAGGCTAGTGATGTTGCAGCCGGAGGACCCCTCGCTCATCGTGAAGACGCGGCTCCTCGAACACCCCTTCTACGAGACGAGGCTGCGGTGGGTCACGGGCACGGCCTTCGACGAGCTCTCGCTCATCAAGCACGCCAAGGGAGCTACGGCAAGGAGCTTCATCGTCCTGGGGGACGACGCCGTGCCCCACTCTAAAAAGCAGCACGAGGATAATACCACGGTGCAACGAGTCCTGGCTATTCGAAGACGTTTGCCGCATGTGCGAGTGGTGGCCCAGCTCCTGTTAGAGCGGAACGCCCACCGTTTGGCGAGAGAGGACGTGCGCCTCATCTGCTGCGACGCTTTTAAATATGCCATGTTAGGAAGGAGCGTCGAAGTCCCCGGTTTGGCGTTGTTATTGACCACGGTGTTAGCCGAAGCGCCCGGCGCGGAGTGGGCCTCGAACTCGCACATCGGGAACACGCCCGAGAGTCTCCAGGCGTCCAACGAGTACTTAAGGGACCACGAGGCCTTCAGCTCGACCAAGTCCCTGGTGGACAACCTGGACGCGGCCGAGAAGTTCCGCGGGGAGATCCAGGTCGGTCGCAGCACGGCGCTGGTCTCGTCCGGCCTACCGCACAGGGCCGAAGGGTTGACCTTCGCCGCGTTCGTCGCCTTAACCATGCAGGAGCACGATGTCCTGCCCGTGGCGGTCATGGGCCACGGCCACGTCTGCACGTTTCCTGCTGACTATATTTTACAAGAGGGCGACCGCTTACTCGTGTTAGCGAGGCAACCGTCGGATGTCGCGACTTTTGAAAGATGGGTCGCCAGGAACGCCTGGGAGAAGATGGACGACACATTAGTAAGTGTGCCTAAAACGTTCGCGCGGAGCGCGTCGGCGGCTAGACATTTATCTGACGCGTTGCGGGACTCCATCGCCCGACTCGATGCGAAAGGAAGAAAAGACTACTTCGCGAAGTGGCGCGCACTGCACGTGGTGGACGAGGTCCCTTCTGACGTTACAGAGCATGTCGTGTTCTGCGGGACGCTACAAGCGGCGCCCTACTTCCTCAAACCATTAGCAAGTGACGCCGAGGCGGACGGGAGCGTGCCCCGCGTGTGCTTATTGGCCCACGACCCGTCGGAGTGGTTAGATGATCACAAGCTGGAACATGCTCTACGAAGGTGCCTCTTCTACGAACCTCTAACAGAAGAAGCCGTAGAACGATTGTGGATCGTGCGCGGCGATCCAAGAACGGCCCCGGGCCGCGCGGACTCGGGCTGGCCGTCTGCTTTAGAACGGTGCCTGGTTTCATCCGCGCGGACGTTTGTCATGCCCAACGTGAACGGGACGGTCGTCGAGGAGAACTTGGGCGGCGACGGGTATAATGTCCAAGTCACGCGGAACGTGCAGGCGCACTGTGGCGAGCATGCGCCCCAACTCCTAGTGCAGTTGCTCGATCCGGGCCACGTCATTTTTTTCAATCCCTGCGAGGAGTTGCTGGACGCGGGCGAGATCTATGTGGATACCTACTTGCAATGCGCCGCGGTGGCCATGCACTCGTCGGAGGCGGCCTTCGCCTTCGCAAACCAATGTTTAGCAGTAGACCGCCTGCCACCCGACGCCGACGACCCGGTCCTCGGGGACGGGCGCGCCTACGAACCTTGTAGAGTAGTCCTCGTGGACGTGCCCGAGCAATTCCACGGCAAGCCCTACGCGACGCTTGTGGGCCACGCCGTGTCGCGCAAGCTCCTGCCCGTGGCCCTGAGCCGATTCCCAGCCGGCCGGCGGAAGCCCTACGTCTTCGCGCACCCGCGGGCCTTCGACCTGATCGTGGAGCGGGACCGCGTCTTCGTTCTGGTAAACCGGCTGTCGGACCTGTCACAGTACAGGAAAGCCTAATCCAACTATCTTTAGTAATCGCCCACGTGAAAGGCGTACTCGAAGACGCGGCGGACCATCTCCGGCGGGAGAAGTGGGAACTTGGGGGCGAAGGTCGCAGCGAGGGCGTTGAGGTGGTTGCGCTCCCATATCCGGAAGCCGCCCGCCGCGCGGACTTTTTTCAGGTAAGCGTCGTCGGTCGTTTGCGGGAAAAGCAATAAAGAGGCGCCGGTTCTGGGGAGGACAGGGTAGAGGCGCCGTCTCCCCGCCCGCGTTGCGTGGTCAAGTGGCGTCATTCCAAGATGACATCGACCGTTCACCGCGGCGCCCGCTCTGATGAGCAACAATGCACACTCGTCACAGAGCTCGTCCGTGGTGCCTTGTGCAGTGTATGCGTCCATGCATGCGCAGTGTAATGGCGTCTCGTTTTCATTATTGGCGAGATTGACGTCGGCCCCTGCGTCGATCAGGATGGAAATGAAGTCTGGGTAGCCCAAGCGCGCTGCATAACCAAGCGGCGTCCATCCTCCTGCAACTGTCGCATTTAGATCTGCTCCCGCGTCTCGCACAGGTGGAAACACGCAGATCGATCTGATTCTGTTTTAATTCGATGGTCATCACTCGCACCACTCGTGTTGTTTACCGCCAGTTTGTGGAGTGGCGTTAATTGATTCCCTGATGGTTCTCTTGCGTTTGGCGAAACGCCGTCCTCGAGTTCCCGTCGCAACGCTTCCTTGTCCCAACCATAGGCGGCCTGGTGTATGGCGGATTGCGGCATGAATAAGTCGATGGCCAAAAATCTGGCGCGTCTTTAGTATTTGTACTATGGAAAGGGTCTGGTGTGGTATCACCGACCACTGCGACCAGACAAGCGCCGGGCCTTCCTACTCAGCGTCTACACCGGGAGCTTGGCACCATAATTTGCGCTGTGGAAAACCCGTTTTGTCCGCACCGCACGCATCGCCCCGCGTAATTAACCCGGATTCGAACCCGGGTGCCTCGTTATAGAATGCTACAACAACAAAATTAGAAGTATTCCCCGCGCGCCCCCCGCTTCCCCCGATTCCCACGTTTGTGCGCCGCGACCGCCGCGCGAAAGCCCGCGTTCATACCGCCCGCGGCGTCGGCAGCGAGATCCCGCCCCACCCCCTGCCCGGCCGTGGACACGCCCAACCGCACCCGTAACTGACGGGACTCCCGATCGTTTAAATCACCAAGCCGCTCGTTCGCGCGTCGTAATTTGTTCGCGAAGCCGTCGACCGGCGCCTTCGCTAGACGCGCCGGGCGCAGTGTCGGCAATTCCGATGAAGTAAGGTGCTCTTTCAGTAGTTTCGCCGCGGCCCGGGACCGCTCGTCTCGCTCCGCATCATGGCGTTCGCGCTCCCTCCGCCGCTGCTTTGCAATCCGACGACTCGGGAGCGGGATGTTCACTTGCACCTTGCGCGGCGCCCGCCGCGGCAGCGAATGCAATCTCCGCGACAACGGCGACCGCGGCGGCGCTGGTGGCGCTATGCGCTCCGCGTGCGACACCAATAACCGGATGCCGTCCGCCGTGAAACCGCGACTGTAGAGCGACGACCGCGCGCTGCTGGCGCTGGACGGCCGGAAGAACGAGTCCTCCACGTGTATCGGAGACACGGGCCGCGCTGGTCGGGCGAAGGGCAGCCAGGCCCGTCCGTCCGACAGTTGGGGTTGCGGCGAGAACGTCTTCGAGGGCGGGGGCGCCGTCGCGAGAGCGTTTTGAGCCGCAGCCAACAGCCCTTGTTGCCGCTCGACTGCGCTGACGTTTTTCTTGCGACTCGAACGGAAGCCTCGTCCCGCATTTCCGTCGGCCTCTTTGCCGTAGAGCGCCTCCAGAGCGGGCGTGGCTCGCTCGAGTCCTTCCGGACCCGACGCGATCCGCACGAAAGTCGCGGCGCACCCCGGTGGCAGGTGGTGCTGCGCGTCCCAGCAACAGGACACCGTCAGTATCAATGCGTCCTCGCCCAGGCGGCCCCGCTTGTCCGCTAACCAAGCGCACACCTCGACACCTCTATAGATCTCGCCACGCCAGACGTCCCGCGGGTGGCACCGCTTGAAGGCCAGCAACGCGGCGTCCGTAGGAAGGGCGATGTTGTCCTTGGCTCGCCCGAGAAAGTCGCCTACCAGAGCTGCAGCGCCCTTGAGCTCCCTCGTCAACAGCGACCGCGCGGCGGCGTGCGCCGCTCTACGAGCGCGGTACCGCCGCAGTAGGGTACGTGATTGCGTGGGCGACCCCGCATCGGCGAAGGGCGACGCTCGGTCCCGCGTCGCCAGGAGCGCGCCCAAACAGCGCAGACCCGACGCCTGCGCCGCGTCGGCGAGCGCCTTCGTGTTCGGGACACCTCCGCCAAAACTTGCTTGCGCCTTCTGGGGTGCCCTTGACGCATAGGCTACAACGAACGGAGCGCACGTTGTAGCTGCAATGACAACGGACGTCTCTCGCACGAACCGCCGCAGCTCCGAGTCCTCGTCCTCATCCACATCTGCTGGGCGGTCGAGCGCCTCGCCGTCCACTTCGCTGGCGACTCTACAAAAGCCATGGGCATTTTCCGAATCCGAGACAGAGAAGAGCGCCGCGAGGCAGTTTATGGCCGCGGCCGCGACGCCGGGCACGTTCTCGTACTTTTCTGCGAGGCGCACGGCGTCCGGTGCGCCCTGTGCTGCCAGGAGCAGCCGGCACGCGTACGAGGCCGATGCCACAGCACCTACGGCGTCTAGGGCGCGGATCGCGGTCGTCGCTTTCGCGTCGGCAGCGGACCGGAGCACGTCTAAAAGTAAGCCCGCGGCGCCGGCGCCGGCGAGGGTGCTACCTGGCGTGGACGGGGCGGCCGCTTTCAGGGCATCGAGGGCCTT
>Ga0114994_10003315_pt1 | contig 11736 bp, 7 predicted proteins | sample ArcticOcean_MG_C_9_FD_87043 | JGI IMG/M metagenome (GOLD analysis project Ga0114994, IMG submission 87043) | Marine microbial communities from western Arctic Ocean - ArcticOcean_MG_CB2_152 | ecosystem: Environmental > Aquatic > Marine > Oceanic | place: Arctic Ocean: Canada Basin | collected... | reverse complement strand
CGACGACCACACCCGCTGTAAAGTTGGAAGGTAAAGATAAACTCATACTCACTACTGAAGATGCGAACGTTATACTCGAAAAGCGAGGTTTTGGCGAGAAGGATTTACCCGAAGACGACGAAGACGAACGCCTTCGCGCGGGATTACAATACAGCAAAGACAAAATTTCGTACCGTTTCAAGCAATCCGTCCGAGACTATATCTCGTCGCCAAAAGTGCTCGAGCAAAAACTCTCCACGAGACGCGTGGATGCGTTTCTCAAGGCGTGCGTGCAAAAGTATAAATCGAAACGCATCGAACCGGGCACGGCGGTGGGCGCTGTCGGTGCGCAATCTATCGGCGAACCCGGGACACAAATGACGTTAAAAACCTTTCATTTTGCCGGCGTTGCGTCGATGAACATCACGTTGGGTGTGCCTCGTATCAAAGAGATTATCAACGCGACGAAGAATATCTCCACGCCGATCATTACAGCTAAGTTGATTTCGGACAAGGACGTGAAAGCGGCACGGTTGGTGAAAGGACGAATGGAGAAAACGATGCTTGGCGAAATTTGCGAAACTATTTCGGTCGTTTTGCGTCCGTCCGGAGCGTACCTTGAATTCGTGCTCGACGAAAAGGCGATCGCTTCGCTACAATTGGACGTGACTGCTGAGTCCGCGAGAGAGGCCATATTAGCCGCGCCGAAATTGAAACTGAAAGAGCACAACGTCGTCCTCGCCGGGAACCGCGCGATACACGTGATACCTCCTGACGAGAAAGCATCTTCGAAAGATCCTACTGGTAAGAGAGCCATAATCAACGTTTTACAATCATTGCGAACGGCCGTACCAAAAGTCATAGTTCGCGGTTTGTCTTCCGTCACTCGCGCGGTAATTAACAAAGGCGGCATGAGCTCGAAGGACGACAAGGATTCGTTCAATTTGATCGTCGAAGGCACGAACCTTCTCGACGTCATGGCTATCGATGGTGTCGTCGGCGAAGAGACGACGACAAACCACATCATGGAAGCCGAAAGGTCGTTAGGTATCGAAGCTGCGCGTTCTTGCGTGATCAAAGAAATCAACGATACGATGAAGGCCCACGGCATGTCCATCGATTCTCGACATTCGATGTTATTAGCTGACGTGATGACGTATAAGGGCGAAGTTTTGGGCATCACCAGATTTGGGATGGCTAAGATGAAAGAGTCCGTACTCATGCTCGCCTCGTTCGAGAAAACCACGGATCACTTGTTTGAGGCGGCTCTGAGGGGCCGCACGGATCAAATCGAGGGCGTTTCCGAGTGCATCATCATGGGCGTTCCCATGCCGATTGGTACCGGCATGTTCAAATTGAAACAGCGGAACGTGGATTTGAAAGTGACCAAGTTGGATCGAGTCATCAACGTAGATGAAGATGATGATGATGACGACGAGAATGAACATTTGCGACTCGAGCGATCTCAGTACGACGAAGAAGTCGAGCACGAGCACTTCATAAGTGAGATCGAATACACCGAGATTCGTGAGCTTCCGAAACGACCACCTTTATTGTTAGAGTAGCGCAATATATGTAACAACGATTAATACCTGGTACCTGGTACTGAATACACGAATATAATCACCTAAAGCTATACACACACACACACGCGCGCGTGCGCGGGGCTACTTATATATATATATATTCAATGAAACTTCTTGATTAATTTTGCCAAAATAGAAGCCGCGTCTTTCATATCGGACAAAAGGCAATGTTCGTCGTCGGCGTGATACGTGCTCATCAAACCAAAACCAATCAGTTGAATATCAAACCCGGCGGATTTCAAATCGTGTACCAGCGGTAAACTTCCCGTCAATGAATACGGCTCTGCTTTTCCTTTCACCTCTTGAATCGAATCGCACATCTTCGTAAACGCTGGAGACGTTAAATCGCACGCGATGCCTGTCAATAAATGTTCGCCCCATTCGATGGACAACTTACCGACTATTTTCTCGCCTCCAGTTGAATTTTTCGGATTATCGATGATGAACTTAGACCACGGACCTCTCGTGGGTAACTCGCCAACTTTTTTATTCATCTCTTCCACCGTTTGTTCCAAAAACGATTTCACCTCCTCCACGTCATAAAACGGAGTCAAACGAATGTCTCCGGAAACCGTCGCGTCTGGAGGAATCTGATTCAATCCGCCCGGTGCGCAGCGAATCTGCGTCGGTTTCATCGTCGAACTCGTGATAAACTTATACTCTTTCTCTAAATCGCAAGGCGGGAACTTTGTGTAAAACTCCTGCTGCAACTTTGTCGTCGCTTCCATCGCCAACTCGATCGCGTTGATGCCTTTATGCGGCAAACCCGAATGAAACCTGTGCCCCTGACACTTCAAATCCCAAGTAATCGCCCCGGCGGTACCAATGCACGGCTGCGAATCCGCACAATCCACCCAAACTACCGGCCCGCTTTTACAATGATCCAATTCCCCATTCTCCACTAACCCATCCACGCCAATCCCGGGCCCGTTGGCCTCCTCGCTGGCGATGAACACGCACGACAAACTCGTATTCAACTCGAACCCGTCGATTTCGCTCAACTGCGTAAACAACGTCGTCATCAACGCCACGTGCCCTAAACAATCCGTCGTTCCTCTCCCGTATAACTTATCTCCTTCGATGGTCAGTTTAAACGGATCCACGTTCCAACTCTCCGGATCCGCCGGGACGACGTCCAAGTGCGACCCGACAAAAGACAGCTGTTCTTTTCCCGAGTTGCCTTTTCCAGGTAATCGAATGATAACGTTGCTTCGTCCGGGAACGTACGTCTTCCTCTCCACGATCAGCTTCCCGCCGTTTTCCACCGTGAACGGTTCCAAACACTTCAAAACGTGAGAGACCACTCGGTCTTCTTCCGGGACGAACGCGGTACCGACGCCGGTGTTTTGGACAAATCGTGACTCCCCGATGAGCTTTTCGAGCAACTCGAGAAAGCGAGATTCGTTCAGTTGGAGCGCGTCCAGAGCGAGCTCCGTGTCGGTGGTTGTAGACGACGACGACATCGAAAAGGTGGTCTTTTTATTACTATTAGTATTAGTACTCTTCCTCCTCTTTCCGTGAAGAAAACGGGAGGAGATGTTCTTCGTGTTCTGTTTGGGGGTGAAGGCGAGAGAAAGGCGAGAGGAGCGCAAGGGAACCATGGAAAAGTGAGGCAAAAGTTGGATTCCGCACGCATGTGCTTGCTACTAAAACGACTAAAACTATAACTAAAACTAAAGTATTCAAGATTAACAATACTTCGCAGGATTCAAATCGTTCCCTTTCGGCGCGTACGTGAAGACGTATTCGGTTTCAAAGTTGCCGCCGCCGGATTCATCGAACACAGCGGAAGAAGAAGAAGAAGAAGCGCTCACTATATTCCCGTGACCATCGAGTGGAACACCATGCGCGCCCCAGAAGCTTTTCGAACTTTTCGGGAACTGTAAACCGCGTTTACCTAACGCAAATCCTAACGCGAGTGCGGCGGAGCACTCACTATCGCCGGCGTCGTAAACTAACGCGCACCGGACGCGTTTGCCGTTGCGAGCGAATTCGTGTCGGTCTCGCGCGTTGATCGCGCGAAGATAATCGAGTAACTCGTCGTCATCCGTGTTCGCTTTGTACGCTTGGGAGATCGAGAAGGATTCGTAATCTAAAACATCCGATAATGGGAGCGCGTCTAAGAGCGCGGTGGCAAAGTGATCGTCGTCGTCGTTCGCGTTGGCATTTTTCTTGTGCAACAGAACCGGAATGCAATCCGACCACAACGCCAACGCGATGTTTTTTGTCCAATGATTTCTCTCGTCTATGTCTTCGTCACCTTCCGCGTCGTTTGGCACGATAACCACGCAAAATGACGCTATAAATCGCATGTCTTCTATATCGGATACCTTGTGAATCCTCCGTAAACGCTTCGCCTCATCGTCGTCCCCTAATACGCTAATCAACGCGTGCGATTGTCTCTTCGATTTCAACTTTTCCGCTGTTTCGTCGTTTTTCCTTGCCTCGGACTCGGAAAACGCGTCTGGAATCACCACTTCTCGAAAAACGTCCGTCGTTTGCCCTCGCACGTCTCTCGACGCTCTCAAAAACAAGCAATTCGCGCAGTGCACTCGCCAATTCGGAAAGACCGCATCCATCCCTACTCTCGGCGCCACGAACACGTGATCTAACCCACCGCTCATTTGGAATCGCCCGAGTCGTTTCAACACGTCCACGTAATACCCCTCAATCGTCTTCTCGTCCAACTTCTTCTGCGTCCTCAAACACTCCGGATACGCCGGAACGAAAAAGTGCGTCGCCTCGCTCTTCTCGCTCGTTCTTAACTGCGTCGAGTACAAAAACATCCGGTGTAAAAGCTGCTCTGATTCCACCCTTTCGCAATCTTTCGGCGCTAACTTTGCGATTTCGGATATCTCTCGCGACGAGTACACGTACACCTTCGTGTTTGCCAGCGAAAACTGCTTCTGTTCTGTCTCCTCTTCCTCCTCTGATTTGTTTACACTCAAACCCTCCTGATGATTATGAGGATGATGAAAGCTCTCCTCTCCTCTCGCCATGCTCAGCGCGTACTCGTGAGGACTCTTTTGCAAAAACTGGTGGTGCTGATGGTGCGTCCCGAACGCGTATAAAGGTTCTCGGCCGTATTCATCGTTTAAGTGCCGCCCTCGAGATGATGATTTCCCGAAGAAGAGAACTCTGAACACGAGAAAAAAGAAGAGGAAAACGAAGCAAACAATCGCACGTTTGGTGTGCTTGCGCTTCTCTCGGTGAGAGAGGGAAGTGCGCGAGAACGTGGCTTTTGGAGGCATTTTTGTGAGGCAACACACCCGCGATAGTATGCGCGTTGTTGTGTGTATGTGTGTTACTTTTTATACGCGTTTTTCGAAGTGAAGATTAGATTTGTGTGTAAGTCTTTCTCTTGACATCTTGACAGAAAGACATCAGAAGATCTCGATTTCATTAAATTTGAGACGGTCCCCACCGATGCTCTCACCCATAGCTCGCGCGTGCGCCTCTTGGTTGTACCAGTTTTGGGCGTCGTTGACGCGCGAGCGAAACTGCGCCTCGGCTTCTATCCTGCTTAGTTTCGGGATTAAGGATTTCATCTTAGAAATCCACTTGGAAACTTTTTGTAAAGCTGGATCGCCTTCATTGGCGGCATCGAATGTGTTGGCGGATACGCCACCGTTGAGGACACAATCGGCAAAGTCCCACAGGCGGACGAATTGCCAGACATCGTCCGGGTTGTTGAACTCTGGATTGCGAGAGGAAAATAAGGCGTCGCCGACGAGTGCTCGCGCGGCGAGGTCGCGCGAACATTCAAAAGAGACTCGGAAGGCTTCGACGTCTACGCTAGCGTCCACTGGGGAAATGGTAGAGGGAAGAGGTACATCTTCCTCACTTTCATCATCGATTTCATCCTCACCGTTTTGTCTTTTTCTCGTCAGCGGAGGACCGCGTTCGATGCGCTTGAGGCATCCGCGAAATCCGTACAAGGCTAAACCGTCGCGAATATACGCGGAAAACGTATCGCGGACTGGGAACCACCTCAAAATGAAGGTAACAGCGGGTAAAGAGCTGTCATTACTGACGGCATTCGCAAGCTTTTGCGATAACTTCATGGAGAATTGCTTCTTACTCGCCGCGTCGATGGTATTACACGAAGAAACGCAACGCAAGATACTTTTCACGCACGCATCAAAACACGCGCCCGAGGCATCCGAACGCGGATCGAGTCGAATTTTGGCGATAAGTTTTATAATTTCTGCGCATCCATCTGCGTCAAACTTTTCGCTCTTCGCGTGTGTCAACGGCGCTTCATCTTGAAGGTAATTGTAATCGCACAGAGCGCGAATGGCGCTCACGACGCCCAAGACGTTGACGGAAACGTCCGGGCGTTCCTCGTACACCGTCCCTTTCGACTCTTTCTTTTTATTTTTCTTCTTGCTCCGTGTTGGTTTCACCATCAAATCGTACTCGGATGCCGGGAACGAGTCGTCGATGCCAACTTTCTTGAGTGCATTTAAAGCGTCTTGCGACGACCAAGTTCCGGAAATTTTAGTATTAGGGGTTTCCGCGAGCGTTGTTATTTTGCTACTTTCGACATCCAACACGATGACAACATCGTCCGCCTTCTTTTTCGAGTTCTTAATTGGCGTGGAGTTGTTACGGCTAACACTGCTGCGCCTCTTCTGCCTCCACGAACGCTCTGACTTTGCGACGACTAACACCGCTTCGAACGAGGTGTTCGTGAGCGTATCCATGTTATCGCCGTACCACGATCTAATTATACTCTCCCCGCCGTTTCCTCGCTGCCGTTCGTTTTCATACAGCGCGAAAATCAAAGCATCTCTCGCCGCAAAAACAATCTCTTTGTTCTTCGAAGTGTGCGTTATTACGTTTAACAACCATGGAAAAAGTGCATTCGGATCGTCGCACATTTTACTCTTCTCGGCGTATCTCAACCACCTGCCCAACAAAAGTTCCGCGCATAAATTCATGTGTTCGCTCCTGTCTTTCGCTCGTTGCATAAACGCTTTACACACCGGACCATCCGGAAATAACTCGAACGTCTTCTCTTCGAAATTCTCAACCTCATAAACTCCTCCACCTTCCACACTCGCCATACTTTTCTTCATCAGCGCTTTACTCGCAATCGTCTTCATCCTCCCCTTCGGCTCCGGCCTCATGTCCAACTCTTGATGCAACTTATCCGCCTTCTCCTTGTCAAGAACTTGTTTGAATAATTTATCCGTTTCCTTATCCTCTTCCTCGTACATTTCCTCCACCTCTTCATCCTCTTTCTCTTGTTGCTCGTGCTTCGCAACCATGCACTCCTCCATCTCGCGTTGCTTCATCTCCTTCTCGTGTTCCTCCGCGTTCTTCTTAAGCAGCTCGGCGAAAGTGAGTTGCTTCTTGCTCTTAGTATTTTGTCGCTTCGTACTGTTCGTGTTTTCATCTCCAGACGTAAAGGTGTTTTCGTCGTCGTTCGAACCACCACTATTACCGCCGCTCTTTCGTTTCCGAGTCGAAACGTTCCCATGATCCATTTTCATCTTCGCTTCGACCTTTTCGAACGTATCTTTATTGTTCGAGAAGAGCAATTTCAAGGACGCATCATTTTCCGACTCGCTCTCTTCTTCGTTTCGTTTTACCGCTTTTTTCTCTCTCTTCTTCTTCCGAATCGTCGTCGCGTCGTCCTCGCTGTTACTAATCGCGCCAGACGTCGTCGGCGTCTCCTCCACGTTCTCTCGTTCCTCGTGAAAGTCAATCTTCTTCTTCTTCTTCTTTTCATCCGATTTTCTTAACGTCGTCGTATTTTTCTTCCTCCTCGAATTGAACAACAAACCGTCGTCCAAATCGGAACTATCGCTCAAACCGTCCGGAAGTTCGTCTAACTCCATTTTTGTCTTCTTTTTTGCCTTGGAAACCATTCTTTTCACCTCCTCTGATCAAAAGCGCACGCTACTAATAATGAGGTATTCGAAAGCGCGAGCGATTTTTAAAAATTGTTTTTGTGTGTGGGAATTTAATTGGACGCCAAAGCACCTTAAAAAACCACTCTGGTGTTTTGGATAAAGCGAGAGACGACACAAATACAAAAGAGAGAGAGATGTTCAGACACGCCTCGTGCACTTCTCAAAAGATGTTCCTTTTTAGGAACGTTCCTAACGTTGCTGCTCATCGTGCGAATTTTTCGAGCGCGACGACTCGGAGCAGGAGCAGCACCACCAAAACTGCTTTTGCGAGGAAGACGACGATCGTCGTCAGAGCGATGTCTGCGGATGCCGGTCCGAGGGATTTGATTGATTTGCGAGTGGGAAAAGTGACGAAATGTACGGTGCATCCAGACGCGGATAAACTGTACGTCGAAGAGATTGATTTAAGAGAAGCGGAAGGGCCGAGGACGATTTGCAGCGGGTTGGTGCCATTCATGAAAGAAGAAGATATCTTGGGGAAAAACGTGATTGTGGTGGCCAACTTGAAGGCGAGGAACATGCAAGGGGTGAAGTCGCACGGCATGTTATTAGCGGCCTCGAACGAGACGCACGATAAGGTGGAGTTGTTAGTTGCGCCGAAAAATGCAAAGTTAGGGTCGCGAGTTGTTTTCGGCGACGCGGCGTTTAACGGCGAACCGGCGAGCGCGAACCAGGTGCAAAAGAAGAAATATTGGGAGGTGTTTGGACCGGAGTTAGTTACGAACGGGGAGATGGAAGCGAGTTGGAAGGAAGACGGGGCTGTCATGCGCGTAGAGTTGGAGGGTGAAGAAGGCGACGAAGGCCCGTCGTTTGGATCTGTCAAGTGTGAGTCGTTGACGAACGCCTTGGTCGGTTAAAAGAAGTATTTCGAGGAGCGCCGCCGTAGTAGGTGATTCGCTTTCGCGAGTCGGCGACGCTTTGATGACGTTTAGGAACAACAACATATTCGCGCGAAATACAAGATCAGTTTAGTGTTAATGCTCTTTCTCTCTATGTAATCAAATCAAACCGCACGTTATACACACACTATAAATACTAAACTTTGCGCGCGAAACACCAACAACTTTACCCCGGACCAACCTTTGGAATGTCGTGATGTTCGCTCAATCTCCCCAACTTCTCGTTAAACAGCCTCACCTTATCCTTGTGACTTAACTCCGCGTGCTCCAATATTCTCTTCTTGCGTTGCTGTCGACTTCGTTCCTCGTGCGCTTTTTCCGCGTCCGTTCTCGTGTCCAACGTTTTCTTAATGTTGTTGTTCTCGTCCTCCTTCTTTTCCCGACTGCTTGTCCGCTTCTTAAAATGCTCGTCGTCGTCTGAATCGTCTTCGTTCAACTCGACATATTCTCGCTTTCTCTCATCATCATCATCATCATCCTTTAAAGTCTTATTCTTCTTTTTCTTTTTCTTCTTCTTCTTCTCCCTTTTCTCTATCGCGGCGCCTTTCAGTTTCAGCTTGCCGCCAACCACGTTCTCGAATCCCCCCATTTTGTGTCGAAAATGTGCCGTTTTATCCAGACAACAACAATTAATTTTTTTCGCTTTTGATCCGTTTTGTCTCTCTCTCTCTCTCCATTACTTTCCACACGCGCTTTACTAACTCTCTTTTATCACAAAAGCGCATTAAAAAATAAAGGAGTAAAATGACTTCCAGCGGCATCGAGCTGCGCGTCGGGAACAAGTACCGCGTCGGGCGAAAGATAGGAAGCGGGTCTTTCGGGGATATATATTTAGGTGAGAAAGAGAGAGAGAAAGAAGAGATTGATTTTTTTTTTCCCAAGCAAGCTTGTGGTGGTGTTGGTTTTTGTCGACAACACGCACGAGTGGTTGGGAGTCTGTTCGCGTGACGAAAATAACGCATCATCATCATCCTTTGCCCGCGCGTACGACGACGTGTTGCGAACTGATTTCGACCTCGACCGATCTAAAAATCGATGAATAACATACTGACGACTCTTTCTCTCGCGTAGGAACGCACATACAAACGGACGAGGAAGTTGGAATTAAGCTGGTACGGATTTCGCGTTCAATTTGCTCCTTTTCTCTCCTCTCACGTTCCGTCGTTTCGGGCCACGAAATCCATCTTTTTGCGATGTTGAGAATAAAACACAACCTCTTCTTTCATCGAGCGAACGTTCTTTCGTTGTTTTTCGTTGTTTTTGTTCGATCGTTATGACGAGATGTTCGAACCACAGCGATGGATTTTTTGTTATCTGACTTAATATCTCTTCTGTATTTATTACATCGTGCGCGCGCGTGCAAACACGAAAACAACAGGAATCGTGCAAAAGCCGACATCCGCAACTTTTACTCTACGAATCAAAACTCTACAAAATCTTGCAAGGCGGTACCGGCATCCCGAGCGTGCGATGGTACGGCGTGGAAGGAGAATATAACATCATGGTCATGGATCTGTTGGGTCCATCGTTAGAAGATTTGTTTAATTTTTGTAACCGGAAGTTATCGCTGAAGACGGTTTTAATGTTGGCGGACCAACTGGTTTCGAGAATCGAATACGTTCACTCGAAGTCGTTTATTCATCGAGATATTAAACCGGATAACTTTTTGATGGGGTTAGGGAAACGCGCGAATCAGGTGAACATAATCGATTTCGGTTTGGCGAAAAAGTATCGCGATCCAAAAACGCACATGCATATACCGTACCGCGAGAATAAAAACTTAACCGGCACCGCGAGGTACGCCTCGATCAACACGCACGTCGGCGTAGAGCAAAGTCGAAGGGACGATTTAGAATCGCTCGGGTACGTTTTGATGTATTTTTTGCGAGGATCGTTGCCGTGGCAAGGTTTGAAAGCGCATACGAAGAAAATGAAGTACGAAAAGATTAGCGATAAGAAGATGACGACGCCGATTGAGATTTTATGTAAAGGTTTCCCTCCGGAGTTTGTGTCGTACTTCCAAGTCGTTCGATCGCTGCGATTTGAAGATAAGCCGGATTACTCGTTTTTACGCAAATTATTCCGAGATTTGTTTATTCGAGAAGGGTATCAGTACGATTACGTGTTCGATTGGACGATATTAAAGTATCAGCAAACGCAACAGCTATCGAGAGGTATTAGTAACAACGCGAACAACACGACGACGAACAACGAAACCGGGGGTGGTCAAACGACGCAGAGAGACGTGGTGGGGAGATCGAGCGGCGGAGCTGGAGTAGATAAATCCAAAGATCCAAACTGGCGATCGGATTCTAAAGCTGTCAACACGGGGTCGCGAGCCGATAAAACCAGATCGGGTGATAAAGATTTGACGGCGAAAGAGGACGCCAAGGCGAAATCTTCCTCGAGAGATCGAGGCGCCGGTTCTCGCGCCAGGCGGGAATAAAAATTTTACGACGAGTTGTATTAGTAGTATTTTATAGTAGATAATTGCATGCGAAGAAGTAACAATAATAACGAACCGGGGATAAAGAGATAGACGGAGAGAACGAGAGAGACAGAGAGACAGAGAGACAGAGAGGTGGAGTAGTTTGATACATGTTATTATATAAAATGAAATGTAAGCACCCCCGAAAAAAGCAGGATTTACAAGAAAGATTTCTTCTTCATCACCACACTCTTTCCGCGCACAAAGAAGGAACAACAACAAAAAGAACAACAAAAAGAACATCACATGCAACAATGACCAGCGAAACGTCTCAAGACTACCACGCCAATAACAGTTTTATAGCCGGCACGCAGTTCACTCGGACCAAAACCGTCTCCTTACTGGAGCAAATGAAAGAAAACGAACGAGAAGAAAAGATTGACAATTTGTTCGACAGCGGCGAGTTTTTGAAGACGAAAGACGAAGACAACGAGGAAGACGACGACGTGGAAAGATTGCTGAACGTTTTCGGCGAAACGCTAAAAAAAAACGGCGACGAAGAAGACGACGAAGAAGAAGACAAAGAAGAAGAAAAGAAGAAGAAGGAGGAGGAGGATTTTCGGCAAATTTTCGATGTCGATGGAAAGAACAGCTCCGGACGGTTGATTTTGAAAGTCGCGCCGAGCGACGGTTGGACGGAAGCGATGAAACAAAAAGTTCCGAAGGACGCCCGAGACGTGAGCACATGGGACCAGAGGCAATTGGAAGTGCCGATAAAATTAGCCGAGCGTTTGCAAGAGTACCAGAGAGATGGCGTGCGGTTTTTGCACGGGTTATACGCGCGAAATCTTGGCGGTTTGTTAGCGGACGAGATGGGTTTGGGGAAGACCGTGCAGGTCGTGGCGTTCGCGACGGCGTGCTTG
>Ga0114994_10003314_pt1 | contig 11736 bp, 4 predicted proteins | sample ArcticOcean_MG_C_9_FD_87043 | JGI IMG/M metagenome (GOLD analysis project Ga0114994, IMG submission 87043) | Marine microbial communities from western Arctic Ocean - ArcticOcean_MG_CB2_152 | ecosystem: Environmental > Aquatic > Marine > Oceanic | place: Arctic Ocean: Canada Basin | collected... | reverse complement strand
TTCGATGGAGACGCCGACGTCGGCCAACGCCATGGCGTCCAATTTAACGCCTCTGAATTCTTTCGGCGTGAACATGCGCTTGTGCTTTTGGACGGACGCGTAGAGCGCGTTGACGGCGTAGAGAAGCATGCCTTGGTGAAAGGTTTCGTTTTCGAGGTTTTCGTCGTCGAATTTGTTTTTGGTGGCGTGGAGGCGCGCGGCGGGCGAGGACGGGGCGGCGTTGGCGTCGAAGGACGCGTCCAGTTCTAAGCGGCGTCGGCGGTGTTCTTCCGCGATTTCTAATCGGTGAATGAGGTTGTAATCAGACGCGTCGTCTGAGTCCGAATTGTCTTCGTTGTTGTCCTCCAGAGCGCGGCGGCGCTTGGTAAACTCGTCTCGCGTCATTTTCAATCGCATCAAAGATCGTTCCGCGTCGGCTACTAACAAACGCATCTCTTCCCGTGCTTTGCGTCTCTTTTGAAACGCGCGCGCGGCACCGACGGTTTTCGAAAACGAGACGCTCCCGTACACGAACAAAGTCGCGGGAAAACACGCCATGAGGGCGAAATTCAAACGGTTCGCGCGCATGACGGCGTCCATTTGAAGCAAAGCGTCTTCCATCTCAACTTTCATGACTTGCGTTTGGATGAGCAAGAGTTGCATGAGATCGCCGCCGAGCATGTTTTGCAGTGGCGCTTTTAATTCCTCTTCTACGCGCGCAGTCACGAGTGACATTGGATCGATTTTGTTCGCCGTTGTCGTCTCTTCGCCTGGTCCTGCTTCTGCTCCTGATCCTTCGGCGTGTTCGTCTCCGCCGCCGCCAGTCATAGCGCCCACCGATTGATACGCTCTCGTCAACGACTCCGAAAACCCCGGTTTCGTTGCATTCTTCACGTACTCTTTTAACATTCTATCTAAAGACTCCTGCGATTCGTCTAATCTCGCCGCCGCGTCTTCTCTGTCTCCAGTGTCGAACGCTTTCGTGAGTTCTTGCTTCAGCTCTTTCGACGGCGTTTTCATGTACGAGTTGAAAAACGTGCGCGTAGTTTCGTACGCCGCTTTCAACGTTTCGTCCAACTCGGTGGAACCGCACAAGGAAGATTTTCGAACGAGCACAATCGCGCTACTCACGCCGACTAACATTAGGACACTGATGGGAATCCATCGGCGTTCGTATTTTGTCGGCTTGCGGTGTCTTTCAACCGTGCGACCAACCGCTTTGCGAGCTTTTTCAAATCGAGATTCCGTCGTTACGATGGCTTCCCACATTACGTCGTTTTCTAACGGGAACGGGATTGGTTCTCCCGATTTAGCCATCAAACGCGTGCGGAGCTTGTGCGAGACAAATCCGACGCGTGCGCCGGTTCCGCCGTCTGATAAGAAGATGTCACCGAGAAACGTGTTTTTGATGAGATTCTGAAAGTACGAATTTGATCGCTGTAAGGAGGCGTTTTGGCGTTGTAAAGTCGGGCTACTGTTGTTGTTTTGCGGCGACGACGACAAACGCGACGACGCGTGAGCTTGAGCGGCTGATTTTGGCGAATCTGGAATCTTTGGTGTGCCACTTCTTGAGACGCTCGAGACGAGCGAATTCGTTCGATTGTGCATCATCCCGGCGAATAACGGCGAATTCGAGATGGTGCGCTCGAGAGAGCTCGACGGTCGTCTCGGAGAGACCGCATCGTCGTGGTCGTCGTTATCGTGGTCGTCGTCATCATTATTTCGCTCTGCTTCTGCCGCCTCTTCGGCGTTTCTCTTTTTACTTTCGTTGTTGTTGTTGTCCTCGTCGTCCTCGTCCTCGTGCTCGGCGTTTAACGTCGACGCGGTAGATTTCACGAGCTCAATCGCTTCGTTTATCCCATTCACGCACCGTTCCACCGCATCTCTCGTTTTTTCCACCTCTCTCTTCCTTAACTCCTCCTCCGATACCTCTTCGTCTTCATCTTCGTCTTCGTCTTCGTCCTCTCCCTTCCCTCGTTTCCTCCGATTGTAATCGCCGTTGACTAAATCATCCGCTCTCGCGTGCACTCTCGCCACCGCGCTCGCCAAACTCCTCTGCATCTTCCCTAACGCCGCTACCTTCCCATCAATCACCGCCCTCGCCGGTGGAACCGTCAACAACGTCTCCAACAAGTGTTCCTCTTCCTTTTCCTTCTCTTCCCCGCTCTTACTCCTCGCCGATTTATCGCCGTTCTTCCTTCTCGCGTTCCCGGAGACGTACATCGCCCTCCGTCTCGCCGCCACCGCTTTCCGTTTCACGAACCCTTTCGTCTCCTCAATAAACGCTCTCGGACCACACCGTAAGGTTAAAAACAGTCTATGTGAGACATCTCCACCTCTCGAAATCTCGTCTCGCTTCTCCTCCCAAAATTCCAGCGACCTGGTAGTCTTGCGCAAATCCTCCAACATGGTCCCACTGACCACTCGAGCGATTTCCAACGTCGCTTCCGCCGCGTGGCCTAAATCCGCCATCGCCGCTTCGTCGTTGCTTTTATACCCCCCATTTACATTCACACCACTGGTACTCTCTTCCTCTCGCAATAAAGAGGAGGAAATCGCGAACGCTTCTCGCCACCATAACGCCGATGGTCCGATTAAAAAGTTGCTCTTTTGTTTATCGAAGGCAACTGGGATGGAGATTTCCCGAGTTTTTCTCCCGGAATCAAAGAAGAATAAGATAAACTTTGAAGAGAAAAACGTGCTTTTACTCTCGACAAAGCGTTGTCGATGTTGTTGGTGTTCCTTTTTCTCTTTTTCTGTGTCCTTCGCTTCGTTTTCGAGCGGGTGGAAAAGCGCGCGAATGGTGGTTGGGGCTGGCATTTTGTAAGCGTTTTTAGTGAAGAGTTTTGATACGTTTGTTCGCGATGGTTATTATGTAGTTTGCTTGATGTGAAAGAATCTCTCTCTAATGTTGTATACTGTTGTTGTGTGTGTTGTTGTTGTTTGAATATCGCCGAAAATTGTGCGTCAAATAGTACTTTTTTAAAAGGCGCACCCGCTTCGATCGAACACGTTGCAGTGGTACACGTCGCCGATGTGCGCGGTGGCGTTGCTCACCGCTCCCGCTCTGGTGGACACCGCCTGACCGAGAATACCCAACCACGCCAACATGGCCAATCGTCCGTGCTTCAGTTCTCTGATTTTCATCAAATCCAAATCTTCCTTTTCGGCGTAATTGAACGGGTCGAATCTACCACCCGGGTACGCGTCGTTTTGCTTCAATCCGTCTTGGAACGGGTTTTCTAACAAACCGGTTCGGTACGCCTCGGCGCCGCCTAACAACAACGTCTCGATGAAAATCAACCCGAACAAAGCGCCGGTTGGTGAGGATTTGAAATCCCCGAACCCGGCGTATGTTAACTTACACGAGTCAATCGTGCATTCCTTCCCGGCTTCCCACCACGGGCCCGCCCCGGCGTTCTCTTGCGCCCAGACGCCCGAGACCGCCAACATGGCCCATCGCCCGTGGATGACTTCGATATCCGCGTTTTTGCGGTACTCTTCCGGGGTTAAATTCGACCATTCGGATGGGACGCCTTCTTTCGCGTTTGGGAAGGACCCCCACTCTGGGTATATGGTGGTTTTTAACCATTTTTTATCCGTTCCGAATCCGATTTGCGCGGATACTTTCGTTCTCATCGTCGCGCGTTGGTGTTGCTTTGCACGAAGCGATGATCTCCACGAGGATCCCATCAAAGTGGATGATGATTGCGTCAAAGTCGTCGTCGTCATCATCTTTCTTATTCTTAAAATCTTAGCAGTGCTCGGTTACTAAATAAAGTATATATATAGGTATAGTATATATATAAGTGTAGATGTCAAGAGGTGCGGTTATGACGATATGTATAATATCTTCTTTTCCGTTTTTCCAATTTCGTTTTGCCCAGAATATCTTCTCTCTCAGTGTGATCAAATACCACAAAAAGCGATTATTATAAATTGATTGCACGATTCTGGCTGGAATTCACCCTCGTATTTCTGCGATTTCCTCTTCTCCCTCGAAAGAGAGGATTTGGTGGCGCTCATCAAAATATATTTCAATTTTTTTTGGGAAAGAGCGAAATGTATGTACGTATTTTGGCAGTAAAATCTTCTTTCGTTTTTCTGTTCTTTGTGTTCTTTGTTCTCTGTTATTATTAAAACGCTCTCTCTTCTTCTCTCTCTTTTTGCTTTTTGTGTGTGTGTGTGTGTTTCATGTGTCATCATAAAAAAGTATTCCTACAAACCGTTCTTTACCGCGGCGACGGTTTCAGCGTCCAAAGCTTTGATTTCAGATAACATGGCCGCAACCTTGGCCGTTCTCGCTTCTTGCATGACGGCAGAAACGATTTTATCTCCGTTGGAGTCCACGTAAGATTTGACTTTCAAGTCGTCGTCCCACGCGCACCCGCCGGCGACGACGATTGCGTCTTTGACGATTTCAGAAACCGATCGAGCCATTTTGACGCTGCTGCCTAATTTGTCTTCGCATGAATCGATGAGCGCATCAATGGATAATCGTCGCTGCAATCGGTTGTAGAAGTATTCTCTGGCTTTTGGCCACTGGACGACGCCGTTGATGACGCCCTTGGCGAACATTCTCCCCGATCGATCGTGTAAATCCGCAAACTCGTGCGCGACTTGCGTGTACATCGGCAACAACGCATTCTCTCGCTTCTTGATCGCATCGTGATTCGCTTCTGGGTTCTTGTCTAACTCCATCAACTCCGAATCCATTCTATGCATGGTCAAAAGTTGATCTTTTTGGCGGAACTTGACCTCGCAGATTCCCGGCGGTTCTAAGATACCACCTCGAGACTCCGTGTCGGCAAACATCTCCATCTTCTTCAAGTTGATGGTTGGATCGACGACGACCCACGCGCCACCTCTCAATTCACCGTTCGGCGGGATGTATACGAATACCGGTTGCTTGTACTCTCTCAACTCGTCTACAATCATAGCCCCGAATTTCAAAATCTCGCCGTACATATCTCTCGTACCGCCGGAGAAGCCTCTCCAGTTGGCAAAAATGATCAACGGCAAGTTTTCGCCTTTATTGAAATCTCGAATCGCCGTGGCCGTTTTGTGCGCAGAGTCCGGAAACCAAACTTGACCGGCTTGCGCTAAAACAGCCTCACGGGATTCCGGGTTCGCCGGATCCGCCGGGATACGTTGCTCCATCAAGCGCGTCTCGACCGAGATGACACCCATCGGGATGCCGCCTAATCGAGCGCGGCCGACGACGACGGATTTACCCCAGTCCGGTAAGGTTTCGGTCCACGAATCCTTATCGAAAAAGCCAGAGACGTAGTCACCAGTTTCCGGGTTGATCGTACCGGCGAGCATGTGACGCGGATCGTACGGCGTCTTCGTCGGCATAAACTCAATCGCGCGATTCACCGGATCGGACGTCGGCAACGCCGGCGCCATTCCGATGGTCGTCTTTGGCGTGTACGACAACCATCGGATGATGGCATCGACGCCGGCTTGATCGTCTTCGACTTGCAAATGCGAGACACCGTTCGGCATCATGACTTGTGGACCGCCAAGTTGGTCTTGAGAAGTGTACACTTCTTTCCCGAGCAACTTGTTCAAGGCCAAGTAGCCAGTTAAAATCATCGGACCGTTCTTCATTTGGATGTTTCTTTGACCTAATCTGTTCAAGTAAGCGCCGATACCAACAGATCGACCGGAGATGTATGACAAGGTAAACGCTTGATCGTACGCCGCGGACTGCTCGCCGGCAATCATACCAGAACCTCTCAAATTTTCGACGCCGATGCCGTGAATTTGACCGATGATATCCGTCAACTTCATTCGCGTTTCGCCGCCTTCGTTCACTTTCTCCGCGTTGACCGTGCCTTCCGGGAAGTTCTTATAGTCCGCCTCGGTGAGGTAGAGGTACTTGAAGCCCATACCCGGGTTGGTATCGTCAATCCACGCTACTTTGAAATACGGCTTCAACTCCTCGACTAAACCAATTCGGGCGCCAGAGTTACATGCCAAGAAGACTCTCGGAATGTTATTTTCTCTGGCGTATTGAGAGACGGCAAAGTAGAAGTCGTCCTCCTTGACGCCAAACGAACCAGACATGATGGTGCAATCGTTCCCGACAAACACTACTTCTCTTCCTTCCGGGTATTCGCATGTCTTCATCGTGCATCTCCACGCAACCATACCGATTTTATTTTGACCCGGGACGCCTTCCTTCGTCCACGTCAACTCCTTCGTGCTTTCGTCAAAGACCGCCTCTTCAGCTTGGAAGAAGTTTTGCGGAACAGAACCGGCGCCGAAAGAGGCGATTTGCTTTCTCCACGCGGACAACATCGCTTTTTCAATCAAGCCGAGGAAGTCATAAATGTACGTCGTCCCGATAGCTCTCGCAATTGCTCTCTTGTTTTGTAACGGACCCGCCGACGGGTACGGCTCAAAGAAGCACGCATCCTCGTTACCATCCGCGCCAATCAAGCAGAATTGCTCGGCGCGTCCAGAAACCGGTTCGAGGTACTCTCTGTACATGTCAACCTTCAACCAGTTGCCGGACATGGACGTGCCCATGATGCGAATCGGCGTCAATTCGTTGCTCACTCGGAATCGAAGTTCAATCTCATCGACGGACAAATTTAACAATCTAGTGGAGTTGGCGGCGATGTATTCGGAAACCTTCTCCTTCAACAAGTTCGCCTTCTTCGTGAAGTCGCCCTCAACCTCAGATAAATAGTTGATGTAAATTCTAGTGGAGTTGCATCCTTTCGCTTTTGAATCCATTCTCGCGATATCGATCGCGTCCAAAGCCTTATTCAAAGTTCTTTCCAAACCGCCAGACATGGTGTCTTTGCTGTGCGCGAGTCTTCTCAACAACATGTCTTTCGCTCTCGTACCGGCGGCCAAATCACCCACGTAAATATGCAAGTCTCTGTTCACCGTCGGTATTCTCGTCAATTTGTAGTTCTCCAATCGAACGAGCTCGAGCAAGTGCAACACCGTCGGACGCTCGCCTCTGTAGAGCGGATCTTCGGCGTAGTCCTTGTTCACGTGCCACGTGCGGTAGACCGGTAACGCAAACTTCTCAAACACCAAGCAGTTGACAAATTTCACGTTCAAGGCTTTCAATTCTTCCTTGTGCTTTGCGCAGACTTGGTCCATCTTCAACGACCAATCGCCGTCGTCTGGCTGCTCGGTTTGCGCAATATGTAACACCGGTGGGCCCTTGGCGTCACCGTGCGCCGCCTTTAACTGCGCCAAATACGAGCCAAAGTTTTGTTCGACTTCGGAGATATTCTTCGCGGTGACGAGCAAACCGGTTCGAACAGGAGAATCATCCGGATACGTGCGGAACTTGAACTTCCACGTCATAGAGTTCCCCGTTTCGCCTTTGGAAACTTCGAGAATGTTGTGCGCGCGATAAACACGGCGCGCGTAAGTACTCATCGCGTTCTCGCGAACCTTATCGTCGTCGTCTTCAAACAAGGACGGCAACAAATCGACGGCTAAAGTCGGCGACTCCGCAAGCGCTTGCAAATCGCCAGATTCCGCCTCGCCCCACGGTCGCAACAACTTCTTCTTTCCAGCGAGAAGCTTGCGAAGCTCGGCGACTCTCTTATCAAGTGACGGCAATCGTCGCTCTTGTAAGATGGCGTTCGCGGAAAGCGCAACTTCCCCGTAATCACCGCCTCGAAGCTTCGATAATCGCTTGATGGTGGCTTGGAACGAATCCGAGATCGGAGCGTGATCGTCCGCCCACGAAATCGGTCCTCTCGCGATGACTCTTTGTGGCAAAGTTGGCGCTTGCAAGAGCAAGTTCAAAACGAGTTTCGATCGTTCCTTTAACTTGGAGTGCGCGCGAACTTGCGCCAACACTGGATTCAACGCATCTCCGGTTTTACCCTTGATCAACGTCGCCATGACGGCATCCATGGACTTGGATTCAAAGACGCTCTCGACGTCCAAGTATCGCTGCACGATGCCTTCCATGATCGAAGTGGCTTTTTCCCATCGAGATTGTCCATCGCTTTCGTTTTGTTCCGTGAAAGCCGCGTACAAGTTGGTGAGAGCTTCGTCAACATTGCCGCCAAAACCATCGAGAAGATTGTTCACGCGGTCAACCGCCGAGGTGAGTTTCTCATCCGCAGCGGCCGCCAGTTCCTCCACCGTAGACATTCTGAAGTCACCGTTAAAGTTGATAATCTTCTTAACTTTAGACGGATCCTTCAAAGTGAGGTTCGCGAGTAAATCACCCGCACTGATCACCGCGCCGGCGGTTTTCGCGTGCGAGATCTTCCCGGATTCTTGCGCGATGAGCGGCATGACCATCTTCATCGCCTCGGCTTCGGCGTACGGCTTCCCGGCTTGGACTTCCGCGCCGTCCTCTTGCAAAAAGCGGATAAGTTTACCGGTGACATCCGTTCTCAACTCAGACGGGTCAAATAACGTCGGCAACAACCACGTTTGGCTGTCCAAAGTCATGCGCAAACCCAACGGTTCTTCCAAACCGTCAATCTCGTGCGTGACGCCGCCGTAAATGGCAACTAGCGTGCCGTCGTTGCGTCGAAACATCTTCGCCAAAATACTCTTACCGCCAATGGACATCTCGTATTCGTCCGCACCGACTCTGGTGCACGTGAACTCGTACTTGGTATCTTCGTAGGCGATTTCAACCGGAAACGACGTCAACTTCGAGATGCCTTGCGTCGACACTTGACCTTTTTCCCACGAGGAGAGAAACGTCTTCTCTTCTTGCTCCGAGTGGTTGAATGCTCTGAAGAGTGCAGCACCGAGACAAATCGCGTGCGGATCGTTCACCAACGCGATCGAGCGTTCTTTGATCAAGCCATCCAACCACGAGGTATCGATGGTGTTCTCTTTGAACGCTTGCGTTTCTAAAAGCTTGACGAGGTATTCAACCGCCGTGCGAATCTCCCCGCGAACGACCATACCTTTCAACGCCAAAACCAACGCTTTTCTCGCTTCTTCTCTCGTCTTACCCGATGCAAAAATGTGACCAAACTGAGAATCCGCGAATTCGTGGACGCCACCATTGGCGCCGACAGAAAAGTAACCCCAAACCGTCGGAGTCGATTGGAAGTGCACTCTTTCAATGCCGCCGGAAGTCGGCTTAAAGCCTTCGTCCGGGTTTTCAGCCGTAATTCTCGCCGCGATCACGTGATTTTCAATCGGCATGTACTCTTCTTCCAAGAAGTCGATGGTGTCCGTGCCGTCCACGTCTCTTCCGTAGAATCGTCTCACGTCTGGCATTCTATGAAGCGGGATACCCATGGCGACCTGCAACTGCGTCGCCGGCATGTTGACACCGGTGATACCTTCCGTCACCGGGTGTTCAACTTGCAAACGCGGATTCAACTCCAAAAAGAAGTATTTATCCGTCGCGGCGTTGTAAAGGTATTCAACCGTACCGGCACCGATGTAGCCGATGTTTTGCGTCAATCTCTGCGCAGCTTTTTCCATCTCGCGGAAAATATGCGGCTTGGCAATGATTGGCGGACCTTCTTCGAAAATCTTCTGGAAACGTCTTTGCGTAGAGCAATCGCGACCGTTAAAGGCCACGGCGTTACCGTGCTCATCGCCAACGATTTGAACTTCCAAGTGTCTCGCTTCCGTGCACAACTGCATCATAAACATCGGTGAGCCCGGAACTTCCGCCTTGACTTGGTCAAAGTTAACAATCAACTCTTCCTTGTTGGCGGACATGCGGATACCTTTACCACCGCCACCTTCAGAAGCTTTCAACATAACCGGAAAACCGATTCTGTCCGCCGCGGCGACGCACTCTTCGACTGTCGTTACCATGGCTTTATCGAACGTTTCTTGTGGAATTGTACCTTCCGGCGTCAAGTTTGCGACCAAGCCGTCGCCGGACCACGGGATCGACGGAACTTTCGCTGTTTGCGCGAGAATATTCGCCGCAATCTTATCGCCAAGCACGGACATGACCGGTGCAGTCGGACCGATGAACTGGATGCCATTCTTCTTCAAAGCTGTCGGCAACTTCGGGTTCTCGGAGGCGTGACCCCAACCGGGCCAGACGCCGTCCACGCCTTCTCTCACGGCAATCTCCGTGATCAAATCCACATTCGCGTAGTTGTTCACGTTCTTGCCGCCCGGAACTTCAATAAAGTCATCCGCGTAACGAATAAACTCAGCATTCGCCCCGATATCTTCCGGCGTGGCCATGACGACAAACTTAATCGCATTCTCATCGCCAAACTCGTTGTACGCCCATCTTCGCATGGACAAAATAGCCTTGGTCGCCGCCATCCCGTTGTTCGCCACGAGCACTTTTCGAATCACTCTCTTACCGCCTTTGTTCGCGACGTACTCCGCCAACTTATCCGACGCAGACGCCATGGACGATTGCTCCGGCTCTCTCACCGCTTTCGGAGTCGTACCCTTTCTTCTCGCCGCCAACGCCGAATCTCTCGGCGACGGGACGACCACCGGAAACGCGCTCTGCACCGTCGACGGTCTTCGCACCGCCGCTCTCGCGCTCATGGAGCCTTTACCATCGCCGAGAACTATATTCGTTTGTTTAGGAATAAGTAAAGTGGAAAGTCAGCACACAATTTTGTACACGTCGCTCGCGCGCGCGCGCGAAAGAAAGAGAGGAGGAAAAACGAGTGCTATATCCTACAAGAAAAATGGATAAAATGGATAAAACCGACTCAGCCTGGCTTTCATCGGCAACTCCCGAGGTAAACTCTCTTCACGGTCGCCTTGCGCACGCACGCGAACGTCTCCCGACCGTTTAAAATCGAGAATACGAAACGAATATATTTTACGCACACGAACTCCTCTTTGTTTGACCGGTAACTCCACCAAGCGACGCTCGGACGAGCGATGAATGCGCGCTCATTTTTACACCTGTCGTATAAAAAAAAAGAGAGAGATTTAGAGAGTGGTTTGTTAGAATCTTTGCCATCGTCCCATCGCGCATATAAGAGGAAAACTCATGCGCTTTGAAAACGGTCTCGCGAATACAAAAATCCACCAAAAATAGCGGGAAATTGCGAGACAGATATTTAGTCTTCCAACTGCGTTCAATTTTCGTTCGTTTTGCGCCGTAAACCTATCGAAAACGCGCGTCGAACGAGGACAACAGATTCTTGATTGAATAAAATAAAGCGGAGTCACACACAGTTACTTTTAATGCGCATTCCCAGAAAAAGAGCGAGAGCGTCCACGCGCAGAAGACCAAGAGAGAAAAGCTACTCGCGAACGAAAAAAACCCACACCGCGTACCTCTCTCGATGTAAAAAAACCTCCTCGCTCGGATAAATCTATATTAAACCACACTCTATCACCGAGAGAACCTTCTTCTTCGCGCGTAAGTGTGTATATATCCGATGATGCGCTTTTTTGTCGCGTTTGACAGGGAAAACAAGAGAAGAGTTTTGGACAGTTTCACAGAGAAAATTAGAGTAAACCTGCACACAAATGCGCGCGCTTTTATTACGAAAGATGAATATGAAACGATAGCACAGATTTCACGAGAACGATGATTGCATCATCATCGGCTGCCCCGAATTTTGGGGAGCATCATTTTTTGCAGAGGAGGAGGATGACGAACTCGTTTTCTTCCAGCGCGCTCGCGTCGACGAGCAGCATTAGCAGCAGCAGTCGTTGGTCGAATTATTGGACGACCGGGAGAACGAGGAGAGGAAGAAGAAGAAGAAGAAGAAATGATGATGATAATGACGATGGCGTTCGTTCTTTTCCTGCTCTTCGAGCGAGGAAGACGCGATACGAATACGAGAGAGAAGA
>Ga0114994_10003303_pt1 | contig 11756 bp, 12 predicted proteins | sample ArcticOcean_MG_C_9_FD_87043 | JGI IMG/M metagenome (GOLD analysis project Ga0114994, IMG submission 87043) | Marine microbial communities from western Arctic Ocean - ArcticOcean_MG_CB2_152 | ecosystem: Environmental > Aquatic > Marine > Oceanic | place: Arctic Ocean: Canada Basin | collected... | reverse complement strand
TTACTGCTTATCCTTAACGAACATATGATTCTCTCCGAAACGAGATTTCAGTCAATGTTCATCCATCATCTACCAGAAGAATATTATCCGCGAACGTCGGCTCCAGATTTACGACCTCAGCGCGATGTTTGTGATCTTTTGTTTTTTCTTTCTTTTTGATCAGTTGGCGGTCAAGTTTGTCAGCTAGCTGATCAATCGCCGCATAAAGGTTCTTATGTTCTGAGGCGGCGTAGATCTCGCAACCGCTGATATGGATAGTCGATTCGGCTTTTTGCCGTCTCTTCTCTACGGAAAGGATTACATTCATGCTAGTGATTCTGTCGAAGTGCCTTTCTAGTCTTTTCACCTTCGTTGAAAGGTAAATTTTAAGAGAATTGGTGACTTCTACATGATGGCCGCTAACATTTAATTGCATAAGATACCCCCATATGGTTTCAGGTTTTCAACCAAAAAATGAATTTTTTATTACGCGCTACATTCGGATCTCCATACATTATTCGACTCAAGCTAGGAGTATTCGTTCAATATCAGGAAAAAATATTATGTCTGCTTTTTTTTGATTAAACCATCGTACGTGCCGTCAGAAAATGGAGCAACTTGGGTGAACTGAGGTTCATCTTTCGGGCATGGAGGAGGATCGCTTTTGATTATTCCTAGTGGGGCCGTATGGCCACATGAGAAAATGGTTTTGCGTAGGTGACTGCTTAAAAGGCATTGGGCAATGCACCCTAATCCTATTTGGGTTAACCTGATATCAAGCTCAAATAACCTCCACAGACATCATGCATGACATAAGGAGATATGACATAGAAGCATTGATCAGTGAATTACCCACTATTATTTTATTTGCGATATTTATTAAAGTATTGCAGATATCAAATAACGTTAAGAGGATGCGAGAGAATGGGGAAGAAAAGACAATAGAAAGCTGAACTTACCCTTTGAAGATGGTGAAGTAGATATAGCTTTTTTCCTTACCATTGCGATGATGATGGCCAGAAAATTTTCGAGGGAATCCAAAAAATCTTTATTTTTAGTAGAGTTATGGTGCCGGAAAGAGGACTCGAACCTCCGACCAATTGCTTACGAAGCTAATGTTAAATTACTGCTCGTCTAACCTTCCACACTGGCGCGGTAGCTGTCGAACTTTTGCCTCAACTTGTTTACCCGATCAGGTTCGCGTTTAAGCAGGTTATGAACCTCATAACGATCGTGTAACAAGTTGAACAGGTATTTCGGCTGACCGTCTGGGTTAAGAATCATTTTCCACCAGCCATCCCGTACAGCATATTCCATCCCATCCGGTGCAGGGATAGACCAGTAAAAGATACTGCTTCGTTCAAGGGAAGTGGCTTCGTCTTCATCAAGCAAACCGGTGATGGATTGCCCGTCTACCGCTCTACCCTTCGGGAGGGTCAACTCAAGGTAATCTGCAATTGTCGGGAGAATATCTAGCGCGGTTACCGGTGTCTCTACCAAGGCCCCGCTTGCCACTGTACCTGGCCAGCGAAATATTCCCGGAACGCGGAGACCACCTTCAAACAGGTATCGCTTCCGGCCTCTGAAACCTCCCGTCTCCCCCGCCATGTTGAGTTCCCAAGCCTCCTGCAGGTCACTGGTCACCGGCCCATTGTCGCTGCTAAATATAACTAAAGTATCATCTAGCCTGCCAGACTGGCGCAATGATTCCAGCACTCGGCCCATTTGGGCGTCCATGTACGAAACATTCGCATAGTATTCACCTTTGCCCCGACTGGGCCTATCCGCCCAGTTCATGTAATAGCGCCAGGGATATCCCCTCGATTCATCAGTTAGATATTGGTCGTATTGAACGAGATATTTTTCGGGCGAAGCGACCGGAGTATGCACTTCACTGTAAGTTAGTAGCAGAAAAAATGGCTCGTCATGAGAATTGGACAGCCATTCGATAGCATCATCGGTTATCAGTTCCGCTGAAAATTTTTCCGTCTCACCAACAGGCTCGTTGTTTCGATACATATTGTCTGGATACAACTTGCCGCTCTTCGTCTTTTCAGATTTTTCATTCTTGACCCAGGCTGCGAGGCCATATTGGTAGTCAAAGCCGAAGTCCCGAGGCTGTGGCACATCTTTTAGATTCAGCCCACCATTTAGGTGCCATTTACCGATGACTGCAGTCCGGTAACCTAAGGGTTTGACCAGTTGAGCGATCGTAAATTCGTCACGTGCAAGAGAAACATCGGAGTTATCGGGTATCCAGGATTCTACGCCCGTTCGATACGGGGTCCTTCCTGTTAGCAGCCCTGCGCGTGACGGAGAACACAAAGCCGAGGGCGCATAGAACTGGGTAAACCGGATTCCCTCCTCTGCCAGCCGATCGATATTCGGTGTTTTCACAACAGAATGACCATAGACAGCTGTATCTCCATAACCAAGGTCATCCACGTAAATAATCAGAATATTAGGCGTGACAGAGTAGGCTGATGCGGCAAACAAAAAATAAAGGGCAGTAAAGGTAAATCGCGTGATCAACTAAAGGCTCCTAAAAATTGAGTATTTCTACCCTGAGCTCCTGCAAGTCCAGAACCCCGATCGCATTGTACCCGTCCATATGACCGGCACACTCACCGGGATTAAAGGTGAGCTGACCACCATCATACTCAATCGTCTTACGGTGGGTATGACCGTGCAGGATGATGTCGTAGTCACAAGCATTAACCATCGAAAGTTCCAGCGGGTCGTGAACGACAACTATCTTCTTCTCTAACCAGAACAACGTCAGTGGCGGCTCGATAAACTCAAAGCCAAACTGCTTAACTGCGCTCGTCAGTGACTCTCGTTCACCGATATCGTTGTTTCCAAATACTCCCCATAGGGGCGCATTGAGCCCGGAAAATATTTCCAGAGTTTTTGCCTGCGTGATGTCGCCGGTGTGAATAACACGGTCAACCTCAGCTTCATTAAAAAGCTCTACAATCTTATTACAGCTCTTAAGATTATTATGCGTGTCACTAACAACACCGACTTTCATGAAGCCATTTTCCCTCTTGCTATACCTACAAAGAAAGAGCCGGGCGTTGCCCTGCTCTTTCGTTCCGGCCTACGGTTATTTCTCAGGCAACTTTTTCCAGTATGTGAATACCGCAGGCACTGCCTAGGCCGATCACATGAGTCATTCCGAATCGAGCACCTTCTACCTGACGCTTATCCGCTTCACCACGAAGGTGCGTACTGACCTCATAGATATTCGCAATGCCAGTTGCACCAAGGGGGTGCCCTTTAGAGAGCAGCCCTCCGGATACGTTGACCGGAATCCTTCCTCCAAGCGCGACTTCTCCGTCATCTATCATTCGGCCTGCTTCACCATCCTTACAGAGCCCTAGGTTCTCGTAATGAAGAATCTCAGCAGTCGCAAAGCAGTCATGCAGTTCAACCAGGCTGATGTCATTTGGACCAATACCTGCCATTTCATAGGCTTCTTTTGCAGCGCGTCGAGTCACTGCGTTTACATCAGGCATCACAAGGTCACGATCGGAATATGGGTCACTGGTCAAAATCGAAGCCTTAACTCTGACGGCACGAGCCATGCCCAACTCTTTAGCTTTCTTTTCAGAAACCAACACTGCAGCAGCGGCGCCATCCACGTTGACTGAACACATTAGCTTGGTATTTGGGTATGAAATCATTTCTGAGTTCATGACTGTTTCAAGAGGAGTTTCTATCTGATACATCGCCTTAGGATTTAAAGTCGAATGATGGTGGTTCTTCACGGACACTTTAGCAAATTGCTCAAAGGTCGTTCCATAGTTGCGCGAATGTTCCATACCCGCCTCGGCGAACACGGCAGGCATTGTGCCGGAACCCAGCAGGCCTTCCTTTGAAATACCGCTAGCACCGCCACCGCCCCCGAGTAATCCTTTGCCCATTTGCTCAACACCAACGGCCAGCACAACGTCATTGACGCCGGCCTTGATAGACATCCAAGCTTCCCTGAATGCTGTCGCACCAGTTGCACATGCATTTGCGCAGTTAACAACACCAATCCCTGTCTGGCCAATTTCCTGGAGGATTCGCTGCCCTACCATTGCACTAGCCTGTCCCAGATTACCGCAATACAACGCCTGCATATCTTGAATGGTTAATCCTGCATCGTCCATTGCTAACAGTGCAGCCGTTGCACCCAACTGCGGAACCGTCTTATCAGGAAACCGACCAAACTTGATCATGTCGATTCCTATTACATATACGTCACCCATAAGTCTCTCCTCGATTAATTGTTGAGCTCAAGCTGCTGGTTGGAAAAAATAACTAATGTAGCTATTGCCATCTTTATCCTTTCGTCCAAGGGCGTCATCGAAAACGACATCAACTGGCATATCGAACTGGATCTTGGCTGGATCCGGATCAACGTTGATCAGATTGCCTTTCACTGTACCGCCACCCTCGAGATCAACAATCGCGGATATGTAAGGTACCTCAATACCCGGAAAGCTTCGATGAACAATGCTGTACACATAAAGCTTACCTTTATTGGACAGCCGGATTGGTTTTAACTGTCCACGAGCACCACAACTTGAACAGTTGTTTCTTTCACCAAGAAAAATCGCACCACATTCACATTTTTGGCCTTCCAGATACGGGGCATTGGTTCCGGCACCTTTCAGCCAGGATACAACTGGCAGTGGCCCCTTGTCCTTCGCTTGTTCAGACATTCTTTACCTCAGTGACAAATTGCAAAGGAACCAAGGGTAAACCTGGAGGCCCTTCTATTTCAAGGAATTAGCCCAATAGACCCGCAGTTCAAAGGGGCTTGTGGGAATTAAACACTTTCGTCTCTTTTAAAAGTTAGCCGTAGACGCGGGTCATAGCTTTTTGGGCACGCTCTCTGAGCGTATCAATCTTGGCAGCCATGACTGGCAGTATCATCTGTTCAACTCCCAACGCTTCAAACCTCCGCATATCGTCAAGTGATCTAACGCTAGCATGGGGGCTGACGTAGAGCTTGATTTCCGACATTGACCGACCATTTCTCTCCAATTGACCGTTCAGGTACTCCAGCCTCTCTTCGAGCGAATCCGGCGTCAGATTGAAGCCATACCAACCTTGCCCAACTTCAGCTACTCGCCGCAGTGCAGGATCACTCTCGCCCCCAAAGATAATGGGTGGATGGGGCTTCTGGACAGGCTTAGGGTTCTGGTATGACGCCTGTATCGAATAGTATTTACCATCAAAACTCGAGACTTCGTCACACCAAAGTGTCTTCATAACAGCAAGACACTCGAGCGTTCGGCCAGCCCGACCTTCCCACGGCACACCGAGGGCATCAAATTCTTCTTTAAGCCAACCGATACCAACACCAAGCTCAAACCGCCCTCCGGATAAATAATCCAGATCCGCGCAGACCTTCGCCGTGTACACAGGATTCCGCTGGGGAACGAGGCAGATTCCAGTAGCGAGCTTTATCTTGGAAGTATGTGCTGCCACAAAAGTCAGCGCACTGAACGGGTCGAGAAGGCTTCGAGGCTCGCCTGCGATTCTGCCATTTTCTGTGTAAGGGTAACGTGATTCATATTCAGGAAAGAACATCACATGTTCTGGCACCCAGAAACCATAAAAGCCAACTTCCTCCACATGCTGGGCAGCCTCAATAATGTACGATGGGCTAGTGTATTCGTTAAACGCCATCTGGCATCCAATTTTCATGCTCACTCCTCTTTGTTGACTAGCAGATTGTTTAAGGGCGCGGCTTGTTACTTCTAAATTGCAGCACCAAACTTTGGAACTACTAGAGACTATACCGCAGTGACACGGCGGTTGTAGGCAAACCTGACATCAGGCGTTGGTGCTAAGCTCGCACTTATGGCCGATTGTAAACATAGCTGGATGCGTAAGGGCAAAAAACTCACGCTGGATACTATTCTTGATGAATGGCTGGGCCCCACCCTCGCACTAGTACATTGTGAAAAATGTAGTAGCCCGGCTCTTCTTCATCTAGTTACCTGGCGCGGGCCCGGCCTGTCAGAGCGAATCTATGCCATCAGGCATATCGATTCCAGCACGAAAAATACCTACCTTGCCAATATCAACCGCGATACTGTGACCTGTCTCGAAAGGCCTCAGAAACCGAAGCAATCATTGGCGCCTGCAGCCAGAGCGCTAGGCTAGTTTTAGTCACCAGTCCTGAAATGTTAGTTGAAGGGTTTTCAATGGGTTTATTCAACCCTCCGGTCATGAGCTGGCAGGATGTGAAAACAGAGACCTATGATGAATGGATAAGATTTTTATCCACATGACAAGTACTTAAAAACCAGCGGCTTATAAGTCGCGAAAGCGGCAAACTCAGAGAAGGACAATCCATTCAAGAACCTGGTACCTGCCTGCTTAAATAGTCATGTTTCGTGTTTTATGTTTTCAATCTAAAAACGTCGTTCTCACGAACTACCCAGCCAGCTGTCGGTTTTGGCCAATGCGTTCCAATGACCAGCGTGGGCGAATCGGCAAGCTCTGCAAACCTCTGATTACGCGTGGCAACGGATTGTAATGGATCGTAATCACTTGTCACTGACCATTCAGGGTAAGCCAATTGACAGGGATGGTGGATGAAGTCCCCGGTAATCAAACCCGTTTCACCTTTTGATTCAATACTTACACTTACATGACCAATCGTGTGTCCCGGTGTTGGTATCAGCTTAACTTCATCGCAAACGTAATGGTCATTGCTGACCAGATCAACAAGACCTGCATCCAGAACGGGCCTGATCGAATCTGAAAGTACGTCACGATTGGAGTCTTTTAACCACGGTTCAACATCTTCGGCTTCCTGTTCATCATTTACATAATCGAATTCAGTGCGCTCAATCAGATAGCGCGCATTGGGAAATGTAGGCACCCAATTCTCGTTCTCCAACATGGTATTCCAGCCTACATGGTCTAGGTGAAGGTGAGTGCACAAGACAATGTCAAATGACTCTGGCGAAAAACCTGCATCGTCAAGGTCTTGCAGAAAAGTGGTCTGTAACATGTGCCAATCAGGGAACATTTCACGCGGCTTGTCGTTTCCAACGCATGTGTCGACAATGATACGCTTACTGGGTGTCTCAATGACCAGCGCATGAATGCTGAATTTAAGGACACCTTCCGGCGTTATAAAATTGGGTTTAAGCCATTCAATGGGTAATACCGCCTCAGGAGTCGCCAAAGGCAAGAAGGCTTCAAGGCCCTCGAAGGTTAGCTCGACGAACTGGGTAATAGTGACGTCACCAATTTTCCAGCTTTGGGTTGTTTGCGTTGCCATTTTTATTACAGCTCCTCAATAAACTTTTCCGCTTCTGTCTGGATAGTTGGGGTCAGCGTTATTACGAATTCGATAGTGTTCGAGTAGTTTTGTCTAGTAACCAAGATTTTTCAACTAACGGGACAGACTCTGAACTATTTACCATCAAGAAAAAGTTAACGATATCGTTTTGAAACTATGTCATCTGTAACGAATCGTAAGGCCACTCGGCAATGGTGCATTAGAAAATAAGTCACTGCCACTGCCATCTATATCAATCCAGTTTTCGTAAAAGAAATTGATGCGAGTGCTAAACGGTGTATCTTATTGATACTCAACAACTTCGCCCTTCTTTTTGAAAGTGTGACACTGGTGAGAGTTGGCAAAACTAAGGAAACATATGAAATTCAAGTCAATCTACGCCGTTCTTTTGGGGTTATTAGCGTCGGGCTGTTCCTCCCTCGTTTCGAAAGTATTTCCCCTAGATGACTTGCCACCCCCTTCTGGGCCCCACTCCGTCGGAACACAGTTTTTTGAGTGGGTCGATGAGGCTCGAGAGGAACTGTTTACCGATAACCCTGATGACCAACGCCGACTGTCCGGTCAGGTTTGGTATCCAACCGCTGCAACGAGTGAGGTCGCTCGCCAACCATACTTGGATTTTCCGGGCCGACGTCTCGATATGGTCGCTTATCAGTCGGGGCTACCCCGTTTTCTTATCGCGCACATGCAACGGGTTAAAACCAACGCTGTCCTAAATGCACCTTTTCTAGCACAGGATCAAAAAATGCCATTAGTTCTATTCTCACATGGCTTAAGCGGCATGAAGAATCAGAACACCATACAAGCAGAGGTGTTGGCCAGCCACGGCACCACAGTCATTAGTGTAGACCACGCCTATGATGCTTACCTGACGATTTTCACCGACGGGTCCGAAGCCGATTACCGTTCCTCGGATACGAAAAGCCGTACCGGAGAGGAATTTTTCGCTTTTCGGTTACCCCAATTGAAAACCCGCGTTGCCGATCTTGTCTTTGTGCTGGACGAAATAGAGCGACGCAGTGATAAGGACGATAGCATATGGGCCTACCTACAGACTAATTCGGTCGGAGTTTTTGGACATTCTTTCGGTGGCACAACTGCACTGATGTTGTCAGTAAAAGACGACCGAGTGACCAAAGCTTTAGCCTTAGATGGTTGGATGGTACCCGTGCCTCCAGAGGTTATCTCCGCCGGCACAGAAAAACCATTTCACTATCTCGGGCAGGCCGCATGGGACGACCCTATCAACTACAAAAAGCTCGACCGGTTTTTGAAGGCTTCTCCCCAAGCCGAAAAACAGCTGGTGTCAGGTACCAAGCACTTTGACTACTCTGATGCACCGCAGTTTTCTAACATGACCAAGCGGTTTGGACTCTCTGGAGAGGTCTCACGCCAAGAACTTAGAAACATTATTAATAAAGCAGTCATTAGCTTCTTTGAATAATGCTGAAGCCAATAGCGGTCGATGAACTCAGGTCAACTACTATCTGCCATCCCAAGGTAAAGATCTTTTGTGCCCGCCCCAATCTGTTAACGGAGGCTCTAAATAAATCTAGCCAGATGTCTGCGAGTGAAAGCAGGATTTGGAAACCGCAAGCTATTGAAAATATTGGTGGAGCTACGCGGGATCGAACCGCGGACCTCGTGACTGCCAGTCACGCGCTCTCCCAGCTGAGCTATAGCCCCACACGAAAGCTTTAGATCCCTCGATGGCTGGATCATCTGATAGATCTGAGTACTCATATCAGGCGAAGCGCATATTAGCCGATGAGCCTGAAGCAATCAAATAAGCCACTGCTTCCTATTCTACCCACTAGCTCTATGGGCTGTCGTCCAGTCTAACAAATTCACGTGGAGGGAACCCGGTCAGGAATCGAATAAGAAACTCGAGCTGGCATGCCTCTCTTATTTACCTAAGCTCTGAACCTGCTGTAATAGGAACTGCTGCAGTGTTTGTTGATTCACCTCGGTATGTCAAAGTCACTTCGGGGTTGTCCAGCAATCTTTCGTACCATTGCCTTCGCCAGTGATTGACCGAGACATAGAGGTACCCATTTAATTCAAGTGCCGAGAGAACACGATCACTTGCTTCACCACTATTGTCTTTAACAGACAGCAGTAGCGTGTTCGCTCCCTGAGGTCGGATGCAACCAATTGAAGATTCGAACAGCAGGATTATACCCACGTGCACCACGCGCAAAAACAAACATTACTTTAGATGGTTTCATTGATAACTCCCGTCTAGATATGCGCCCCGGAACCACCATCAACTTCCAAGGAAACTCCATTCACGTATGCCGCCGCATTCGTGCACAAAAATGCAATCACTGCTGCAACTTCTTCTGATGTTCCGTATCGGCCGACCGGCACACTTCTTCCGTTGTTTTCAAGGATTTTATCCATCGTGGTGTCGTTTGCTTCTGCAATTTCGATTGCTGCCCTTTCCCACATCGCAGTATGAATAAGCCCAGGCAAAATAGAATTCACTAGCACCCCATCGGCGCCATATTTACGAGACAAGGATTTACTAATCGAAATCATGGCGGCTTTAGTGGCGCCATAATCAATTAACGCCGCGTTGGGGTACTTCGCAGCACCACTTGCAACCATGACCACCCTACCCCACTTCTGCGTCCTCATCTTGGGGAGCAGTCGCCGGGTGCAACGAATAGCAGACAGAAGGTTTAGTTCGTGAAGCTCCTGCCATTCTTCGTCTGTCATATAAAGAAAGTTACGTGAAGGCGAAGCACCAACATTATTGACCAGGATGTCCGCACCGCCTCCTTCCTCAACAGCGTCAAGAAAGGTTTCCGTCGAGACCTTATCGCCCATGTCCGCCGTTAATCCGATAACTTTGTCCGAATAACTCGCAAGCTTGCTTACAGCATCCTGGCTCCTTGCGCAGAAGACCACCTCTGCGCCCATGTCTGCAAGTTCCTTAACGACTGCTTCGCCAATACCAAGACTGGCACCGGTTACGACTTCTCTTTTTCCAGATAAATCGGGTCCATCATGTTGACTCTCCTTTTAGTTGCTTTTCCATTGTTCGTCGTCACCCGGGGTTTTAGCCCAAAGTGACGCCGGGCGTTTATAAACTCTATCGATGGCAGGAGGTTCAGGAAAAATGGAGGGGTTTAGTTGCGCACAAACAAGCAAACTTTCGTCACAACAAAAGCCCATTCCTTTGCTCATCGAGTTACTAAAACATCGCAATGATGAACTGACTGACGTTCTCGTTTCCATCGCATTCCTGAAGTGACCACTCGACACGCAAACAAAGCCTTCTTTCTTTGGGACTCGAATATTTGCCGTGCCGGGAAGCAGGTGTCGCTTTACCTCTATCCAGTTTCGCTTCAGATCTGACACAACATTGAAGCACTCCCCGCCTCCCCGCGTGACAGCCACCGCCGCAAGACTGAATGCAGAACTGCAGAAGCCCCAAGTGATAGCTGTTGCAGAAATTTGGCGCTACCTTCACGTTAAAGTTGCTAATCCTATTGGTTACATGGTTTATTAGCCGCCTTTTAAAACAAGGTGACATTCATGATTATTATTGCAGGAACTATTGACCTGGCAGACCCATCAAAAATCGATGAGGCTATTGAAAAAGCTAAGCCATTACAGCAAGCAACACGGGATGATGAGCCTGGTTGCCAGGCATATGTTTTCTCTAAAGATCCCTGTGTTTCAGGTCGTATCGCTGTGTACGAACTATGGGATGATGAAGCATCCTTAGCCGCTCACTTTAAACACGAGAATTACCTAAACATGGGCGGTCTTTTGCAGGAGTTCGGGCTGGCTGGCGCGGACAACAACAAGTTTCGATGTGATCACAAAGAACCTGTGTATGACGAGACTATGACACCGCGGGCAGACTTCTTTACCCTGTAATTCTTTAATTCCTGGAAAAGAGCGTCTGAAGACAGTCCTTCCGCTTCGGTCAAAATGACGAAGCGGAAGACATGACCTCTACGATTAAGTTTGCTATTCAGGTAGCTTTTGCATTCCCCGCGATACCAGTTCATGCCGACAGATCTTCCATTCGTTATCTACCCGTCTCATATCCGTGTGATATGTCGCCCAGAGAGTGATGGTGGTTACACTATCCCCTTTGGGGTAATGAGTTGCCTGCACATCCGTCCGGGTCTTAGCCAGATCTCCTGAGATGGTTGCATAAGTTGGACTTAGCATATGCTGAGTAGCATCATATTTATCGATCGCTTCTTTCCACCACGGATAAAAAGTCTCCATCCCGTTCATCTCTAAAGCGCCCATGCCGACCACTTTTACGTCTTCAACGAAGAGCGCCCGGTAACCGTCATAGTCTTTCTCATCAACGGTTGCTGCGTAACGCAGCATGACATCCTGTACTGCAATTCTATCTTCAATATTATTGGTCATTGGGATTCCTCGGTTCCATTCCTCTTTTATCTCGCTCTTTTTTCATCCGATCAACATCTGA
>Ga0114994_10003302_pt1 | contig 11758 bp, 10 predicted proteins | sample ArcticOcean_MG_C_9_FD_87043 | JGI IMG/M metagenome (GOLD analysis project Ga0114994, IMG submission 87043) | Marine microbial communities from western Arctic Ocean - ArcticOcean_MG_CB2_152 | ecosystem: Environmental > Aquatic > Marine > Oceanic | place: Arctic Ocean: Canada Basin | collected... | reverse complement strand
TCGCGAAGGCGAACGGCGAGGACCCGCGCGCCCTCGCGAAATGCAACCTGCCCGTGCGGGCCTCGCTGATCGCCGCGGGCGACGCGGGCCTGCTCGAGGGCGACGAATCGGAGCGGGTCCGCGTGGGCCCGGCAACGCACCGCGGGCCCGCCGCGACGGGCGCCTTCGCTGCGAAGGCCATCGAGGCCGAGACCTTCCTGGGCTGCTTCCGCGGCGAGGCCATCGCGCGGGACGAGCTCCAGCGGCGCTACGGCGGCGCGCCGCCGCGGGGCGTTCTCCGCGTGAGCGACGACCTCTTCCTCGACGCGTCGACGGGGGACCACTTCACGCGCCACTTCGCCGCGACCGTCGCCGGCGCGAACGTGGTGGTGGTGGCGCACGGGCGCGCTGTCGCCTTCTACGCCGCGCGCGACCTCGAGACCGGCGAGGAGCTCCTCTTCGACGCCGCGGCGCCCACCGCGGCCGCGCCCGCGGCGGCGCAGTAGCCCGCAGCCCCTAATCCAAGTATACGTGCCTCCCGAAACGCCGACGACCTCGACCGGGGGGCTGCTCCATGAGCGCAGCATAGCAGCCCCCCTGGGTTGGCTTTTTTCAATACAAAAGTTAGGGTTGTTCGCAACGCGCGGGCGCTACATGCGCAGCATCCGCGCCGGCCTAGAGCCAGAGCGGGTCGGCGACGGAGACGGGCCGCGTGCTGTTCTTGTCGGCGCCGAACTGAAGCGCTGCGCGCGGCTGCTGCTCGTGGACCTCGATCGCCTCGAAGTAGCCGTCGCCCACAAAGCCGGGGTCGTCCACGAAGCGCGTCCTGGTCTTGGCGCCGGCGGTTTGCGAGGGCGGTCGCCGCGTCGAGCGCGGCGCGCGCACGGGCGCGCGGCGGTCGCCGGTCAAGGCGCGCGCCGAGCCGAGGGCGGTCAAGACCAGGCTCCCGAGAAGTGTGCGTAGCATCTGTCGACGCCGCCGCAGCACGAGGAGCGCGCGGCCGACAGCAGCCGTCTTAGTTAAGGTATCCCTGGCTCAGTCAGGACCGGGATTTCGTGTGCGTGTGAGCGACCGCGTCGGGGGTCCGCGCGCGGCTGGGCTCGGGCTGCCTCGCCGTCGCTTGGTCGAAATCCAGCAGTTTGCTCCGACGGAGAGCCACGAGTTTCACAGATTCTGTGTCGGGGCAAGGGGGTCCGTGGCCGGGGTGTCGCTTGATACGTCTAGACGGGCGAGGAGGAGCCCTGGTCCTGTGGTCTAGAGCTCAGCCGTCCTCGGTCGACTTTGGAGGACCATCATTTCATACTATAACAAGGCCCCACGCAGTGCGGCCTCGTGATCGCGCTTTTGTACGCCATCGCAGCGGCGCAGCCTGGCGTTCGATCCCATCATCTTGTTGCCGCATCGTCTTGCCTCGCACGTGCCGTTTGCAGCCCATGGCACCGCCTGGCTCAGGTGGAGACACCCCAGGCCCCGCAGCGGCCCAGCAGCCCCAAACCGACGCGATCTCCACCTTCAGGGACGGCACGAAGGAGCAGGGGTGGTTTTATCCGACGCCCGCGGCTCTGGCGGCCGCGGCTTCGGCGGGCACGAAGGACGTGCGCGGTACGTTCGCAGCGCGGCATCGAAGTTTCTCTGGCCTCCCGACGGCGAGTCAATGATTCGACGTCCACGCAGGCAACGCGGAGGCCTACTACCCGCACTTCCAGTTCGACTCGAACTACACGTACGGCATGGTCCACCGCGAGTAGGCGCGGCGCTCGAGCACGCGTCCTCCTCTCCTCTCCCTGTAGGGTAAAAATATGCTACCCATAGCCAGAGGCTTCGAGAGGAGCACTCACGGGACTGTACATGTTCAATCGAACGTGCGGGTTTCTCGCCATTTGGTGCAAGCTTTTTGGCAGCGGCAAACCGGCTTTCTGCTCTCGTGAGGACCGCAGCATTGAAAGGACGTTAAGAGCACGAGGCCATCGCTCGTGGACGCCTGGCTCACGTTCAGCCGACGCCGCGGGACCGCTGCCCTCAAACAAACAGCACACCAAAACAGCACCAAACCGCAGCCGCGACGAGATGAGCGCCCGCCTCCAGAGCATCTTCGGGCGGGTCTGGGGCCAGGTGCGCGAGATCCCCGACGTGAAGGTGAATCTGGTGAGATTGAACGACCTCGGCCAGTACTTAGGCACGGTCCTGCCGGGCTGGGCGCTGCCGCTGGGCATGATCGGGGGCTGGCTCGTCTTCCCGGCCCTGACCCAGTCCTTCAAGACGGAAGTCCTCGGCTTCAAGGCGCCGCCCAGCGGCACGAAGTTCGCCTTTGAAAAGGAGGCCGTCGGCGAGAACGTCGAGATGACCGAGGGGAGCGTCAAGTAGGCCCTCCTCTGTGAACCGCCACCTAACTATACTATAAGTACCGTAATTACGCCACTAGTCCTTTCAGGCGCCCTTGGCCTCGTTGGCCCGCGCGTTCTCGTCGCCCGTGGCCATGGCGTAGGCCGCCTTCAGGATGAGGGAGCCCCAGAGCACCTGGAGGCACGTGAGGAAGGCGTGCGTCGCGAGCCAGTAGGCCGGCACCCACTTGGGCATCTGGTGCATCGCCGCGTCGTTGTTCAGCAGGAGGGCGAGCGCGTCGCGCCAGAAGCAGTACGAGACCGGGAACCAGCCGAAGATGCGCACGACGAAGAAGATGACCGCGAAGAGGATCCGGCACACCTCGTTCGTCTTGGGATACCGCTCCGCGACCTTCGGGTAGTCCCGCGCCGCGTCGACCACCGCCAGGAAGGGGCTACTCGCTTCGATGACGCCCAGGAAGTAGACCGCGTAGTAATAGAACGCGCGGTACCGGAGCGACAGGATTGATAAAGACAGGACCACGGCGTGGTGCAACACAAAAGTGATCTGCCGCAGCTCCGGAATCAACAAGGAGACGGGCGTGTCGTAGCTCTGGATCGCGAGCATTGAGATCAGGATCGTCTCGGCGCCTTCGTGGTAGCCCCACGTCGCGTCCATGCCGTGGAACTCATTTGGGTTCGTGACCCAGATCCAGCACCCGTAGCTCGCCATGAACACGAAGGCGATGAGGAAGGGCGCGTAGTGCGCGATCTGGTTCGGGTTCCGGTGGAACGAGCTCTTCGGATTGCTCTTGAAGGAGTAGTAGAGGAAGGCGTGCACCGCGATCATCGCGACGAGCTGGAGCTGGAAGTGCCGGTTCCCGAAGCTCTCCCCGAAGGACTTGCCGTACCACTCATCCGGGTCGACGACCGGGACTTTGCTCTTGCCCCAGGGCATGGTGCTGTTTGTTGCTCGCGCGCTGTCGCGCTGGACAGGATTTCACTTTGAAGGTCTTTGCTGCTGCCGATCTGTCGCGGGATCGATTGCGCGCCGCTACGGCACACGCACACAAGCTGCTGGTGCTGCTGATCGGTGCGAAACCGACTTTATCCTACGGCGTCGCGCGGTAAGTGCGTCTTGCAAAAGATGTGTGCAAGAGCTGCTCTTGAAACCCGCACGCTACACTGGTCGAGCTTGTCGGGCGCTGGGGCATAGGATAGTCCACATTCTAAAAATTATTCCTCATCCGTGCCGTCGCGGCCGCCGTTGCGGAAGGTGAGCTCGAGCTGGCGGTAGACGCCGAGCTCGTCGATGTCGAGCGCGGTGGGGCCCGGGCGCCGCGCGTGACGCCCCCGGCCAGCTGCCCGGTCGCGAGCTCGGTCGCGTGCCGCCGGAGCTCGTTCTCCAGGATCAGCATCAGGTTCCGGGCGCAGCGCGCGCCGACCTCGTCCGGGCGGGCGTAGTTCCGGCAGGCGTCGAAGAGGTACGCGCCGGCCTGCCCCCCGGTGACGCCGACGTGCTGCGAGATGAACCCCGCGACCTGCATGAAGTTGAGCGAGCCGTACTGGGGCCCGCGGTGCCGCGCGAAGACGTCGATGAAGATGGCGCGGCTCACGAAGTCGGCAGCGTCGGCGGCGTCGTCGCCGATCCCGAACGCGAGCAGGAAGTGGCCCGGCGCGCTCACGGGCCGCAGCGCGCCCTTGACGACGCCCGCGCGCTCGGCGACGGCCACGAACAGGCACGCCAGCGAGATGGGGATGCCGGCCCGCCGCCGGAGCACCTCGTCCAGAAACGAGTTCGCCGCCACGTAGTACTGGTCGCCCTCGACGCCGCGGAACCCGTCCGGGCCCTCGAAGAGCACGGCTTCCGTCGCCCGGACGAGCGAGAGCTGCGATACTGAATCCAAGCCGAGGTCGCAGCCGATGCGATGCATGAGCGCTATTTGGACGTCTTGGAGGATCGCGTCCTCGTCGCCGCGGCGGTGGTGCCCCCGCGACCGGAGGACCGCCACCGCCAACTTGCGCGGCGTTAAGGACTGGTCCGCGTACTGCGCCTGGACCGCGGCGTCGTCCGCGAGGAGCCGGAGCGCCGCGTGCCCCACACTTTCATCATCAAAAACGGGCGCCGGCGCGGCCGCCGGCAGGACCAGGTTCGCCGCCGCGCGCGCGCGGGCGCCCAACCTCCCTAATTCGCGCTCGACGCCGTCGCCGTCGTAGAAGACGCGGAACACGGACGACACGCGCTCCGAGGCCTCCTTGAGATCCGCCGCCGGGACCCACCGGGTCCGGAGCCTCGCGGTCTGCACGTGCGTGAGCAGATCGCGCGCGTGGGTCCCCATGACGGTCGCCTGGGGGCAAGTGAGCACCCGGGTCGCGTACGGCGAGACCTCGGCGACCCAGGCCGCGGTCGTCGCTGTGGCCGGCGGCGGGCGCAGTGGTCCGATAATTGTGTGCGGCTCCGAGTACACGCCCGTCGCGGCCGCGACGCGGGCCAGGAGCTCGCGCAGGTCGCCAGCCCACTCTACGCAGTCGTTCTTCAGCCGCCACGTGAGCTGGTTGCCGGTGTCAGAGAGGGAGGTGAGCAGCTCGCAGCAGTGGCGCTCGCCCTTGATGCGCGCCGCGAACGCGCCCGCCGCGGGCGCCGCGGGGGCCCGGTCGTGCCACCAGCGCTGCGCGTAGGCTCCGCGCCAGTATTTCTCCGGCAGCAGCGCGGCGTCGCGCACGCCGCGCGAGGCCCGCGCGGCGCGGATGCGCGCCCGCGGGCCCGCCGCTGCGAGGATCAGCTCGAGCACCGGCTCCGGGAGGCACGCCAAGATTGAGGACTCATTGATGGCTGCTGTTTTTGAGCTGTTTTTGGTGTTGTCTGCTTGTGGGGCTTGTTCCATGCTTTTGAGGCGTGACTGCTGCTTAAGAGCTGTGGTGTGCTGGTGCACTTTGACTCTGTGCTGTAGTGCGTGCGTGATTGCTTTGCGTGCGTGATGCAGTGCGTGCAATGCGAGATGTGCGTGCGTGTAATGTGTAAGCGTGCTGAGAGCTGCCTACAGCCTAGCGCGCCTGCACAGTCATGTTTTTTAGCAAAGAAGAAAGAAGCAAGAGCAGCATCAAAACGGGTTTTCTCTATCGAAGAGATGCCGGGCTCGTCGAGGGGTCTCTTGAAGACTCGTCATGCCGGCGGGAGCAGTGCTCTGGAACCCCGCGACACAGGGAAGAGCTCGAAGCGGCCGCCCAGATTTCACTCTTGCTTGCCATTAAAGCACAGCAAAGCGGTCTCTCTCGTCGCATTGTTCGAGCGCCGCTTTTTAAGCTTCTTAACCAACTCATCTCAGAGCCTGGGACAAACAACGAAGTACAAAACCCACCGAGGAGCGCTTCAATCGCTGTCATGAAACTCGTAAACACGATTCCCGCGGAAGACACAGCGCTCCTTCTCCCGCGCAAGACCTTGCCGCGGAAGGGTCTCGTGGCGAAAGCCGCCGCGGCGTCGATTGTCCTTGGATTGATCATCGCCACCGCCACCGCACCGGCGGCGACGGCCGGCGGCTTGTCGTCGTTGTCGACGACGGCGAGCCACACGGGCGCCTCTACGCACGCGGGTAGCGCCTCCAAGACGCACGCGGACGGTGCCGCGGTCACCGCGCCCGCGGCGACGGCCGCTGGCTTGTCGACGCCGACGAGCCTCGCGGGCGCCTTCAAGGAGCACGCGGGCCCCAAGAAGGCTGGAAAGTTCGAATCGGTGAAGGGGGACGGGTCGGGCGGCATAGATTGGCAGAAGTACGTCGAGTGCTGGACGCCGACCGACCAGGGCTACTTACCGCCGGGCCAGCTCTGGCTGATCGGGGGCTACGAGCCCGGGACGGAGGACGAGCCCGGGACGGAGGTGGAATACATTAACATCGAGAACGTGCGCATCAACGACCCGCGGTACCGCTTCGAAAAACTCACGTCCGAGTAGATCCGGCAAGCGAAAGTCGTCTGCTATGAGGGCAGGTGTGACGCGCCGGGGGACCTGAAGGGCTCTCTCCAGGACCCGCGCATGTGGCCCGCGACGCAAGGCGCCCTCTACGTGGCCCCACAAGCCGACAGCAGCCGGACGCACGACGTGACCGTGACGAACCTCTTCTCCATCGCTTCGTGGAAGGACGGCATCAACATCCGTTCCTCCGCCCGAGTGATCCTGCAGGACATTTTTATTGCCAACACTGGAGACGACGCGCTAGCCGTGTGGGCCGGAGCGGGCACTGCAGATGTCTATTTCAAAGGCGACTTCATCGTAGCTTCGAACCCCGCCATCCGCCAAGGGGGCCCTTACGGGGTTTGTTTCGCTGCTTACGGCGGCGTCAAGGTGTTCTTTGACAGCTTTACCTGCGAAGATCGCTCGTGCGACAGTTTGGACGAAGATTCTGACCCCAACGCTTGCATCGATATTAACGGGGGCGCGGCCGTCGTCCTGTGGGCCCAGAACAGCTTTGAGAGGGTGTACCCCGATGGCAACTCTTTTGACTTCGGCAACAGCACGGGCAAGTTCGTGTGAGGCGACCTGAAGGACAGCGAGGTGGTGGGCACGTACCCGTACCTCAAGAACGATCCGAGGAATGCGTACTGGGACAACATCGGTGCGGGTGACTCCCTGTACGGCGGGATTACCGTGTTTACCTTCAAAGACGACCCGAACATCCCGAACGTGAAGGTGGACGGCGAGGTCTATTAGCCGCCGCCCTGTTTCCCCCAGCCCCGGTTAACCACTCCGCATCTAGTATAGAACTATTAGGCGCGCGCCCCTCTAGACCCGGCCGGCGTCGGAGTTGCCGCCGCCGAAGCGGACGAAGCCGTTGCCCCGGCCGGCGGCGGCCTGTATCTCCTCCGTGATGCCCTCGGCGTCCGCGCCCTCGAGCTGGCCCGTGATGCGCCGGTAGCGCAATTTGGCGGCGCCCGTGAGGAAGCCCTCGCGGCCGTTGACCATCTGGTTGCGCTCGAGGCGCGTCAGGCCGTCGTCGTAGAAGGCCTCGCCCTCGCCGTAGTTGCCCTGGTCCGGCCGGGCCTTGGCGAGGAACTCCGAGGACCACTCGCGCGCGGCGTTGCGCTCCGCGCGGCGCGCCTCCAGCACGTCGGGCCGCCCGAGCGCGAAGAGGAAGCGGCCCGGCGTCGGGATGAGCTGGGCCTCGGCCTCGGCTTTCTTGGCCGCCGCGCGCTCCGCGCGCATCTGGAGGCGGTCGGGGTCGCCGAAGGCCGTGGTGAAGAACGCCGGCACCTGGAGCGTGCTCAGCGTCTGGCCGCCCTGGGCCACCTGGCGCGGAGCGCTCGCGGCCTTCTTGCGCGCGCCCTTCTTCTTCTGGCCGAAGCTGAACCTGCGCCACGCGACCGGTGAGCGCCGCGCCGAGAGCGACCGGCAACCACGCCATCGAGCTGAGCGGAGGGCGACGGCCACGACCAGACGGCGCATCGCCGGTGGAGATCCGTTTGAAGGCCCTGCTTGGCGCGCCGCGGCGGACGCGGCGGCGCCGGCCGCGAGGTAGAGGATGGCCTTCATCGTGCGTCCGCCTGCGGTCGCGGGACGCTCGTGACCATTAGACCGGGGGCGCGGCGGCGGCGCGCAGGGGCGGGCGGCGAGGCGCGGCCGTGCGGCGCTTGTGGCGGCGCTAGGGTGCTACCTTTTGGAGGGGCTGCCCGATCGTTGCGACGTCACTTAAAACCGGCGGCACGGGGCAGCGGGAGGGTCGGGAGCGCACCTCGGTGGCGCACTGCGTATGGCTTGAGCTGTATCACGGCTAGAGAGGGACGGCTGAGGCAAGGTCTGGCGCCAGACAACACGCTCCTCGTCTAACGAAGGGCGTGTGGACCTTAGCTCAATTTGACATCAGGAAGAGCGGATGCGTCCCAAAGCAGGCGGCTTCACCGCGGCACGCCCTGGCAGCGACTGGGGCGAGCGATGGAGCCCTGGCTCGGCCCAATCTGCGCGTATATACCCCCCCCAGGCCCAGGTCGCCGGCGAAGGTGACGGCACTTTTCTTCCGGAGGATGGGATGTGCTCGCTTGAGTGCGGTGGTCTGGCCGCGTGACCGCGCCAGTGCGCGGGTTTTTGAAAAGTGCAACTTTGGACTTTTTGCGCGGCCGCTGCTGCGGCGCATACATATCGTTTGCAAATAGCAGAGCACACGTTTGAGTCGTGTATTGCTTCCTCTTCCTGGTGCCTGTCTGGTTGTTTCGTTTGGATTGAGCCTCACTGAGATTTTGGCACTGCTCTGGAGTCTACAACTGCGCGCACGCACAAACGCGCGGCAATCTGCGCAAGCAGTCTCTCTGCACACCTGAGACCCTGCGAACACGCGCAACAATGGCCATGACGACGGCTCAGAGTGGCGACGTCACGATCAACTTCAAGGAGTACTCGCTGGAGGGCCGGCGCGGCTCGACGCCGCCGGTCAAGACCGGCCTGTTCCCCGTGCTCGCGGACATGCGCGGCAGTCTGGCCGTCGTCGGCGGACTCATCTCCACGTGGGAGGCCGTCTTCGGCTGCGCCATCGCGGTGGGGAGCACACTCCTCTGCTACTTCTTCGACTTCCACAGCGACTCGAGCGCCGTGAGCACTATCTTGGGTATCGTGATCGTATTTCCGATCACCGCGCTCATCGGCTTTGCGTTCACTCGACGCGAGGCGGCGCTCGCCGCCTTCGCGACGCTGCTTGGAAATCTGGAGGCGCTGCTCGGCGCCGTGGTGTCGTGGAAAAAAGAGGCCGCGGGCGGGTGGGTCCGCGTGACCGAGGGCGAGGCGGCCGAGCGGGCGCTAGCCGCGTGCGGCCGCGTCGCGGAGAAGGCGTCCCGGTACTGCGCGACGCCGCGCGGCCACCGCACGCGCTACGTGCTCTCGTCCTACGGCTCCGAGCGCGAGGCGCTGAACCACCTGCTGCACCTGCGGAAGTCGGAGGTCGGGTCCGCGATACAGTCATGTCGGCGCCTCGTCCAGCAGCTAAAGGTCGAGGGCTTGCCCGGCGGCGAAGCGCATCGGCTGGACCAGTACGTTTCTATCATCGCGTGCCACTTCCACCAGGTCGCGATGCTGAAGGAATATCGGACGCCCGTCGGCGCCCGGGCGCTCGCGCGGATCTCGGTTGTGTGGCACGGCATATTTGCCGGGCCCTGGTACGCGAGCCTCTCGGCGGGAGGAGGTACCGGGCCCGCGCTGCCGGTCATCTACGCGCTCGCGCTCCAACTCGCTTTCAATGCATTATTGCAAGTCGCGTTCGGCCTCGAAGACCCGTACGCGCGCGCCGGCGGGCGCGGCGTCCACGATTCGGTGCGCGTCCGGAACGTCGCCGATCAATCCAGGACGGAGATGGCGCGCACTGCGCGGGAGGCAACCCTACCCTGGGACGCGAACCTCGGGATTGTAAGTGAAGAATGTTGATTTGTTGATTTCGTTCGCGCGCACTACCGGGAAAACACAAATTCAAAACACAACACATCAGTTAAAACTGCCCGAAACACTAGCTCGAGAGCTCGTCAAAACTGCTTCGCGTAGCCCGCGTCCACGGCGGCCGCCCGCATGGCCTCGGGGGGGAAGCTCGACATATACTTGGAATAGTCGTTGTGCGAACCAACTTCATCGACGGGGAACGCGGGTAGCCCCGTCGTCGAGAGCACCTTGCAGCGGCCCGGCGACCACTCGACGCCGTCGCGGTCGGGCGTGACGCCGATGTAGCTCCAGTAGCCCACCGCTCTCCTACGCGTCCCCAGGCCGTAGATAGAAGCGTCGCGCGTATCCAACAACGTCGCGTTGACCCAGTAGTCCAATAGGTCGTGCAGACCCAGGAGGTAGTTGACCCGGAGCATCGTCCAGAACTGGATTCTCGAACGCAGGCCCCAGTCCTCACTCCAGAACACGGGCCGTAAAGGTGACTTGTTCGGGATGTACAAATGCGAAACCACATCTCTATCAGGATGGTAGAAGTCGTAGCCGTGCGTCCACGCGCGCACGGCCAGCGAAGTCTCCTCCCCATCAAACAAGTAGGCCGAGTGGGCGTCGTAGGGCACTTCTCGTATGCGTCGTCCGGAAGCGAAGTTGAAGCCCGCGGCCAGAAAGGGAACTAAAGTAGGCTTCGGCGGCCGCTGCATCGTGTTTACGTCGTGCTTGAAGCTCGTCGTGCGCCCGACAGCGACGCGGCGTGTTCTACATATAGACATCTGTCTTTGAGATAACACGGGCACGTCTATGGTGGCCTGGTCGTCGACTTTCCTACATTCTGCGCAGGGCCCACTGGCGTCCACGTCCGCCCACTTTTCCGAATGCTGCGTGGCCGCGTAGCTTGAAGGGTACGTGGTAATGATGGCGCGGGGGTTCCCGATCCTCTTAAACATGTCGATCACGACCGCGTCCCAGCCGTGGGCGAAGTTCGTGTGCGAATCGAACGAAATGACGTACGTCTCGTTTTGATAGAGCGTCTCGGAGAGGTGGCGTGCGACCGTGGGCCCCAGCGTCTTCTTGTAGGGGACGCGGTGCGCCCGGATCTGGCCATTTCGGACGCGGCCGCAGGCGTTGTGGCCCGGGCACGTGATCAGGTCCGCCAGGCCACTTACGCAGTCCACGTCTTTCGTTTCGTCGTTCTGCTGGAAGACGCCGAAGAACACGCGGTCCGGGGCCGCGGCGCGTTCAAAGGCCCGCGCGATGGTCTTGGCGATCTCCGGGTCCCGGTAGCTCGCCACGCTCACGAAGATGGACTCGTCCTCCCAGAGCTCCTTCGTTTTGGTGATCTGCGCCGCGCGCTCCCGACTCACGAAGCTCTGGAGCGACACGCGCTTCGTTACAGAAATGTCGTCGATAGCATCGTAAATAGCGGGCGCGTCCGCTCGTCGTAGCGCAATTCCGTCGCCCAGCGTCGGTAACACCGGTCGAGGCGGCGGGTCGAGGGCCACGTGGGTCCCGCGCGCCGGCGGCTGCCACAATTTCGGGGCCTTCCGAGGCGGCAGTTTTTTCGCCGGCGGCGGCTTGGGCCGCGCGGCCGCGACGGCGGCGATCGTCGGTGGCGCTTTCGGCACGGGCTTCTTGGCCGGCGCCGGCTTCTTGGCCCCCACCCGGAAGGTGGGATTCGAGCGCCCATATTCTTCCCAGTCTTCTTTCTTTTTACCCCACATTTATACTTATCATATATATATTTTTTACATTAAATTAGAAATATCATATGTGAAATTATTCTTATTGTGATATACGGGGTGATCCATTGGTGTAGGTAGTCTTTCTATATCTTTTATGTATCCTAAATACTGTTGAACATTAGAAGAAACATTTTCAACGCAGTAATCAATCACTCTTTGATTAAGAGATATTATTTCTTCTCCTAAATTATCACTCGACGTCCTGAAATTAGCATATTGTAATAAAATAGATCTCATAACAACATAGATTGTATTGTCTGATTGTTTTGCAACAACTTGACCGGTTGATTGATTGACCCCGTATCTTATTG
>Ga0114994_10003301_pt1 | contig 11758 bp, 14 predicted proteins | sample ArcticOcean_MG_C_9_FD_87043 | JGI IMG/M metagenome (GOLD analysis project Ga0114994, IMG submission 87043) | Marine microbial communities from western Arctic Ocean - ArcticOcean_MG_CB2_152 | ecosystem: Environmental > Aquatic > Marine > Oceanic | place: Arctic Ocean: Canada Basin | collected... | reverse complement strand
GCGACAAATCCGGCCCGACGAACTCGAAGCATTGCGTGCGCCCGCCCCCCCCCCCACCACCACCACCACCACTACCACCACTGTACTTCGCATACGCCCTCCCAACCGCCCCCACTACCCTCTTAATCTCCGCCTGCTCCTTGGGGGTAAGATCCGCCTGAAAGCTCCTGCAAATCTCCCCGGAGAACAAGTCCCTGTCCCCATCGTTCATGCAGCAGTTTGTGAGGTGGATCTGAGGGTTGAAGCCGCCGATTCCCCCGTCCTCGGCCGAGGTCGAGTTGTTGCAGGCCGGGGAATGGGATTCGCTGTACGGCCTGTTTGCCAAGTGCAAAAAGTGACTGTTGTGCAGGTGCGCGTAGGGGGGGGAGCTGCTCAGCAGCGCGTACATTCGAATGTGAGACTTTCGCACGGAGCCCTTGTAAGAGAAGAGCATCGGCTCGGGGGTGTACTGCTGCATCACGTACGTCGGCTTTGTTTTAGTGTTCGTTTTTGAAATTGTACTCGTTTTTTCATTCGTTTTCGCCTTGCTCTGTGCGATCGCGGACTGCTCGTCCATGTTTGGGTTGGGGGAGGGGGAGGGGGATTGGGTGAGCGACTCGATGACGGTAGGAAGGTTCGTTTCGTTTACTACCCAAACTCCTCCAGCGCCGTTCGTTCCGGCGTCCTTTACGACGAACATGTTGTCCTGAGTGTCGTCTAGTTTGACCAGCTTCTTGAAGTCACGAGTAAGGTCAATTGAGTTGTTGCTGTTGCTGGTGTTGTTGTTGTTGCTCGTGCTGTTCGTGTTGCTCGTGTTGCTCGTGTTGCTCGTTGTGCTCGTGACGCTAACGCAAACAGAAGGCAAAACACCGCCCCCTCCGCCAAACTTCAAAATGTCGTCGCTCAAATTCGACAGCGTAGCCTTGCTGTCGTAGAACCGAGGAGGGCACGGCAAGTGGTTGAACACCTTGGGCCGAATGCTGCCGTCCAACCACTTCAACGCAAGCTTCGACGGCGTCGGGTTGTTCTCCCAAACAAAGTCCGGGACGGCCGAGGACGATTTTGTGAACGGGTCAAAGGAGCACCATTTCGTTGAAGGGTGGAGTTTAGAGGTGAGGGAGTGGAGGAGGGGGAGAATTCGAACCCGGGCAGATTCTCCGGTTATGTGGTAGGTGAGGGTGCGGGTAGGAAGAATGTTGGAGGTTTTGAAAAGGGCCGAGTTGAGCTGAGCGGAGAGGAGAATGTCAGCAGCCTTGAGCTCCGCGTCTACGTTGAAGTCAAAATCAGCAGGTGTTGTTTTAGATGGAATGTTGGGGTTTGAGTTTGAAAAGGGGATCTTGGGGGGTATTGTTGAAATTTTTGTTTCATGGTCGGTGTCAGTGTCATCTAGTAGGTCGCAAATCGATGAGGGTGGGATGGGTGGGATCATCCTTTAGGAAATGTGAATTATATCACCAAATCACCATTCAAACTCATCCAAGAGATAAAATGGAAAACACATCAACCAAATTAGTCACTCGATCCTTTAACAAGTGGGAATTTATATCACCCCATCCAAGATAAAAACTCTCCACACCACGCAATGGCAACACCTCAATCAAACCAGTGGCTCGGGATTTTAAAATGGTCTCTCCAGCATCACGATGGCACTGGTCCCCAAGCTCCATCAACTCTTTCTACAGCCGATAGAAATTGGCTCCTGAAGGCTATGGAGTCAGGCGGCGTAGACGATGGTGTTGGGGTGATTAAAAAGGCGCTCGCCGAGATCGCAATGCATATCAGTGCATTCGAGGAGTTTACCTACACCGCCTCTTCCATGGCCACAGCCACAGCCTCAGCCACGACTGTCGAGGTCGAGGTTGGAGAAGGACGGATTTCCACAGCCGAGTCTCTCGACAGTGTGTTCACTATACTTGAAACGATGGGTGACATGGTGGACGATATCGACCAAGGTGAGCGTGCTTCATCACGCCATCGCCTCGAAACCAAATCTTTCCCATTCACTCGCTCGCTTGCTCACCCACCCACTCACCACCCACTCACTCTCTCGCCCAATCATAGCCATCGCCTTCCATTCGTTGAACGGCACGGAGCTCTTCACCAAAATACTATCCTTCTCCCCACCTCCCAAGTCCCCCCACTTCCCCCAGTTCACACTATGCCAAGCCGAAGCCTGCCGCGTCCTTGGCATAGTCGTCCAGAACAACGAAAAAATCCAAAAAGACATTGCCACCTTCCCTCCCGCAAACAACCCAATATTTGCTGCAACCTCCCTCTACAATCGTTGCACCACCCCCTCCCTCCTCCCCACAATAATCAGCTCCATTTCTCGAATGATCCGCGGTTCCGAGCTCCTAGAAGGTACCTTCCTCTCCTCTCCGGAGCTAAGCTCGCTTCTGGACATTGTCTCCTCCCACCTTCTCGCCTCCCCTCAAGCGAAGCTCACGAGGGTGACTGTATTTTTCATTCGGGCGTTGGCGACGTCTGATTTCACCACCGATTACGAGTTCCTCACCGAGAATTCCTTGCAGTTGCTGAAGACCGCTGCCTTCCCGGCTGGCGGAGGTGCTACCGACACAGACATGCTCGAGTCGGGAGCGTCCTTCTGGCACCAGGTGCTCCGACAGGGCGGGCAAAACTTCGATCCCAAAACGAATCCTCCCAGCACGCTACCACATTTCGTTGCTGTCAGAAAATTGTGCGTTTCATTAAAGAACAGCGTAACCTTAAATTTGCTCGACACCGCCAGACTCGCCCTGTTGAGCGAGGGGGAACACTACGAAGTTTACCTGGAGGAGTTGAGATCCGTCGTCGAGCTGCTGGTGGAGAACGACTTTGATAGTCCTATGGATATGAAGGTACAACAACAAGTTCAAGGGGGAAAAACCGATTCCGACTTGGGGATTGTGCAGGACTTTAACGACGTGAAGCAGCACAAGAATAATAATAGCAATAGCAAAAGTCCGAAGGAGATGACAGTAACGAATGAATGGCAGAAAATTCCGGAGGGAATGAGCGTCCCCAAGGGGTGCGAGTTCAAGATGAACTTCTCCACTGGAGTGAATGAGGTCCGGGCTTTGCAGGGGCAGGGGGAGAATAACAACAACCAACAAATCGTAGTTATCGACGAGGTTTAAATACATTCTCGACGAGGTTTAACATTTTATCTACTTCTATCTACTTGTTGTACTTGTACTCGGCAACAGGGATTTTTCCCGTCCATCCGGCCTGCTAAACATGAAGATGCTAACGCAAACGAAAAATGCGCCCACCACGAACAAAAAATTTGGCCTAAATCCGAAAAATATACTCGACAAAATGCTCCCAAACACAATGCTGAAGCTAGCTGCAAACGTTTTTAAAATGTTGTCGGCGTATTTCACCACAACTGCAACGATCAGCCCACCCAACCCCTGAATAACAATCACAAGGAATGTCCTGGGGTGAGCCGAATTCAATTGAGTGAGTGAGTAAGTTTAGCAAGGCTCGCTCGCTCACAGTATTAGCTCGCTCACCTCCAATCGTAGCCGTGAAAGAACCCATTGCTCGCTATTTTTCCCCAATCCTTCAGGATCACAGAAACGATCGATACTAGAACAGAGGGTATTCCCATCTGAATGTTCCGCACCCACAGAGTGGCAGTACCCCCCTTCAGCATCTTCTCAAAGTAAACCCCAGCAAAACCGGAAGTGCATGCCGCGAGCAAAACTGCGCAGATACCCTTGGCCTTGGACTGGTGCGCGTGTTTATTATCACCGCCATCACCGCCATCACCGCCACCAACTCCAGAGAGCTGGGCAAGGGCGACTCCAAACGTGAGGACGACCAAAGCGCCCCACTTCAAATTGGTGAGCGATCTTTTGAGCATTAAAACACTGAAAATTGCTGTAGTCAAAATTTTAACTTGGTAGCAAACCTGGTAAAGCGGTGGTTCCAAGTTCGAAAGAGCTGAGTATAGGAGGTTGTTCTGAATCACGTAGAGGAGAGAAGGCACCGATAGCTTCAGCAATTCTAATGGCTGGTCGAGCACTTCATCTCTAATGTATTTCGTTGTCCGTAGAATTGAGCTGTTGTTTTGATAGTGTACGATCAAAACACATATCACCAACTTCATCGCTTCCATAAGGAATACACTTGTGGATGGGTAATACATGGAAGCATTTGTTTGCCCCGTACGAGTCGCCCGCATCAAAAGGATGAGGCTCACAGTTTGTATCACGAGGGCGGAGAGAACCGCCTGCTTGACGATGAGGTTTTGTGGAAAAGGGGACATTCTTATGACCCCCGGTATTTTTAAATTTAGTTTCATGTTTGAACCTTATAACACGTAGCAATTAGCAATTTAGAACATTCCCTCCGCCCAGCCAACCCACAGAGGAGAGAAAAGTTATCACCCAACGTAATTGGTTCCATCGATTGTTGAGATCAAATCTCGTTAGCCTTTGATAAATACTCCTCCCACAAGCGTTCTGCAGATCACCAATGGCGGCAAAAGCGCCATATCTCAACGATGGGTATGGCGAGGAGATATCTAAAAAAAACCCCACAGCAACAATTTCCCAGGCTGTCATAGATGCTGATCGTCGCCTAGCTATCAAAAGGCGCGAAGCAATTTCAGTGTCACCATCCACTTCCACTTCCATGTCCAATAAGGAAAACACCACTGCCGCCTCCCTTCCCCTTTCCACCACAGACGTCTTCTCCTACGCTGACGACTCCAACGATGACGAGAACATCTGGGGTGCGTTAGACACGAAACTCTCTGCAAAACCAAAAACCACCTCTGGCACAAACAAACGACGGCTGAAGGAAGAGAAAAAGCTCTTGAAAAAGAAGGCGAAGCGAGAAAAAACTGAGCGACTTGTCGAAACTAAACAGCGGCAGCAGCAGCAGCAGCAGCGGATGGAAGAGGACGACCAAAAAAATCCAATTCCCGCTCCCAACCCCACTCCCAACCCCAAACCCACTCCCAAACCCACTCCTCCCAACCCCATTCCCACAAAACCTTCTTCCATCTTCAGCAAGGCGAAGTCAAAGAACGTTGGCATGAGCATCGTTCAGAAGAAAGCTACAGCAAACACAAAAACGAACACTAAAATCGACGTCAATATCGAAAATATTGTACCTCCTCCTCCTCCTTCACCACCAACAGCATCCACCACCGCCACTAAATCAAAATCCAAATTCGTACCTGCCGATGATGATGATGATGACGACGACCACCCTTTTGATGATAAAAAATCCAAAAAGCATCAAAATTCTTCCTCTTTCACTATCGAAAACGCTTCTGCGCCCCCCCTCTCCTCAGCCAACTTCCCTGCCCCCCCATCAAATACAAAATCCTCCACCAACAATCCCACCAAAGCCAAGGGCGCCGTCTCCGACAATTTTGTCCGGCTAAACATGAAGAACATGGGCTCCTCAAAATTCAAGTCAAAGCATGGCGCAAAAGGCCTGAACAAAAACCGCCATTCCTCCCGCCGCCAAATCGTTTCCACCTCCATGGGCCGAAACGGCGGGAAATGGGGCGGACACCTTCAGGTTGGAAGCTCCTACGAGAAGAACAAGCAGGGAATGGAATTCAGCTCGAGCGATGACGATGAAGATAAAATAATGAAAACAAGCAGGAAATTCACGAAAAGGAGAGTTGCGAATGCTGGCGTTGACAATGTTGACGATTTTCTCGACGGGGTGTATGAAAACAAGCCCGGCAATAGCAACAACAGCTGCTACAGCATCAGCAAATCTATTGTCACCGCCACCTCCTCCTCCACCACACCCACCCCCCTCGAGGCAAAACTGAAAGCCTCCCGGTCAACAAAGCCCTCCTGTGTGCGGCACTCGCGGCCGTGCAAACTCCTTCAGGTGAAGAAGTCCGGATCGAACAAGGGGAGGAAATTCTACGTTTGCGCGCTCCCCCGGGGGGAGCAGTGCGAGCACTTTCAGTGGGCCGAAGACACCGTTGAGCAGGCTAGGATTGAGCTGCAGAAGTCCAAGACCAAGGAGGTGAGCGAGCGGAGTGGAGTGGAGTGTGGAAACGACCGCCGAGCTTGTGGAAAGAAAAAACTAATTCGCTCAATTCGTATTTGTTTGGTTCGGCGCAGGGGTGGATTGCCAGGCAGGTGCAGCAGTGGTGCAAGGTGAGCGAGCGTGCCTTGATGAAGACGAGCATACTCGCGATGAATCCCGCGAAATCGCTACAGACGGCTATATCCACTACTGAACTAACCTGCACAACTATTTTTGCTCGCTCGCTGCACTCGTGTTTCGTTGAAAATGCGCCTCGCTTCGCTCGGCGCAGCTTTGGAAGGTTTTGACCATTCCCGAGCTGAAAATTGAGGCCAAGAACAGAGGGTTGAAGTGCACTGGGAACAAGGGGGAGATATTGAAGGCGTTAGTCAATTGGGTTGAAAACGAGGTAAAGGCGCATGCAGAGAAGAAGATTGAGAAGTCTGCGTTTGTGGACGACGAGAAGATTGAGCTTGAGCTGGAGGACAAGGTCGGCAGTGCCGACGAGTCGCTGGAGGACAAGGCGGACAGCGCCGACGAGTCCGACCTTGAGTTTATGGACGAAAACGACGAGAATCCATCCTACAACCACGAATCCGATTCGGACAGCGATTCGGACAGCGATACGGAAACGCCTGCTTCCACTTCCGCTTCCACCACCACCACCACCACCAAGTCCAGCACTCCCAAATCTACAGGCAACCCAATCCTCGACGCCCTCTCCCAAACATTCAACCACTCGAGCTTCCGCCCTGGCCAAGCGTGGGCAATAAATCGTTGTTTGGGAAAACAGCACTCGATGCTTGTGATGGCAACAGGCGGTGGTAAATCATTGACCTACGCCCTTCCCGCCAGCCTCCTCCCGGGCCTGACCATCGTCGTCAGCCCGCTCATCTCCCTGATGCAGGATCAACTCAGGCACCTTCCGCCGAGGGTTCCCGCGGCGACGCTCAGCGGCACGCTAACGACCACTGAGACGGCCACGATTATTGACGACATTGTCAATAATCGCATTAAGATCCTCTTCGTTAGCCCCGAGAAGCTGTGTTCGAGCAGTTTCAAGAGGCTGCTGAATAAGAAGTGGGACGCGGAAAAGAAAATGATGATCAGACTGCTGCCGCCGGTTTCGATCTTGTGCGTTGACGAAGCTCACTGTTTGAGCCAGGTGAGGATAATGATGGCTCATGGCTACAGACGAAATGAATTGAAATGTGAAATGCTACATCCACTACTACTACTAAACTAACAATAATAGTATTCCACTCATCGCTGGGCGCAGTGGTCGCACAATTTCCGCCCCAGCTACATGAGGCTCAAGGGAATTATTAAACTCATGGTGCCTGACTCGGTCTTGGCGCTGACGGCCACGGCGGGAGAGAACGTCATCGACGACGTGACGAAAACGCTGAACATTCCGAGGGCTTGCTGCGAGCCGTTTGAGGATGTTGGCTTGGACGAGAGCGACAATTTGTGCAAGGGCGACGTTACGAGAGGGGTGCGAGTTCTGTCAACCAAGAGGGGGAATATAGACACGGGAGTATTGATCTTGGACAGGTGAGAGGCACAAAAGAGGTGGAAAATTGTTGATATTTAATATTAATTCAATCATATCCGCGCAGTGACGATGCGAGGAGGCAGGTCTTGTTCAAGATGCTGTGCAAGGTGCCGCCGAAGCCGAGGGAAATTGAGGGCAGGGAATCGATGTTGAACAAGACTGACGTGAAGCTGGAAAAGATTGATTTTAGTTGTGGGAAGTTGAGCAAGGGAAGCGTGATTATATACTGTTGGAGGAAGAAGGATTGTGAGGCGTTGTGCGAGCAGGTAAGCGGAGGGGAGGGGAAATAAACACCACATCAAAATTTCTAACCCAAACTACAACTTGCACAGATAAAGGGTGCAGGGGTTGAGGGTGGAGTCACCTACTACCACGGAGGTGAACGAGCGAAATACTGCGAGCGAGCCTTGATGAAGACGAGAATACGAGCCAGCGAAGCGAAGCAAAGCGAAGCGAGCTAGTCACAACTAGTGTACGTGTGTACAGACGAGAATACGAGCCACTACTAACCCCTTCGCACCTTCTTCGCTCGGCGCAGGAATGACCGCTTCCACCCGCGCGACAAACCAGGGAAAGTTCCTCCGCAACAAATGCCGAATTATCGTTGCGACAGTCGCGTTCGGCCTCGGAATCGACAAGCCCGATGTCGCGGGAGTGATCCACATGTGCCTACCGAAGTCGTTTGAGCACTACATTCAGGAGATTGGGAGGGCGGGGAGAGACGGGAGGAAGGCAGTCGCGAGGGCGCTCGTCATTCAGGAGGATGCAACTGTGTTTCACTCGCTTTGCTTCTCTGGTGGGGTGTGTAAGTCGCAGGTGCGGACGTTTTTGAGGAGAATGGAGCTTGCTTTCAAGCAGTTCACCAAAAATGTTCCTGACGATGTGGAGATCTACAACTTGGACGTTGCGGTGAACAATCGCGATTCGATCGACGCCTGCGACCTAACTGAGGAGACAGTGGAAACTCTAATCAGTTTGATGGAGGAGGAGGAGGTGAGTGAGTGAGCGAGCGAGCCTTGTGGAAGACAAGAGACAGCCAAACTAAACCATACCATTATTCATCATATTATTCCACTCGGCGCAGTTTGGCGGCCTCCTCACCTACAACGGAAAGATCAGCGATGTGTGCGTTATAACGCTCAAGAGGAGGGAGCTCGAGAAGCTGGGGGAGAAGGAGAGCATTGCGAAGCTAATTGAGAGGTGCGGGACGAAGCTCGAGGGGGGTCAAACGGACGTGGAGAAGGCCATGAAATTGAGGGGAGGAACGGCCAAGGACGCCGGGTTCTACAGCTACTGCCTGGGCAACTGGAGGTTTAGCGTGGTGGAGGTGAGTGAGAGCCCACATCTACATCCACTACTACAAAACTAACATATTTCCGCTCGGCGCAGGTGGCAACGATGCTCGGTAGTGGGGGAGAACCGAGGCACGTTTTCGCAGCGTTGAGGAGGCTTGAGAGGATGGGGGAGATGGAGGTCAGTTTGGATTCGGGGGTTGGGGGAAATGCGCACTACTGTTCATTGAACAGGAAGGGGGTGGAGTTTTTTAGCCACAAAGGAATGGAAATGGAAACGGAAATGGAAATTAAAATGGAGGCGCTGGTGGAAAAATTAGCTGCGAGAATGCATCGCCAGGAATCAGTTTGCGTCGAAAAGGTGGAGGAAATTTGGAAGACTTGCTATAAGTTGCACCAGGTTTTGAACGATAAGAAGAAGGAGGGTGAGGAGGAGGAGGGTGAGGAGGAGGAGGGTGAGGAGGAGGAGGGTGAGGAGGAGGAGGAGGAGGAGGAGATATTCAAGGAAACAAAGAGAAAAATCAGAAATGACACTTTCAACAAAATCAGTGCTGACTACTTCAGCGAGGCCTCGAAGGAAAGTGAAAACGACGACGGTAACTCTTCGACAATCCCACTCGTCTCGAACAAGGTCCGCAAGAGAGATATGAACAAGCTCGTCTCTGACATTTCCATGCTCCTCCGAGACAGCAGATTGACAATTCCCCGGGGGGCGGACACGGTCCGGGTGGGGTTGAAAAAATTCGAGGATTACAGCGCAAAGGTTTGCGCGGGGGTGCTGCACGGTATCGGGAGCCCAAGAATGGACCCGAGCGCGTGGTGGGACCACAGCTTGTGGGGGAGGTGGAGAGATTGGGACTTTAGAGACGTTTTGAAGGTTGCTGAAGAAGTTACGCAGGGGAATCTGTGAAAAAAAATTGAGACATTATTTTTATAAACCGCTTTTACCCACCCTCTCATCTCATCTTCCGTATACTCTGACAACACCGCCGCGACCTGACCCTCAATCGGCACCAGTACTTCATTCTGGCATCAACTCTGATTATTCGTTGTCGTGAATTCCTCCCAAGGTGGCATCATTACCAAGGCGGAAATTAGCCTGAATCGCGAAGAAGGTTCAAACCTTTCTCTTTGTCCCTACACAAGGCGTATTAGAGAGCGTACCAAATACCCATCAACCCAATACACACTGAACGCCGGGGCTAGCAAAGCACCAGTTGAAGTCGCCCCCCGATAGCAACATGAAAAACCACAACCCACTAATTCGCCACACTATTTCGAGGATTTGGGCTACTTTCCATGGCGCACCGTAGCCCACAATAATCTCGCAATCTCGTGTTGTGCCACAAATGAGGGGATTGTTCAAGGATTGGAGACCTGAGATTTGGTCACCCTCCTTGAGCAGCTTCAAATTATTCGTTTTCGCTCTTCTTCTCGGCTTCCCGATCCTTTTCCATTGCCGCTTCTTCACCCGAAACGACCCCCGTTGTGGTCCGATGGCTGTGAATGTGAAGCTGAGGAATCATTTCAAATTACTTCGCGTCCGTGCACCGCTGCCAGCATATCTTCATGGTTCTCCTTCCTCAAACATCAACCGGACCGTTATTCTTCGTCTTTGGGTTTCCACCTGGTCGGGGTGATTTGGACGGGGAGGTGGGTCGGGGAGAGGAAGGAGAGGATCTCGGAGGTCACGTTGTAGCCGCCGTCGTGCACGCACTCGCCGAGTAGCCTCATGACTTTCTCGAGGGGTGAGATGTTTTCGTTTGGCTCTAAAAACGACACAAATTCCCACTTGTAGACAATGTGGAGAATGAGATTGAGGATGGGGGTGAGGCCCGTGAGGTGGTACTCTCGGCAGGGGGTGATTCTAACCGTGTTGTTTTTGTTGGCCGAAACAATGAAGTTGGAATCGGCCGTGATGGTGGCCTGGGTGGTGACGAATTCCTGCTCGAACGTGTGCTTGAGCTCGAAAGTCTCAGCATCCCAGATCTTCATCGTATTGTCGTAACCGGCACTCATAAGAATACGCCCGTTGGGGGAATACGAGACGCTACTGACGAAAGAGGTGTGAGCCTGGTCGATGCTCTTCACCAAGCTTCCATCGGCAGGGTTCCAAAATTTGATGGAGTTATCCCAACTTCCCGAGCAAAGGAGTTTGCAGTCGGGAGAGAACGAGAGGGACCTGACCCAGCCGGTGTGGCCCTCCAACGTGTGCGCTAAGATGGCACTTCCCTCGTTGAAGCCGTAGAGGTTGATGAGCAAGTAGCTTCCAGTAGCCAGCTGCTTGCCGTCGGGGGAGAAGCACACTGCAGTAATACCACTCGTGTGATCCTCTAGCACTTGCACTCTCGCCCACTCGCCACCCTCCCCCGACTCCGACCAAATCATCAGCTTCCCATCACATCCACCAGAAGCAAAGTGGGAGCCTGATGGAGAGACGGTGACGCAATAAACACCACCACCATTGTGTCCCTCCAAGGTCTGTACCAACTCGAGGGAAGGGCTAAGAACCTTCAAATTCACACTCTCACCATAGCCACAAGCCACAAGTCCCGAGCCATCCAGAAGATAGCAAAGACCACAGACACCATCGGCAAAAACATTGTCAGCTCGATATTCTACCTTGTTGGGGCTGGTCGAGTGGACGATGATTGACCCGCCTCTACTACCCGATGCCACATGCCCGTTACTCCGCAACGCCACGAGATGTACAGTACCATTATGCCCGTGGAGGAGCTGTTCATCCATCTTCACAGACTAAATTGAGATTGACGGGGGGAGGTGGGACGAGGGGGCTGAGGGGTGTATTTCTGGGTGTATTTCTGGGCTAGTGGAGAAAATCGGGCGAAGAGCAAGCCGGACCTGCCTTTAGTTTTTTTTCGTCTTTGGATTTGTCCAGTCTATTGGTTAATTTTTATCTTTT
>Ga0114994_10003297_pt1 | contig 11769 bp, 10 predicted proteins | sample ArcticOcean_MG_C_9_FD_87043 | JGI IMG/M metagenome (GOLD analysis project Ga0114994, IMG submission 87043) | Marine microbial communities from western Arctic Ocean - ArcticOcean_MG_CB2_152 | ecosystem: Environmental > Aquatic > Marine > Oceanic | place: Arctic Ocean: Canada Basin | collected... | reverse complement strand
TGGAATTCTTACCATAATCATAATCATGTTTCTTTCAGTTGGCTGCGCCAGCCAGATCTAAGAAGCCACACTTGATAAAGAACCTCAGGCTGAGGCGTTTATTGAGGAATCTCCAGCTGTGGAAGTGGCTGTTGAGAAGCCTGAAAAAGCAACTATTTACTTCGATAGAACAACCAGAAAATGGTATTTAGTGAAGAAAGATGCTAAACAACCCCGATATGAAGGTGAAATTGCTGACGGCATTCCAAGTGAAAACGGAGCACTCTACCTTCCGAATGGGTTTTATGAAGGAGAATTTAAAAAAGGTAAATTCAACGGTAAGGGAAAGCGCTTATACTTTGAAAAAGGAAAACTTGTCGGTGAATTTAAAAACAATAAAGCACATGGTCAGGGACTCTACACCTATCTGGACGGCGCAAAGTATGTTGGAGGATATAGGTCAGGCAAAAAGCACGGTAAGGGTATATTAACTTATCCTGATGGAGATGAGTATGAAGGAGGTTTCAAAAAAGGAAAATATCATTGACAAGGAACATATTCATTTAACAATGGACGGAAATATCTTGGAAGTTGGAAAATTGATAAGATGCATGGAAGTGGTAAATTCTATTTTCCTGATGGAAGTAAGGTTGAAGGTGTTCACAAAATGGACAACCTTGGAATGCGATAATGTACGATAAAGAAGGCAAAGTAATCAAAAAATATCTAAAAGGAAAAATTAAGTAATGATGAAGCTAAAAAAGTTTTAAAAATTTGTCATTTCGAGCAAGGCAAGAAAGCTTTCATCTGTTGTTAATAAATTTAAAAAACATCACTTGACAAACTTCTTCTTTCACAGTTAGCCTGATCATACATTTTCGCAAAACAAAACTTTGTGAAAAATTCACTGGAACTTGCTCTACGGGCATATTTCAAATTATTAATTCTATTTTGGAGATAAAGATGAGTTGGAGCAAAAAAACTGTATTTAGTTTTATCTGGATACTTGTAGCTGTCTGGATTATGGGTGTTTCACCTTTGAGCGCAAAACCTAAAGTCGCTGCCATTTACACATTGCCGGTTGAGCAGCAGTGGATCAGCCGTATTCACAAAGCACTTAATGCGTCAATGGCTCGCGGAGACATAGAGTATGTGTTCTCTGAAAGTGTAAAAAATACTGACTATGAACGTGTTATGCGCGAATACGCTGAAAAAGGAATGGATTTGTTGGTCGGAGAAGTATTTGGGGTGGAACGTGCTGCTCGCAAGGTAGCCATAGATTATCCTGGAACTGCCTTTCTGATGGGGTCGAGTTTTGGTCCAAGCGGGCAAAACTTTTCAGTATTTGACAATTGGATTCACGAACCGTCCTATTTGACAGGCATGATTGCCGGAGCCATGACTAAAACCAACAAAATGGGAATTGTCGGTGGTTATCCGATTCCGGAAGTAAACCGTTTGGTTCATGCATTCATGGACGGGGTACACGAGGTAAATCCGGATGTAAAATTTATGGTAACTTTCCTCGGCAGTTGGTTTGATCCGCCTAAAGCGAAAGAATCAGCTTTTGCGCAAATCGAACGTGGTGCTGACATTCTTTTTGCAGAGCGTTTCGGAGTTTCTGACGCAGCTAAGGAAAAAGGAGTTTTGGCTATTGGCAACGTGATTAACACGCAGTCGGATTATCCTGACACTGTGATTGCTTCTGCAATCTGGAACATGGAAGCCACAATTGACAGAGCTGTTTCCAAAGTTGCTTCCGGTTCTTTTGAAGGAGAAGACTATGGTCAATTTTCTTTCATGAAATACGGTGGTGGAAGTCTTGCGCCGTACGGAACTTTTGAAAACCGTATTCCGGCCAAAGTAAAAAAACTGGTGGCGGAGAGATCACAGGAAATAAAAGATGGATTGTTCAGAGTCAACGTTAATGACGCTGAGCCTAAATCCACAATGTGATGAACGGTGTGAAGCGTTCAGAAATTGAGATTTCGGAAAAGCAACCAGCTTCTGAGGTGGTGCTTCGCTTGCGAGGTATCACCAAAGTTTTCGGAAGTTTGGTTGCTAATGATGATATTAGTCTCGAATTAAAGTCTGGAGAAGTACTGGCTTTGCTCGGAGAAAACGGAGCCGGAAAAACGACTTTGATGAATATCCTTTTTGGGCATTATGTAGCGGATTCTGGAAGTATCGAGGTTTTCGGAAAATCCATTCAGCAAGGCTCTCCGCATGCAGCGATTGAGTTGGGCATCGGCATGGTGCATCAGCACTTTACGCTGGCTGATAATCTGAGCGTGCTCGACAATGTGATGCTAGGCACAGAACCGTTGTGGTCACTATTTTCAAATCGTCGTTCCGGACGGCTCAAACTGGAAGAACTGGGTGAACGTTTTGGACTTCAAATAAATCCAAATGCACGTGTCGCTGAACTTTCAATCGGCGAACGTCAACGAGTTGAAATCCTCAAAGCACTTTATAGAAACGCACAGATCCTGATTCTGGATGAACCTACTGCTGTGCTGACTCCTCTTGAGACGGAAACTTTTTTTGAAACACTCAAAAAACTGGTTTCAGGCGGACTTTCAATGATTTTTATTTCCCATAAAATGCAGGAAGTATTAACAATCAGCGACCGTGTTGCGGTTTTACGTGACGGACGTTTGGTGTCTGAACTGAAAACTGTCGACGCAACCGAAACGGAATTGGCGCAGGCCATGGTTGGCCGCAGTATCGAACTACCTGAGCGAAAAGCGTTGGAAGCTGGTGAATCTGTACTCCAGCTAAAATCTGTAACAGTTAGGTCCGAGGGTGGGCGCCCGGCTTTGAGCAATGTCTCCCTCGATATCCACGCTAGTGAAATTGTCGGAATCGCAGGTGTTTCCGGAAATGGACAAACTACAATTGCGGATTTGATTAGCGGTTTGGTCGAACCTCATAGCGGTACTATGGAACTGCACCGTGAGGTCGTCAATAAATTTACGCCAAGTAATATGCTCCTTAATAAAGTCGGACGTATTCCGGAAGACCGCCATTCTCAAGGTGTGATTGGTGACATGACATTAGCCGAAAATAGTATTTCGGAGTGTTATCAGGAACCGCAATTCAGCTCTTTTGGCTGGCAGAACCATCACAACCGTCAGCGTTTTGCGGAAAATGTGGTGAGCAAGTTTGATGTGCGCGGCTATTCAGCTAATTCTCCTGTGCGTTTGCTTTCTGGAGGAAACATGCAAAAATTGATTTTGGGCCGTGTACTTGCCGGAAATCCACAACTGATTCTGGCAAACCAGCCTGGACGGGGTTTGGATGTCGGAGCGGTAGCTTATGTTCATGAACAGTTGCTTGCAGCACGTGCAAACGGTACTGCGATTTTGCTCATTTCTGAAGATTTGGAAGAGCTGCTTCAAATCTCCGACCGCATCGCCGTCATCCACCGCGGCCGTCTCAGTGAGACCTATCCACGTGAATCCATTTCCATTGCTCAACTTGGACTTTTAATGACGGGACAGCAAAAAACGTCAACAACAAATAATCAATCGACAGAAGCAAATGCGTGTTGAACCACGAACCAGAGTACCTTTTGTACTGGTGATATTAGCCCCAATTGCAGCCATTGTGACGAGTTTTGTTTTGTGTGCCGGATTAGTAGCATGGAGCGGAGCTTCGATTTTTGAAGCGTATGGACTTTTGCTGAAAGGTGCGCTCGGCTCAGGTTTTGCGCTCTCAGAAACATTTGCGAGGGCGACACCACTGATTTTCACCGGTTTGGCTGCCGCGGTCGCTTTCAAATCCCGGTTTTGGAACATTGGTGCAGAAGGTCAGTTATATGCCGGAGCACTAATTATTACCGTTTTGGGAACCGGAATGCTGGATTTGCATCCTGGAATAATGATCCCCATTTTAGTCATTACCAGTGCGGTTGCAGGAGCTTTAATGTTGTTGGGGCCGGTTTTGCTCAAAATTCATTTTGGCGTGGATGAGGTCGTCACCACGCTCCTGCTGAACTTCATCGTACTTTTGCTGGTGAGTTTATTGTTGGAGGGACCACTTAAAGATCCTATGGGACTGGGTTGGCCACAAGCGGAACCGGTTACAGAAGCGGCAGAACTGCCACGGCTTTTCCTGGGGCTGCGTTTACATTCCGGACTTTTGCTAGCACTTTTATTTTCGGTCATTATGTGGATTGTGAGCATACGCACAACCCTCGGTTATGAAATGCGTGCTGTCGGTTTTAATCAAAAGGCCGCTCGCTTTGCTGGAATGCCGGTTAAACGTGTGATGATCATGACTGCATTAATTTCCGGAGGCATCGCCGGAATTGCCGGATTCAGCGAGGTTGCGGGAATGAAAGGTAATTTGACTCTTGACCTCAGTCCGGGTTTTGGTTACACGGGAATTGTAGTGGCCATGTTGGCGCAGTTGCATCCACTGGGAGTGATTATTTCCGCATCTTTTGTGGCCAGCATTTTTGTTGGTGCAGACGCCATGAGCCGATCTGCGGGAGTGCCGAGCTATATTGCGGATGTGATGGTCTCGGTCTCTCTGCTGTGTATGTTGGTATCGGTTTTGCTGGTACGTTTTCGGATTCGCTGGAGTTGAAATGGAAACAAGTTTTGCCTGGTTGGAAATTTTTCTCAATGCGAGTTTTTGGGTTGCGGCTGTGCGAATTGCAACACCTTTGATTTTTGGTACTCTAGGTGAAGTAATCTGCGAACGTGCCGGGGTACTCAATCTCGGTATTGAAGGAATAATGACACTCGGCGCGATGGCCGGTTGGATGGCAGTTTATCAAGGCGCAGGTCTCTGGTCAGGAGTCCTTTTCGCTGCAGCTTGCGGGGCAACTTTTGGATTACTACACGCCATGCTGACTGTGCCTTTGGGGCTTTCTCAACATGTAACCGGTATTGGTATCACACTGCTGGCCACGAGTCTCTCCTCCTATGTTTATCGGTTGATTCTGCCGGAAGTCAATTCTCCGCCACGAATTCAAGCCTTTGAACCTTTAGAAATTCCCGGATTGTCTTCAATACCGATCATTGGTGAGGCTCTTTTCAAGCAAACTCCGTTAACGTATTTTGCCTTTATTTCAGTTGTCGTTGTCGCTTATGTGCTTTATCGTACACCAGTTGGTTTGGCGGTGCAGATGGTTGGTGAAAATCCTGCTGCGGCAGAAGCACAGGGTTTGAACGTTACTCTTATTCGAACAGGCGCGATTGTCTGCGGAAGTGCTTTTATGGCGGTTGGTGGTGCATTTTTAACGATGTCCGCCTTTAACGCTTTCTTTTTCAACATGATCAACGGACGCGGCTGGATTTGCATTGCGTTGGTGGTTTTTGCCTCGTGGCGTCCAGGGAAAGCTCTTCTAGGGGCTCTGCTATTTGCCGCGTTTGATGCCTACCAGATGCGTTTACAGCAGTTGCTAGGAACAGAAATACCTTACCAAATATTCCTGATGATGCCTTATGTGCTCAGTATTTTAGCGTTGATCGTCATGTCCAGACGTGTCGGTTATCCGCAGGCACTGATGATCCCTTATCGTAAAGGTGAGCGTTGAGCTGGAGAAATCAAAAAATTAGTAGATTCCAAAAAAATCTTGTATCTGTGCGTTATATTTTGTAATTTTATTAGTAGAATCCAACTCATCTTATCTAGAGAGAATCTTTTCCAAGATGAATGTTGGAACTGAATTCCTCATTTTTTTCCATAAATATCTGCCCACATGGCAAAAAATATTACACCCCGCAAAGAAAACTACTCCCAGTGGTATCTTGATGTGATTGCTGCAGGTCAGCTTGCAGACTATGCGCCTGTCAAGGGCTGTATGGTAATACGTCCTACAGGATTTGCAATTTGGGAAGTGATGCAGGCCCGTTTGGACCGTATGTTCAAAGAGACGGGGCATGTCAATGCCTCATTCCCTTTATTGATACCACAGCATTTTATGGAACGCGAAGCAGAGCATGTTGAAGGTTTCAGTCCTGAGTGTGCTGTAGTTACGCACGGAGGTGGTAAAAAACTGGAAGAACCATTATTGATTCGTCCCACTTCTGAGACAATTGTCGGTCACATGTATTCACAGTGGATTAATAGTTATCGCGATCTTCCTGTCTTGATTAACCAGTGGTGCAATGTGCTACGCTGGGAAATGCGCACACGTCTGTTTTTACGTACCTCCGAGTTTCTTTGGCAGGAAGGGCACACGGCCCATGAAACATCCGAAGAAGCACAAGAAGAAACATTACGCATGCTGGAAATTTACCGTAAATTTCAGGAAGATTATTTGGCAATTCCAGTGTATACGGGACTAAAATCGGCTGCAGAAAAATTTCCAGGGGCGCTGGCGACATATTCCATTGAAGCCATGATGCAGGACGGGAAAGCCCTGCAGTCAGGGACTTCTCATAATTTAGGTCAAAATTTCGCAAAAGCTTTTGAGATTGATTACCTTGACCGCAACAACATCAAGAAATTTGTCTGGACAACCAGCTGGGGTGTTTCAACTCGTATGATTGGTGGGTTGATCATGACACACAGTGATGATGACGGTTTGATCATTCCTCCTAAAATTGCACCCATACAAGTTGCGATTGTGCCGATTTTTAATAATGAGCAGGAGCGTAAAGAAACATTTGAGTTTGCAAATTCAATTGCCGAACAACTCCATAAAAAAATTGATCAATTGCAAATAAAAATTGATACTCGTGAAAATCTTCGCCCTGCTGATAAATTCTTTTATTGGATTCAACAGGGAGTTCCTGTGAGGATTGAGGTTGGCCCGCGGGATGTTAAAAAACAATCCGCAATGGTTGCGAGACGTGATATACGTGAGAAAAATTCAGTCTCACTTGAAAACATAACTCAGCATGTCATAGAGTTGTTGGATAAGATTCAAAATAACTTGTTCCAGCGTGCTCTGGACTACAGGAAGGCGAATACACGTACCGCAAACAATTATGAAGAATTTAAAGAAATTATTGCGAATGAAGGTGGTTTTGTTTTTGCTCACTGGGATGGTTCAAAAGAAGTTGAAGCACAAATAAAAAAGGAAACAAAGGCTACCATCCGTTGTATACCCCTTGAAAAATCTGAGGCAGGTAAATGTATGGTAAGCGGTGCTCCCTCGTCACAAACCGTACTGTTCGCAATTTCTTACTGAAAAATATGCAGAATACTGAAGATCAATTTTTAATTAATAAAAATTTGTGAACAATCACATCATTGTCTCTAACGTCAGTGACGCTTCTTTTGCTCTCGGCGTAGGTTATGCTCACTCTCAGAAGATTGACATTTCTGATATAATTGCGTTAAAAACATTTATCAATAATGAGTTTTGTCCAAGATTTCTTCAGGATCATGTTACTGAAGAAACGCTGGGCCACGGTCTAAAGGGTAAATCAGTTTATATTGTTTCTACCCACTCTGCGTATCATTCACGTGATGAGCTGGCAATGCGGAATTACTTGATTGCTTCTGCAGCGAAGGAAAACGGAGCAGAATTTGTCGCCTTGGTTGAACCGGATTTGTTCTATTCAGCACAGGACCGAGGACCTAGAACTCAGGATCATCCACAGGTTACGGATTTTGCTTCACGTGAGAAATTCGTTGGACAACCTTGTTCGGCGGAAATGTATGCGCGGCTATTGAAAACTTCCGGTGTTGATTCTGTAATGACAGTTCACAACCACAAACCGGATGTGATGCGTAAAATATATGAAAAGGTAAATCCGGAAGGAAATTCGTTCGGGATTCCAGCTTTTCTGAATTTAGATATTGCTCCTCTAATTGCCAATTATATTCTGCGTTCTGGCCTTGTCCGGCTGTGGAATTATGGAGAACATGTAGGTTTTGTCGCACCTGATGATGGCGCGGCAGAATTTGTAAACCGTGTCAGAGAACTAACCGGGCTACATAATTCAGTTATTGTGACTTTCAGAAAAACACGGCACGGGCAAAGAGACGTTACCGTTGATTTAAGTGATGATGTTGAATTGTTGAAAGGTCGTGATATTTTCATCCTTGATGATATGGTGCGTACAGGCGGAACAATCGCGGCGAATATCAGTGCAATTGCGGAATCAAGCCACTGCCGTCCCGCAAATATATTTTTCTACAGCACACACACTACTATTTCTCCAGAGGCCCGCGAAAACTTAAATTCTCCTTATTTGAATCAATTTATTACGAGCAACACTATTCCAAGTGTTCTTAACAGAGATGATCAGGGCCGGCTAAGAAAAAAAATTGTTGTACTGAAAATTGAAAAATGGATTGCGAATGCAATCAGACATTGTTTGGAAGAAGCACAACTTCCTGATGAAATTTATGGTATCAACTCTGTTACTCAATCCGATGACTTTTACGAAGTTGACCTCTCTACAAAAAATCCTCTGCATAATAAGTCCCGCGTTCAACAGTACGAATTAACAATCTGATTATGTCTCAAGACGAAAATACTCTCATCCTTGGAATTGGTGGAGTTGGCATGCACCTGGCGCAGCGCTTGGTGCATGAAGGTTACCCCGTGACCATTATTGACTCTGACGCTGATTTGCTGGGAAAAGCAGCAGAGTCATTAGATGCACGCCTGATTTACGGGAATGCGATTCAGCTTTCAAGCTGGAGAGAAGCTCATGCAGAGGATATGGAGCTGATGATTGCCACAACCAACGATGATGCTACCAATATGTTGGCTTCGTTGATCGCGGACAAGTTCGGCATTGAACGTAAAATAGTAAGAGCAAGATCGATTGATTTAGTGGACGGAAGTATTTTATCGCAGGATGATCTTAAAATTGATTTGATTGTACATCCGGAGGAACTGGTGGCACAGGAAATATTTCGACTTGTACAGCGTGCGTCCTGTAACGACCTCACTCCAGTTGGAGATGGAAATATGCGTGTGCTTGCAATGCGTATCAATGAGGATTCACCTTTACTAAACAAAACACCCAAAGAACTTTCTGCTGCACATGCAGGCTATAATTTCAGGGTTGTGGCGATTGCACGTGGAATTTCTACAATTATTCCACAGGCAGATGAACAGATACGGGCTTTCGATCAGGTTTTTATCATGGCACGCACGGAGGATATGATGCCTCTAATGGACATGATGAAAATAGAACACAATAATATTGAATATATGATGATTCTTGGTGGAGGTTTAGTAGGAAGAAGAGTAGCTCAACTGTTGGAGAAAGATGTAGAAATAAAACTCATTGAAAGGAATCCGGAACGTGCTGAAAAACTTGCGTCGGAATTGAAAAATACTGAGGTAATTCATGGTGATGGAACAGATGCTAATTTGCTTGTAATGTCCGGACTGGATTCTACAGAATCTTTTATCGCGACAACCGGAGATAATGAAACCAACATCATCAGTTGCCTCCTGGCCAAGCATTTAATGAATAGAAATAATCGTGACCAACAAGGTGGACAGGGTAAGACAATTGCGTTGGTCAACAAGGAGGATTATCTTGTTTTAGCGTCCACAATTGGTTTGGACATTGCCCTTAATGCAAAAATATCTGCGGCGAATGAGATTCTCAAATTCGTACGTCGAAATGAACTGTTATCAGTCGCGCATCTGCACGGGGTTGATGCCGAAGTTGTTGAACTGATTGCTTCACCTAAATCGGATATTACTCGTAAACCAATAAAAAAATTAGCGAACTACTTTCGACAGCACAATATTTTGATTGGCGGAGTAGAGCAAGATGGAATTTGGAAAGTCGCAGTAGGTACCTCTGAAATAAAGCCGCACAATCGTGTGGTTGCTGTTTGTTCCTCACAAAACCTGAATAAAGTAAGGCAGTTATTTAATTGAAATAATTAATTTTATTCTTCAATAAAAAATTTTTTATTTTTTTTAAATAAAACCTACCATTCTTAAATGAATGGGTATATACTGTTTCAATGAAATTTCTGTTGAGTTGTGTAGCCGGAATAATATTACTTTTTGCGTTTGGTTGCAGCCAAGAGCGAAGATATGTTTACCCGCAGGAACAACGTCTGGAACTTCAAAGGATATGCCGTGCTGTAACTGCCAGAAATACAAACAGGTTTATGGTTTTATTGGGAAAAATTTACCCACTGAACAACGATGGCCCCACAGCTCCACTCGAAGAAATCAGTACCACACTCGAGGATGCGGGCTATTTTTGCGGGCCATATCGCTTAAAAAACTCGCCTTGTTCACCAGGCAAAAGCAGGAGACTTGATCAGTCAGCTTGCTCATTTTCAAAGTAAGTTATTGAAATTATTATATAAATATTATATAATAAAATTATTCATTTTCTATTAAGTTCTACTAATATTTTAAGTCACCTCACTTGTATAAAAAATATTTCTGCCATTTGGAGCGCAAAATTAACATGGACAGTAAATTGCACCCGATCAAGAGTAATTTTTATTTATTAACAAAAACTGCAATTAGAACAGAAATTTATTGGACGAGGAGCATGGATGCCATCGAACACTAATAGTAATAATTTGATCGTAGGGCTGGATATTGGTACTACAAAAATATGTGCGATTGCAGTTGAAGTGGATAACTTAGATGAATTAAATGTGGTTGGTGTTGGCACTGCAAAATCAGATGGATTGCGAAAAGGTGTTGTTGTCAACATTGAAAAAACGGTCAAAGCCATTAAAAAGGCAGTTGAAGAATGTGAGTTAATGTGCGGAGCACAGATTCGTTCAGTTTATGCAGGAATTGCGGGCCATCACATTAGAGGACAGAACAGCCGGGGAATGGTCACTGTTTATCATAACAGGACAGTCACTGAAGAAGACATACGGCGTGTAATCGATGCAGCTCAGGTGCTGATCCCTAATGACAGGGAGGTTTTGCATATTCTTCCCCAGGAATTCATAGTTGATGATCAAGATGGGGTGCAAAACCCTCTCGGCATGGCGGCAGCGCGGTTAGAGGTGAATGTTCATATTGTTACCGGTTCAGTAACTTCAGCACAAAATATTATTAAATGCTGCAACCAGTCAGGATTAGATGTTGAGGACATAGTTTTGGAACCTTTGGCTTCAAGCCAGGCCGTCCTCAGTCCGGATGAACAAGAGGTTGGTGTAGTACTGGTGGATATAGGCGGAGGCACTACGGATGTTACTATTTATTCTGAAGGCAGTATTGTCCATACGTCAGTATTAGCCTTGGGTGGTAATCATTTGACACACGATATTGCGATTGGACTAGGTGCTCCTTTGCGTGAAGCTGAGGATATAAAACACAATTACGGTGTAGCGATGGCCAGCATGGTCGGAGAAGAAGAAATGATTGACGTACCGAGTGTCGGTGGTAGAAATAACCGTACAATGCAGAAGCGAGTACTAGCCAGCATTATCGAGGACCGTTTCAGGGAAATATTTGAATTGATCGCGCATGAAATTGAGAAGACACATTTTCATACACTGATGGCTTCAGGAGTAGTAATAACAGGAGGAACCTGCATTATGTCTGGAGCAGACCGGCTTGCTTCCCAAGTCTTGAATTTGCCTGTTCGAGTGGGTTATCCAGAAAACATCTCAGGTTTACGTGAAATGATTTATTCTCCCAAGTATGCAACTAGTGTAGGACTTGTACGTTACGGAATCACCAGTAATCAGGGAAAATTGAATTTTGTCGGTGACGACACAAATTTATTTCATAAAGTATCCAGAAGGATGAAAGATTGGATGCAAGATTTTTTTTAGTATTTAAATTTAAGATCAATACCAAACCCGATTTATTAGTAACAAAAAATGGAGAAAAATATGCTGAATTTTTCTGATATCCAACCAGTTCGT
>Ga0114994_10003296_pt1 | contig 11769 bp, 9 predicted proteins | sample ArcticOcean_MG_C_9_FD_87043 | JGI IMG/M metagenome (GOLD analysis project Ga0114994, IMG submission 87043) | Marine microbial communities from western Arctic Ocean - ArcticOcean_MG_CB2_152 | ecosystem: Environmental > Aquatic > Marine > Oceanic | place: Arctic Ocean: Canada Basin | collected... | reverse complement strand
TCATTCATCTTCGTCCTCGCTATCATCTTCCTCGTCAGACTCCTCGTCTGTATCCACAACGGATTGATGGCTTGACATATCGGACCAATCCTCCGAGTCGTCTGGGTCGTAAACCACGACAATGGGCTTGAATTGCTCGCGGATGGACGTCTTGCCAGCAAAGAGCTCGTGAGTAGAAGCGTAGTGCCGGTGAAATTGCCACTCACTTATGTCTCTGTCGAATGCCTCGGCATCCTTGAACATGTTGCCTGCATTGTGCACTCTGCCGACGTCCCAGCGATCCAGGGGCTGGTTGAAGACAACGCACCGTTTGAACATCGCAGACATGTACTTCACGTTCGATACGTCCCATGAACCTATGCTTCTGTTGAAGGATGCACAATCGGAAAACATCCTGTCCATTTGCGTGGCGTTCCCGGTTTCCCATGAGCCGATTCGCTGATTGAACGCACTCGCACCCGAAAACATGTCCGAAAACGAAGTCACGTTCGACGTATCCCACTCGGAGATGTCACGATTGAAAACGGGGCAAAACTCGAAGACGCCGGCCATCAGTCTCACATTGCTCGTCTCCCACGTCGTCACGTCGCCGTTGAATCGACGGCAGTTGGCGAAGCAGCGCGACAGGTTCTCTGCTCGGCGCATGTCCCACACCCTCAGGTCGGGTGTTGTGATGGGAAGATTGCTCAACGCTGCTCGAAAGTTGCGAACGAGACTCACATCCCACGATTCTAGGCGACCAAGGCGTGGGTGAAGCATCGACGTCCATGCCCCTTTCGTAATCGGAACTGACTCTTCGACGATCGTTTGCAGTTCACCGTCGCGAATTCGAAGTCCGCACCAGCGCTGGAAGTGGGCCTTCCATGGCATGGGACCGGTGCTTAGTGCGTGTTGATTGGTCGTTCGGTATGGGTGGTCGAATCCAAGAACTTTGCAACCAAACCTCCAAAAGTTGTCGTTGGTTCGACAGGTATAGGCAAAGGAGGAATCAAGTGTACACAACTTCGCGATTACGCGACACGGGTCTTCAGCGTCAGCTACGAGATCAAAAATTTTCGTTTTGATATCATCTGGGAGTTCGCTGACGAAGAGGTCGAGCGTTCCATTGTTCTTGTCTAACGCGTCAGTGCGCAGCGCCAGCAACGGCAATGCCATGATTCACGACAATAGCCGGCGTTGGTGGGTTTATTTGTCGATCTCACCGGCTGTCTGTTATGCCGGTGATGTGGCAGCCACGCTATGTTGTAGCCAACACTTGCACTTCTGTGGTATCCACCGACCACCGGGTGTTGGCGAGGGAAGTCAGAGCTTGTGTGATGAACAACGAGGTAGCGGTGATCGGGGTGTATGCACTTACACACACAGTCTACGTCATCGATCCTGTGATCGTCGAAGTGGATGTATGTTCTGGTGTTCGCCCACACCTCCACTTTGATGATGCTGGTCGTCCCATCGGTGGAAGGCAGTTGGGGTTGTCTGTAGTCAAGAAGGTTGAACATGGCATCGCCGTGTCAAAATGTCTAATGCAAGCAATAAACAGCGTGAGGGTGCATGAGAAAAATACAGACGACCATCGGACGACGGAAGAGTATTCTTATGCTGCAAGGGCGCATGCGAGTGCGGAGGCGCAAGCCCGTTTTTCGGACCCAGTTGCTTGTTTAATTGAACGTGGAAATGAGCCAGAAGACTCAATCGTATTGGATTAACAATTACACATGACTCTAGATGTCCGCGGATTGTCATGTACTTGTCAGATGTGTCATTCGTTTTCATTGCTGTGTCATTGCACAGATGTGTCATTGCGCGGGTCCCACTGCCGCTAACTTCCGCGATGGGTGTTGTCAGTGTTTTTTTGTCGAAAAGCAAATGATCGTCGTTGACAGCAATTCGGCGGAAAATGCGCTCAACACCGCGCTCGCAAATGAGCTGGGGACTGATTGTGACGTTACCCGTGGGTCGCTTCCAGTCGGCGATATTGACATCCATGTTGGCGACTTCCGATTGCTCCTAGAACGAAAAACCATCCCCGATCTCTGTAGTAGTGTCATCGATGGCAGGTATGCGAGCCAACTGTCTCGCGCGCGGGACATGGCGGCCGAGTCCCCAGATGTCCGGTTCGGTTTGCTCCTTACGGGTGAGCTACCGGCCTTTGACGACCCACTGCGCGGAATCCCCGCATCGACCATCTATTCTATTATGACAAAAGTCCAGATCAGAGATGGATTCATCGTTCTACACGCCAACTCCGTCGCGGATGGTGCCAAACTGGTCGCACAGCTCGTTCGGAATGCAAAAAAGCATGCGTTCGCCCCCAAGACCGGCAACGCCCAAGCCTCGTCCAAGCTGGGCAAGCGACCACGCGAATCGATGCACGATCCAGTGGCGGCCGCGATCGCCGGTGCGATCACAGGCGTTTCGATCCAGACTGCCGGTATCATTTCCAAGGAAGTTGGGAGTATCAAAAACCTCGTCGCTTTACCAGAGAACGAGCTTGCCCGGTTGAATATCGGCAAGCGTGCGCTTGGACCGGTGTTGGCGGCTCGTGTAAAGGCGGTCTTCCAATGACGGGAATTGGACGACATGCGGACAAGTCGTCACGGAGTCGTGGTGGTCGCAACCACCCAACAGCTGCGGTACCTCGCCTGGCCGAGTCAATGAATGCACGTATCAGAACGACACTTTGCGCGCACAAACACCAACCAATCGATCACTTGCGCGAACTGTGACCAGGCCATCCCGCGTATCGGCAGTAGCTGAAATTTGGACGAATGTGGATGACACATAAAACGGCCATAAAGTCGTTTTGCCGCTCTGCATTACCCTGAAATCGTAGCCGATCACAGCTGCCACGGCAGGACACCACGTCCGCTGAAAAAGAGCTAAACGATACCGCTAAGGTCGTTGGCAGGACCATCACTAAACAAACTCGTTCTGCCGATCCGCGTTCTCATGGAAGTATCACCGATAGAAGCTGACGCTGCAGGCATCGACGCCCACGGAACAATAGCCGAACGATCAAAAGTTCCGGATACCGCTAAAGCCACTGACATAATGCCGCCTGGCATGGGAGAAATGGTACCCGTCGGAGAGGCTGCTTCCGGAGAGACTGCTTCAGATGAGAAACTACCTAATGCGGTCATGGATACACAGTCGTTCGTACAACCCGCAGTCGACGGCCCATCGAAGAGCAAGATGATCAACTATGTCTTGAAGAATGTTGGTCGCACTAACTCCACCTTCCTTGATCGACTTATGCGTCTTACTCTACATTACAATCGTTTCCGATTAGAGCGTGTGAACGACAGACATCGGCGCGTCGTTTGCTGTCCTCACGATGGCGACCCCGAGACGAAAGATGTGTGGTACGACGACGAGAAGGTCGTACACGCGTATTTCCGGCGTACCATCTTGAAAGATCTCAAGCAGATGCTCCACGACGCACACATTTCCCAAGTCAATGACAACGACATGGATAGCAACGGTGATGAAAGCGGCGGGGATAGCAGCCCGGCGATCCAGAGGTATGAATTGATCGGTGAAGGAGACACATTGGATCAATTGGTGCGCCGTACGTTGGTCTCCAGTCTCCAACTCGAGCCGTCGTCACCCGACATCGAATTGGATTCGAAGAAGAACCTCTTCAGTTTTGCAGACAAAGTCGTCGAGCATTGTATGGACAAGGGCGGCGAATCCATCTTAAATGTCCGACCGCGCACAATGGACGACAACATCCGCATGGTCAGCTCGGTCAATATTGGCAACTACACCGGTCTCAACGACATTGTATTGAGCGATTCCGATAAAGCGGATATGCAAACGATCGAGACCCTTCTCGCTCAATGCATTGTCAATGAACATGTGCGTGATTTCCGGCTTGCTATGGTCGCGAACATGCATTTCCGGTACGACAAGTACGAACAGCTGAAGCTGGTGCTCTACACCGTATCTGGCCCCGACTGTGGTAAGACGATGGTCGATCTAATTGAGAACGCTGTCTACGCGCCGTACTCCGAGTTCGTGACCCAAAAGGGGCAGGGTGGAGGACTAAATGAGCGTGCGACCATGAACTCGAAGGCTCGGATGCATAAGATCATGGAAGCCCGACAAACAAATGCCCTCTATACCCTCATCAAGGACGTCTACGCAAACATGGCTCCATCGAAGACGCGCGCGTTCACAGACGACAAACTGTCCGGAGGAATGGCTGGTACCGACGGTGTCACAAAGCTTGCAATGACCGGGAATGTCGAAGAGATGCTTCCTTGCCCGGGTGCGCACGTGATGGACAAGGTCTTGCTCATCATGGAGTTCGACAAAGAAGGAAATCGAATCCTTGGCAAGTTTGTCAAGGACACCGTCGTTCCGGATAAGGCTGGATATTTTACAAAGGATTTGTCGAAAGGAGAGGTCATGCAGGATGCCCGCATGCGCACCGCTGCTGCCCGCGTCCTACTCAGGGTTGGTCAAACAACGGTATTTGACCCCAAGAAGGAGCCGGATGCAATCGTTGGTCTTAAGGATTATTGGGCACGTGTCCAGGGTCTCGACTCGAACTTCTTCTCCACGGCAGTCGAGGCGGTTGGCTACGACTCACTCCCCGCACCTGCAGATCGAGGTATAAATATGACTCCGCGGTCAAGCATCATCGAGCTCCCGCCGGTGTTATCTCATCCGTTCAAGACAGACGATGAGGCAATCGAACATTACGTGCGACTCGTTTCAAGTGCAATCGACTTCAACGCCCCTACTGGATTGGTGAAGCTCATCGATATCGCATCGTCGATCAAAGGAGTGTGCACTCCGTTCGAGTGGAAGGCTATGGGTGGTGTATCTGACATGAAGGGGTTTGATCGGAGCGACCTGGCAACAAGATTGCGTGAGATGTTTGACAAAATCTCATCAATTCCAATGTTTCGTGGCGCCGGCGGCACCCACCGCTACAAGGGACGACAGGAGCGTGTCAGTGGATGGCATGTGTACAATGCCCGTCTACCAGAAGTCTCCTTGACGGCATCACCGTCTACTGGTGTAGCTGGCGGAACATTGAATTGTAGCTCAAAGCGCGGTCGTGATGACAGCGATGATGACGATTCTGATGGGAGCGACGTCGCGCCAAATCAACGCCGTCGTCCCAATTGATTGGGACTCTGTTGGGTTGCCATCTGTCGGCGGTCACCTCCGACCTCCGACACCTGACATGCACACGGGTCGACCTCCGGGTCGGTCGGTTGACACACCACGGTCGTCCATCTGTCGGCGGTCACCTCTGACCTCCGACACCTGACATGCGAGTTGGCGACACGGCGGCCCAACACACGATCGTTCGCGCGGGGCTCCAGTTGTATGTTGAGATGGAAAAACAACGGAAGCTTGACGCAGCAAAGTCACAGAAAACGGGTATCGGAGGGTCGTAGTCACCGCAACATGAACGCACTCCGGGATCTCTGTGTGTGTACCCATGTCGTTGTACCGGAACGATTTGTTGTTGTTGTTTGCAGTCGCTCGGGGTACCGCTATTTTTATATATGAGGGAAGTTCAACAAATGACACATAGTAATGCCCAACACGAGTGATAGTGTCGGAATCGAAAAGGTGTGCAAGAATCCTAAATGCGAGCGTCGCTGTAAGGTCGTCGGCCGTTGGTGTGTCGCCCGTAAATGCAAAGAGGCCCGTGCCGTAGAGTTGAATACACAGAATGCCATAGTAGACAACTTGTGTACGGTGTTTTCATGCGGTCCGACCAGTGTCGTTGGCAAGGTGAAGGAGTTGAAGGAGTTGATAACTATGAAGAAGAAGATGTCTTTGGAGACGACGATAGATCTACACACCGCTATACCCTTGCATATCTACAGTGAATCGATACCAGCACCCGTGTCATCCAATATGTCCAAAACCACGTCCAAAACCACGTCCAAAACCACGCCCACCACCACTTCGACGACTGCTGATGTCGCCAATTTGCTCACGAAGAAGAAGAAGACCGTCGTCAATTCCACACCGGATCGTCCTCCGAACGCCGCGATCCTTGGCATCGGCGACGAGATGCACGTGTCGAACGTTCCCGTGATAGTTCAATCGCGCCAATTTCGATTTACGGGTGTTGTAAAGGCCTCTCTCTTTGAACCACGGCACAATGTTTCTTCTTCTTATTCTATGTACGGTGGAACGTTTCAAGTCGTGGATGGGAAGTATATCGACGAGATAACCAATAAGCTGATCATCCCAGACAATGGCAGTATCAAGGACGAGAGCCCCAATGTGCACCTATATTCAGAGGACGGCACGATCGAATACGTTGGTGGATTCTACGTTCGTCACTTTAAGTTCAATGGAAAAGGCACGCAGTTTGCCCGAGACGGGACAAGCATCCACGGAGAGTGGGAGAAGGGAAAACTCAACGGTCGCATGTTGCACACCAACTCACACGGGACGTTCTACGAGTGCGACTACGAGTGCGACAAGTTGACGTGGCAGGGCCCACTGCTGACACGCGAGGGCGTGTCTGCGATGACAATCGCCTCGTCTGCTGACGACGGTGATGCAGACAGCGATGATACCGTGTCCGCCAAACGTCGCAAGCTTTCACACGCGGATTTCAAGGCTGCTGGAAACGACGCCGTCGACAGACTCAAACTCGACGCAGCGACCGCGGCCAAGGTGAAGGACACTGTGGTCGGTGCAATGGCAACCGCCGTACAAAACACTGCAGCCCACAACGCCGCGCCGGAGCGCGAGTTTGTGCGAAAGACCGCTGCGGAGTGGGAAGCCCTCGGCATCGAATGTATTGGCAAAGAAGCACGCGACGAGATCCGTATGAAGGCTGCGGACGGGACGACACGGCGTCTCGATCTCCAGATCAGCAAGGGTGACCATGTCGCGCTCTGCGAGTTCAAAGCCGACGCCGCAGACTTCCTTGGAGCGACGTCCCAACTCCTTGGGTACGAGCGACGCATCCGGAGTGCGCTCAACAAGGATGGAAAGCAGCCGGTCTATACGACTGCGCACACCGCAGGAAAGTCGTCACTCATCGTCGTGACGCCGACCAAGCCAGACGCGTTCGACATGGAAACCATGGCCCTCAACAAGCCTCCGGTGAAGGCGTGGTGGGTAGGTCAGCCACCTCCGCTGGAGTAGGGCGGCGGCGTCAGCCGGATGTACGTGTTTCGATCGACGGGTCATGGGTGGGCGATTTTTGATCATATGCATATGCATCGACATAGACATGTAATATATGCATTTTCGAGACCCATGCATATAAATGCATATGATCATTTTCGGGGACCCTCAGACTCGGTGTTCCGGTCAGGTGTAAAACGGACAGCCTCGTGACAACCCCGTTTGAAACTGACCATTCAAACGACTATAATTATCGGCTCGTTCCAACCGTCGATCGCCACATAGCACAGAGGGCATGCCTTCAGACGTGGTGCACAAAACACGCAAATCAGTGCCGTCTTGCAGCAGACGAACAACGCCCGCCGTGCTCCGAGGAGCTCCTCAAGGCACACGACACACTCTGTGTTTCTTGTCAGCTCTGATTCGGTGGGATGTGACGGTTGTGGCCCTGGCTCTTCCGGCGACTCTGGATCCTCCTCAGGCGACTGTTGCTCCGGTGGTGGTTCCTCGTCCTTTGGGGTTGTATCAGGCGATGGCTGCGTTGATGCAACGGACTTCTTCCTCCTCACCCGCTTCTCTCGTTTCCTGGCAGACTTGAGGACGTTACCCATCACATTCTGCATCAATCGCCCGACGACGCGACGTCGGGGCTGTATTTCTGCGACTATTTCCCTCAAGATCGTCATTCCTGGTTGTTTTGTAATTGCCGCAACTTCATCGATGTATCGTTCTTCAAACCATGTCAACATCGCTTTAAGCGCGGCTGTGTGTAGCATCCGCCATTGCCGCGCAACGAGTTGGCCATGTGGCATGTTCCCAACATCCTTTACGGCCATGTTCAATGACGCAACGTCGAACACCTCTGCCTTATCGTTGACGAGGAAGCAGCCGAGTGTCATAATTGCGAAGAAAAGCAGCCGAGTGTTGCCGTGCACAACAGCCACCCGGCGTAAATCGGCGAGTTTGTGAATTCCAAGCAGGTAATTTTCGCCTTGTTTGAGCAGCGGTCGACGGGTGAACGCATTCACGATTTGTTCGTCGTGTGGTTGTGCTCTAAACGCCGCCTCGAAATCGATAACGAAAACATCTCTCCACCGACAGAATATGGTCGACGTGCGCGCGTGCGCGAGTGCGGCTGGGTCATGGACGGCTTCCGTATGGAAGAGATGCTTCCCAAACGAAGGTTTGCTTGATTTGACAGAAAGACAAGAAAACGCGAAGAATTTTGCCCTTTCACGGTACATAAGAGACGGCGTCATTTTAGGCTCATCATGCAAGGCCTTGCATATCTTGTTGATGACACCCTTGACGTCGTCCACTGTTGCCACATAGTCGTCTTGCGCGGCTGTTGTTACGACCAACGACGTCAAGAATTCAATCTCCGTGAGGCTTTCAAGTCGAGCTGCTTCAAGGAGCAATCCTAAATCATCGAATATTTGTTTGAGACTACATCCTTCGAAATACAGACTCTTTGTAAAAACAATCGCGGCCGCAGTACTTTCTGGCGTGTCTCTGCATCTTGCGATCAGACGGCGCTGATGCTGGATGCTCAACAACGAGTCCATGTCTCCCTCTCTTGGATACCGTTCACAACGTCCTTATTCTGCCAAGACAAAAAGGCGAGCCGCGTCCACGCTACCTAGCATGGATCGGTTGAACGTCACCGCCGTGAGAGCCCGGATGCCCTCACTACGCATTCCATCAAATGTTTTGAACCTATCTAGAATCGGTTTCACAAACCCGTGCTGCCGCTTTGGGAGGATGGCTTTTAGCGCCATCATGCGGATCAGTTTCTTTGCATCATCGGATAGCTTGCCGTCACGTGGTACCTTTGGCTTTGGCGTCGTCGGCTCACACTTCTTCTTCTGGCTGAACAGTTTCTTGCACTTTCGGCACATATGACCCTCCTCTTTCGGCATGACTGCCGCGCTGGGTGGTGCTGATGGCATGGAAGCAAGATCGATGCCATTCGCAGCAAGCGTCAATGTTTTGTTCTTCTTTTTCTTTTTCTGCACCGTCTTTTGCACCATCCCTACCTTGTTCAATACTTTCCTGGACATCACTGGCAACTAGCGCTAGTTTTTGAATATTTGTAACACACACACAATTCACAACAACAACACACACAAGCAGAGAGGTCAGAACCGACTTCAGACCCCGAGCTGCGATGGTGGTATGGCCATCCGCATGCTTGCTTTGCCAGCAGTGAGCACATCTTTCATACCTCAACATATGCTTTCGCGCCGTTATGCATCTGCCGTTGCAACATGACAAACGTCCAACCCCAGTGCCTCTCTCACGAGATTTTTGGCCGTCTCCTGATCCAAGAGACCAGCGGCGTAAACAGCCATGATGACATTGGTATCTTGGCACTTGGGTTGAGGTGGGATGCATCGTACAGTGTCCATGTCCAGTGGGTCTGAGCTTGCAAGGCCCATTTTGAGCCAACAAGCAGTGGCGAGGGAATCCACTTCGCGCCGCAGCACATCTAGACGGGCGTTGAAAAGTTGAGTCTGTGGGTCATTGTTTGCAGCGATTCGACTGTTTCCACCAAGCATTTTGTCTGGAACGCCCAAGATGCCATTCACGTGCTCTGCTAGTAGACGCCTTGCCTCAATCAAATCTCGCATGTTCGCAATCGCCGTTGGCGACTTGGAATGAGTCGCCGTTTCCAGGTCAGGGTTGATTACGTACTCTCGAACAGCAGGGTATGACACCGCCTTGCCAGTTTCCGTCCGCCGCGTTGGATTTGCATCATCCAACCCGCGAAGCTGCTCTCTGTTCAATGCTTTAGCCGTTTCGATCAAGTATTCTGCTTCTTCTTCTCTCCGTCGACGCCCGATGCATTGCGACTCGGTATCAAAAAAGAGGTTAGACACATCCAATCCAGTGCTTCCGGCGGACGTTGAGGGACCATGTCGCCGCTGTAGCATTTGCAGAGGACTGCAGGCATCAAGCGCCACATCGAGGTGCAGATTCTCGAGCAAAACGATATTCGCGTATTCGTCCAAAATGGAAACGAGAGGAGCCGTGAGTAGCGGTCCCGACGGTTGATTAACAACGGATACGATCGCGTCTTTGGTCACGCTGTCACTGATACAAGCATGTGACACTTTCCAGAGACGCAACCCTTCTACGACAGTATAGCCAAGCGAAAGATCGGGATCGTCAAGCTGCAAAACCACGGGCATCGGTGTTGTCTCGTAGGGACCTTTCGTCTTCGCAGCGTTCGCGGCAGCGCTGACGCGTTCTAAAGCTCTGATGCCGACTCCTTCGTCTTTGGAGGATGGTGCTCTTGTAACGACGACGCATACTCCAAACATGAGCATGCTTCGCAACGCGTCGCGCGCGAGAGTAGAGAAGATCGTTTGACACCAGTGTCCAAAGGCTTCCGTCAACTGTATATGCTTGTCGTTGCGATTAAAGGAAATCGACGAAAACGCCGACCCAATTACAGTTTGAATTCCAGCAGCTACCTCTGGGCATTTTGTTGAGATCTCATGCAGTGTAGCAATCGAGTTCGAATCGATTGCGACAAAGGAACTACCCAACAAAGAAGAATGTTGTGTCAAAAGAATGCGATCTACAGGTGTTAATGGAGAGTCCTTGCCCATGAAAATGTTGCCTCTTCTTTGTTTGGCTTTGAAACGAGGCAGTGAGTCTCTAAGCCGCTTGCTGCTCTGTGTGGACGCAGACGCGGGAGCAGACATGCTTTTAATACTTCTCTATACTTCACAAAACACTGACACGCAATTATCATTGCTAGCGCGATAGAATGCGCTCGCGAGAGAGCGCAGATTTAACAGCCAATTCAAGTTCTGAATCAGTCAACGGCCGACGCGCGATTACGCCGTTTGGCGGCGAGTCGGGCCTCTGCTGTGGCGACGGTGCTGGCGATTGGTGTACTTTGGGTTGTTTTGCCAGTAGAGGCTGTTCCGCTGCCGACGGCTTCGACTCTTCATCATCTGTCGTTTCTACACGTTCGTAAAGGATATGGCCCTTTACTCGTTGCCATAAAAAGGCAGTGAAACAGACTTGAAGCAATGCCAACAACACAAGTGGTTTGGGGCAAACACACAACCAAATGCTGGCGACGAGAGCATCACCGAGTAGCTCAATTGCAGTTCCCAGACTCACCATAGACGGCGCATTTACCATAGCATGCGTTTGCGTCAATGACACATAGAGGGCGATACGGAAGACACGAGCAAGAATATCTAGTTTCAGAGGGCATGTTTCAAGAGGATGAGCGACTTCGACTGCTTCGAGAGGCGGATGGAAGACAACGAGTGTTGATAGAACAATGAGAGCAGCAATTGTCCACTTTGTCAGCTTTTCGTTGTGAGAGTACGTCTTCATCCACGTCGTGACCAGTGCTATAGCAAACATGGCAAGAGAGACAATGTAGATGAAGAGTGTTCGCAGGTTGCCAATGTCGTTCTGTTCACCACCTCGTTCGTGTATTGCACTGTACTCCAGCTGTGTATATACTTGAGTGATGAGTATAAATACGGTGATTGCGGGCACGACGCAGCCAACATAGAGAATTTGTGACGCCTTGCATGCCACCAGTGGTTTATAAGACAAGAGACCAAAACACAGCGAGAAAACCGAAATTGTGCGCAAACAGCTTCCCGGTGCAACGCAAACAAC
>Ga0114994_10003295_pt1 | contig 11769 bp, 8 predicted proteins | sample ArcticOcean_MG_C_9_FD_87043 | JGI IMG/M metagenome (GOLD analysis project Ga0114994, IMG submission 87043) | Marine microbial communities from western Arctic Ocean - ArcticOcean_MG_CB2_152 | ecosystem: Environmental > Aquatic > Marine > Oceanic | place: Arctic Ocean: Canada Basin | collected... | reverse complement strand
TCTAAATCAATTCTCGGCCCAAGGGTTATGCCACTGGCGGACGAGAACAGCTCATGATTCTTATCCACATACATAATGTCTTCGAATTTGGTAATCGACCAGTAGCGACCGGTCATTGGTAATTCGTTCATATGAACCGGATCTTCTTCTCGAAGGCGCTTAAAGTGAGCCTCGTGAATATCCATCTGGAACAGTCGCCCGTCGATAGGATTAATCTCTTCAATCGGCACCGAGTACGGGTCTTTAATAACAGGAGGCGCATCCGCTCGTAGAAAGGGATTGTTGTAGACGGAAGTTTCGGCGTCCTTTTTCTGCTCACTCATCTTTGTTTACTCAACAGTTGGAGTTTTTTCTAAGACACAGACCATACCAGATTGTATTACTAATGTTTCCAGACGAGGGGAGGTGTTTGCAGAAAAGGTTTTAGACCAGCCCGCGCAATGTCGTTCATCATCTAAAGGGACTTAGGTCCAACCCACTTCTATAAAGACGGATACCTGCAAGCGCTTTCGCGGCATCTCATTTAAGGCAACTCAATAATAAGCTAGACGCAGGTTACTGAATCGAAAACCAATATTAAGTGTTTTTGATCGATCTATCGCGAGCGAACCAGATCGCCAATTTTATTGAGCAGCTCTGGCATTGATGTAAGCCCTCTCCGAGATTTCGTGATATGACACAACGCTTTCACGGTAAGTTTTGTACGAATTATAAATCCTTTTCGCAAGCTCATCGTTCGGGTCAACAATTTCTGCTGTCATAGCATAGGAAATATCTCGAATTTCCGAGAGTACATCGGCTGGCAATTGACGCAACTCAACGCCATGTACGTCAACCAGTTCAAGCAGCGCGGCGTTATTTCGGGCTGTATATTCGGCGAGAAGATCAGCGTTGACTGCCAACGACGCATTCTCAACAATGGCTTTCAGATCAAGCGGGAGCTCGTCCCACGCTTCCTTGTTTATGATCAGTTCAAGGCTTGGGCCAGGCTCCTGCCAGCCAGGGTAGTAATAGTACTTCGCCACCTGGTGAAGCCCAAACGCTAAATCGTTATACGGACCGACCCATTCCGTCGCATCGATTACGCCGGTTTGCATACTCGTAAATATCTCGCCGCCCGGAAGATTAATCGCGGTACCACCGGCTCGGTTAAACACCTCACCGCCAAGCCCCGGGATGCGCATTTTCATACCTTTTAAATCCTCCAGGGAGTTGATCTCCTTGTTGAACCAGCCCGCCATCTGAACGCCGGTATTCCCGCCTGCAAACGGCACAAGGTTATAGTTAGCATAAAGTTCGCGCCAAAGTTCCATGCCGCCACCGTGGAACAACCAGCCATTCATCTCCTGAGCAGTCAGGCCAAACGGTAGCGTTGTGAAAAACTGAGCGATAGGGACCTTGCCTTTCCAGTAGTACGCAGCGCCGTGGCCCATCTGGACCGTGCCCTGCGAGACGGCCTCGAAGACTTCCAAAGCAGGAACAATCTCACCCGCACCATAGACTTTGATATCGAGCCGACCATTGCTCATTGTCTTTATTTTCTTTGCCATCGTTTCCGGCGCAAGGCCCATACCCGGAAGATTCTTTGGCCAGGTTGTTACCATTCGCCATTTATAGATCTTTAGCGGCGCGGCGGCACCATCGGCAGCAATGGGTTCTTGCGATCCTCCACAAGAACCAAGCAAAATTAACAATGACAGGGTGAAAATTCGTAACATCATAAGTTTTTGTTCCGGGACTCTATCGTTTCAGTTGTGTGGCGCGAATTGTGTGGTGCGGGGACTATCCGAGCGCCTCGAGATTAGCATACCCCATCACCAGCCACTTACTGCCTTCGGAAAAGTTAACCTGCACGCGGGCCGAGGAGCCCTCGCCTTCATAGTTCAGAATAACACCTTCACCAAATTTCTGGTGGACCACCCGTTGACCGATTTTAAGATTCGTGCCCACGACCTCATTGGCAACCCGGGAAGACGATGACCTTGGGGAAGGCGATGACCTTGGGTAAACCACTGATTTCTGTGGACGCACTGCTTTTATTACTTCTTCAGGCATTTCACTGATAAAGCGGGAAGGCCGGTTAAACGTTTCGCTACCATTGATACGACGAGACTCTGCGTAGGTCAGGTACAATTGCCTCATCGCTCGCGTGACACCGACATAGCAAAGCCGTCTTTCTTCTTCCAGCCTGCCAGGTTCTTCCAAAGACATCATATGTGGGAAAAGCCCATCTTCCAGACCCGCTAGAAACACCAAAGGAAACTCAAGACCCTTAGCACTATGCATCGTCATCAGTTGGACACAATCCTGATCGGGGTCACCCTGGCCTTCACCCGCTTCAAGCGCAGCGTGACTTAAAAAGTCATCCAACACGGAAAGCGTCGGCGCCTCTTGCTCGTCGGGGTCGGCGTCAAAAAGATAGTCTTCAGAGGGGTCATAGGTTTTTGCTGCAGTGACCAATTCAGCCATATTTTCGACGCGGGCTTGGCCACGCTCGCCGCCTTCTTTAGCATGGTAGTCTTTCAGTCCTGAGGCTTCGACAACAACCTCAACGAGTTCACCAAGGTCAGCTTCCGCAGTCTGCTCGTCCAGTGTTTCGATCATCCCAAGAAATACAGCAATGGCTTTCCTGGCTCGCCCGGTCAGCAGACCTTCATCTAAGATTTTTGTGGCCGCCTGCCATAAGGGGATTCCGGCAGCCCTGGCAAGCAGCCTGATTTCCGCAACACTTTTCCCACCGATACCCCGTGGCGGCGTATTGACCACTCGCTCGAACGCTGCGTCAGCATCCCGGTTACCGACTAATCTCATGTAAGCCAACACGTTACGGATCTCTACCCGTTCAAAGAAACGTTGGCCACCGTAGATACGGTAGGGCATCTGAGCCCGCAACAAAGCTTCTTCCAGTACCCGTGACTGGGCGTTAGATCGATACAATATGGCTGATTCCGAGTAAAGGTTACCGCTATCAGACCAGGACTTTATCCGTTCGACGATATAACGCGCCTCGTCAATTTCGTTATACCCCGCATATAGCTGTATAGGATCACCGTCACCCATGTCGGTCCACAGTTCTTTGCCCAGACGACCAGTATTTTGGTCAATCAACCCATTGGCTGCTGTCAGGATGTTCGACGTGGACCGGTAGTTCTGTTCAAGCCTAACGGTTGAGGCATTCGAAAAGTCTTTAGTGAACTGCTGGATGTTCTCAATTTTTGCACCCCGCCAGCCGTAAATAGACTGATCATCGTCACCCACGACCATTAAGTTATCTTTGTTACCAGCAAGTACCCGGAGCCATGCATATTGAATGGTGTTGGTGTCCTGAAACTCGTCGACCAGCAGGGCAGAGAAGCGATCCTGGTAGTGCTTAAGGACCACCGGGTTTTTAAGCCAGAGTTCATGTGCTCGCAAGAGAAGTTCGGCAAAGTCGACCATGCCACCGCGCCGACAAGCCTCTTCATACGCACGGTAGATAGCCAAGTGGGTTTTCAGGTATACGTCACCATAATCCTCGATACTGCTGGGTCTAAGCCCTTCATCTTTCTGACCATTGATCCACCACAGGGCTTGCCTGGCAGGCCACTTCTTGTCATCGACGTCAAGGCTGATCATCACGCGTTTGACCAATCGAAGCTGGTCATCTGCGTCAAGAATCTGGAAGTTTTGAGGCAGGCCCGCATCGCGGTGGTGGGCTCTTAACAAGCGATGAGCAATACCATGAAAAGTCCCTACCCACATACCTCTTGCCGGAATGTCGAGCAGTTTTTCGAGCCTGCCTCGCATTTCAGCTGCAGCCTTGTTGGTAAAGGTAACGGCAAGAATACTGTAGGGAGACAGCCCTTCCCGCTGGATCAGCCAGGCAATCCTATGGATAAGCACACGTGTTTTACCGCTACCTGCGCCTGCGAGAATTAACGAGCTACCACGAGGAGCAGCAACAGCTTGTCGTTGCTGCTCATTCAGAGAATCCAGGAGATGAGAGACATCCATGATTATTCGACTGTGACTGACTTGGCAAGATTTCTTGGCTGATCAACGTCCGTGCCTTTAGATACCGCGACATGATAAGCCAGCAGTTGGACAGGAATCGTATAAACGATGGGGGATATCAAAGCGGGGCAGGAAGGAACTTTTAATACCGTGACGCGGTCAGCGTCCCTCATGGTGACAAACTCGTCGGCGAATACGATGAGCTCAGCACCCCGAGCACGCACCTCTTCAAGGTTTGATTTAAGTTTTTCGATGAGTGCATCCCCGGGCGCTACAGTAACCACAGGCATATCATCGTCCACCAAGGCCAGTGGACCATGCTTCAACTCGCCGGCGGGGTAACCTTCTGCATGTATGTAAGAGATCTCTTTCAGCTTCAGCGCCCCTTCAAGCGCAATGGGATAGTGGCTGCCACGTCCCAGGAAAAGAGCATGATTCTTGCCAACAAACTTTTCCGCTATAAGACGGATTTGCTGATCAAGTTTTAGCGTGGACCGCACAACATCCGGCAGAGTCTTTAAGGCTTCTACCAGTTCACGGTGGCCAACATCATCTAGACCGTTGTACTGACCTATTGCGCCCACGAGCAGCAACAAATCAACGAGTTGGTTGGTGAAGGCCTTGGTTGAGGCCACGCAGATCTCAGTGCCAGCTTCCAGCATCAAAGCTAGATCGCTCTCTCTGACCAGTGAGCTGTTAGGAACATTGCACAGACAAAGGCTGGCGATGTAATTCTTGTCTTTAGCATCTCGTAACGCCGCTAGCGTATCGGCGGTTTCCCCAGACTGGGAGATCGTTACCAACAAAGTCTTGGGAAGAACGACGGTTTTCCTGTATCGAAATTCACTCGCGATCTCAACGTGGCAGGGAATACCGGCATATTCTTCGAACCAGTACTTCGCAACAAGACCGGTATAGTAACTACTACCGCAGGCAACAATTTGGACAGTGGCTACTTCCTTAAAGACGGATTCTGCCGCGACCCCGAATGCATGGGTCAAAACACGCTTATCACTCAACCGTCCCGCAAGGGTACGTTCGATAGCATTGGGCTGCTCAAAGATCTCCTTCTGCATGTAGTGGCGAAAGCCACCCTTATCCGTAGCATCGTCTCGTTTATCCAACGTAACAGCGCGACTTTCAACAAGCGCTTTATCATGCCCAAAGATAGTGACCTCCGTGGCCGTGATTTCAACAAGTTCTCCTTCCTCAAGGAAAATGAATCTGTCCGTGACTGGTCGCAGGGCTTGGGGATCAGAAGCGATATAGTTTTCTCCAATCCCTATGCCGACAACCAGCGGGGTACCTAGCCGAGCTGCCATGATGCTGCCAGGATTATCCTCGTCGATCACCGCAACAGCGTAGGCTCCTTCCAGTTGCTCAAGTACTCGATTCATCGCCTCACGCAAACTAGAAGTGGTCTTCAGTTCGTGATGCAGCAAGTGTGCGATAACCTCGGTATCCGTCGAAGAATCAAACTCGTACCCTTTTTTAGTCAGCGCCTCTCTCAACGGCTCATGATTTTCAATGATCCCGTTGTGAACCACCGCAAGACCGCCAGAGACATGCGGGTGAGCATTTGACTCACTAGGTTCACCATGCGTAGCCCATCTTGTATGGGCTATCCCAGACCTGCCGGTAGGGGGGTTTTTAAGGCAAGCATTACTCAATTCCGAGACCTTACCCTGCCTTCTGGTGCGCTGCAGTTTGCCTTCGTGGTTCAACATTGCTATACCGGCTGAATCGTAACCTCGGTATTCAAGTCGTCTCAAACCTTCAAGAAGAATTTCACCCGCCTCACGGTTCGCGACAACCCCGACTATTCCACACATAGTATTTCCTACTTCTGCTTTGTTGGTCTTAGCCAGTTGGCGATTGATTTCTGCTTCCCGCGGCCAAGCGCCAAGACGTTTTCTTCAACATCCTTCGTAATCGTTGAACCAGCGCCTATCGTTGCACCGGCGCCAATGCTAACTGGGGCTACCAGGGATGAGTTAGAACCAATAAATGCCCCATTACCAATATGGGTTTGATATTTATTCACGCCATCGTAATTGCAGGTAATCGTTCCAGCACCAATGTTAACGCCGGCACCAATACTGGAATCGCCAAGGTAGGTAAGGTGACTGGCTTTACTTCCTTTCCCTAGTTTAGTTTTCTTTATTTCCACAAAATTCCCAACGGCAGCCTCATCGCCTAATTCGGCACCAGGTCGCAGGCGGGCAAAAGGACCCACGGTACAGCGCGCGCCTACGATCACCTGTTCAAGCACAGAATTCGCTTTGATGACGGAGCCGGCCCCAACAACACTGTCGGTAATCAGACAGTTAGCACCAATGGTGACATCCTCGCCTAAGATGACCTCACCTTCAAATATTACGTTGACGTCGATCGAGACGCCGCGGCCAACCGCCAAGTTTCCGCGCACGTCAAGTCGTGCGGGATCCATAAGCTGAACACCTTGGTCCATCAGTTGATGCGCTGTGTTGAGCTGCAAAGCTCGCTCTAGGCCCGCTAATTGCGTAAAAGTATTGATACCAGTGACTTCGACCGGATCATCCGTTTTATAAGCTTTTACAGAGGAGGCTTCATGATTTGCATGACGAACTATATCGGTCAGTAAAAACTCGTTCTGAGCATTATCATCATTCAACAGCTTCAGCCAAGAAAGCAGTTTACTGGCATCGGCGACCATGACACCGGAATTGATTTCTTTGATTGATCGTTGGAGCGGCGTAGCGTCGCGCTCTTCGATGATATCCGTCACACGTTCGTGTTCCCTCAGAATACGCCCGTAGTTAAAAGGCTCATCCATATCTACACTCAGTACGGTGAGGTCAGCGTCAACCAAGAGCAGTGCTTCGAGGGTTGATTTTTTAACCAGTGGTGCATCACCTAACAGAATCAAAACCCTGGAACCGGGATCAATGCCGGGTACAGCCTGTTGCATCGCATGCCCAGTACCTTTCCGTTCTGCCTGGTAAACCCACTCAATATCTGTTCGGTCTGCAAACCTGGTTTTAACTTCTTCGGCACCCTGTCCTACGACGACATGAACCCTGGTTGGCGATAAGGCACTTACAGTTTCCAGTAAATGCTCAAGTAACGGCTTTCCTGCCAGCGTTTGTAACACTTTAGGCTTGTCCGAGCACATACGGCTGCCGACGCCTGCCGCCAGAATGCATACTTCAAGGGATTGGGTCATCGTACAAGTTTACCTTAAAAACAGTATTCTAAACGGACACAAAAAAGGTGGCCAAGGCCACCTCGTGTCATTTTATTGATGTCATCTGCAGTTCGGACGAAAAGCCAATGGATTCTTTCTTCGACGCACAACGAAAAGTCGATTGAGACCATCATCTAGACCCCTGAAAAGGGCCTAGTGTTTTTTATTACGGACCTTCTGAATGGTTCGCAACATCGCTGCTTGTTCCTGCAAGTCTGCGGCAACGCGAGCAAAGTCAATATCAGACCGTTGGTCTGACAACTCCAACTCAGCTTTCTTCTTGGCTTCCAGCGCTGCCGCCTCGTCAAGGTCATCGGCTCGCATGGCGGTGTCTGCCAAAATGGTGATGGAAGTAGGCTGAACTTCAATAAAGCCGCCTGAAGCATAGAAAATCTCTTCTTCGCCACCCTCAAGAATCAATCTAACCGGGCCGGGCTTCACTCCGGACAACAGAGGTGTGTGCCCGGGAAGTATACCCAGCTCACCTATGGTGCCAGACGCAACAACCATCTCTACCTGTCCGGCAAAGATTTCTTGCTCGGCGCTTACGATGCTACAAAAAACTGTAGAAGCCATTTAATTACCTATAGTGTTTTGGCTTTTTCGATGGCTTGTTCGATGCTACCAACCATACTGAAGGAAGCTTCTGGCAGGTCATCATATTCGCCATCCATAATACCTTTGAAACTGCGAATGGTATCTGCAAGAGACACGTAGACACCGGGTTGACCGGTGAACACTTCTGCAACGTGCATTGGCTGTGAGAAAAACTGGCTCACTTTCCGAGCACGGTAGACCGTCAATTTGTCTTCCTCTGACAATTCATCCATACCCAGAATCGCAATGATGTCCTTAAGTTCTTTATAACGTTGCAGAATACCTTTAACACCTTCTGCAACGTTGTAATGCTCTTCACCAACAACCAATGGATCAAGCAGTCTCGAAGTAGAATCAAGTGGATCTACCGCTGGATATATGCCCAGTGATGCGATGTCTCGAGACAGGGTTACCGTTGAATCAAGGTGAGCGAAAGTCGTTGCAGGAGAGGGGTCAGTCAGGTCATCAGCAGGCACATAGACCGCCTGAATAGACGTAATAGAACCCGACTTAGTCGTGGTAATTCGTTCCTGAAGAACACCCATTTCCTCCGCCAGTGTAGGTTGGTAGCCTACGGCTGATGGCATACGACCCAGCAACGCGGATACTTCCGTACCGGCAAGTGTGTATCGGTAAATGTTGTCGACGAAGAACAACACATCACGACCATCATCACGGAACTTCTCTGCCATCGTCAGGCCAGATAGCGCTACGCGAAGCCTGTTTCCGGGAGGTTCGTTCATCTGCCCAAATACCATCGCAATCTTATCGATCACGCCGGCGTCCTGCATCTCATGATAGAAGTCGTTACCTTCCCGAGTACGTTCACCAACGCCCGCAAATACGGAGAGGCCGCTGTGTTCACTCGCGATGTTGTTGATCAGCTCAAGCATGGTGACGGTTTTACCAACACCCGCACCACCAAACAGACCCACTTTACCGCCTTTGGCAAACGGACAAATCAGGTCAATAACCTTTACGCCAGTTTCCAGAAGATCTCGGCTACCAGCCTGATCCTCAAAGGAGGGTGGTGCCCTATGAATAGGCATACGCTCTGTTTCATTAATCGGGCCGCGCTCATCAATTGGGTTACCCAACACGTCCATAATACGGCCGAGTGTTTGTTCCCCAACAGGCACTGATATTGGTGCCTCGGTATTTGATACCGTAAGTCCACGACTGATACCTTCGGACGAACCCATAGCAATTGTTCGAACAACACCGTCGCCCAACTGCTGCTGGACCTCCAAAGTGGTGTTATTGTCGTCAATTATCAAGGCGTCATACACCTTGGGTACATCGTTGCGTGGAAATTCAACATCAATAACCGCACCAATTACCGATACGATATGTCCGCTACCCATTGCTAATTCCTCTTCTACTTAACTCTATGGAGGTGCCTGCTATACCGCTGCAGCACCACTGACAATTTCTGATAGTTCCTGTGTGATCGCAGCTTGGCGGGCGTTGTTCATGATCAGCTGTAGCTCATCAATCAAATCGCCTGCATTATCTGTGGCACTTTTCATTGCGATCATCTTCGCCGCCTGTTCACAGGCTACGTTTTCAACCACGCCTTGGTACACCTGAGATTCAATAAATCTGGTCACCAGGCCTTCAATCAACTGACGCGCATCCGGCTCATATATATAGTCCCAACGATGCTTCATGCCCTCGTCTTCCTCAGCGTCAAGCGGCACCAATTGCCTAATCGTAGGCGTTTGGGTCATGGTGTTAACAAACACGTTGTTTGCTAGATAAATCTTGTCGACTTTACCTTCCTCAAACGCGTCCAGCATCACCTTGATACTGCCTATAAGATCGCTGACCTGTGGAGACTCACTAACGTGAGAACTGGCCGCAACCACATTTCCACCGTAACTTCTGAAGAACTGTGCACCCTTGTTTCCAATAAGACAGAGATCGTATTCAATGTCTTGTTCGGACCAAGTCTTAATGTCACCGACCACTTTTTTTAGCAGGTTTACGTTAAGCCCACCACACAAACCCTTGTCCGTGGTAATAACAATAAACCCAACCCGCTTAACCTCCCGCTCCACCATAAACTGATGGTGATACTCAGGAGAAGCATTCGCGACATGACCGATTACTGATCTTATATGATCAGAGTAGGGCCGCCCCTTTGCCATTCGTTCTTGGGCTTTACGCATTTTACTCGCCGCTACCATTTCCATGGCACTGGTGATCTTCTGCGTATTCTTGATACTACCAATTTGTTTTCGGAGCTCTTTGGCGTTCGCCATGCCTGCCTCGTTAGTTAATTAATGCTTACCAGGTCTGTGTTGATTTGAAGGTTTCAATTGCCTTCTGCATTCGATCAACGACATCTTTCGAATAAGCACCTTCAGCATTAACCTCGCTCATAAAGTCAGCGTGTTGAGAGTTCATGTAAGACATAAGGGCCGCTTCAAAGTCCAGTACTTTGTCTACTGCGACATCCTGCAGGAAACCTTCGTTCGCGGCATAAAGCACCACGCCCATTTCAGCCACTGTCATAGGGGCGTACTGTTTTTGCTTCATGAGTTCGTTGATTCGCTCACCGTGCTCCAACTGTCTTCGAGTCGCTTCGTCAAGATCAGATGCGAACTGTGAAAATGCCGCCAGTTCACGATACTGGGCAAGCGCCAGCTTAATACCACCAGAGATCTTCGACATGAATTTCATCTGGGCATCACCACCCACCCTGGAAACTGAGATGCCCGGGTTCATTGCGGGCCTCTCGCCAGCATTAAACTTGTCGGATTCCAGGAATATCTGTCCGTCGGTAATCGAAATAACGTTGGTAGGGACGAAGGCAGATACATCACCCGCCTGCGTCTCGATGATTGGCAAGGCTGTCAGTGATCCGGTCTTACCTTTAACCTCGCCATTAGTGAAGGCTTCAACGTAAGCCTCGTTCACCCGTGCAGCGCGTTCCAGCAAACGAGAGTGAAGATAAAAAACATCTCCTGGATAGGCTTCACGTCCTGGTGGACGTCTTAGCAGCAACGATACCTGTCTGTAAGCCCAAGCCTGTTTTGTCAAATCGTCGTAAATAATTAACGCATCTTCGCCACGGTCACGGAAGTACTCACCCATCGCACAGCCAGAATAAGCTGACACATACTGCATAGGCGCAGGATCCGCAGCACCCGCGACAACGACAATCGTGTTCTCCATCGCGCCGTGTTCTTCGAGGGTACGAACGACATCTGCGACAGAAGAGAGCTTTTGGCCGATGGCCACATAAACACACTTAATACCAGAACGAGCCTGGTTAATAATTGTGTCAATCGCGATCGCGGTCTTACCTGTCTGCCTGTCACCAATGATCAATTCTCGCTGGCCACGGCCAACAGGGATCATAGCGTCAATACACTTGAGACCAGTCTGCACTGGTTGGTCAACGTGCTTACGAGCAATAACACCCGGCGCGACCTTCTCAACCGGCGATGAACTGGAGGCGTTGATTGGCCCCTTACCATCGATAGGATTACCCAGTGCGTCTACGACACGGCCAAGCAATTCAGGTCCGGCCGGCACTTCAAGAATTCGACCCGTACATTTCGCAGTCTGGCCTTCTCGAAGACTCTTATAGTCTCCCAGTACCACTGCACCGACAGAGTCGCGCTCAAGGTTCAGAGCAAAACCGAACAAATTGCCCGGAAACTCAATCATTTCACCGTTCTGAACATCCGCCAGACCATGAATCCGAACAATACCGTCAGATACACTGACAATAGTTCCTTCATTTCTGACCTCGGAAGAGACATCAAGCTTTTCAATTCGTTGCTTAATTATCTCGCTAATTTCGGAAGGATTCAGTTGCTGCATATCCTGTTCCCCAGAGGAAAGTTAAATTCTATTCTTACGTTCAAATTCTTTTTTGATCCCGTCTTGGTTAGATAAATTTTACGTTCTCTATCTAACTAAGCACTACCAAACTAAGCCCT
>Ga0114994_10003292_pt1 | contig 11776 bp, 7 predicted proteins | sample ArcticOcean_MG_C_9_FD_87043 | JGI IMG/M metagenome (GOLD analysis project Ga0114994, IMG submission 87043) | Marine microbial communities from western Arctic Ocean - ArcticOcean_MG_CB2_152 | ecosystem: Environmental > Aquatic > Marine > Oceanic | place: Arctic Ocean: Canada Basin | collected... | reverse complement strand
CTGCCGCCAGGCGCCGCTGCAGGCCCTGCGAGAGCTCGGACTGCGCCCGCGACGCCAACCGCCCTTCGCGCCGCTTCACAGTCTCCCGCAGACTGGACATGGAGAACAGAAACGAACTGCGCTCGTGCTCCACGAGCGAGAAGAGGATGGCCACGATGTGCTGCACGTCGCGCGCTCGCGCCGCGTCGGCCGGTGTCATGGCCTCGCGCGCGTCCAGGACGCGCTCCAGCTCCGCCTGGAGGCGGTCGTAGATGGCCCCGAACTTCTGGGGCTCCGCCAGCGTCAACGAGGAGACGGACAGCGCGTTGCCGCGCGTCAGCTGCTCGATGACCTGGTCGACAATAATGGCATGATCCTTTTGCAAAGCGTCCACATCAAACGTCAGGGGCCGGCCCGCCCGGGGGGGCGCCGGTGGCAGCGTCCGCCGCGTGGTCTGCTGGACGCCCGGCGGCCGCCACGTGTCCCGGAGCACGTTGGGCGACTGGGTGGACGTCGACGACCGCCGCGTCGACCGCCGCGGCGTGCGGCTCCGCGACGCGCTGCGCGACGTGCTCCGCCTTCGTGTCGACTCGTAGAACGCCTCGTTCTCGTCGCGCTGGTCCCAGCCGTCCTCGTCAACCACATCCTCGCGCCGCGGCTGCGTCGCGTCGAGGCCGAAGAGGCGGCCCACGGCGCGCGACGGCGTGCGCGACGCGCTGCCGCCCGGCGACGGCATTTCTTGGTGCAGCCTGACGACGGTGCCCGTCCGTATGTGTGACGACGCCTGCCGGCCACACCGGGCTGTTTCACTAAAAAGTGTCCTGCGGCCCGCGCGCAGTACGTAACAATGGGATGGCGGCCGCCCCGGTGCGGTTCGAAGCTTGCGGCAGCCCGGGCGATGCGTCGCAGCAGCCCCGGCACCGCCAAAAATAGGATTGCGTCCTGTTTTTTTTTGCCGCTGATACCCGCACGGTCTAGGAGCAGGATGCGGACCCCGGGCCCCGCCCACTAGTCCTAGCACCGTGACAAAAATTTTCAGGATGCGGATCTGGTCACAGGCGCACTCTTTGGGCACGAGAGGCCGTTACCTTTCAAAACATTACTACTCCGAGAACTCCCCCCCGTCGTCCACGAGGGAGAGCATGGACGGGTCGAACGCGCCCTCCTCGTCGGCCTCGCCGGGCTCCGGGAACTCTGCCGCCGCCGCCGCGCCGGCCGTGCCCGGGAGGTCCGCGTCGGCCAGCGGCGCGGCGACGCGCAGGCGCGCCAAGCACGCGTCCAGGTTCTCGGCGACGGGCTTCGACTCGTCCCACGCGGGGAAGGTCTTGCGCCACGGCGCCGTGTGCTCGGCCGGCGCGGCGCCGCCGTGGGCGAACGCGCCCGGCGGGATGGGCCCGCGCTCCTCGTCGCGCTCCGACGCCTCCGACGCGTCGTCCTCGTCCTCCTCCCCGAGCACGCGCTTCCGCATCGCCTTCGTGTGGCGCCGCGCGTCCCGGGCCTCCTTCCGCGCGAGCTTGTCCCGGAAGCGCTGCGCCAGGGCCTGGCCCCGCTTCGTGGCCTCGGCGTCGTCCATGCGGTCGGGGTTGCGCGGGTAGACGATCTCCCGGTCGTAGTCGTCGAGCTTGGCGAATTCTAAAGTTTCACCGCTCTCCAGGTCCGCAAAGTCCGCCACGCACGTCGGCGAGGCCTTCTTCTTGAGCTTGCCCCCTGTGGTTGACGTAGGTGGCGTCGCTTCCTCGCCCATGCGCCGGTTCCGGAAGGCCTCGGCTTCTGCTTTTGCTTCGTTCAGGACCTCGTGGATGACGGGGCACTTATCGTCGTCCGACTCGTCATCCGACGACTCGAGAAGAGGCTTCTGCTCTCGGTACTTCGTGTCCGCGACGAGCTCCTCCGGGAGCAGGGACACGCCGAACTCCAACTTCTCGATGGCCAGCTCGGCGAAGCTCGTCGGACCGCACGGCACTTGTGCAAAACTCGCCGGCAGGGGCGTGTCCTCGACGTCGTCGTCGATCCGGGCCGCGGCGTCGAACGCGGCGCACAGGTCCTCGTCCAGCGTGATGCCGTCGAGCGCGTCGAGGTCGTCGGCCTCATTTAACTTATCGAGCGACGCCCAGACGTCGGCGAGGTCGTTCGTCGCGCGGGCCCGGGGCTTCCGCCGCCGCGGCGGCGCGGGGCCCGCGCCGAGCGCGAAGCCGCCGCTCGGCGCGGCGAAGCGGTTCTCCGAGCTCGGCGGCGGGCGCAGGTCCGCGGCCGGCGCGTACGGCCTTTTGGTCATGCTCTTCACGTCCTGGACGCGCTGCGCCACGCGCTCCTCGAGGGAGAGCGCCATGACCTCCTCGTGGTCGGCGGCGGCTTGCTGCATGCTCGCTGCTCTGTGCGCTGCGTGCAAAAGTTTGGGAGAGCTGAGAAAACCCGTGCTCTCGCCATGACCCAGGCGCGGGTAGGCGCCGTAATCAACCCGAACCCGAACCCGATAACATATTACGCCACCTCGAGGCGTGCCCGGGTCGCGCGGAGCGCGTCCGTGACCTTGAAGGACCGCGCGGCCAGCTTGGCCTTGTCCGCGGCGCTCCGGCGGCAGAGCGACCAGTAGCACGTGACGAAGGCGACGGCGTCCACCGCGGCGTGCGCGACGGCCGCCACGAGCAGGTTGCCCGTGCACGCGTAGACGACGCCGAAGTACGCGCCGGCGATCGCCGCGAGCAGCGCGTAGCCCCGGCAGTAGTCGTGCAGCGCCCCGAAGCCCCCGGCCACGACGCCGACTCCCACCGCCGTCGCGAGCCGGTCCACGGGGCCCGCCCCGAGCCGCCCGAGCCGCAGGCCCCACGCCACGAGCGCCGCGACGCCCCGCTGCGCCACGCCCCGGAAGGCGGCCTCCTCCAGCGCGCCCGCACTGGCACTGATGAGCGCCGTCGCGCCGAGCACGCCGCCCCACCGCCCCTTGCCGCCGAACTCCACGCCCAGCGCCGTCGCCGTCAGGAGCTCCGTGTGCGCCGTGACGTCGGCCATGGTCGGCACCCAGTCGTCCAGCGGCATGAAGGACAGCGCGATCCAGGGCAGCGCGAACAACACGCCCTGGCGCCAGGCCTTGGCGCCCCAGGACCAGTTGGGGCCCAGCACGTCCGCGCCCATGGCGGCGCCCGCGAGCGCGACCGGCGCGAGCAGGAGCGTGTTCGCCCAGAGGAAGGCGACCAGCTTGAACGACGGCGTCGCGGGGAGGCCGTCGGGCACCGAGGCCTCCAGGTCCGCCGCCGGCTCCGCCGGCAGCGCCCGCGCGGGCGCGCGCTGGGCGTAGGGCTTGCTGGTGGCGGTTCCCGCCAGCGGTCGGTTCGCGGGCGCGAGGGCTGCGCAGCCGGCTCCTCCGAGCAGGAGGAGAGCGAGTGCGGCGCGATGCATCATACTGTGTTATTTATGCAGCCGGTGAGCTCGCGCGGGCAAGTAAACGTGTTGTGCGGTGCAGCGATGGCGTAGCGGTTGCGAGTTTGTTCCACTATCGATGAACGTCCGTTTAGAGCGTTGTCCGTGCTTGAATGCGGACAGATCGGCCGAGCTCACGAGCTCAGGTCCTTTTGATTTGCGGCACGCGAGCAGAAACCCGTTTATGCCTTTCGGGCCGGGCCGGGCGGGCCGGGCGGCGGGGCGGGCCCGAGAATCGAGTCGCAAAAACCATCAGAATCGGGTCGAGACGGGGGTCGTCTGGGCTCGTAACCAACAGGACTCCTCAAACCGATCGAGGAGTTCAAAACCACAGTCCTAGGCCCGGGGACACCGTACGCCGTCGCCCGAGCCGGCGGCCGCGCAGTGCGTGTCGACGACGTCGGCGCAGCGGCAGACGAAGCCAGAGACACGGTCCCGGCACCGGGAAAAGGACGTGTCGTTCGCGCGGCGGCCGTGGCGGCCCCACGAGTGGCCGCCGAGCCGGCGCCGCGGGGCTTCTAGGGGGCCGCACTTCTTGTGGCAGAACCACGCGCCGGAATAGAGGTGGTCCGCCTGGAGCGGCGGGAGCGCGCCGACGCCGAAGCGCGCGGGCAACAAAAGCACCTTGCCTATCACTAACGGGGCCGCGAGGCAGCCCGTCGCCGCCAGGATCCGCCGGCACGTCTTGGACGACGCGCAGGGCCCGCCCATGGACTGCGCGAGGAGCCGCACCAAGGCCTCGCGGTGGCCCTGGGCGTAGTTCGCGAAGGGCTCCGCGTCGCCCCAGCTCGCGAAGAGCGCCTCCCAGAGCGATAGCTGGTCGGGCAGCTGCGCCCGCCGGGCCCACCAGGCCTCCAGAAAGGCCCGGCCCCACGGCGTGTTGCGTACTATGAACATGCCCGAGTTCATGAGGATGGGCATGCCCGCCGCGTTGGCGCTCCCCACGAGGTCCGCTTGCGGTGCTATTGCTAAGTACATGGCGGGCGTCACGTCCATAGTCACGGGCAGCGCGTCGAGGTCCGCGTACGTGACGCTCTCGAAGCGTTCGTCCGAAGGGCCCCTCCGGTCCAATAACGCCGCCAAGCCCGCGACGCGCAGCATCTGGTGGCACGTGTGGCAGGGCTTGGGCTCGTCCGCGAACCGGCCGAGCAGGGCGAAGCACCTGATACGATTCCGGGCGCAGTACTCTAATTTGGCGGCGAAGGCGCTCCTCAAACTCAGCGCCCGCTTCGCCTTCGTCTGCGTCCCGTCGAGGTACCGCTCGTCCGTCGCGTAGGTTAACAAAGCGTGGCCGCCGGGGGGGCGTACCATTGCGCCCTCTGGCAGGATCTCGCAGAGGGCGAGGCGCGCCGGCCAGGGGAAGTGGCCGCTCGCGTTCGCGCGGATTGTGACCGCCGGCACCGCCGCGGGGATCACGTCTCCGACGGCGTGCCCGAGCAGCAGCCCCCACCACCACATCGTCCGGGCAGCTATTTATGGGGCATCCGCCAGAGCCAGAAGGTCAGGACCACCACGACGGGTACTAGTGCCAAGACGGCAACGAAGCGCACGCGTGCGGCTGTGGACATCCGCCCGTGCCGCAGCACAAATGGTTGCCCTGTGCCCCTTGGCTACAGTGCTCGACCGTCGACGCCATCACAAATCGCACAACGTGCGGGTTCAGCTTGGCGCTCCGCCTCCCAAACAAGAGCACTACCTATGAGAGCCGGGGCTGGTTGCTGTTAGTGGCCCGGGTGGGAGAAGCTGGCACACACACACACACTTACAACCCCGGCATCGCGTCGGCCGGGTCCGCGTCCTTCTTCTTCTTGCGGGCGGCGGGCTTGCCGCGGTGGTCGTGGAGGTCCACGAACTCCGTGAGCCGCCGCAGCAGGTCCGGGTTGTCGCGCGCGACGAGCAGCACGTCCTCCGCGCCGGCCACGCTGCGCTTGCCGTGCTTGGCGAAGGCCGGGAGGTCCGTGGCCAGGCGCTTGGCGTACTTCTCCACGACGTAGGCGAGCGTGGACACGAACTCCGGGTCCGTCGCGAGACCGGAGCGGCCGCGGCCCGTGTCGCAGACGGTGCCGACCGCGTGCCGCAGCGCACTGCGCAGCGCCGCGTCCTTGGTTTCGTCCTCGTCGCCGTCGAACATGGCGGTGTGTTGTCGCGGGCGGCGCGGCTTTGACGTTGGCGCGACAAGTGATTATGTGTTGCGGGCGGGCGGCTTAAGACGTTGGTGCGGCCAGCACTGAGTGATTATTGGGGCCCAGCTATGGGACCTTTCTCGATGTGAGGAGTCGGCCCTACCAAAATCTGCGCTGGTCCGCTCGCAGCAATTATTTAGAGCTTCGTAATCTCACTGCACGATAGGAGCTAGCATCGATCGATGCGAGGTGGCCAAGAGCGCGCGCGTCGACCGTGCAGCACAAAACCCGTCCAGCATAATAATAAGACGTACTTATCCTTCTATCAAACATGCACAGCAGGAGCCTTCGATCCAGGGCATCCCGGGACTTGGTGGTCTGCTTTGGTGGTCATCGCAAGAGAACCCGTACTTTGGCGCGCCAGTTTGGCAAAAATTAAGGCAAATTGGCATTCGGCCTGCGTGGCACAAACACACTGGGCACGTGAATCATCTCGCTTGCCGTCGTCGCGGCTGCCCCGCGCGAAGCGCTTCCGCCAACCCGGCCGAATAAATGGTCCGCCCGCGGCCGCCGGCGGAGCACGGCGCGCCGCGCGACGAGCACGCCTGGGAGCGGCTCTGCGCCCGCAAGCGCGACGAGATCGAGCGGGACACGCGCCTCCTCAGCGACCAGCAGCAGCTGCGGTGCGAGCGCGCCGAGCGCCTCTACGCGGATCTCGAGGCCGCGGCCGCGCGCGCGCCGGAAAGCGAGGAGCGCGTTGAGGACGGCGTATTGGACCTGCGGAGCGCGGGCCTCCGCGTCTTCGCCGTGCCACCGGCCGTCGAGCGCGCGCTCGGGAGCCGCTTGATCCACACGTTATGTCTGCGGGGCAACAAGCTGCGGGCCTTGGACGCGCGGACGCTCGCGCCGCTCGTCGCCCTGATGACGCTGGACGTGAGCCGCAACGAGCTCGAGCGCCTCGGCCCGACGGGCGCCGCGCGCGTGCCCCGGGACCACGCGCGCGTGCTGGCGTCCCACCCCGGCGTCCGGGAGACCCATGGCGCGGGGGGCTTCCCCCCGCGCCTCGCGGTGCTCCTCGCGGCCCACAACCGCATCCAGAAGCTCGGGCTGGGGGCCGCCGGCGCGCCCTCCCTGAAACGGCTTAACGTGAGCCACAACGTCGTGCGCTTCATCGCGCCGGAGATCGCCAAGGCGCCCAACCTGGAGGACCTGGACCTCCGGGACAACCAGCTGCGGACTTTGCAACTGAAGCACCTGGCGCCGCTCCAGCGGTTGGTGCGCGTCCGCGTCGGGCGCAACCCGCTCTGCGCCGACCGGCGCCACGGCCACGCCGTGCCCGCGCACGTGCGCAACGCGCTCTCGACCACCCAAGCACCCGTTGTCGCCCCGCGGGCGCCGGCGACCGCGCGCTGGGCGGCGCCCGCCGCCGCCGCGGCGCGCCGCCGCGACGACCCGCCCCCCGCGCCGCCCTCGCTACTGCCCCGCGACGCGACGACGGCGTCCGCGTTCTCGTCGCACGCGGCGTCGGCCTTCGGCGCGCCGCTGCGGGAGCCCTCGCTCGCGGCGTCCGTCGACGCGCAGCCCTCGCTCTTCTCGGCGAGCGCGCCGTCGCCCGTGGCCTCGCCTGCCAGGGCGGACCCCTTCGCATCCGCGGCGTCGGCCTTCGGCGCGCAGGCGCCGCCGGCCGCGTTGGCCTTCGGCGCGCCGTCGCCGCCGGCCGCCGCGGACCCCTTTTCCGCGGCCGCGTCGGCCTTCGGCGCGCCGGCGGACCCGTTCTCGTCCGCGGCGGCGGCCTTCGCCGCGCCGGCGGCCGCCGCGGACCCCTTTTCCGCGGCCGCGTCGGCCTTCGGCGCGCCGGCCGACCCGTTCGCCGCCGCCGCGTCGTCCTTCGCGGACCCCTTCGCCGCGCCGGCGCCCGCGGCCGCCCGGTCGCTCCGCGACCGCCTCCTCGCATCGGGCGCCGTCGACACGCTGCCCCGGGCGGCGCCCGCGTCGGAGTCGGAGTCATCGGACGAATCGGACGGGTCGGGCAGCGAGTACTCCGAGGACGGGCCGGACTGGATCGAGGGCTGGGACCCAAACCACGCGCACGTCTACTACTTCAACCACGTGACCGAGGTGACGAGCTGGACGCGGCCGCGCGACGTCGACGTGCGGCCCATGTCCGCCAAGGACGCGGCGCGGCGCCGGGCGGACCTTCTACACAAGTAGCTTGTCACCACCCGGGGGGTGCGTGACCACCTGCTCTTTTGGGTTTGATGCTCGAAAACAGGCGGACGGGTTTGTTGGGTAAAACCCGCACTCTCTCGTGACGCAACGACACTTCGTGCGTCAGCGTCGCACACTGGTCGGGTACCATTGAAAGAACCTCGGCAGAAGGTCGACCGCGTACTATGGCGTCGAGCACCGCACCGGTGGACGCGCTCGCGCTGCCGGACGGCTTCCCACTGGCCCCCAAGGGCTGCGAGAAGCCCGCGCAGCGCTTTTTCGACTGCTTCACGGCGGCGGGCGCACAGCAGGACGGCGTCGCGGTGCGGTCGCGGCGTCCGAACGCGTGCCGTAATTGCTTTCTTTCACACACGCGTGTCGCAGGACGCGGCCGCCGGCGCGCGAGGCCTCGCGGCGTGCGCGTCGCAGCTCGCGGCGTATCGCAAGGTGCCTCTTATCCCGCGCGTCGCCTCTTACCCGCGCCCCCTCGCAGTGTCTGGCCTGGCACGAGTGCGCGCGGCCGCAGCCGGGCACCTACCGCGTGCCCGAGGCGTACCGGCACGGCGGCGACGCGTACGGCGTCCACGAGGGGAAGTGAGTAACGTGTTGTGTGGAGTGGCCGTGACGTCTCCGGGTCGTGGATTGGAAAACCCGCTCGACGTGCCTAAAAAACAATTGCCTCAAGCTCTGAGACAGCCACGCGCATCCGTCCGGTGGCCTAGATAGCCAACGTCACGCACGCAGCCGCGGCGTCGCCAAGACCATGCGCCTCCTTGTCCCCCTCCTGGCCGGCGCCGTAGCTTTAGTACCGCACCAGACCCGCGTACAGAGCAGTGCCCTAAGGAGCTGGCAGCCGAACTCGAACTTCAACGGCGAGAACGAGGGCCGCCTCACGGACTTTGAAAGATCCGCCCGGGAGGCGGGCGCCGGCGACCGGTCGGTGACCATAAGAAAACCGATGGGCCTGATCCTCGACGCGCGGGCGGACGGCGACGTCTTCGTCAAGGAGGTCACAAAGGGGGGCAACGCCGACGCCGTCGGCGGCGTCAAGGTCGGCGACACGATCCAGATGTGCTCGGCGACCTTCGGCAACCAGATGTGGAGCACGCGCGGCGCCGGTTTGGACCGGGTCATGCGCGCCATCGAGGTCCGGGCCGGCCCGACCTGCACCATCGTCGTCCAGAGCAAAGCCGAGCAGAAGAACTTTTTGCAGGGGTTGTTCACGAACCAGGCCGCGGTCCAGGAGCGGCGCGTCGAGGACGCCACGGCCAAGCGCGAGACGCTCGAGGCCGAGGTCCTCGCGGAGCGCGCCGAGGCCAAGAAGGGCTGGTTCGGGATCTTCTAGGGGCCGTCGCTCGCCGGGCGGGGGGTGTAAGGTCGCAACCTGGTCTTCGCGGCCCCTCGGGTCTCGTCTTACTCCTCGGTAGCGTTGTTCTGACGGTCGCGGAGGTGCGATTTGGAGGACGGGTTTTTCTCAGGTCCCCACCGGTGTTTCTAGTAGCCTCGACGACGGTAACGAACCCGAACTTTACGATGCTGCATTTTCGACACTTTTGAGGCCCGTAGCTCGACGCCTGGGCAACCTCGTGCAACACGCGTAGTAACGAAGAAAGGCAATAATAACCAATTGATGTGCTGGCGAAAACGCGGCAGCAATTGGGCTGCGTCTCGCTGAGAAAATGGCCCAAAACATGCTAAAATGACACTCGACAGCCTTTTTTGGTGCCGTTTCGAGCCGATCGGGCCACTGCAGCGTCGGATATCGTTGTCCGTGTGGCCACCGACGATCTGAGACACTAAGCAGAGGCCACGGCCCATGGGATGTCGGTCTATGCGTGGTCCGCGTTCTCGCCGTAAACGTCGAGTTCGTCAATTTGGCGCCGTGGCCTCTGCTTAGTGGCTTCATCGACGCGCCTCGGGGTTCCCTTTCGATGAACACACTAAGCAGTGGCTGGCGCCAGAAATTGACTGAGATAGGGCGTATCGGGCAGCCGAGAGGAAATAAAACAGCTTTGTCAATATTGAACGGCTGCGTCGGCAAAGTGGCTTCATCGACGCGTTTCGTTTGCGCCGTGCGATTAAGCCTCTTTGCCGACGCAGCCGTTCAATATTGACTGAGATGGGAGCGCCAATTGCGCTCGACGACGCGCTTTTTTCGTGCGGGTAGCCGTTGTCAAACCCACTAGAAACGCCGGTGGGTCGAAACTCACCATATATGGGGGCCTATAGCTGCATCGAGAGCAGCATTCATGCGGAGACGCCTCGTAGCCATGGCAGCGATGGCACACGGCCTACAACCACCACCCGAGATCACCCTGGCCGCAGCACGCCAGTGCGTCGCGCCGCTGCCGCAAAGCACCCCCACCATCGTCATGGGCTCGAAGTCCGCGTCGCGTCGGGCCCTGCTCGAGGCCATGGGTTGCACGAGCTTCGAGACGCGCGTCGCGGATTTGGACGAGGACGCCATCGGCGACCGAAAGGGCGACCCGCACGTCCTGGTGCGCGCCATCGCCGCGGCCAAGTGCGACGCGCTTTTGGAGCGGCACTTCGCGAGCGAAACGAATGACGACGTCGTGCTGGTCTGCGGCGACCAGGTCGTGACCTTTGAGGGCCGGGTCCGCGAGAAGCCCGTGGACCTGGACGAGGCGAAGGATTTCGCCCAGAGCTACTCGGGCGGTGCCTGCAGCACCGTGGGGTGCGTGATCTCGCACGACGTGCTGCGCAACACGCGCCGCGTCGACGTGCACGAGGCGACGGTGTCCTTCGGGGCATTTCCTGAGACATTGGTGGACGACATACTGGCCTCGGCCGACGGACCCATCGTCCTGCAGTGCGCCGGTGGCTTGATGGTCGAGCACCCCCTCCTGGCGCCCCACATTAAAAGCGTGGAGGGTGGCGTCGACAGCATCATGGGCCTCGCGACGCCCATGCTGGCGGCGCAGCTCCAGCACATAGTGGAGGAGCGGCGGGCGTTCGAAGAACAGTGCCCGCTGGTCCATCCGCGGCTCGGGCCCGTCCTCGGGCGGCCCAATGTCGCACGCGGCCGCTGGGCCGTCGTGGGCGACGTCTTTAACAACGCCAAGCCCGCATCGCGTGTCCTCGCGAAGATCTCCGCCGAAGCCGCCGCCTGCGCGGCCGTGTCGCCGTACCAAAAAGGGGGCCTCGCCTCGATAAATGACGTGCGCGGCGCGTTGGACGCCGTCGACCTCTGCGTGTCGCCGCGCATCGGGGCACGCGAGGTCGAAGCGCTGGCCGACCGGGGCGTCCGGTTCGTGTTCGCGCAGCCGGGCGCTGACTCGGCGGCCGTCCTGGCCGCGTGCCGGCGCCGCGGTGTCGTCGTGCAGCGGGGGTGCGTGCTGGTGGACGAGTGGCCCAGTTAATTTAGTGAGTTGGAGCTCAGATGAGTCCCGGCGTCGTTGTTCGCGGGCGCCGGCGCGGCCTTAGTCCGCCGCCGGCGGTCGCGTGAGCGACCGCCGGCGGCGGGGTCTTGTTGGTCTTAAATACAAAAACGGGTTTTTCCAAAGCGCCCTCACCGTTCTCACGATCTAAGCCGAGTGCTGAGGACAGATGAATTTTATCACCGACCTCACGGGCGAGTCCGACGGCGACGAGTCGCCCGTGGGACCTCCTCGCCTTCAATGGATTCCTCACGATGTTATAAAAGAAAATGCTTTGTACTTGCAAACTCAATACATCCTCATGAGTGGCCGACGGCTCGCCCCGCACGCGCACGGCTCCTTAAGGGACACACCATTGGGTGTGATTGTAGTCTGCGATAGTCCCCGTAAAACGGCAGCTGCGACTTACGGCGGGACGTGTTTTACCGACGTGCGATTCAAAGCGGACCCGCGGATAAGATTTATCCACTCGGACCATTTCTACCGCGCGGACCGGGACACGTTGCAAGAGATCGCGTCTCAGCGCGCCCGGCGCTGCCCCGTACCGTTAACGGTACGGGGCACACAGGCCCTAGTAGGTTTTGCGCCACTAGCCCCTAGTGTGTTTTGCGCCGCTCGCCAGAACGCTGTTCTTCGCCGCTCGCCTCTTCG
>Ga0114994_10003291_pt1 | contig 11777 bp, 8 predicted proteins | sample ArcticOcean_MG_C_9_FD_87043 | JGI IMG/M metagenome (GOLD analysis project Ga0114994, IMG submission 87043) | Marine microbial communities from western Arctic Ocean - ArcticOcean_MG_CB2_152 | ecosystem: Environmental > Aquatic > Marine > Oceanic | place: Arctic Ocean: Canada Basin | collected... | reverse complement strand
CCCGCTCCGTCGAGTCCACCACCACGAACCGCCGGCCGTCCGCCCCGTACCGCGCCAGCGCCACCCTCAGTCCCAAACTCCGCTCGGGGAATTCGACGTCGAAGACCAGGCCCCGCGCGCGCATCGCCGCGACGTGGTCCTGCACCGCGTCCCGCCTGCGCGAACGACACCGTTACTACTCAGTACGCCACCGTTTGAGGTTCGACGCTGCGCCGCGGACAGCGCGTCGCGCCGCTGCGCCGCGGACAGCGCGTCGCGCCGCTGCGCCGCGTCGTCGATCTCGGCCTCGACCCGCTGCGCGTGCTTGTCGAGGGGGTCGTAGCCGCGCGCGTGCCGCGTCTGCGCGTCCCTTTCATCGTTCTCGTAGAACTCGCCGACGTGCCTGCGGGGACTCAACGTATGTGGACGGCACCCTGGAGTTTCAAGAGGACGCCGGGTCATGCGTCGCGTGGCGCGCGGCGCCCTGGGCGGGGAGGGGCTTCCGCGCCGCGGCCTTGGGCGGCGGCTCCTTGGTCTCCTCCGGCGGCGGCGCCGGGTCCGGGGCCGCCGCGACGGGCGCTTCCGTCGGCGTCGTCGCTTCGTCGTCGTCGTCGTCGTCCCACTCCCCGTCCTCGTCGTCGTCATCGTCGTCGTCCTCGGGCGGCCGGCCGACGGCCGTGCGCAGCTCCGCCGCCTTGTCCAGCAGCGTTCGCCGCGCCGTCTGCGCCTCGGCGCGCCGCGCGCGCTTCGCGCTCGTCCGGGAGTGCACGAGCTCGGCGATGGACACGGCGACGATCCACCGCGTCAGCACGGCGGGCGCGTCGTCCACCACGACGTCGCCGAGCGTCGCGTCTTTACTAATCCACGCGGCCAGCTCGTCGGCGCGCGAGTCGTCGCCGGTCCAGAGATCATCATAACACTCGAACTTGGCGAACTGGGCGAGCGTCGGCGACGCGTCCTTGAACTTGGGTCGCTGCGGCAGCGCGATCGTGTCCGCGAGGTCGTCGCTCGAGCCAAAGACGTCCAGTAACACGCCGACGGCCCACCGCCGAAATTTGGCGGCCGCGGCCTCCCGGAAGGTCGCCTCCACGAGCGCGTCGACACAGCCCATGACGTCCTTCACGCGCGCGATCTCGTCGCCCTCCGTCCAGGTCCGGACCCACGCCGCCACGGCCTGCCGGTCGGGCAGCGACGCGGCGTCCCACGACGCGGCCGGCGCGAAGTCGCGCAGCCACGGCGGCCGGCCGGCGTCCAATAAGAGGGTGTGCAGGGGCTGGGGGGCGGTGAAGTCCGCCATGGCTATGCTCACAGTCTGCACGGCAGCGTAATTATGGTGTCCCCAGGCTTTAAGGCTTAGGCCGCTGTCGAAGCTGCCTCCGACGGCTGTGCTTCTCGAGCGTGTTGTGTAGAGCCGTATTAGGCGTGTCGGCACGCCTGTCTGGCTGCCTGGCGGGGAGCAACGCCAAAAACTTGGCAAAAAAACAGGATTGATTTCACGGGTTTTATGCACGGGTTTCACCAGCTCATATATCACGCGCGTAGCACGGGACATCGGTGCCCTCGGTGCGGTCTGAGTACAACACACTCCCCGCACATATAACCGTTCGCACTGCTGCAGCCCTCGCACTTTTTCAAAGCCAGGCTCGCGAGTTAGCACTGACTCATACTCGGCCTCTTACTCGCATCGTACATCATTGCGCTGCGACGCATCCTAGCGATGGCAACGATCCGCTTCGGCGACGCGCTCCGGGCCGGCGCCGAGTTCTCGCCGCGGCCGCGCCTGCCGCCGGAGCCGTGGGAGAAGATGTGGTCGCGCGGCCTGCGGCCGGGGGATGCGTTCGACGTCGGCGGCGTGTCGGGGGCCCTGGCGTCCTATTTGAAGCGCACGCCGCGGCCGCCCGCGAACAGCACGGCCCTGGTGCCCGGCTGCGGCCGCGCCTACGACGCGCTGGCGCTGGCGCGGCACGGCTTCGACCGTGTCGTGGCCGTCGACATCGCGCCGACGGCCGTCCGGGCGGCCCAGGCCTTTTTAGAAATCCATGCCGACGGCTACGACGAGGGCGGGCCCTACTACGTGCAGATCGAGGGCACGCGCTTCACCAAAATTGAAGTGTACGAGGTCGACTTCTTCGAGGGTAGAGAGCAGTTCAACTTCATCTGGGACTGCACCTTCCTGTGCGCGCTCGACCCAGCGCTGCGGGAGGCGTGGGCGCGGAAGCAGAGGGATATGCTGGCGGAGGGTGGCACGTTATTAACCTGCGTCTTCCCCATCTGTGAGAAAGTGGGCGGGCCGCCCTACGCGCTGTCCGTGCCGCTCGTCACGGAACTGCTCCAACCATTGGGTCTGGAGGCCGTCGAGACGCGGACGTGCGTCGGCGCCGACCGGCACCTGCCCGGCGGCGCGGGTGGCCTGGGCGAGGGCGCCGGACCGGGGACGGCCTTAGTCGCATGGAAGCGGAAGGCCGCCTAATTACAAGTACTGTGTGTGATATTCCGCGCCCACGCGGCGGGGCCCCGGGCCACTCAAAACAGCCCCGCGCCGGGTGACGCAACTTCAAGTTGAAAAGATATACTATCACACCTTCTTAACGACCTGGATGACGTCCTCGTCCGCCAAAACGTGGTCCTTGCCGCACCGCTGCGGCTGGTGCCGGCACGAGGAGCCCCAGACCCAGGCGTACTTGAAGAGCGGCATGATGCCCTTGTGGATACGGTTGCAGAACTCCTCGACGGTGGGGTCGTTGGCGTGCAACACGACGGGCTCGTCGTAGTCCGGGACCTGGCCCTTGGGCTTGGGGTAGACCCTCAACATATTGCACTTCTGCCAGATCGTCTCCATCAGCTCGTCGACGTTCCACTCGTCCCTTGCGGATATAGGGACGTAGTTCGGGATCTCGTCCACGATGTCTAACTCCTCGATGGTCAATTGGTCTATTTTATTCATGACGTACAAACCGGGGATGTACGTCCTCTTGCCGTCGCACACATCAATAAACTGGTCGCACGTGCAATCTTCACGAAACGTCACGGTCGCGCAGTTGATCCGGTACTCTTTTAGAATCCTTGTCGCAATGTCCTTATCCAACCCTTTCGTTTGCGGACAGAGCCACTGGAAGTCAATGCCACCCGTGTCCTTCTTTTTTATCGTAATGCGAGGCACCGTCTGGTTCAGCCGGATGCCAAAGTTGTCCAGCTCCCTTTCAATGAGGAACTTGTGCGTCACGGGCTTGCCCGCGTCCAGCACGATCATGATCATGTCGCAGGTCCGCGCCGCGGAAATGACTTGTCTCCCTCTACCTTTGCCCGTGGCCGCGCCCTCGATGATGCCCGGTAAATCTAAAATTTGGATCCGTGCTCCCCTATATTTCATCGTCCCGGGGATGGCCGTCAGCGTCGTGAACTCGTACGCCGCGGCCTCGCTCTTCGTGCCCGTTAAAGTCGTTAAGAGCGTCGACTTGCCCACACTCGGAAAACCCACGAGCCCGACGCGCGTGTCCCCGACCTTTTTGACGTCGAAGCCGCGCTCGCCGCCGCCGCCGCCGCCGCCGCTCCCCTGCTCCTCGAGCTCACGCCGCAGCTTCGCGAGCTTCGCCTTCAGCAGGCCGAGGTGGCCGTTTGTCGCCTTGTTCTTCTGCGTGCGCGCGTACTCGGCCTCGATCTCCTTGATCTTCTCCTCCGTGGTGGGCATGGTTTATGTGTGCCGCAGGCTAAGCACAGCGATCGATGGCGTCGAGCTACGCCACAGCGATGGCGTGAGTTGCAGCGATGGCTGGCTTGAGCTATGCTAAGAGACCTGTAAAAAAACTTGCAGCAACGCTCGATCTCGACGCAGCTCAGCGGGTGCCGCTCGACTTGATTTTGCTGGTGATATTAAACCCGCACTCTAAACCCGCGCGATACTGGCAAGAATCGAGATTCGCGCCGCCGACGCCATCGACGAAAGCGTTAAAATCTCGAAACTTATGAACACACCCCCGCGCATCAGTCCGTCCAGGCGGGCGGCGCCTCGTCATCCTCGTCCATCGGCGACGTGCGCCGCCCGAAGAGCGTGGGGTCGTCCCGCTCGGGCCCGGGCGGCACCAGCGTCAGGCGCAGCCGGTCGCGGCCCACGTCCACGGCCTTGACCCAGCACGAGGGGATGGTCTGCCCCGGCGCCTCCAATTTCAGGCGCGGGATCCGCGCCGCGCCGACCTTGCGTCGCGGGAGGAGCCCGATGTCGCCCACGTGCAAATAGGCGGGCACCTGGCAGCCGACGTCCACGAAGCCCGCGTGCTTCGTGACCCGCGAGACCACGACGTCCTCCAACAGCTCGTCCACGGCGTAGCTGTTGACGGGCCTCCGGGTCTCATCCACCGGTTCGATGGGCAACAACGATAAAGACAAGACACGCTTTTCGGCATCAGCACCTTTAATGCACACCTCGATCTCTTCGCCTAAGCGCAGCACCTCCCGCGACTCGCCCACGAACTCTTTATCAGACATGTCCCTACAATGCACAAAGCCGTCGACCTCGCTCCCGATGGAGACCCAGGCCCCGTGGGGCTTCAGGTTCCGCACGACGCCGGAGAACCACTGGCCCGTCGTCGCGTTCGCCAGCGAGGCCTCCGGTTTCAAGGGTAAGTAGGCTGGCCGGGCCGTCTGCCGCGCCTTGATCTCGCGCTGCGCGTCCAAAAGTAACTTCCGCGCCGCGCCCTCCTTGTCTAATGGACTGAAGCGCTCCTGCCGCTTCCGCGCCTTGACGCGGTTCGCCTCGAACTCGGGGGGCTCCCAGCCCTCGGTCTGCTCCGCCAGCGACCTGGCTGTGGCGTGCTTGGGGAGCGTCCATGGGCCCCGGAACGCTGTGGCCCTCGCGAGCAGCAGCGCCGTGAGGAGGCGCGCCATTGCTAGCGCCGTGAGGAGGCGCGCCATTGCTACAAGAAGCGTCCAGCAGGCTAGGTGTACTTCAGCTCGATGGCGTCGAACGGGTAGCTACCGGGCGCAGGGCTTCGGAGCGCGGTGTCTAGATATTGATTTTTAGGCGGAGTTTTGCTTGGCAGCTGAGTGTGTTGTTCTCGTCAGGCTCAAACTCAAGTCACCGCCGAAATAACCCGTGCTTCATTCGGGTTTTCGTCGAAAATCAAGCTGTCGAGCTCCGCGGATCCGGTGCCTCTGCGCCCGGCAGCTTCTAGCTTGACGGGTCTAAGCTTTCAATCAGCCGCGCTGCCACACCAGCGCACGATGCGCGCGTCTGCAGTCGTATTTTTGCTCGCGAGCACCACCGCGCGCCGCTTTCGCGGCCCGCCGCCGCTGCGCCGCAACAATCGGGGCGGCAGCGGCCTCACGGGCGGCGGGCCGCTCATCGACGGCGACGGCTTCCTGCGGGACGCGCTCCCGGTCCTCGATTACGACGAGGACCAGGAGAACGCGACGACGAAGGCGCCGACGCGCGGGAGAGCTCGGGGCTACTTGAGGGCGCGCCAGGTGCCAGGCGACGGCGCGTGCCTGTTTCATACCCTCAGCGCCGGGTTGTGGGAGAGCGTAAACGGGACCCACCATCCGATGGACCGCAAAGTACTTAGAAGTCAGTCCCTGCGCCTGCGCGCGCGCGCCGTCGACGTGCTGGAAGACCAGAGGGACCCGCAGCTCTACATGGGCGATTCCGAGTACATGAAGGCCTCGCAGCTCCTGGAGATGGCGGCGGAGCAGGCGGCCTGTGCCACAGACGAGTACTGCTCGAAGCTGCGCGACCCGCGCGCGTGGGGCGGCGGGCCGGAGATCGTGGCTTTGAGCAACGCGTTATCTCGTCCAATCCACATCTACGAGCTCGTGTGGGCCTCGGCCGACGCGCCGTGCGCGCGCAAGCACCTGCGGGGCGCCGCGGAACGCGAGGCGAACGCCCCGCGGTGGTGCGTGCAGTGCATCGCCGAGTTCGGCACGCCGAAGTGGAGCCGGCGGTACCCGCCCATCCACGTGCTCTCTTGTGATAGCCGTTTCCCGCACCTCCAGCCGGAGCAGCAACTGGAGCAGGGAAACCATTTCCTCCTCTTGTTTGAGTGCGAGCCGCAGGAGGCGCGTGCTGCCGCGCTGGAAGCGGGCGCCGACGACCGGGCCGCCGATTTGGTTTTCGCCGAGTGCGCGAAGCGGCGCGTGCACAAGGCCAAGGCCGTGACGCCATCACGCGACGTGACGTGGGCGCCGCAATATGACCCGGCGCGGCCGCCGCGCCGGCGGCGCGGCGTGTCTCCGTTGGTGGTGGCGGCGCTCGGGGTCGCGGCGCGGTTGAGATTTGGTTTGTAAAATCCAGTAGGTTTATTATTGATCCTGCGGACAGCCGCGTAGTTCATTGTCGAGCATACGGTTGTGAAAAACCCGTTTTGGCCCTGCGATTTTTGCCGCGCTACATGCTAACCGCTCAATCCCCCACACCGGTGGATAGTGGCCTCCACGATGTCCACCTATCTCCCGATTCATCACGCAGCGATACACGGCGACGTCGACGGACTCTTAGACGAACTAATACGGGGCGCCTCGACAGATGCCGAAGAGGGCAATTTCTTTGGCGCCCATCAGCAGTACATGTTTAGAGGCTCGCAAGCGAGGACTACGCCACTCCATCTCATATGTGATAGACACGCAGAGCAATCCTTCGAAAATCCGCATCCGTATGCGCGGTACGATGAGTCGGACCTCGCCAACATCGCGATCCTCTTGGACGCCGGCGCTGATCCAGAAGCGGTGGACGGCGGCGGGAAAACTTCCCTGGTGCTCGCTATGTATCATGAACGCTACCGGCTGGTGCAATTGCTCCTGGACCGCGGGGCGGATGCTTCGCCTGAAGAAGTCTTTCAACAGGTGACGGAGACCCATAGTTACCTTAAAGACATGTCGCCACTCCACTGGGCGATGGGTATACGAGCAAATATTCCAGCCAGGGAGCTCATCCGCGTGGCTGCCGCTCTCGTCGCGGCGGGCGCCTCGCTTACTGCAGAAGATGACCTAGGCTATGGAACGATTCTTGAATTTGCTATCTGGCACGAACACCGGCGTCTCTGGCCATTTTTCTTCCGCCTGGGTGTAGCGCACCCCAGAAATTGGGAGTCGATGCCACATCCTAACGTTGCTGAAACGATGTACGGCGCCCGTCGGGCGCACCCGCACCTCCTCAAGATTGACACAGCAGGAAACTTCCAAGATTACAATCAGCAGCATTTGCGGTCATTGACTGCGATATTTTCTTCTAAGCTCCCGCGCCTCCCCGCGGAAGTCGTGCCGGTCATCGTCCAGTTCTGAGCACACGTAGGGGATTATTAAATACAACAGGAACATTATTCAAACGGCCTCTCCGCCTCGAAGACCACGCGCTCGCCCGTCTCGGGGTGCGGCAGCGCGAGCGATGCCGCGTGCAGACACAGTCCGGTTCCCGGCTCCGCGTTATAGAGCGGGTCGCCCACGATGGGGTGACCCGCCGCGAGGCAGTGGACGCGCAGCTGGTGCGACCGGCCCGTGAGCGGCTTGAGGCTCAGGAGCGACGTCTCGTCGCCGGACTCCAGGACCTCCCAGTGCGTGTGGGCGCTCTTCGCGCCCTCGTCGTCGGCCGCCGCGGCGCGGTACCGCGGCTTGCCGTCCTTCTGACGCGCGACGGCGTCCGGTGCGATAGAGACCCCCCACTTGCCCGCCCCACTCAACTTCCCGGCCACGCGCGCGACGTAGCACTTCCGGGTCTCGCCGGCGTCGCCATCCGTCGATTTGCGGAACGCTGCGCAGAGCGACGACGCCGAGGCCGTGGTGCGCGCGAAGACCAAGACCCCGCTCGTCTCGAAATCGAGACGGTGCACGGGCCGCAAGTTACGGTCGCCCGCCGCGACCTGCGCGAGGTCCAGCGCATTCGGCGCCTGGCCCGCGTCGTCGGGCGCCGCCAGCGCCCGCGCCGCGTCGTCGAGTTCGCGCCACAGAGCGCCGACGGCCGCGTCGTCCGGGTCACCGACGCGGTTCTGGGCACGTTTCACGTTACCGCGGAACTTGTCCTCGCGCCGCGGGATCGACGCGAGCGCGCCCACGCCGCGCAGGAGCCGCCCGGCGAGCGACGTTTCGGGTTGCGTGTCCCGCGCGTGCGTCAACGCCGCCTCCCAGTACTCGCCGGCGCGCTTCCGCTTTTTTTTCGGCGGCGGCGCGTCCGGGTGGCGGCCCGGCACGGATAGCAAATTGCGCGGCTTGTTCACCACTACAAGCGCCGCGTCGACGTGCAGGATTTCGAGCGCTGGAGCGGCGGCCTGCTGCTGCTGTTCAGGCTTGGTGTGTTGGGTCTCATTCCTCGCCATCGCAGCCATGTGTCGCACCGGTCCAAATTCGTCGTCAGCAGCCTTGCTTTTGTCTGCTACGACGCAAGTTTAAGGCCGCTCGGCGCCTAGCGTGGCATGCCGGCAACGCGCAGCCTCCAGGGCGGAAAACCCGCGGATTAACCGGAAGGACTCCTGGGAGGCCCGCTGCACGCTGCCGAGTTCGCTGCCGCGCTGTCTAGGTCGCTTGAAGAGGGAGTTCTCTATTCGAGAAGAAATACTGAGAAAAAGTAATTACACGTAGATATTCTAATAATTGAGGCCGCTGGGTCAGAGCTCCTCGGAGACCAGGTCCGGCGGCGGCGGCGACGGCGGCCGCGGCACGAGGAGCGCGCTTTTGGATAAGTCACCGGACAGAGCCCGCGGCCGGGGCACGGGGTCCGGCCGCTTCGTCTCGGCGATCGTCTCGCCCCGCGGCGGCGCACTAAACGAAAAGTCCGCCCAGGGGTTCTTTTCTCGCAAGCGCCGGATCTCCTCGTCGTCCCCAGCCAGGGACGCGGTCTGGCGCGAGATGCGCGCCTCGCGGCTCGTCGCGTGCTCGGGCTGCGCGTCCGAGTCGTGGAACTCGTTGGCGATGCTCTCGGCCTGGCGGTCCTTGATGCGCGAGGGGATGTAGGCGATGTCGGCCGCGTGCGCTAGTTGCGGCGTCCAGGGCGGCGGCAGGCGCCGGCCTTCCAGCGCGGCCCAGTCGATCGCCTCGAAGTACTTTTGGTGCTTGAGCTCGTCATCTCCCCTGTGATTCTCGTCTTCATCACCCTCGCGCGTTAGGGAGACGGTCGTCGCGTTGTCCGACTTGGGCTTGGACACGAAGACGTCGGCCAGGAACCCGGGCGCCGGGGCCGGCGCGGTTTCCTCCGCCTCGTCGGGCGCATCAACATTAAGTCGCTTGACGCCGAAGCGCCGCTCGGGCCGCTTTTCCAGCAAATTCGTCAACAATTCGATCAACTCGTTCGAAAAGTCCAGCGGAAACGGCGGCGGCAGATGCAAGATCGCGTAGAACATCCGTCGTCGATTCGCGTCCTCGAACGGCGGCCGGCCCGAGGCCATTTCAAAAATCAACGCACCGAGCGCCCACCAGTCCACGCTCGTGCCGTAGGCATGCCCCACTAATAATTCGGGAGCCATGTACGTCACGGTCCCGCAGAAGCTCCGCAGCGGCACGCCGTCCTCATGGACCCCTAACGCACAGAGCCCAAAGTCCGTCAGCGCCACGTCGCCCCGCGCGTCGAGCAACACGTTGCCCGGCTTGAGGTCCCTATGTACTACGCCGGCGGCGTGGCAGTGGCGTAACGCGCAGACCAATTCGGCGCCGTAGTATAACGTGCGCGGATCGCCCAAGCCGGTCGGGTGCGCGTCGTCCAAATGGCGTTCCAAGGACCCGCCCGCGTAGAAGTCCGTCACCAAATACAACCGAGCGCGTGATTGGAACGCATACCTCAAGCGCACCACGAACGGATGTCTCAGGGAAGCGAGCGTCTGACGCTCCGCGCGCGTGTGCTCGGCCTGGCCCGTGTTCCGCACGACCTCCTTGTCTAATACTTTAACAGCAAAAGCGCGGCCCCGCTCCGTCCCCGCCGATTTCGTGGCTAGTAACACGCGCCCGAAGGCGCCCTTGCCTATCACATGCGTCACTTCGAAGTCGCCGACCTTCGTGGATGCGCGCCGCCGGGCGGTAGAAGCGGGCCGCGAAGGTTGTGAATCCATAGAAGGTGTGGAAGGCGGCGGGCCCGGCGGCGGCGGCGGCGGCGGCGGCGGGCCGCGCGGCGCGCCGCGCTGGAGCTGCGCGTCGTACGTCCGCCAGTCGTCCGGCGTCGGCGGCGGCGTCCGCAGCCGCCCGCGATCACTCTGCGACTGGGCGTCCCGCCGAATGTCCTCGATCTGCGAGCCGCGCCGCGCGAACTCCAACACGTCCTGGGGCCAGCCTGACGTGCTGTCGAGCGTGCCGCCTACAGAATCCTGGGGGTCGTCCAGCAACAACTCGACGTCGCCGTCCACGCCCCAGGCCGTGTGCAGCGGGCCGAGCTCGACGTCGTCCTCCGAGTCCTCCCGTTTTCGTGGTTTCGCTTGGGGCCTTCGGTATATGAACGCGGCGCAGCAGCACAGGAAGGCGGCCGCGATGCAGGCGATGATAATAATATACGTCTGCGCGTCATTTGTCTTTTTCTTCGCCTTCTCGGGCCCTCGTGTCGGCCTCTGGGTCGGCGGCACCGACGGCCTTTGTGTAGGGACCGAGGTCGGCGGCACGCTCGGCGCCGGACTCGGAGGAATAAAGGTCGTCGGCCCGAAGGTCGGCAGGCCCGTCGGGCGCTCCGTCGGGTTGTGCGACGGCAGCGGCGTTACGGTGGGCGCGGCCGTCGGGTGGAAGTTGAAGGGCTCCACCGTGTCCAGGGCGAAGTCCGAGAGCTGGCCCGAGCCCGTGATGGCGACGAAGGCCACGGTCACCGTGCCCGGCGGCAGGTGGACCACGGCCTCCTGCCAGACCCTATCGGGGTTATTGCCGGTCACGGACCAGAGTTCGACCTCCGTGTAGTCGCTTGAACTGGCGCAGGCGTAGTCCACTTGAAAACACCCCGTGACCGTTACTTGCAATGTGCCGAGGTCGGCGCCGTACATCATGTAGGCGAAGCCGAGCGCGATCTCGCACGACGGCGGCCAGAGCCACGATCCGCCCAGCGTACTAGGCCACGGCGGCGAGTCCAGCCTATAAACCTTGTCCGGGTAGGCGTTGTCCGCCTGCTGGTTCGAGCGCCACGTGCCGCTGTTGTCGCACCGCACGAAGGCCCACGCGTCGTCGGACGAAGTCGCCGATTCGAGCGCGCCCGTGGGCTCGCCCTCGGCCTTGGACTCCTTCGTCCGGGACCAGCAGCGCGGGAAGCCGCCGTTGCACACGTAGTCCGCGGCGTCGACGTCGAACTCCTCGCCGCCCGTCCACGCGCCCCAGCCCTCGCCGCCGTCCTCCACTTCGAAGCGCACCGCGAGCTGCCACTCGTTTAAGACGTCGCCGCCGCAGTACTGCGTCGGGGCCGGGTTCGGCACGTTCGTGGGCCTCGCCGTCGTAGGCCGAGGCGTCGGGGTCGCCGTGGGCCGCGCGGTCGTGGGCCGCGCGGTGCTCGGGAGCGCCGTCGTCGGCTGGGCCGTCGACGGGCGCACGGTCGTCGGCCGAGCCGTCGTGGGCCGGGCCGTCGTGGGCTTGGCGGTCGTCGGCGCCGGACTGGGCGTCTGTGCTAAGGCCAAGCCAACGCAAGCGAGCAGGGCCAGCCGTCGGCCCATCGCGACGGCTTTGCTTCCTGGCTGGAATCGGGAGCGAAGCCAAATTGACCACAGGGCGTGGCCCGCCGGGCACGAGCGCCAGAGATAGCCTGGCTATTTACCGAGTAAAATATAATCGATCCATTGCCGTCAAATGGCTAGCAACGCTCTTCCCCAGCTTGTTGCGTCCTACGGACGAAGCGGGTGCCGGGAGCTTTGCCATCCTCGAGATTT
>Ga0114994_10003289_pt1 | contig 11784 bp, 11 predicted proteins | sample ArcticOcean_MG_C_9_FD_87043 | JGI IMG/M metagenome (GOLD analysis project Ga0114994, IMG submission 87043) | Marine microbial communities from western Arctic Ocean - ArcticOcean_MG_CB2_152 | ecosystem: Environmental > Aquatic > Marine > Oceanic | place: Arctic Ocean: Canada Basin | collected... | reverse complement strand
TTGGACCAAATGATTTATCACGCCGCTTCAGTTGTGAGGGCAGCGAAAAGGGCCTTAGTGGTGGTTGATTTACCATTCGGGACTTATCAAGGAAACTCCAAAGAGGCTCTAAATAGTTCGATTCGTATTATGAAAGAAAGTGGAGCTCACGCTGTGAAACTTGAAGGTGGGAGAGAGGTGAGAGAATCAATTGAAAGAATATTGTCAGCAGGTATACCTGTGATGGGGCACTTGGGTTTAACTCCCCAATCCATATACAAATTCGGAACATATACTGTGAGGGCGAAGGAAGATGAGGAAGCTTTGAATCTCATGGAGGATGCTCTTATGCTCAATGACATAGGGTGTTTCGCAATGGTTTTCGAGAAGATTCCTGCAAAGTTAGCGGGGAAGGTTACAGCCGCAGTTAAATGTCCTACCATAGGAATTGGAGCTGGATCGGATTGTGACGGACAGGTTTTAGTTGTTCATGATATGCTAGGTATAACTCAAGAGTTTTCGCCAAGGTTCTTAAGACGCTATTCAGATTTAGGAGACCAAATGCTAAGTGCAATAGAGAACTACGTTAGCGATGTCAGGTCTAAAGATTTTCCTTCGAAGGACGAGCAGTATTAATTTGTATCAGACATGAGTGAGAAAAGGCAAAGTTCGGATGCATCTAGAAAATTTGTAAGGCAGCCGAAAAAGCCCATCGTGATGAGCACACCCTCTACCCTTCAGGTGCTTTACGAGGATAATCATATCATAGCCATCAACAAACGCAGTAGCGATATTGTTCAGGGAGATGGCAAGGGCGATAAAAGCCTTTGCGAAATCGTTGCTGAGTATGTCGCAAAGAAGTACAATAAACCAGGAAAGGCATTTATAGGCACAGTGCATAGGCTTGATCGACCAGTAAGTGGAGTGATTTTGTATGCAAAAACATCTAAAGCGCTATCCCGGTTGACAACGATGTTCAGGCATAGAGAGGTGCAGAAAACGTATTGGGCTGTGGTGAGACCTACTATAGAGCCAGCCGAAGGTCACGTGGTAAATTTCCTTAAGAAGAATTCTAAAACTAATAAGAGTCACGCACACTCTAAACCAGGGGATGAGAGGAAGGAGGCTGAGTTGATGTATAAGGTTTTGGGCCAAAGCGATCACTACACCTTCGTCGAAGTGCTCCCCAAATCAGGACGACACCATCAAATTCGTGTAACTCTTGCTTCCCTTGGATCCCCTATTAAAGGCGATGTGAAATACGGTGCTCGTAACCCTAACGATAACGCATCTGTCCATCTGCATGCACGTAGAATAGATTTCGTGCACCCCGTAAAAAAGGAAGCAGTGACAATAATTGCACCGCCTCAGGAAGATACGATATGGGATGAATTCGTAGCTCTAGACTTGAGATTGAAGAAGTAATGTGGCTAGAACAACATAATTGTTAGTTAAACCTTGGTAAGAGTGTAACAAATATCACTTCAACAAGGAAGAAGTAAATGTAAATTTGGGCTGTAATAATTGAAACAACATGAGTACTCCAGAATTAATCAACTGTCTTATTATTGGATCAGGTCCCGCAGGTTTTACCGCAGCCATATACGCAGCTCGTGCAGACATGAAACCCGTCCTATACCAAGGTTCACAGCCGGGCGGTCAGCTTATGGAAACTACAGAAGTAGACAACTTTCCAGGATATAAAGATGGCGTTAACGGCCCTCAAATGATGATGGACTTAGAGGCACAAGCGAAGAGATTCGAAACTGACGTGCGCACGGGTTGGATTACGAAAGTAGATTTTTCAGGCAAGGGTGATGTGCATAAGGTTTGGGTCGGTGAAGGAGATCGAGCAGTAGAGCTGCACGCACGTACTGTGATTATATCTACTGGAGCATCGGCAAAATGGCTCGGGCTTGAAAGTGAGATTCGTTTGCGAGATATAGGTGGTGGAGTAAGTGCATGTGCTGTGTGTGATGGTTTTTTCTATCGCGGTCAGGACGTTGTCATTGTAGGAGCAGGTGATTCTGCTTGTGAAGAAGCATCTTATCTAGCAAAACTTTGTAAACATGTAACAATGTTCGTTCGTCGTGACGAAATGCGAGCTTCAAAAGCAATGCAGAACAGAGTTAAGTCTATTGACAACATAGATATCAAATACAACACTGAGACTGTAGAAGTATTAGGCGAGGAAGGAGTAGAAGGCGTTCTTTTCAAGAACAACCTAACTGGAGAAGAAGAGAAGATTGATGTTACTGGATTCTTTGTGGCTATAGGCCATACGCCTAATACAGGATTCTTAGCCGAGTACATAGATTTAGACGAACAGGGTTACATTATCCAATCACAGCCTGGAACTTCTATTACTAACGTTGAAGGTGTATTCTGGAGTGGAGACTGTGCTGATAAAGTTTATAGGCAAGCTGTTACCGCTGCAGGATCAGGATGTATGGCCGCACTTGACGCAGAACGATATTTAGCCGCTAAAGGGCACTGATATAAGTCATGTTGAACTCACAAAATACTAGTATAAAATTAGTGTTTATGTGCGTGTTAATGCTCTGTTTGTGTAAAGTAAGCATCGCTCAGGATTCAACAAGGAGGTTTTCTGACGATGAACTTTTAGGAAAGATTAATCCTAGTTCACATTCTGATTTTGCTGAAGTGAGTTTGAAAATGTCTTCACGAGGTGGGATATACCTTAGGACTGAGGTACTTATTGCATTTGAAAGACTTGAGGCTGCAGCCCGTGACGAAGGGATTACAATTACGATAATAAGCGGTATGAGATCTTTCAACCACCAAAAAGGTATATGGGAAAGAAAGTGGGGCAGAACTCAATATATGGGATGGAATGATTTTGAAAAAGCAATTGACATACTTACTTACAGCTCAATGCCTGGCTCCTCTAGACATCACTGGGGTACAGACTTCGATTTGAATTCTCTCGAAAATAGTTATTTCGAAAATGTAGAAGGCTTAAAAGTTTACGATTTTATGAAGCGTTGTGGTGAGGAGTTTGGTTTTTTTCAGGTTTACAGTTCCAAAGATTCCGGACGGACTGGGTATGAAGAGGAAAAATGGCATTGGTCATACATTCCTATATCATCAGCTATTCTTGATGAATACAATAAATTTATAGCTGTAGAAGACATTGAAGGATTTAAAGGTGCTGGCTTTGCTGACACGCTGAAAATCATACCTAATTACGTAAATGGAGTGGCAGAATAAGCAAATAATATTTTGTTTATTTTGTTAGTTTCGTTTAATTCGTTTATGTTTGTAACGAATTTAGACAATGTCAAGCAAAATCACACCTAACAAGCAGGAGCAATTGATTGCATTGGGGTCGCTTAAGTTTTTGAAAGATCACACTCCTCAGCTGCTAAAACATAACTCAAAAGGGACATTAAACTTAACCATAGAGGAAGAGGCTATATCATTTGAGGTTCCGAGAAAAGCATTCGTTGTATTGATTGCGACCCTAGAAAACATGGCCAACGGAAAACCAGTGAATGTTCAGGCAACAGACAGCATATTAACCACCCAGGAAGTAGCTGATAGATTAGGTGCCTCAAGGCCCTATGTGGTTAAACTACTAGAGGAACAAGCAATGCCATTTATTAGAGTAGGAAAGCACAGAAGAGTCAGATTAGGTGATGTTATGAAGTATGAATCTAATATGAACAATGTGTAACTTATTCACAAGCTTCTACAGGGATATAATTACCTAAAAATCCACAATGGAAAGAATGGAAGGAGAAGTAGAGAGTGAGTTGTATCCATGGTTATTTAATTGGATAAGATATCAAAAGGGTTAATGTTTGATGAGGCTGGGATTACTTCGTGATCCCAGGATTACCTGTGCGGCCTTCAAAGAAAACAAAAGGGCATCCTGAGAGGATGCTTCTTTTTTTATGCGTTAATGCTTGAGCAATGGAGATTGCTACACACTACCGCATAAAAAAAGAGCCTCGCTTTGCGAGGCTCTTTTGCTTTCTTTGGGTGGCTAATGGGAGTTGAACCCACGACCCCTGGTACCACAAACCAGTGCTCTAACCAACTGAGCTATAGCCACCATATCCCCAAGGGGGGTGCAAAGATAGGTTAGAGTATTGAATGTACAAGAAAAGGGAGGGCTTTGTTATGCAGAGAAAAAACACCACCTTTGAAAGGATGGAAAATAAGGGTAGGTTGAAAATACTGCATATAGCGAGTTGGTATCCGAGCAAGGTGCATGGGTCTTTAGGTAATTTTATCCAAAGACATGTCTCTGCTATTTCAACATTACATAATTGTGAGCTTTGGTACGCGTCGCCGGTGTCTAATGAAAGTCCATTGTTAGGAGAGAGTGAAGTCGTCGACAATGATGGGTTTTTAGAGAGGATTACTTATCCGAGGGCGACAAAGCCTGGGGTGAGAGCAGTGACAAGGGCGTTACTGAATTTAGAGCCTGGTGAGGATATGAGAGATCCCGATATAGTTCATTTACACGTTGCATTTCCTGCTGGAAGAGCAGCGAGGATCTTATCTGAAAAGTGGGGAGTACCACTTGTGGTTACTGAGCATTGGACAGCTTATCACGATTCACAGCACATACCACTTTGGAGGAGGATTGCCATGAGGAGGACAGCAGCTAGTACTAGTGTTTTCGTTCCTGTAACAGACCAATTGGGAGGAAAGATGAGGGAGTTTAAGATGCATAACTCAAGCTCCTCCGCGGTTTACAAAACCATTCCTAATGTAGTAAACACTGAACAATTTCAGATAAGCAGCGTAGCTAGACAAAGTGATGATCCTATTAAAATTCTACATGTTAGCTCACTTGATGAATCCCAAAAAAACATCACCGGTATACTTCACACCCTTGCTGCTATACGCACCTCGAATCCAGATTTTAACTTTAGCGCGAAATTTATAGGTGGAAGTGATCCAGAAAGGCTACAAAAAGTAAGACGTTATGCCGGTAGTTTGAACTTAACTTCTCCTTGCATTTTATTTAGTGGGCCTAAGGAAAGCAATGAGGTTGCAGAAGCTATGAAAGAGGCCGACGTGGTATTGCTTTTTAGTCGAAAAGAGAATTTCCCATGTGTGATAGCTGAGGCTTGGGCCTCAGGGACACCCGTAATAACAACTGATGTAGGAGGGATTAGTGAGCATATGGATGAAAGTCGTGGGATACTTGTTAATTCTGGTGACGAACATGGGCTTGCGAAAGCAATTTTAAGTCTGGACAGAGAGTGGAATGCCGATGGGATACGAAAGTATGCCGTTGATAATTTCAGTGTGAAAGCTGTAGCAGAAGCTTACGACGAGGCTTATCGAATAGCTCTTAAAGGAAGTTGAGATCAATAGATGACATAACACACTCTATTGGTTCAAGGTTAGTGCTTCTTGTAGCAACAATGGGCACAGTATTACTTAACACCCATTATCTAGGTAGTGAGGGCATGGGTAGGGTCGCTCTCCTTCAATTTGGGCTTCTTTTAGTGACTGGAATGGCGGGGTTTGTAGCAGCAGGGGCAGTAGTCTATGTGAGGCGCAGTCACAAACCAAAGGATTTAAGAGGAGTAGCTTATTTATGGTGCGTGTTTTCTTCTATTGCAGCGGCTTCTCTAGGTGTAAAAATAGGGGTGTTTCCAGAGGAGTGGCTCTACGCTGCTGGAGGGCTAGGCTTTCTTCAAAGCATCGTGATATTCCACTCTCAACTCTTAATCGCTTCAGGCAGAATCAAACAAAACAATTACCTACAAATAATCCAAACCTCTACCCTCCTACTTGCTGTGATAATAGCCTACCTGGTTATTGACTTAGACACGCCGGAAGGTTTTGCATTGGCATTATTAGGAGCGTTAGCGATAACGCTTTTGTTTTCTATTATAACGTTATGGGGGAGTTGGGACGAATCACCTACAGTGAAGTCTAATGTAGGTGACGCGAGAAAATTGCTGTTCGTTCATGGTACTCAAGCCCAAACAGGCTCAATTCTTCAGCTATTTACAAACAGAGCTAACCTCAGCTTGTTATTTCAGGCTATGGGTAATAATGCTGGAGCGGGAGTATATTCAGTAGTGTACTATGGAGTGGAGGCGGTTTGGACTATAGCAAGAGCGATAGCGCCTATGGTAAATAATGAGGTGGCAAAAGCTTCAGTAAGGTCAGAACGCATGGCTATCACGAGTGGATATTTGAAGAAAACCATCGCATTTACCCTACCACTTGTAGTGCTAGCATATTTGATTCCAGAGAGCGTTTATGCTTGGGTCTTCGGGATAGACGGAGTTTCTGCTCCCCTAAGATTATTAGCTCCCGGGATGATAGCCGGAGCTGTATCTAGCATCTTAGCCCACCATCTTAGTGGAGTTGGATTGCATAAGTGGAATGCTATAACCTCTGGATTAGGGCTCGCTGTACTTCTAATTGTAGGAGTTTTTGTCGTCCCCATCAAAAGCGTGGAAGATGCAGCCATAGCAGCATCATGTGCGTATGTCGCCCAAGCTTGTGGATTGTTTTTCGCGTGGAGACTAGAAAAGATCTAGAAGAGAGTCTACGCCTATGGGCCTAAGAATCTCGAAGCCCTCACCAGCCTTAAATCCGCACGGCCTACCCATGGCTAAATCTCTTCCAACTAATCGTTCAAGAAAAGCTGGGGTAGAAATAGGGGTTTCTGGCTCGTTGGATTTAGGATCGAAGAATTGAGAACTGAATGCAAGGATAGCATCCATCTTTTGCTTCTCATAGTCTGTTATATCAACCACTAAATCTGGAGTTCTTTCAAAATCCTGTATGTAGTGATAAACGGCAGTAGGTCGATGAATTTCAGGGTAGTCGGGTGTTTCCACTTTTTGTAAACCAGAAAGGAAACACGCCTGAGCGACGAGTTCAGCCCCTCTCCCATGATCGGGATGCCTGTCAGCAAGAGCATTGGCTAGAACTATAGACGGCTTATACTTTCTAATGACAGTCACTACCTCTAGTAGAGAGTCTAAATCACATTGAAAAAACCCATCCTTCAATCTCAGATTTATCCTAGTTTTCACACCTAGAATTTCCGCGGCCGTATGGGCCTCCTGCTCCCGAAGTTCTGCAGAACCACGCGTTCCTAACTCCCCTCGAGTAAGATCCACAATGGCCACTTTCTTTCCCTGACCTACCATCTTAGCTACCGTACCACCACATCCCAACTCTACATCGTCAGGATGTGCACCGAAAACAAGCACATCGAAAAATTCATTCATACTACAAATTTACACCCCTACCTTTACACTTCAATGAGTAACAGTAAAACAGATGAATTTGTGGTTCTTGTCGATTCTTTCGACGTAGAGCTCGGAGTGATGGAAAAGTTGGAAGCTCACAAGGAAGGCGGAACCTTACATAGAGCATTCAGCGTATTTGTTTTTAACCCAGCGGGTGAGTTACTGTTGCAAAAAAGGGCATTGAGTAAATATCACAGCGGAGGACTACTAACTAACACATGCTGCAGCCACCCAAAGCCAGGAGAATTAGTAAAGGAAGCAGCGATAAGGAGACTTAATGAAGAAATGGGGATGATGTGCGAACTAACAGAGAAGTTCTATTTTGAGTATAAAGCTGAGCTGGATAATGATTTAACAGAGTGGGAACTTGACCATGTATTGGTCGGAGTTACAGATATACTTCCAGAGATAAATACAGACGAAGTTGATAGCTATCTGTATATGTCTATCGGTGATATTAAATCGGAAATCTTAAAGAAACCTGAGATGTTTACAGAATGGTTTAAGATATGTTTTGAGCGAGTAACTCTAAATATATAAAACGCGAAAAAGTGTAATAAATGACGAAAAAGACACATAAATCAAGTAGAATCCATTAAAAATATGTGTTTTTATCTAAAAAAGGCTAGTAACTTAGATTTACTGAAATAGGCCTATGGTCACTTAATTCGATATCGTGAGTCTTGAAATCGTGTGGTAAAAGGGATTTAGAGTGTAGGATATAATCTATTCTCAGACCAGGTATCTCTCCCACATATGTTGCGCCTAACCCTTTTGAAGATGAATAAAAAGAATCAAATAAATGACTATCATTTTCTGAGCTATCGAGGATAGTTTTTAAAGCATAAGAAACGGGTGTGTCATTAAAGTCCCCAGCTAGTATAATACGATAGGGAGAGTTATCGATGTGTTTGCGGAGAGAGATTATTTGGGAAGAACGAGTAGCATAAGCTGAGATAAGTCTCGAAAGCAATCTCTGTCTAGATTTAGCATTAGTACCCACCCTAACTGCATCGTAATCTTCAGATGAAAGCCCTACAGATTGAAGGTGTACATTATATACCCTAAGAGTATCCTTGCCTTTTACGACATCTGTTATTAGCCCTTTCGCATACCTCTCACCATTAGGCACCCAATTTTCGGTGTTAATCACCTTGAGAGATGTTGCAGTTACAGGACCCGTTTTTCTCAAAGTCAAGTATACTTTATGTGCTGTAAGGGTAATAGCTACATCACTTTTTACAAAATCAGGAAACTCTTGGAAGCAAATGATTTCTGTTGAATTATTTGATATCCAAGTCAATATATCACTTTTAGTTTCTGCTCCTTTAATCCAATTAAACTGATCAAACCGCCTCACGTTAAATGAAGTGATTGAAACAGACTCTGTTGAGACTTCAAACTCATTAACGCCTCCAAATCCTATTGTGCTGTTTATGTTTGGATAAATTACAATCAAGAGTACGATAGGCCACCAAAGCCCCTTCCAAAACCGTCTAAATATTCTTACAATAAGGCCAGCGAGAAAGAATAGTAAAGCGTAAGGAAATATTAACCCTGTTAAAGCTAGAAGAGGAATTCGTTCTGGTGATATGACTTGGGCAAATTGTGCAGATATGAGCAAGCAACCCATAGGGACTAATATTAATGTGTCGAGACCAAACGCTGATTTAGCACTCATTTGTTCGATTGCTTAAATAAAAATCGTTTCTCTTCCTTCGTGAGATGATCGTACCCATGCCTCGATATCTTATCCAAGATAACATCTATTTTTTCCTCTTCATCGCGTTTTTTTGAGTTAAAGTCATCGTCAGTTTTACCCGCTCTCGTAGCATTAGAAACTTTTCTGGAAGCAGCCTTATTTGCTGTTCTATTCTTACGCCAAACCTTACCTGTACCCCATTTTGAAGATTCAGTTGAATGTGTACGTGAGGGTATAATTGACATAACTGAATCAAATATCCACTCCAGCCATCGAGCAAAATCACGTCCCTTCCTTTCCTGTATTACAAGGAAGTATCCGATAAATGCACCCCCGTAATGACCCACTAAAGCCATAGTATTATCATCGTAATTTCTAAAGTAGTCTAGTACTAATATCACTATCAAAAATGTTTTGAAAGTAACAGACCCGAAGATAATTTTTCTTGATGGATTTATGGTTGCTAGTGCAGCGAGAAGGGCATATACAGCTGCCGACGCTCCTATGACGGCATTACTGTCTTCATTAAACTCAAAAAACAAAAGTGATAACAACACAAATAAAATACCAGCCAAGCCACCTATAACATAGGTACTTAAAAGCCTCCGATATCCGACTTCAACCTGGTACAATCTTCCAACCCACCACAGAAAAATCATATTCGAGAAAAGATGGAACCAATCCTTATGGGCGAACATATGAGTCACGATCGTCCAAGGTCTTCTGAGTAGCAATTGAAAATCCGTGGGCACAGACAGGAGATTATCATCTTCAGGGAAAAGTGTTACAATAAAAAACACTACGACATTAACCCATATCAACTTCATGAGCATACCGCCGCCATACCAGCTTTTCCTAATATTTTGTATCATATTAGTAAAAGTTGGTGCGGCTTTTTTGCCAGTATTTAATAATAATAAATCCAACTAGAAGACCTCCCAGATGGGCCGTATGGGCTACACCGTCACCTGCTGGAACTTGTGTTAATTCATACAGTCCATAAAGCAAAACAAAGTATTTTGCTTTGATCGGAACAGGGAAAAACAAAAGCCTAATTTCAGAGTTAGGAAATAGCATTGCAATACCCATTAACAGAGCGAAAATTGCTCCACTTGCTCCTACTACAGGTATATAAAGCCCTATCTCTGGCATATTAAAGTATGCCACTCCTATACCTATAAACAACTGGTATATTAAAAACGAGCCTATACCCGTAAGAAGGTAGAACTGCAAAAATCTTTTCCCACCCCATACACGTTCTAAAGAAGAACCGAAGAAGAATAACCCAAACATATTGCTCAACAAATGTCCGAAGCCACCATGCATAAACATATATGTGACAACTTGCCAAGGGTAGAAATTATCAAGAAGCACGTAGTGACCTTGAAAAAGCCTCTCAATACCACCAAGCCCATTGCCTTTCAAATAGATTTGGGCCATTAGAATTAAGACATTAATTATAATAAGGTTCTTTACAACCGGTGTTATTCTCTCAAACATTATCCTAGTTTTTCTTCAATATTTTTAGACGTAAAAATTGAGTAAACCTTATTTCCAAAAGGATCTACTGCTGGACATTCACATGCGAACAATTGCCCTATCATTGCTGATATCTCCTCATCACTCAATATCTTTTTTGAGGGGATGGATCCTGTTTTGGCCCAAACAGCGGCCAACTTTTCCCTTCGCCCTTCTTCATCAGACCAAGTTCCATCTTTAAGAGCTTCAAGGACTGAATCCAGACAGTCCTGTATTTTCCCAGCTAACCTGCTAGGTATAGCTATCACCTCTACCCCACCCTCTTCAGACTGTGCAAGTTCCAGTCCATATAAGTTTAAAACTTCAGAAGCGTTTAACAACATTTGAGCATCAACACTTGCCATTTGAACCGGTTCAGGGAAGAGTAGTTTTTGCGAGATCTTCGACCCATCAAAACCTAACCCAGCATCTAGAAACCCTTCATATAAAATGCGTTGGTGTGCTCGCCTCGCATTGATGATTATCAAACCCTCGCTTATCGTTGTAACAATATATTTTCCTTCAAACTGAAAAAAACTAGGTGCCTGTGTAGCTTCAATTACGTGAGATGGTGTAGCATCAACCTCGTTGATATCTACTGAGCTAAAACCCTCGTTACCCCACGCACCATGGGATTCACCTAAGGTTGGGTCTTTTATCTCAGGATTATCTAATGCACCTCCACCAAATGAAATACGAGATGACTTTTTAGAACTGTGAAATGGGTTATAAGAACTATCGACTTGAATTGTGGGCTCATTAATTATAGATGTACTAGAAACACTGTCTAGGGATAGAGAAAGCTCTGCATCGAAATCTAAGGAGGGTGCGACATTGTGTCTGCCCAGAGCACGCTTAACTGCAGAGCGAAGGAGGGCAAAGATTATTTGGTCTTCCTCAAACTTAGCCTCAATCTTCGTGGGATGAATATTAACATCAATCTTAGAGGGGTCTACCTCTAAAAACACTGTGTAAAGAGGGAAGTGCATGGGAGACAGAACGCCCTCATATGCCTTCATGATAGCTTTATGCATTAGGTGATGCTTGATAAACCTACCGTTTACGAATAAGAACTGCTCGCCCCTTGATCGCAACGCAAATGATGGCTTGCCTACAAATCCAGATATTTTAACTACATCAGTTTCTTCATCCAGAGGTACTAACCTCTCATCGTGTTTCGCGCCGAAAATGGCAACCACCCTCTGACGTAAAGCTCCTGGCTTAAGATTGAAAAGATCGGTGCCATTATTCTGTAATCGTAAAGAAATACTAGGATGTGCCATCGCTATCCTTTGGAATTCATCAATAATATGACGAAGCTCTACT
>Ga0114994_10003284_pt1 | contig 11792 bp, 7 predicted proteins | sample ArcticOcean_MG_C_9_FD_87043 | JGI IMG/M metagenome (GOLD analysis project Ga0114994, IMG submission 87043) | Marine microbial communities from western Arctic Ocean - ArcticOcean_MG_CB2_152 | ecosystem: Environmental > Aquatic > Marine > Oceanic | place: Arctic Ocean: Canada Basin | collected... | reverse complement strand
CGGCCTTACCGCCGGTCGCACAAGAGCTCGCACGAGCGATCGCGCCGCCGCCGCCGCCGCCACCCGAAGTGAGCGAGCCTCCGCCCAGGCCTGGGCCACCCACGGCCGGCGGCTCGGACACCGAGTCCGACGAGGACATCGGCCGCGGCCTGTCCGACGCGCCACCGGTCGCACAAGCGCCGGCGTGGTTTCCGGCGCCGGACGAAGTGCCGTTGCCTCCGCTGTCGCCGGCCGCGGCGCCTCTGCCGGCCGCGGTGCCGCCTTCGCCCGCGGCGCCGCGCGTCAAGGCGGCGGGTCGGTTACCGTCGGTCGGCGCCTTCGCGCCACTGCCGCTGTCGCCGGCCGCGCCACCGCTAGCCCAGGCCGTCGCGCTGCCGCCGGCGCAAAGGCCGCACGTCGCGTCGGCGGCGTCGGCCTGGGTCGTCGTCTGCACGGACCTACTTGAAACTGTCAAGGAGAAGGAAGGGCTCGTGGGGCTTCGGCAAGTTCTCACAAGTCGTGGCTTCAAGTGCGGCCCCACCGTCTCTGGAGCATGCAATTACTTCAATATCTCGGTGCCACCGGACTTCCCCTGCTACTACGATCTCGTCGGCAAGAACTACGCGTCGAACCAGGACTGTGCGAGGTCGAATCCTCAGCTGACGAAGTACCTCGAGGGCACGCTCGTGCTCGCGCGCTCGGGAAGTGCCTACCGCACCGAGGCCAAGTGCGAGGCCGACGGCGGCGAGGACGCGCGTCGCGCCGCGCTAATTGAGAGTGACGACGAGGACGAAGCCGCGCCGCCGAAACCCGCGGTCGCGAAACGGGCGCCGGCGCCGAGAAAGGCGAAGGAGAAGCCGGCCGCCGAGCCCGCGCCCCCGCCGCCGCCGCCGTCTCGCGCTCCGAAACTCCGCGTCGGCGCGGTCGTCGACGCGGCGGCGGCGGCCTTCGGCCCAGAGTTTGTCAAGCATGCGCGGCGCGGCGGGCCGAAGCTCTTCCGGGGCACGGTCGTCGCCGGCGATGCCGTCGCGGGGTCCTTGAACGTCCACTACGAGGGCGACGGCGAGACCTTCTTGACAGAGGCGCGGCATATGACGCTCACCAGCGCGCGCCGCGTGACGCTCGAGGCGCCGCCGGTCCTGGACGCGTATGCGGTCGGCGACAAGGTCGATGCTCGCTTTCATGGCGACATGCGAGGCTGGTACCGCGGGAAAATCAACGCCATCAAAGTGGACGACGACGGTCGACCACTCTACTATGCCGTCGCCTTCGACGACGGGGACCGCGACGATCGTGTGAAGCCTTGCCACGTCCGCGCGTTGTCGCCCTTTGACGGTAGAGGTGCTGCCACGCCGGCCGAGGAGAGTGATGCCACGCCAGCGCCACGTGCCTTTGGCGACGACGACGGCACGGAGCCGGACGTTGACGTGCCGGCGCCCGGGAAAACTTCCGGGACGACGGCCGCGATGGAGGCCGGCGGCGGGTGGTGTTTAAGCGGGAGGGCAAGTATGTGTCGCTCCCCGTGGAGGGCACGCAGAAGCGACGGCGGGTGCTCTTCGACGTCGTCTTCTATTACCCCCAGGGCACCGCCGCGCCCGCGGACGACGACTACGAGGAGATCTGCGAGTACTCGACGCTCGCGGAAGTCGCCCAGTGGTGCGTGGCGTCGCGCGTCCTCGACGAGGCCGACGAGGATACTGACGACGAGGACGTAGCGGCGTTACGCGCGCTGAAGGCGCGCGCCGCGGCCGCGGGCCGCTCGGCCTTCCGCCGAGCGCAGGCGGTCCCGCCGTCGCCGGCGCCACCACGCGAGCCGTGCAAAGCGGCAGCGGACGCACCCGCCGTTGGCGCGCACCTCGCGCTCAGCGACGACTCCGTGAGAGGCGTGGCCGGGAGTGTCGACGTCTACGGCAACGGGCACGTCTGGGTCGATCTGCAGACGACAAAAGGCCACGTGCACCGCGTGCGCAGCACTCAGGTCGTCGCAGTCACGTTCACCGCCGCTGAGGTCACGCTCTGTGGAACAGCGCTCTCGCCGAAGCGGTGGCTCGAGGGACGCCTCGACGGCGAGTTAAACGTGCCCGTCTGGCCCGCAGGCGCGCGGAAGCTGGCTTCCGCCGGCAACTCGATTTACGATGGGCCCGTCGCGTCCGCGTTTGCGTCGAAGGCGTACAAGGCAGAGGTGGAGCGCCAGCCCGAGGGCGTCGACCTGAAGTTCATCTGCACGTGGATCGTGGGCAACGTGCTCGAGTACCGGAGCGCAACGGCATCGGACGCCACGCTATATCAAGGCGTCGCAAAGGTGCTTGGACGCCGCCCCGAGTACTTCAAGGAAAAGCGAGGTTTCTTGTGGCGCCACCTGGCCATCGGCGTGGAGCCCGTACCCGCGCGCGTCGTCGGCAACAGCTTTGTCGACGGCGCCGGGGTCGCGCGGCGCCAGTTCGTCGTCGAGGCGCGCGGCGGCGGTCTGCGGTGCGCGCTCTGCGACTGGAAGCCGCGCTGCTGCGTCCCGGTGGGAGATCTGCGCACCGACAAGGACGCGTGGCGGAAGCTCATGCACGTGCTCAAGTCACACGCGGGCTTCTTTCCGAGCACGCGCACGGACAACACGCACCTCGCCGCGTTGGAGCGCGCCCTGACCACGGCGGCGCCCGCGCCAGCGGCGCCTGTGCCCGCTCTTGCGGCGCCCGCGCCGACACTTACGCCGCCTGCGCCGCCGCCTGCGCCCGCGCGGGCCCCACGCTCACAGAACCTGGGGCCCTGCCGGCCCGGCGCGCAAGGGCCGAAGTCCCTTTTTGTGCCACCCGCGGGGCCGCGCCGCGCCAAGCGGGCCCGCCTCCTGTTCAGCAAGTGCGAGTCGGTCCTAGTCCAGCACGGGACGGACGGGCGGGATGAATCCCCGGCGACGATCGAGGTCGACGTGCTGGCCGGCGCCCGGACCGTGCGACTTCGGTGGCAGACCGGGCGCCCGGGCGTGGACGAGCAGCCACTCGCGTGCGTCCGGGCGCTCGGTGAAGATCGCCGGCTGCGCGGGCGCTAGCCAGGGCGCCGTATGTAAACACATGTACTTTAGATGGCGTAGCCCCCCGTCTCGACGCCGCCCCCGGCCGACGCCGCGAGGAGCGACATGCCCTCGGTGACGTTCCTGCGGTCGCGCGTCGACTTGAGCTTGTTCCGCTCCGCCTTGGCCAGGGTCTCCTGGTCGACGAACTGAGCCTGCTCCGCCGCTAAGAATTCCCGCCTTTCGAAGTTGCGGTCGGCCTCGCGGACCGCAAAAATCAAGTTGTGGATGATGTGCGGGCCGCGCTTCCGTCGCTGTGGATGAATGTCTTTTCGTGCTGTACCAATAGTGAAGTTCTCCTTCGAATAAGGCAGCTGCAGGTGCTCCGGGATCAGCAACTTCTTCGGCGGCTCCGCCAACTGCACGGGCCGCGGGCCCGTGCCGTCCCACTCGTCCATGCGCTTGTCGGCCAAAAACGTCTGCAACTGCAGCCACTCGCGCGCGTGCTCCTCGCCGCCTAAGTCCACTTCTTCCTCTTCCACCTCCTCTGCTTCGAGCGCCAACAAAGCCTGGGACGCCTCCCTATTCACGGCGTCCAGCAGCCGCACGCGCAGCGCGGCCTTCATGCCTCGCGTGCTGAGCTCGCGCTCCGTCAGGGCCGCCCGCAGGTCCGTGCCCGTCATTTGTTTGATGGCGTCCTCGTCCAATACAGCTTCCGTTTCCTCCGCTTCGTCGTCCGTGTCGATAATCACCTCCGGGAGCGGCGGTTCGCCCGCGATCGTATCAAAATAGGGCGGCGGCGGGCGTTTGGGCTTGTCCTGCAATAAATATCTATTGCGATACGTCCTCATTGCTCTCCTTCTAGTGTCAAAGCTCGGACGGGGCCGCCGTAGTAACGCCGCCAGCGGTTCGTTGTTCGATAAAACAGCCACGTCGTAGGCCGTCCTCTGATTCAAATCCCGCACCAGGGGCGAGACGCCCGCCTCCAACAGGAGTTGCGCGCAGGCCACGTCGTTCAGCGCGCCCATGGCGCAGATGTGCAAATGGGTCCAGCCGGCCTCCGTGACCTGGGGAATGCACGACGCCATGGGCTTCTTCTTCAGGCGGTTCTTCTCTAATTGTATCAAATGTTCCCTAGCTTCTTGAATTGCCCTGTGTGACGAGTGGTTGCGTCAACGGCGTCGCGGTGGCGTGTCGCCTCGGCGGCGTGGGGGGGTTCGAGGACGCCATCGCCACGTTCAAGTCAAGGACGCCGGGCCGCACATGTCCGCCTCGTACCGCTCCCGGTTGAAGGCCGCGCCGCCGTACGAGCCGTCCCCGAAGGACATCCCGTGCAAGTCGCGCTTGTGCGAATACCGAGCGATACAAACCATGTCCACCTTCCAATTCCGACCTTCTTTCGGTTTCGGATAGAGGGTGCCGTCCTTCTTTTCCGCTTGTTTTACCTTCCTCTTTTCGATTTGTTCTTCGCGAGACCCGTCGTCGAAGTTGACGTTGTAGGTGCCGTCGTGGTTGTCCCGGGCGATGTAGCCTTGCAACCACTTGTTCACCGAGGCCTCCCATTCCTTGGTCATGTTGGGCGGGAGCGTGGGACAGCCGACGTCATTTACAACGAGTAATTCGACGGCTTCGACGTGGCCATTCCACACGGCGAAGTGGAGCGCATTAAGGCCGTTGTCGTCGGTGGAGCAGGGGTTGCCGCCCGTCTCCAGCAGTTCCCTCAGGTAGGCGACGTCGCCCTGGGCGGCGGCTTCTCGCAGGACGGAGCCGCTCATGGTGGTTCTCCGGCTCTAGGCGGTGGTGTCTGATTGTGCTACTGGGCGCGGCACGTACCCCTTTGCCTCGTCCGGTCGGGCTGCGCCTGTGCGGCTGTGGCCCTGTTGGGGCAGCCTGCTGAGCTCGATCCGCGCTGATTTTGTGTGCGTGCGGGTTTCTTGCCGGTGTCAAAACGGGTTTTTGCTTGGACGGAACGGTTGTTCGTGATTCAAATTCCAAGCGGTAAAGTTACCCGGGGGGGGGGTTAGTAGTAGCAACAAGAAGGAGACCTCAAGCGATAACGCAGTCGCCGCCGCCGGCGTAACCGCCCATCGTCGCCAGCGGCGGGCCTTCGTACTCGAACGGGAGGCAGTCGCTCTCGCGAATGGTCAGCTCTTCCACCGGCACCTCCGGTGGAGCCGCCGGTGGAGCCGACCGTTTCGCGCCGCGGCGCCGCGACCCGCCCTAAGAGCTGAGTTGTGGTGGTTAGCACACACAACACAATGAAAAATGAAACCCGCGCCTCAGCATTTTCCGCGCTGACCTGCGGTACCTCCGGGACGCGTGCTCGCAGCCATGGCGTGCACCGCGCGGTCGCCCGAGCTCTCGACGGATGTTTCCTCATATGTGGCTCAGACCACAACGCGGGAACGCGCATAGAAATTTCTGCTAAAATTCCTGATATTACTCCCCCCTCACCACTGGCACCGGCGCCTCGCCAAAACACCAGCACGCCTCGGGCTTCCGCGCGGGCCCGCCCCAGCACGTGTCCTCGAGGGGCGGCCGGGTCAAGGGGGCCTCCGCCTCCCCGGTGGCCGCGTGGACCCAGCGCCCGTACGTCGCCCGCAGCTCCTCGCGCGTGCGCTGGTCGCAGAACGCCTTGAGCCAGCCCGGAACATGTAAAATAGCATCATCAAACACGCACCGGTAGTAGACGCGCGCCGCCGTGACGTTCACTTGACCGGCGTCGCAGAACAACCACGTCGTCTCGACGCTGATCGCCTTCGCGTAGCGGATGTTCTCGAAGCGCGACTGCTCGAAGATCGCCAGGGCGACGCCCGCCGCGGGTTGGGACACCATTATCTGCTCCTTGGCCGTCGGGACGTGGAGCGGCACGCCCGGGATGCGCACGCTCCCAGTCAGGGGGTGGAGCGTCGTCACGGCGCGCTGTTTTGATGAATGCGCCACGAGCGTCCACGCGGACGTCTCCAGGCCCTCGTTGTGGCATTTTTCTTCCAGCACCCTTGCATAAAAGTCGTCGGCCCAGAACTTGGCGAAGACCTCCCGTGCCTTAAGCTGCAGGTCGAAGGAGAGCACGAGGCGGTTCCCGTTGCGTTCTTCATCCTTATCGTCGCGACACAGCGCGAGGCAGCGCGCGATGGCGTCCGCCGCGCGCCGCGGCGCATCCTCTAACGTTTTGGTGTCGGGGCCGACGCGGGGACCCCTCCTCATATTCGGCGGCGGCGGCGGCGGTCGGGCCTGATGTCGTCGCACCAGTATTGTCCCGGCCGCGACGCAAGCGACCGCGCTGGTGGCCATTGGGGCCTGCTGCGCAATCTTCGCCGCGATATTGGTGACGCCGACGGCGTACCCGGCGGCGGCGGCGGCGCCGAAGCCCGCGGCAGCGCCGAGCGTCGCGCCGCGCACGCCGTCGCACACGACGCGCGCTTGGTCCGGGAGGCGGCTGGCCCACGGCGAGTAGCCCTGGCCCATGCCTTGTTGTGCTGGACTGGGAGGAGGTGGTGGTGGTGGTGGTGGTGGCTCGTCGCTGGACTGCTGCGACCCGATGTTGTTCTCTTCTCTGCTTACGTGCAACTGTCCCGTGGTTTGCTCGTAGTTGAGTTTGCAGCGTTGTGGGAGAAACCCGCGAGAAAACCCGCGCGTAAAATTCCGCGGCCACACTTTCCACGGCGCCACACCGATTCCTCAATAGGCCGTCGCTTAAATATGATCCTCACAAACTGCGCCGCCTGCGCCGCGCCACTGGCCGCCTACGAAGCCCCGCGAATCGGGCCGCATTGTATGAGGTGCAAAACCAGGTACTGCAATTCCACCTGCCAACACGACCACTGGCGCCGCGGGCACAAGCAGATCTGTAAAATAATTCACCGCGGCGGCAACGCGGAACAATACCACGCCGACAACAAGTACAAGGAGGCCGTCGTGGTCGCGGTCGAGGCGTGCGCCGAGGACACCAAGGGGCAGAAATGCTACATCTGTCTCGAGACTGCGCATCCGCGCACGGGAGAAGGTCTTGTGCGTGGATGCGCGTGTGGAGATCGTGACGGCGTTTCTTCTCCAGAACTGGGTGTCGCGCACGTGTCGTGCTTGGCGCGGCAGGCAAAAGTTTTGTTCGCTGAGGCGGAGGAGAACAACTTGGTAGGCGAGGCGAAGCAGGAGAGGTGGAATCGGTGGCACACGTGCGACCTGTGCGAGCAGGAGTTCCACGGCGTTGTGCGGTGCGCGTTCGGCTGGGCGTGCTGGAAGACGTATTTGGGTCGGCCGGAGGTTGACCAGATTCGAGGTATGACGATGGGGCCACGAGGACGCGTTGTCCGTGAAAGAGGCCGATTTGTCTACGATGCGGCGCATTGGCGTATCAGAAGAAAGCATGACCGTCTCGAAGAGCAATCTTGCGAACACGTATCGATCGCTTGGACGATTTGAAGAGGCCCTACGGATGCGACGGGCCGTGTACTCCGGATATTTGAGGCTCCACGGCGAAGAACATAGGAGGACCCTCAGTGAAGCCAATTGCCTGGCGAATTTGCTCATTGACTTAAAGCGCTACGAAGAAGCCAAGTCAGAGCTGAAGAAGGTGATGCCCGTGGCGCAACGCGTCCTGGGAGAGAATAATGGAACCATGCTCACGATGAGGCGAATTTACGCGGCGACGCTCTACGAGAATTCTGCCGCCACGCTCGGCGATCTCCGCGAGGCCGTGACGACGCTCAAGGAAACAGAACGGATCGCGCGGCGCATGCTGGGTGGCGCCCCCGGTCGCAGAAGGGGCCGGGCGCGCACTGCTCGGGGCTCAAGAATTACTCCGCGCCCGTGAACGGGGAGCGCCTATGCTCAGGGCTCGAGCATCAGTCCGCGCCCGCGACCGGGAGCGCCGAAGTGCGCCCGCGACCGCCGGGAGCGCCTAAGTACATACCCCATACGCCGTCAGACTTACGCCCCTCACCCCTCCACCTTCACGAGGTTCCCCTCGTCGTCCTCCACGAGGCCCTCCTTCTCCAGGTACTCCGCCGCCAGTTTGTCAAACTCGGCCTCCTTCGCCTTCATGTTGACCACGTAGGGGTGGTGCGGGTGCGCCGTGTACAGTAAGGACTGGTACCGCGTGATCTCCTTGTCCTCCTTGCCCATGTGCGCGGAGCAGCTGATCAAGTTGATGAGTGCGTCCGGGTCGTTCGATTTCAGCGCCAAGGCCTCCTGCAAGCGCTTCTGGGCCTCGTCGTAATCCTTTTGGTGCATCTTGGCCACGGCCAGACCGTTTAACAACGTTAAAGAGCCGCCGAACTTGTCGATCAGTTCTTCGTACGTGTACGCGGCCTCCTTCGTCCCGGCGCCGCCCTTGTGCAAGTTGACCCAGGCACCTACTAGTTGTGTAAGAGTAGCATCCTCGTCGTCCTTCTCCATCTGCTTCAAGGATTGTTCGGCCAAGTCGCACCGGTTGATTTGGAGGCACATTTGGGCCCAAAACGCAATTTGCTCCATCGTGCTCTGTTTTTTTAGCGCGGTGAAGGAATCTTTCTGCAGGCCCTCCTTCTGGTAGATGATGGACGCGATCAATTGGACGGTCGAGTCGTCCTTTTCTTGGCCGGTTAGCCACCCTCCGAGCGTGTCAATCACGGTGTCTTTGGTTGAAGAGGGGTTCTCGAGGTACTCCGCCAGCAATTTCACGGCCCGTAGGTTCGGCGCGGCGTCGTCGTCCACTTCCGAGATGACCAGGGCGTACTGGCCCTGGCCGACGTAAGACCGATACACAAATTCGTCACGCTCGATTTTTAATTCATCGGACAAGCGGTTCAGCCGGCCGCCCTCCGTGATGGCGGCCTGGAAGCTGCCGAGCCAAAACAAGTTGCGCAGGGTGTAGAGCTCGTCGGGCTCCGTGAGCGCGGCCATCCTGCTCTTTGTTTATTGAGTGGGTGCGCTGGCGCGGCCGGCGTTTCGCCGGCGGCAACGCGGGCTGGCAGCGAAGAAAACGTGCGTACCGCAGCCTTGCTTGGCTGTCAGCGCGCTGTGCCTGCCTCCTTTTGCTTGCGAGACTAAAGTTTTAATGGGTGCGAAACCCGCGCGATTTTTTCCAGGCGCCACCCGTCCCGCGAGGCTTGCGAGCGAGGCTTCAGTCGACACGACAACGCGGTCTGAGGCAGTGAGCTTTCTCATCTCATCGAGCGACGGGCTTTGACGCAGAGAGTCATTGCATTGAGCTCATCGCCAGACTCGACGCTTACGCAAAGCCTGCAGCCATACGCTACGCATTGCATTCGACACGCAGTCGAAGCCCACAGCTACAACGCTCCGGTCCGGCGACACTCACGCCGACCGTCAGCATAACGCAGACAGCAACAGGCTAACACCACCGCTGTCGGGTGGTACAGCCGGTGTAACGGTTCGGTAGTCGAGACTCCCGAGCCCAGGGAGCTCCATGTACTTACGAGTCCACTGCGTCATCATGCTGCTCGCGCGCCGCGTCGCCGGCTGGTCCGCGCGGCAGCTGCTCAAGCCGCGGCCCGTGCGCAGTGCGCTGCGCACGCGCCCGCTGTCGACGAAGCCGTTGTTGAGCGCCGTCGAGGACCGGGAGACGGTCGACGTCGAGCCTTTGCTCGTGGCCGACGAGGTCGTGCTCGAGGACGCCGAGCCGGAGGCGGACCCCATGGCCGTGGAGGGCCGCGTCACGGAGAAGATGGCCCAGAAGCTCGCGAGCCGGGGCATCACGAGCTTCACGGAGATCCAGCACCGGTCCTACGAGGACGTCTTCGCCGGCAAGGACCTCCTGGGCAAGTCCCGAACGGGCACGGGCAAGACCCTGGCCTTCGGCCTGCCCATCATCGAGAAGCTCAACCAGATGCGGAGCGACGGGACGTACGATGCCAAAAAAAGAGGAAGGGGCCCGGCCATGCTGGTCCTGGCGCCTACAAGAGAGTTAGCTAAACAGGTCCACGACGAGCTCAACGTCCTGGCGTCGGTCCACGGCTTCTCCACGACGTGCTTCCACGGCGGGGTTTCGTATGGCCCCCAGTGCGGCGCGTTGACCAGAGGCGTGGACATTTTGGTCGCCACCGTCGGGAGGGTCATCGACCACATCGATAGAGGAAACTTACATTTACACGAGACGTACCACGTCGTACTAGATGAGGCCGACGAGATGCTCTCCATGGGTACCTATTCCAGCGTCTCTTTTATGCAGTGAACTATGATGTCGGAGACATTTCATCGTCGATCGACTTTTACCGTGGGGACCACTCCTAAAGCCTCCCTCTGAGTTCTCGAGACGAGAACACGCCCTCGTTCTCAAATTGTGGCGAAAACATAACTTTACATCATGCAGGCTTCGCGGACGACGTCGAGCGCATCTTCGGCGAGTGCCCCGCGGGCAAGGCCAAGGGCATGGGCCGCGGGCGGACGCCGGCGCCGCGGTCGGACGACGCCTTTGACCTGGACGAGCTGCTGGGCGACTTGCCGGCGCCCGTGGTGGAAGTGGATTCTCGTCGCCCACAAACGTGCCTCTTCTCGGCGACGTCGCCCAGTTGGATCCGGAAGATGACGAAGCGCTTCATGACGGACCACGTGTTTGTGGACGTGGTCGGCGACGGCGCGCAGCAGGCGGCGACGTCCGTGACGCACAAGGCGGTCCTGGTGCCGCGCAGCAACGACGCCCGGGCCAGTCTGCTGGAGGACATCATCTCCGTCGAACTGTCGCAGCGCCAGGGCCAGGCGTCGGACGACGCCGTGGCCGGCGGCGGCCGCGTCATCGTCTTCACGGCCACGAAGCGGGAGTGCGACGAGCTCGCGGGCGGCGCGGCCTTCCAGCGCCTGAGCGCCCAGGTCCTGCACGGGGACATCGGCCAAAGCCAGCGGGAGGCGACCCTGGCGCAGTTCCGGCGGGGCCAGTTCTCCGTGCTAGTGGCCACGGACGTCGCGGCGAGAGGTATTGACGTGAAGGGCGTCGATCTCGTGGTCCAGTTTAGAACACCCCGGGACACGGAGGGCTACATCCACCGCTCGGGGCGGACGGGCCGGGCGGGCAGGGACGGCACGGCCGTCGTCTTGTACGATGATAGAGAAGAGCGGGATGTGCGGTCCCTGGAAAGGGACACGGGCGTCAAGTTCCAGCGCGTGGGCCCGCCCAGCGCGGGCAAGGTGCTCGAGGCCGCGTCGCTCGATGCGGCGCGGGCGTTGTCGCGGGTCCAGGACGAGGTCCTGCCCCACTTTCTCGAGACGGCGCAGCGGCTCTGCGCGGACGAGGCGGAAACGGAGCAGCTCGTCGCGCGGTGTTTGGCGGCGGTGGCGCGCCAGAACGAGCTGAGACCGCGGAGCGTCCTGACGGGCGAGGCGGACCGGGCGACCTTGGTCATGACCGCCCCCCGGGCGCTCAAGACGTCGGACGTGGTCTACGCCGTGTCCAAGCTCCTGGAGCGCGTGCCCCAGCAGGACGGCCAGGCGCCGGCGGGCGACGACCGCGTCGGCGCCGTGCGCGTGTGCAAGGATCCCAACCAGGCGGTCTTCGACGTGCGGGCCCCGACGGCGGCGCGGCTCCTCGCCTTCTGCGAGGAGCAGAACTTCGACAAGTTCACGTTCGAGGTCTGCAAGACGCTGCCCCAGCTGCAGCCGCAGGAGCGGCGCGCCGGGGGCGGCGGCGGCGGCGGCTACCGGGGCGGCGGCGGCTACCGCGGCGGCGGCAGCGGGCGCGGGGGCGGCTACCGCGGCGGCGGCGGCGGGCGCGGCGGCGGCAGGGGGCGCGGCGGCGGCGGGGGCGGCTACCGGGGCGGCGGCGGCGGCGGCTACCGCTCGGGCGGCGGCGGTGGCGGGTACCGGGGCGCCTCCAGCG
>Ga0114994_10003283_pt1 | contig 11793 bp, 6 predicted proteins | sample ArcticOcean_MG_C_9_FD_87043 | JGI IMG/M metagenome (GOLD analysis project Ga0114994, IMG submission 87043) | Marine microbial communities from western Arctic Ocean - ArcticOcean_MG_CB2_152 | ecosystem: Environmental > Aquatic > Marine > Oceanic | place: Arctic Ocean: Canada Basin | collected... | reverse complement strand
CGGCGTTGCCCGCGAGCTCGAGGACCTCGGCGCAGAGGTACTCGAGGACGGCGCCCATGTACACGCCCGAGGACATGGACGTGCGCGGCGCCCGGCCGCGCAAGTAGCGCGTGAGGCGCGCGCACGGGAACTGGAGTCCCGCCTTGGCCGCCGACGACGTGCCGGACGTGCCCTTGGCCTTGCCTTTGCCGCGGCCACCTTTTCCTTTGCCAGACATGATTGAGTTGTGTAGTTTTTATGTGATGTGTTGGAGCTGAAATGAGCTCGAGGCAAAACGCTAGTACAAAGTGCAGTTCCGAAGCGTAGCAAGCCGTTATTTGTCAACTCTGCGTACGCGATTCTACATGTCCTTCACATACGGCACGTCTGCTAGGAGCACAACGGAAGCGTCCTCGTGCGTTTTTTCGAAAAAAGTGAATTGAGACTTCCGTTGTGTGCGCCTCGCGCCCTTTGTCCGGATTGGTTACGTAGAATAGCGTACGCAGAGTTGGCAAATAACGGCTTGCTACGCTTCGGAACCGCACTTTGTACTAGCATTTTGCCTCGAGCTCATTTCAGCTCCAACACATCACAAAAACACACTATCAAAATGGCTAAAACTCCCTTTAAGAAATCCGCCAAGGCGCCCAAGAAGGCCGGCGGCGACAAAAAGAAGAAGAAGTCCAAGGAGTCCTACTCGGGCTACATCTACAAGGTCCTCAAGCAGGTTCACCCGGACACGGGCATCTCGTCCAAGGGCATGGTTGTCATGTGCAACTTCATCAGCGACCTCTCCGAGCGCATCGGAGGCGAGGCCGCCAACGTCTGCCGCTTCTCCAAGACCAAGACCCTTGGCTCCCGGGAGGTCCAGACCGCCGTCCGCCTGATCCTCCCCGGGGAGCTCGCCAAGCACGCCGTGTCCGAGGGCACCAAGGCTGTGACCAAGTTCAACGCCGCCTCCGGCAAGAAGTAAGCGCGTCGCACCTCGCGACGTCGCGCTGCCGTCCGTTCGCACTCGCGAACTCGGTACTTCGACTCACTTATCTATACCCGGTTTCTTCTGAAACCACCCTCCAAAGAAGAAACAGCTTCGAGGCGCGCCCGCCCCGGACCGACGGATAAGGGCACACCTAAACTATTATTCTTCGTCGCTCACGTCGGCCGTCATCACCCGGGGCGACGTCATCGGCGGCGGCGGCGGCCGCCGGACGGCTGGCGGCGCCTCGGCGAAGGTCCCGAGCAGCGCGGCGGCCAGGCCCGGCGCGTCGTCGAGCGCCGCGGCCAGGAACGTGGCGCACCGGTCGTAGACCCACGAAGGCCGCGGCGAATTGTGCTCCCCGTCAAAAACCAATAAAGCCGACGGCGCAGCGTAGCGCGCCTCGAGCGGCGCGGCGTGCGTCGCCGGCGCGGCGAGGCGGTCGCGCGCGCCGGCGAGGAAGAGCGCCGGCGCCCTGGCCTTCGCGGCCGCGCGCCCGCAGTCGACCTTCGTCGCGTCGCAGCCCCTCGTCCGCCGCCGCACGGAGCAGCCGAGGCAGCACATGACGCAGGCGACGCCGCAGCGCGGCGCCTTGGGCGCCGCGCGCTGGATCAAATCGTTTTTGAGCGCCCTGAAGCTCAAGAACGGCGAGTCCAAGATGAGGCCGCTTATAGCGCCTCCGTGATTCTCTTGATGTAGTAATGCCGCCGCGGCGCCCATGCTCCGGCCCCACACGCAGATTTTAGAGGAAGGCGCCCACGCCCGTATATGCAACAGGACCGCCTCGACCTGGTCGCGTTCCCGCATGCCTAACGTCACATAATCGCCGTCGGACACGCCGCACCCGGCAAAGTCAAAGGCAACTAAAGCCGCACCCGCGCACGCGCACGTCGCGAGCACCGGCGAGCGCACCACCGCCAGGCGACAGCTCGAGTTCGAGTGCAGGTAGAGCACCACTTTCGTCACTGCATCGTCGCCCGCGGGCGCCCAGCGGCTGCACCGGAGTTTTAGTTTGTCAAGAATGACGTCGAAGTCGCGGCGTACATAAACAGCGCCGCGCAGGCTCCTTGTCCTAGGTCCGAGGTCCGCGTCGGTGTACGCGACGCGCGGCGGCCTTACGACAGTGTTCACGAGGTTGCCGTAGCCCCGCCGGATCAAGGCGATCGTGCTCTCCTTCTTCTTCGGCGGCGCGGGCTTGTCGGGCATGTTGCAGCTGTGCCCTCTTGGTGAGTGCTGCTGAGCTGGGGGTTTTGCTGCTGAGCCTTGGTGAGTGATCTCGTTGCGCGACACGAATCGTCTACCCAGCGTTTCAGCAATCGTCCTTGCAGCCAACTATGGGCGCAGCAGCAGCACAACGTGGGATGGATCGTGGCGTGCTGAGGCTAGGTTGGAAACAGGTCCTGGTGCGTAACGCGAAAGGGATCAAATCGCAAGGAGGAGGGAGTCCATGCATTCGCAGAGGGTCTGCCGCATGATGGATCCTGTTCGCCTAGAGTGCGGGTTTCAAGAGCGCGGGTTTCGAGTGTTTGATTTTTGTACACTGTGCCTGGTCCTTATCTGAATAAGCTGTAGCACACAATTGGCAAAGCTCGTCGTGACGCTGCCGCATCGATGCGATCATCGCTGGCACAGCAGCATATCGCACAGTAGCGTCGTCGAGCCTGTGGCTGGACACACTGATCTGCGGCAGTCTTGCTAATCACTGCAACCGGCATAGTTCTCGTGCAGCTGCAACCAGTCAGTCTTGTGCATGGGCTAAACTGGCATACATCTCGTGCATACTTCTCGTGCACGATGCGCCACGCTGCGACAGCGTGCGCCGCACTGGCGACGGCAGCGGTGCTGTTCTGGCTCCGGCGCGCGCGGCGGCGCCGCGCACTGGCGCGGCTCCACGCGTACGAGCTCCTCGGCAGCCCGCGCGTGTGCCGGTCGCTCGACCCCTACCCGTCGACGCGGACCGTGGCGGCGCTCGCGGCGCTGACGGGCGTGGCCGCCGCGAAGATCCGCAAGTTCTCGGCCGGCGCGCGCGACGGGGCCTGCGCGCGGCCCTGGCACGGTGACGGCGCGCCGCACGCCGGCGGCCGCACGAAGCGCAAGGCGTCGCACTACTACTTCGTGCTGCACAAGCCGCTGGGCGTCGTGACGCAGCGCGACGACGCGTCGACGAAGACCTACGTGCCGCGGCCGCCCCGCGCCGCCACCCGGCGGTGGCGGCCCCGGCGGCGGCAGTACGTGGCGACGGTCTACGACGGCCTTCCCATCGGCTTCCCGCCCGTGCCGGCGGTCGGCAGATTAGATAGGGCGACGAGCGGCCTGCTCCTCTTCACGGATGACGGTTCTCTCATAGCGCGGCTCCTGCGGCCCGGCATCGGCTGCGCCAAGACGTACGTGCTCGATGTGACGGGCGTGGCCGCGGGCGCCGCCGGCGACAGCGCGCTCGCCTCGCTGTCGGAGCCGCTTGACGACCTCACCAAGCACACGAAAGAAAAGGTGCGCACGGCGCCGGCGCGCGTCCGTGTCCTGAGCCGCGGCGGCGGCGGGGCGCGCGTCGAGGTCGTCATTTCCGAGGGGCGCCACCACCAAGTGCGGCGCCTGGCTGCGCGCGCCGGGTTCGGCGTGGAGGCGCTCCACCGGAAAGCGATGGGGGCCTTATGCATCGACGACCTGCCCGTCGGCGCCGTACGGTGTCTCACACCGCTCGAGGTCGAGACCCTGCTACACGCCTGCGGCCTCGAGAAGAAGCGCGGTCCGCCGCGCAAGCTCCCCGTCGCCGCGGCGCCCGAGCTCACGCGCGCCGACGTGGAGGCGGCGCTCGACGATCTGGTCAGGAGGCACCCCTCATAGTAATGTGAACTTTATATGTATACAAGGATTTCTCACACGCCGTTTCCAACCTCGCGGAAGTCGGTTCCCGCCTGTGGTGGCCGCGGCGCCGGCGGCGACAGGTCCGGGTCGCGGTGCAACGGGCTCGCGTCGTCCGTGTCGTCCAGTTCATCATTTAGGTTGAGTTGGCCGTAGCGCTGCTCGGCGATCTCGACGCGGTCGGAGCCGCCCGCCGCTCTTTTCACTTTTTCCTTCAAGGCAGAAGCGCCGCGGCCAGCTGATGCGGCGGCGCGCTTCGCGGCGGCCGCGGCGCGCGTCGCGGCCGAGTTGAGCACGCCCGAGTAGCCGCCCGACGACGCGGGCCGAGAGCTCGAGCGTGAGAACGATGGGAACGCCCGCGCGGGCGCGCCCGCGGGCCGCGGCGCGGCGGCGGCGGCGGCGGCCCGGCGGCGGTTCTCGTGCTGCAGGAAGAGGGCCGCCTGTTGATTCGTGGCCTCGGTCCCGGACCGCGCCGTGGGCGGCGGCCGCAGGAAGTCGTCGGGCAGCGCGACGCGCTTGCCGCGGAGCGGCGAAGCACCGTGCGGCGTGACGGCGGCGCCCCGCGGCGGCGGGATGGTCGCCACGAAGCGGTCGCCGGCGCGCAGCCCCGGCGGCACTGTGACCATGAAGCTCCGGCCGTGCGCCATCATGCTCAGCGTCTCCCCTCCGCGCGAGCCCGGCGGCACCACGACGGACACGGCGCCCGGCGGCGCGGCGCCGGCCGGCGGGGACCGCGGCGCGGCGCTGCGCGCGCGGGCCGCGCGCCAGGCCTCGGGCGCGCCCGCGGTCAGGACGGCCTCGGCCGCGCGGTCCATGCTGCCGCCGCTGGCGGCCAGGACCTCGGCCAGCGTGGCCTCGTCCCAGGCGTCGAACATGGCCCTGAGCGTCGCGACGTCGGCGTCGGCCATTTTGGGATTTGTCTTCTTCTCGTGCGCTGGCCGAGGAGCGCCGCTTGCGGGTTGTCGTTCACGTCCAATAGCGTTCTCCACAGTAGGGTCAGGGGTGCCGAACTCGCGCGTCAAAGGAGATGGTGTCTCAAGTCGCTGGCGCGTGGCCGGCTCAGCTGCGGGCGATTGTGTGACCGACTTTGAGGCTCTGAGGAGCGCTGAACACTTGGTCACAGTCACTTTTGCTCTGCAGAGTTTTTTAAGACCCCGCACGCAGAACCCGAACCCGAACCCGTGTTACCCCCACGCTTCCCTAGGCGCGCGCCTCCCAGAACCCGTGTTACCCACGCTCGGACTGTCTAGAAACTTGCGAGCGTGTCGGAACGAAATAAAGAAGCCACCAGTCCGACGCCCCCGGACGGTTTACTACGTTGAGTCCATACTAATCCACGCGAGCCGCCGCGTCACGGACTCCGACGCGGGGTCCCCGGGCGCGCGGAGCGCGAGGTGCGCCACGATGGATGCGCTCTTCATGACGCACGCGATCACCATGCAGATGTACCCGGGCCCGTCCCGCATCTTGAATTCACTGGTCCGCGCCCGCAGGCACGTCTTCCAAAAAGCCAGCATGGGCCCGAGCGCGGTGGCAAAAGCGATGCACCCGACGATGATGCCCATCGCTTTGTAGCAGTTGCGGTCGTTCTCTGCCGTGGAGCGCTTGAGCGCGTAGCGGAGCGTAACGAGTGACGCGATCGCAGAAACAAAAACCGTTGTGCTCCACCCCCCGAGTTCGGACTTGCAGTCCTTGCACCGCTTGATGTCGCTCCTTGTCTTGGTTACGTTGGCCGACCGCGCTGCGACGGTGTATTTGTTGCAGTCGACGCGAGACCACCGCTTGTGGTATATTTCGTCGCCGTTGTTGTACCCGACCACGGCATTGAGGCCGAGGTAGACCGTACCGTCGTTGGAAAAGCCTTTCCGCGTGGCGCCGATGCCCCAGGCCGTAGCTCTTATGATTTTGGCGTGCGTCGAGAGGGCGAAGAGGGCGTAGACGTTGAATAGGAGTCCAAGCAGCGCGGTGACGGCCACGCCGCGCATCAGCGTCCCCCGCGGGATCCCGCACGGCTGGTACGAACCGACGCGGCCGAGCTCGTGGCAGAGCTTCGAGTTCTCGAGGCAGGCCGCGGCCCGCGGGCACCGTTCGGCGTCGAGGCACGGCGGCGCCCTGGTCTCTTTCTCCGACATGGGACGTAAACCGAGCGGAGCAATGGGTTAGTGCGCGTCCCAGGTCCAGGCACTAAAAAAGTGTCACAATGCAATTAGCTCGCTCGGCGCGGTTTTGGTTGTTGCGTGCTCACGCCCCGGGACAAAGCGCCCACGACCTACTACGAGGAGTCGTAAGAAGACGTACGAGCGCACGGCCGCGCACAAAAACCGTCTGCAAAGTTTGGCCGAAACCCGCACGGGCAGCTCGATCCGCGGAGGCGAGGGCTAGCCCAGACTCGGCATCTTGGATCTGAGAGTGTCGTTTAGCACATCCCGCCGACGGAACATACTAATCTGCAGACTCCTCTTCGTAGTAATTTAGGCGCGCCCCCGGGGACACACTAGGCCGCCTTGCGGCGGTGCCAGGGCAGCTTGCCGATGTTGTGCTCGAGGAGGGCGTAGACCTGGGGCAGGAGGACGGAGATGGTCCCGAGGGTCATGGCCTGGGCGCAGATCGCGGGCGAGAGGTACTTCGAGTCGTGGACCTCGTACGTCTCCCAGAGGTACTTCGTGGCGCGCGCCGCGAGGATGGGCACGATGAACAAGACCATGAGGACGTGGATCAGGACGCGCAACGCGATGTCCTGGAAGAGCAAGGCGGCGATGGCCCCGAAGGCTTCCCTATCCACTAAATTGGAGCCCGAGACCTGGCGCACGTGGAGCCGGATGCTCGCCATCTTCGGGGGCTTCAGGCCCTTGATCTGCGACGCCAGCTTCACGTACACCAACAAAACGGCGGCGTAGATCTCCGTCGCAGAGAGGCGCCCGTTGCTGTCCAGGTCCACGTGATTATAAGCGCCTTCTACAATAGCCTGGAAGGTCTTGGAGCGCGTGATGAAGTTCCGGTTCTTCTTGATGGTGGCCCGCTCGTTTTCACACTTCGCCTCCTCCCGCTTCTCCGCGGCCGTCGGGCCCGCGACGGCGCTCTCCGAGTCGGCCCTCAACTCGTCCCGGAGCATGCGCTTCATGTCCGCACCGCGGTTGAAGTGCTTCTTGCCCTTGCTCGACTTGAAGAAGCCCATGGTCGCGGCGTGCGGCGGATCGGTGGCGTGGGTCGCGCAGCCGGGGGGCGGCGCTTTCCTCCGAGGCAGCCGACGAAGCGAGACGGCTGAAAACGGCTTTCGAGGCAGCCCGGTTGTCACAGCTCGGGTCGACGCGTTGAGAGAGTGACGCGTTGAGAGCGGCCCTGTTGGGATGCGCTGCATGTGATGAAGGATACCCGCACGCAGATTCGACCGCCGCTTGGTCCGTAACAAAACCCTGGTCACGTTTGCATTTCCTCCGAGGCGCCGAGGACCCCCTGCCACGCGCGAGTCGCGACTAACTTCAACTCGCAGCGATGAAACGGAAGCTGCGACCCCCGGCGGAACCCACTACTAGTAAGTCGGAACAGTTATAGCGGGAGAGGAGGGGTCTATAGCGCCGTCGTCTTGTGCCCCGCGGCGTAGTACTCCATGCCGTGCAGCACGAGGCGCGTCTGCGCGAGCTCCTTCTTCAGCGTCGACACCTCGTCGACGAGGCCGTCGCGCTGCGACCGGAGGTCGCCGTTCGCGCGGCGGAGCGAGTGGTACTCATCGCGGCCCTTGGCCACGAGGGCCCGCCGCGCGTCGCGGTTTTCGCCGTTGCCGGAGACCAGGGCCTGGAATGCCTTGGTCGGCGTCGCCGGCGACCGCGCCCCCGGCGACCGCGCCGTCCGCGGCCGGAGCGGCGACTTGGTCGCCTTGGGGGCCCGGCGCGCGGCGGCGCGGGCGAGCTGGGCCCGCTCGCGCTCGGCGGCGGCGAGCTGCTGGAGCGTGTCGGAGGCCGCGCGCTCGAGGCGGTCCGCGCGCTCGCGCTCGCGCCGCGCGGTCCGCTCGGCCTCGGCCACGCACGACGCCTCGCGGTCCGCCGCGCTGGCCCGGGCCGCGCGCAGCTGCGCGGTGTGGTCGCGCTCGAGCCGCCGCACGCGCTCGTCGGCCGCGGAGGCGGCGGCCGCGACCGCCTCGGCGACCGCGCGCGCGCCGCCCGGCGACGAGGCGCCGCGGCCGCCGGCGTCGACGAGCGCCGCGACGGCGCGATCGCGCTCGGCCCCGACGCGGCGCACCTGGGACTCGGCGGCCTCGGCGAGCGCGTCAGCGCGGCGCTTCTCCTCCTCGCGCGCGACGCGCGCGGCGTCGCGCTCGTCGCGGTAGCGCCGCATCTGGACCTGGAGCGCGTCGCGCGTCCGGGCCTCCGCCGCGAGCGCGTCGGCCACGCGGTCCGCCGCCGCCTCGACGGACGCGTCGCCGCGCGCGGCGTTGCGCACGGCCTCGACGGCCGCCGCGCGCTCGGGCGCCGCGGCCGACGGGAACGAGGCGGCCGTCAGGTCGTCGTCGTCGCTCGCCTCGCCGAGGGTGGCGTCGCCCCGCGCGCGCGCCGCTGTCGCCTTCTCGGCCGCTTCGGCGCGCGCCGCGGCCGCTTCGGCGCGCGCGGCCGTCGCCTCGGCCGCGGCCGCCTCGGCGTCGGCGCGCCGGCTGTCGGCCTCCGTGCGCGCGTCGTCGAGCGCCCCGCGCAGCGACGCGACCTCGGCCGCCGCTTCGGCGTCGGCGGCCTGACCGCCATCCGCGCGCGCGCGCGCCAGGCCCGCTGCGGCGTCGTCGGCGCGACGCGTCGCGTCGTCGCGCGCGTGCTCGGCAGCGGCGACCGCGGCGACCGCCGCGTCGCGCTCGGACGCCACGGCGTTGGCGGCGGCCTCGGCCCGCGCGAGCTGCGCCGCCAGCGCCTGGCTCTTCTCGACGGCGGCGGCCGCGTCCTTCGCCGCGGCTTCGGACGCCGCCTCCGCCCGCGCCAGCGCCTCGCCCAGCCGGTCGACCTCCGCCCCGTGCGCCTGGGCGGCCGCGGCGAGGCGCTGCTCCGTGTCCCGCGCCCCGCCGTCCACCGCGGTGCGCGCGTCGCGCCGCGCCGCGTCGGCCGCGAGCGCGAGCTCCTCTGCCCGTAGGACGGCGGCGTCCCGGTCGCGGGCCGCCTCGCCGAGCTCCCGCTTCAGCCGCCGGCGGTCGTCGTCCGCTGTGGCCCGCGCCCGCCGCGCGTCCTCGACGGCCGCCGCGTCCAGCGCGCGCGCGGCGGCCGTGTCCGACCGCTCCTTCGCGCGCAGCGCCGAGTCCTCGGCCTGGCGCTGGGCCTCGGCGCGGTTCGCGGCGGCGGCCGCGTCGGCGAGCGCCGCGCACTCGCGCCGCGCGGCGTCGCGGTCGGCCTCGCACGCCGCGAGGGCCGCGGCGAGGCGGCCGTGCTCGCCCCGGGCGTCGCCCGCCGCGCGCTCGGCCGCCGCGGCCTTCTGGCTCGCGGCGCGCAGCGTCGCCGCGCGCCGCTTCGCCTCCTTGACGACCGCGGTGTCGCGGGCCCGCGTCTTTGACTCCGCGTCGTTCGTGGCGGCGCGCGCCGCGTCGGCGTCGGCCTTCGCCGCCGCAAGGTCCGCCGCGGCGCGCGTCACGACGGCCGCGAGGCGGTCGACATCGGCCTGCAACGCGTCGGCCTGCGCGGCGAGGCGCCGCGCCTCGGCCCGCGCCGCGTCGCACGCGACGTCGCCCGCCCGCCGGGCGGTCGTCTGCTGGTCCACGTCCGCGTCGGCCTTGGCCGCGCGTGCCTCGAGCGCCGTCCGCGCCGCGCGCGCCTCGCCGAGCTCCGTCGCGTGGCGCGCGGCCGCCTCGCGGGCCGCCCGCCGCGCCTGGTGGAGGTCCTCCTCGAGGCCCGCGGCGGCCGCGTGCGCCTGCTGGGCGTCGCCCTCGGCCTCCTGCGCGCGCACGGCCGCGGCCTCGGCGCCGGTCGCCGCGGCCTCGAGCGCCGCCTCGAGCTCGACGACACGCCCCGCCGCGGCCATGGCCTCGTCCTCGGCGTCGTTGGCGCGGCGCCCGGCGTCGTCGGCCGCCTCGCGCGCGGCGGCGAGGCGCGCGGCGCCCTCCTCTGTGGACGCGGTGGCGGCCGAGGCGAGCTCGGCCGTGAGCGCGGCCCGCCCGGCGTCGGCCTCGCGGAGCCGCGCCTCGAGCGCGTCGCGCTGCCGCGCTGCCGCGGTGACGGCCTGCGCCGCGGCGCTGCGGCCCGCGTTGGCCTCCGCCGCCTGGGCCTTCGCGGCCGCGGCCACGGCCTCGAGCTTCGTCCGCTCGGCCGCGACGCGCCCGACCTCGGCCCGCAGCCCGCCCTCGACGGCCCGGGCCTTCTCGAGCTCCGCGCGGAACGAGGCGCCCAGCGCGTCGATGTCGCGCGCCGTCGCCGCCGCGTGCGCGTCGAGCCGCGCCGCCGCGTCGCCCTCGGCCCGCTCGAGCTGCTCCAATAACTCGGCCGCGCGCCGCTCGGCGGCGGCCGCGGCGGCCCGGGCGTCCTTCGCGTCGCCCCGCGCCGCGTCAAGTTCGTGCACGAGCGCCCTGTCCCCGTCGCGCAGCCGTCGCTCCATCATATCACACGCGGCCCGCGCCTCCACGACGGCGTTGTCCGCCTGGGCGAGGCGCGTTCGCAGGTCCGTCACGGCGGCCTCGTAGTCCCACCCCTCTTCCGTGCGCCGCGCCTCGGCCGCGGCCAGGTCCAGCATGAGGCCCGCCTCGGTCCGGTCTCGCACACTAAGTGCCGCCTCCGCGGCGCGCACGCGCTGGCGCAGGTCCGCGGCGCCGGCGCGCGACGCGGCGTTCGCCGCCGTCACTTCGTCGCGCGCCTTGGCGATCTCCCGCTGGAGCGTCTGGAGGGCCTCGTCTTCGTCGCCCATGACCCGGGACGTGGCCTCCCGTGCCTCGGCGAGCGAGGCCCGCAGATCGTCCTCGACGGCGGCCGCCGCGAACGTGTGGTCCTCGACGGCGCCCTCGGCGTCGACCACGCGCGCCCGCAGCGCGCGCTCCGTCTCCGAGAAACGCGCCTCGGTCGCCGCCGCCGCCGCGCGCGCGGCGTCGAGCGCCGCGCGCAGCGCGGCGGCGCCGGCGTCCTGCCGCCGCGCCTCGAGCTCCGCGCCGGCGCCGAGTTCCGTCTCCGCGCGGTCTCGCGCCGCTAGCGCCGCCTCCGCGGCCTCGAGCCGCGCGCGGAGCGTGCCCTCCTTGGCGTCGCGGGCGGCGGCGCCCTGCTCGAACAGCTCGAGCGACGTCGCCAGGGCGCGCTTCTCCGTCGCGAGCGCCGCCGCGTTGCCTCGAACCGCCTCGAGCTCGGCCTCGAGGTCGCGCACGCGCGCGTCGTCGGTCGCCTCCGCGGCCTCGGCCGCGGCGTGGTGCGCGCCCTCCAGCTCCGCGACGCGCCGCTCCGCGTCCGCGAGTGCCGCCTCCAGCCGCGCGGCCGCCGCCGCGGCGTTTGCACGGTCGTCGTCGCGGCCCCGCGTCGCCTCCGCGAGGCCCCGGTCCGCGGCGGCCGCCCGGGCCTCGGCCGCGTCGGCGCGCGTCCGCAGCTCGTCGGCCCGGACCAGGATCGCGTCGGCGCGCCGCGCCGTCTCCAGCGCCGTCGCCCGCAGCGCGGCGACCTCGGCGGCGGACGCCTCCTCCTCGGGTGCCGGCTGCGGCGGCCGCGCGCGGGCCGCGTCGGCCGCCGCCGCCTCGCGGCTCGCCTCGCGGCCGCGCAGCGCGAGCGCCGCCTGCGCCGCGGCGCGCGAGGCCGTCGTCGCCTCGAGCGCGCGCCGCAGCGCGGCTGACGCGTCCTCCTCGTCCGCGAGCGCCGCCCGCGCGTCCCCGAGCTTCGCCTCGAGGGCGGTCGTCGCCTCGGCGGCCGCCTGGCGGGCGCCCCAGGACGGCAGGCCCCAGCGCCGGGCCACGGGCGGCGCGGTGGCGGCCTCGGCCGCGTCGAGCGCGGCGCGCAGCCGCCCGACGTCGGCGTCGCGCGCGGCGATCTCGGCGCGCAGGT
>Ga0114994_10003282_pt1 | contig 11794 bp, 13 predicted proteins | sample ArcticOcean_MG_C_9_FD_87043 | JGI IMG/M metagenome (GOLD analysis project Ga0114994, IMG submission 87043) | Marine microbial communities from western Arctic Ocean - ArcticOcean_MG_CB2_152 | ecosystem: Environmental > Aquatic > Marine > Oceanic | place: Arctic Ocean: Canada Basin | collected... | reverse complement strand
CCCCCCAATTCACTGAGGTAACCGCGGCAACCGCGGTAGAGGAACCTCAACCCGGTCGGGACGCACCCCGCGGTAGGATGATGGGCCCGAGTAAACGACACGGGACAAAAGCACCCGACCTCACGGTCGGGTTTCGGGATGAGCCGCCCGGCGCCCGCCAGGGCAGGCGGGCGGCGCCTCTCCCGCAGACGTCGAGCTCAGAAAGCGGTTCATCGATGTCACCGTTGGACTCGCGAGATGTACCGGGTCTCAAGACGCACGCGCAGATGGGCTTGGAAAAGAAGAAGCCGCCGGGTCACCGCAAAAGGCGCCCACCCCCCAGAAGGAAGGGGCCTCCTTCTGGGCAACCGATGACGCCGGGTTCGCGCAGAGATCGTCCACCCCCCCCACACCCGGATGATCCGGTCGCGGGGGAGGTAGACCCCTTTGGCGCAATGCCAGAACTCGGTCAAGGCTTAGGCGTGGCTCGGCCCAAAAAGGATGTAAAGCGACCTGTGTCAGGAAGGGGACCGGTGAAGACAAGGGGGGGGGAAGACAAAAGTTATAACGGACAACTCACCGCAAAATTAGTTGCATGTTGGATAATCTTTATGATTCACCAGAAGGCTGCCAGATTGTTCGAATCAATCAGGGAGAAACTAACTGGAACCAAAATGGGCCAAATTATCCTGAAAATGCCAGCTCCTCTTAGTAATATAAAGGATAAATACGAAGAGGGTTTGCGGGATGATGATGAATTTTCTCTCGCCGCATACGGTGCAGTCATTGATCAGGACTGGTTTTCTTCTGGTGGGGTAGAATCAGAAAAATATGATGCGCTGGTGGTGGTGGTGGCGTGGATTGATGAGATTTTGCCATCATTGTATGGGTCCATGATGGAAAAATATAAATTCCATCGCCCGCCTGACACGGTCTCCCAACCATGGCCTGGAATTACTGAATGCTGCAAGGGAACGAACGTTCTCACTGCCGATGAAGAAATAAATCGGGAACTGATGGGACTATTCATGGCCACCGAAGATCTCTTGAGCGATTTAACGGGAAGAAAATTAAGCGACCTACAAGACAATGATTATCAACGGTTCAAACTTCATACACTGAGAGAACTGGTGGGTAATATCAGAAGCATGGATGGGGACGGGGGCGCCAGTCCAATTGACCCAAATACACTGTCCCGAATCTTGGATATTGATCTTGAGGTGATAGCCGAAATTACTGCGCCACCCACTGGAGATAGACAGGGGGTTCACCGACCAGTGCATGCTAGAACGGCTCTCCAGCGCTCTCCTTCGGATGAAGAAATGTACGCCGCGCTTGGGACGCCTCGGGGAGATGCTCCTGCTGAATCGGTTGGGGCGGCGGAGGCGACGCTGAAAGCGGTGCAGCGCCAGGTCGTGGCGGCGGCGGCGCAACTGGCGGAGCTGCGAGCACAGGCACAAATGGAGCAGGAGCAGCAGTTAGCCTCGGCGGCCGCTTTTCGCGGGGAACTTGTAAGAAAGCGTCTTCCGGGCGATGCCACCCGAGAAATATACGATGTAGTAGACTTCATGAGACCCGGATATGTGGATGATCTCGAAGAATTTATCAAGAACGAGGACCTGGATGGGCTGTTTGGGTTTGCGAAGAAGATTGGATACACTACAAATGAAATATTCGGCTTTATTGAGAAACCGAAGGACGGCCTCACCTCAATCCTCTCTCTCGTAGGCGCGATTTACAAGAAGTTGGAAGAGTTAAGGGCACCATATAAGAAAGACATGGCTGATATAAAACAACAAGAAATGCGGCATTTAGGGTTCGGTGCGGATACATATAGGCTGTATATGAGGTCAGCTAGCCAGAAGGCAAGGGATCTGGCGGAGGCGGCGGCGAAGGCGCTCGCCGCAGAGCGCGCTGCTCAGATGGAAGAGGAAAATCAAACAATCTTAAATTATATTTACAAGTTTAAGGAGGTATTTAAAGATGATGTGACAGACAAAGAAACGGGAGGGAGTGCCGTCGGACGGGTTGTGGGCGGCAGATTACAACAAGCCACAGATAATCAAGGGCAGCGCCTCACCTCCACGGCAGATACGACCGAAGACTACTACGAGATGATGGAAAGCGAAATATTTCACGAACTCTATGAACGCCGCCTTAAATTATATACCGAAGCTCGAGGTCCACTGGGAATGGGTGCACAGGGCACCAGCACCAAGGGTATAACGGGCATAGCTTCCGACTACAATGCTGACAAACTCTTTAACAGAGCAGGCGTAGGCAAAGGCACAGATCAGGCAGGAAGGGGGTGGTCTATAGTCGTGTTAAACGCGGTCATTAAATACTTCATCATGTATTTCTTGCCTACGATGAAAAATAGTGACGCGGAGCGGAAGTGGGCGCCAGGGGGAGCACAGAAGGTCCTTGAGTATTTAGGCAGCGCCGGCCATTCACGAGCAAAGGACAACCTTCATAAGTTAATCATGGGGAACCCGAGATGGAATAATCCATCGAGCGGTAGTCAAAACCCGGCCCCGTTGTGTGATTGGACCAGAGAAGGAAACCCTGGATACGGTAGTCAGTTTAATACAACCCTTGAGGGTCAAGAAGGAATGTCACTCGCTTTACAACAGTGTGATGTTATATACAAGATAGCAATTGAGTTATACAGAAAAGCATTTCAAACGCACAAGGTGCATTCCAGAAGCCTAAATGCGCGCGATGCGTGGATCCAGGCGAACCATCTGCCGCTTGACCAGGTCGCGCCACAGCCAGAGACCAGCAGGTTCTCCGCGGCGCGCCAGGCCACCGCCCGGGACGACGACGCCGCGAGAAGGACGACTCAGGATCTAGAAGACGAAGAAACTGCGATCCATGAGGAAATAGATAGGAAATATGGAGGCACCCCAGCTCGCGTCCTTGATCTGCACCTCAGGAAATTAGGTTACGATAAAGAGGTAGAAGTCATCCTAGACAAACATGCGGGCCGCCCGTTCGACCAGCAGCAAGCAATGATTGAATTGCTAAAGCAGCAACGAGACCTACCGAAAATGACTTCAGGTAAGTTCGTGTCCGGCGCTCAGACCTTCCATGATATGGGACACCGCCGCCGCGGTGGAGGAATGCAATCAAAGGGTAGAATGAAATCAAAGGGTAGAATGAAATCAAGGGGTAGAATGAAATCAAAGGGTAGAATGAAATCAAAGGGTAGAATGAAATCAAAGGGTAGAATGAAATCAAGGAGCAAGTCTAGATAATTAAATTATTTAAATATTAGTATTCATAATAAATAAATGTCAGTTTTGAAGGATAAACCATTGAAAAAATGTCATACTGATAAACGGAAAATGATAGATGATATTCATTCTGAGATGGTAAGTAATTTATCTGAAAATGAGTTAAATGAATATTATTTGGAGAATGGTTTTTTATTGGATCAATATTATCGCAGTGATAAATCAAAGGTAAATGTGGATAAAAAAGGGGGGATATTATCTTACTTTAATGATTCATACAATGAGAAGAAAACGAATGAAGTTGATAATGATGTAAGGAATATTATGAATGAATATTTAAGTAACATAGACGATCATGTACTAAATGAAAAATATAAGGATATTAGAAATGATACTTGTGATAGTTGTAAATGCCAGATGTTTATTTCTGATTTAGGTTCTGAAATTTATTGTTCTACTTGTGGGGCGAGTAAAAAAGTAATGATTATTACAGATAAAGTTTCATATTCAGATCCTCAATCCGAAATAACCTATTATACGTATAAAAGAATAAATCATTTTAATGAATGGTTGGCTCAGTTCCAAGCCAAAGAAAGGACAGATTTGCCCCCTGAAATATATACAAAAATAATTGAAGAATTAAAAAAAAACACTCATGTTTCATCGACGGATTTAAAGTATAATGATATTCGCGCGATTCTTAAGAAACTCAAATATAATAAATATTATGAACACATACCTCATATTTTATCAATTATAACTGGGAAGCGGGCTCCAATTTTAGATCGCAAGAGTGAAGAGATTTTAAGATCATTATTCAAGGAGATACAGCTCCCGTTTATGAATAATTGTCCCTCAAATCGTAAGAATTTTTTATCTTATTCTTATGTCTTACATAAATTTTGTGAATTATTAGAATATGATCATTTATTAGAATATTTTACATTATTAAAGAGTCGTGAAAAATTACATCAACAGGATTTAATTTGGGAAAAAATATGTAAGGATTTAGAATGGGAATTTATACCGAGTTTGTAATAGTTTAATTAATCAATATTGAGTTACTTCCTTTCATCTCGAACTACACTTTTTCTCTTTGTTTGGTTATTCCAGATATTATGACATGGGAACCCTTCCTGAGGTTTCATACAGTTTTCTGGAACGGGTTTATTTGATCCCCACGCGGGAGATTGCTGTTCTGGTGAACATTGTTGGAAATAATTCCCCATATTATTTGAATTACCAAAGGGATTACATTGAGTTTTATCATTATTCAGTGAAATATTGTTTACAAAAGAGAAGCTATTGAGTTGTTCCATTTATATTTACTACTACTATTTTTATTCAGAATTATTAACAAAAGATTAACTTGACTTAATCTTGATTCAAAAAAACTCACCTTAACATAGACTTACTAAAGACTTATTTCATACAGAAACCAATGAAACCATTTAACATCAACCTAAAGATCAACCTCAAAGAGGAATAACCCATGGGATACATTTACGGGGCTTGTTTTCATCATGTAGTATGAATTTACGGATACTATCCAATTTTAAATTGTTCACCATTAATGGTTGTGATCACCATTGGAATAGGATTCAAACTCAAAAAATTTCATTTTTCCCCTACCCAACTTGAAATTGATAATTATTTTATCTTTTAAACGTAAAATATTTTCTATGGTAAGTTATAAAATGGCAAAACACGGAGCACGAAAAAGGGAAAGTCGCAACTTATTTGGTCTCGGTCGTACTCGGAGCGCTACACCTGGTCCTAAATTGTCTAGCCCCCCACCCGAGGGTCGAGCGCCGACCCGCGCCAAGGTAGACGACGACCCGTTCGGGAAGGGGGGACTGGGAAAAATGGGTGATCAATATGCGAAGGCGCGCACAAAAAAAAACTGGGAGAAGGTTCGTGCATCTCTTCAGAAGGGCGGAAGAAGAAGAAAATCTAAGAAGAGAAAACCCACTAAGAGAAGAACATCTAAGAAGAGACGATCAAGAACCAGACGGAGACGTAGATGATTTATATTTATCAAGCGATGATTTGTACTCATCGATCGGATATTGTTTGCATGGGGTAAACAATCTGTTATTCTCTTTATTATATTTTTGAATAAATAATTCAGTATCTTCCTCGTTTAGATTTCTATCTTTAGCTAGATTCTGTAATGTAAAAACATTATTGATAATAATTAGATTTTCTAAGAAATCCATTTTAATAATTTATAACGAATAGTTTTAAATCAAATTTTAATGATTATTGCTGGATACAGCCGTTACCTTCTTCTTCGTCATTCATTAATTCTTTTTGGACTTCTTCCTTACCTTTGTAATAGTATGCCTGAACTAATTGTCCTTCTTTAGGTTTCCGATCTAACTGAACTAATATCTTTTTAAGATATTCCATTTGCTTCTCTGATAGCGAATCAGGGAATTCGATTTGTAGATCAATAATCAGATTACCATATTCTGTATCTGTTCCGTTACCTAATGATTTATTATCGTGTTTGATAGGCATTCCTTTATTGAAGACTTGGAACATTTGATTTGGTTTGACAATATCAGATATCTTAACTTTTAAGGGACCATCAAAATGATCTACACATATATCTATACCGGTTAATGCTTCACATAATGTGAGACCTTCAACAGTATACAAATCATTACCTTTTCTCTTAAATCTTGGATGATCTATCTCAACGATTTGTATCGCTAAATCTTCGGTCACATCTAACTGTGGAATATAGTTACCACCCTCTTTAACAACGATATTATCACCTATTTTAGATCCGCGCTTAACATTGATAACATATTTAGTAGATTTTTTGATTGTTTCACCTTTTCCTTTCTTGATTAGATGTGGGATATGAAATTCTTTTTGTGTCCCATGATATAATTCTTCTAAGGAGCATTCCAGATCATATGTCATTTTATGTTGTAACGGACCAAATGGCATCGATGATAAATCTGAGAAGACAAAGATATTACTATTCATTCCTTCACCCAGACCAGTGAAATCTACGTTGAAAAGACTCTGAAACAGATCCAGGGGATTAATCTGAGGAATATCACCTGATACTGAATCGTATCCAAAATTATCATACATTCTACGTTTATCTTCGTTTGATAAGATATCATATGATTCGGATATTTCTCTGAACTTAGATTCGGCATCATCCGATTTATTCTTATCGGGGTGATACTGGAAAGCTAGTTTTTTATAGGCTTTTTTAATATCAGTTGTAGAGCACTCTTTAGATAATTCTAAAATACGATAATAATCTTTCATTATAGTATTTTGTATGAAAAATATTTTTAAATTAAACTTGTTTGAATTCGATAAATTATAATTAATCCGATAATTCGTGCTTCTTGATTAATGATTTTTCTTTTGTGAAGTATTTTTCATATTCCTTTAATGATTCATTAAAATTTTTATCGTGTTCCCGTAACCATAATTTCACGATATTAAATTCTTTTTTTGGAATGATTGATAATCCATTTAGATATTCTGTGTTAGCGTTATCAATTAAAATATCTTCTGATAAGGTATTATTCAATATCATATTGAATTGTTCTTTTAAGAATGCGTTAGGAATCTTGTAAGAAATACAACATCCTTCTCTATTATCTGGATCTTCCCAAGTAGGGAAAATATCTTCTCTCATGATGAAAAACATACTATTTTGCAAATGAATCGTTTGAATGATATCATTAATCGCTTTCAGATCATATAAGTTCCTTATTGTATAGATATTTTTATAACTATTTTTATTCCAATTGGTATCTTTAATTGAATGATACCACAGACACCAGTTGGTATTAAGTTGATAATTATTCATTACCCTTCTCAATATAATGAAAAAATCTTTAAATAAATATTATATATATATAAATGAATATCTTCAATATTATACCAATAAAATTAGCTGTTTTTTCATCAATCTATCTGATAATCTTGATATTTTTCGCACCAGTTATTGACCATTTATTTACAACATTAGAAGAGGACAGACAACTTAATGAAAATAATTTTAAAATTATGATTGAGATAATCTCTCATGCAGTTATTTTATCCATTTCTTGGTATTTCTTACATAAATATCTTGGTCGGTATTTAGAATCGGCATTAGGCGTTAAGATTAAACCAGCTACAAAGAGTGCGATTGATTTTGCATCTGCCATCGCATTAATAGGTTTACAGCGAAATCTAATTGATAAGTTAGAATATATTACATTTGCACATCCTTTCAGATTAAAAGATTTATATGGATAATTTATCTTAAATTATTATAGATTACAGTGAAAATGTTATCGGTTTCTATTTCCCCTATTATAGATTCATTGTCGGTTTCATAGAAGTACATCCATTCTATGGGAATAGATAAAACTAATCCTTGTGTAAGATTTATCTTTTGTCCATATTTTTTGATTTCATTGTTTTCTTTATTCATGATATCACTTTTATGTTTCGGGTTAAAGAGGTATAATTTACTTTGGCCATATATTTGATGAATTAAATGAAGATTATGTTTATTATGTAGTAAAGGGATTGAATTGGGTCCTTTTAGTAAACTCATGAAATAATTCTTATTACATTGTATTTGAGATTGGAAAGGTATATATATTTCATCAAATAGCGTTTTTAATCGTAATGAATCGCATAAATTATCATTTTTATATAGGTAAATTTGTTTTTCATCAACAAATGATTTTAGAGATAGATATCTATTTTTATCATGAATAATATGACCTGGATTATCATCACTTAACTTTTGAAAGGATAAATCATTATATTCTTCGCGTTTATTACCTAGATTATGAATCAATAATGGATTTCTTCCTTTGAGTAATTCACTTATTTCATCTTTATTAGCGGATTGTAATTGTTCTAGGATAGCATTATGATTAAAATTATGTATTTCATAAATATGTTTACCTATGAGTATAGCGATAAACAAGAATATCAGATAAAAAATCATTAAAACTATATAAAGGTTTGTTATAATTATAGAAGTATATTAACGTAATGGCACTCACAGGAAATGTTAGCAGATGGTTTAATCGCAAGGGATATGGTTTTATTAATGTAATGACATCTGACTCGGAACATGTTGGCAATGATTTATTCGTTCATCTATCTGGTATTAATGTATCAGATGATGGATACAAATGCTTGTATCCTGGCGAATATGTAAGTTTTGATCTCTGTTCGGGTAAGGATGGACGACCTAATTGTGTAAATGTAACTGGTGTTCTAGGGGGATCCCTTCTAATCGAGCATCCTGAATATCGCTTCAAGTATTTTCAGAAGAATCTTGATAAGCACAATACTTCTACAGTCGATGAGGTCACCGATGAGGTCGCCGATGAGGTCACCGATAAGGTCGCCGATGAGGTCGCCGATGAGGTCGCCGATGAAAATGATCCTGAGAAGAGTGATCAGTAAACAATCTAAATTTGATTAATTTTTATGATTAATTTTTATCTTACAGAATATACTATTATGCCTCTTCGTGGAGGAAAAGAGTATCTAAAAAAAGTGTTTCCTATGGAAACGCAACCATTTAATCCTATTCTCTTGCGAGAAAAAACACCGATTTATGAAGTAAAGATTGATTTCGATGAATCTCAAAGGCACTGGAGAAAAAATAAGGTTAAGTTGGGAGAGGGGATGTTTATGTATAAGCGTTATTCGGAAAGAATTTTCAAACAGTGATATAATTATCTTCCTCGTCATTTTCCCTATCGTGAAACCAATATTTCATAACGACACCTGTAAGCATAGATCTGGGGATATAATTCAGATCATTGAGTTTGTCTTTAAGAGTTAAGCGATCTTTGTTGAGATTCGGTATTTGCCAAGCCGCCGCCGACGCCCTCCAATAATGCCCTCTTATCTTGGTTTCAGAAGTCAAATATATCAATTGACCGCTGAATAATTTATGATCTGTTCGGTAATAATGTCCATGGAAATCCAAGTTTGACATATGGAATTCTCTCTCGGCTTCCGTCGCCCGATGAATTCTCTCCTTCACATAATATTTAGCGACCATCAAGCTAACGTCGTAATCTTTGATGAGATAAGAGAGTTGTTCAGCGACATCTTGGATGGTCTTTGACCACATCTTAAGGATTGTTTACTGAATTGAATCAGTAAGAAATCAAATTTTAATCAATAAGACATTCTGTAATCTCATAGACTTCTTTCTTCTTCCGAACCTTCTTTTTTTCTAATTTAGTTTTAGTTCCATCTTGTTCATAGATATGAATTTCATGGTTACTCTTTTTATAGAATGCGATTCTCTTATCACATTGTTTAGTAAACAGACTTAGGTTCGGATGAGTATCTTTGAAATCGATAACTAAAGGATGAAATTTACGAGCATCTGCTTTTTCTCTTAAAATTCTACCGATACTCTGAATAACATCGGATTTCGGTGAAGCGAGAATGATTGTATTTAACTTCGGAATATCCATTCCTTCGCTAGCCATAGAGAATGTTCCCAAGATAATATCTTTTTCTTGTGAATCTCTAAGTTCAGATGGTTTTAAACCACCGACATATTGACCGACAATATCCCCAATATTTTCCTTGATCCATTTTTCGGTAGTATTTAGATATTCTCTGCGATCGCCCAAGACTAATATTTTTCTACCAGTTTCATATTCTTGTTTGATGATATTGTTGATGAATAAATTTCTTGGAACATGATAGGATATATTATTAATCATTCGAGGCATACAAGGTTTGGGTCCATTTTTAGTATATATTGTGTCTATTTTTGAATATTGAGGATCATCATCATAATATTCATAGATCCGTGTTTCGATATAATCTTTATTGATATCTTTTTTAGATGAATAAACCATTGGACCGATATACCATTCAAAAACTTTTCTTAATCCGTCTTTTCTATCTGGAGTCGCCGAAAGACCTAACATGTATTTAGATGATACTTTCGCCATTGATTTACTAAAGACTTCTGCTCCTAAATGATGACACTCATCAAAGATCGCTAAGCCGAAAGATGAAAATACATCGGGTTCATATTCTTTCTGAGAGAGACTCTGAACCATTGCTAAAACAATATCTTTATCTTCGATATCAATTGTATTCTGTTGTATTTTACCGATCCTCGCCTCGGGTAAGAATTGTTGAATTCTATCACGCCATTGTGTCATTAAGAAATCTTTATGAACGATAACAATAGTTTTCTTCTGTAGCATAGCAATAATATATAAAGCGAGCACAGTCTTCCCTCCACCACATTTAAGAGATATTAATCCCCCGCCCTTCTCTTCACAAGCTTCTTTATATAATTGAATGATAGGATTTTGTTCATTCCTCAAAGATCCATTGAAAGAGAGATTTATCTGTTCACCTTCATCCATTTTTGATTTAGTAGGATTACCGAATTTATCTTGGGCATAGAACCTCGGAATATAAATACTATTAGGAGATTCCATAAATAAACTAAATCGCTTCTCATTGCCATTTCCGAAATCACCGACGACAAATGGATTCACAGTTAAATCTTTTTTTATATCTTTCAGTTCATTAATCGATAATTCGCTTTTCTTTATTTTATAACCATTGCGAGATAAGGTAGTTTGAACCATTACACTATTATTACTTAATAATGTATATTTAAATGATAATTATCAAATTTATATAAAATATAATTTACGAATATCCATTACGTATTCACGACATATCGGGCATTTATTATGATTCAAATTTGAATTTTTCTCCAAACATTCCTTACACGATGTATGACCACAAGGATTACAATAAGAATCAATCTTATTCGTGATACAGATTGGACAGATCGCCGAATGGTTCCATTTATTAATTTTTTGCATTAGATGAAGGTGTTTATTGATTTCTTTTCTTTTTTCAATATAGTTCTTTTTTGTTTCTTCTAATTTATCATTTTCATTGATTTTTACTGAATAAGAATTCATTTTATCCATAATTTCTTTAATTGTTTCATCTTTATCATATTCTTCATTCAAAGATTTCATATAATGAATCGTTGAATCTAATTTAGTAATTTTGTCTTGCGTTATCTTGAATTCTTGATTATATATTATGTGAAGTCCATCCAATTCATCTTGTAATTGAATAAATTCTTCTGAAAATTTATCTAATTTAGAGATCATTTCATCTATTTCTTTATTCTGATAGTCTTTGTTATCAATCGGTAAAATCTCTGTTCCGTGAAGACAATTAAGTAATAATTCTTTGATCTCGATACTTTTATCGTATGTATTCTGAACGACAGAAACGGGTTCTAAACTCTCTGCTAAATTTTCTGTAGGTATAGTAGAGAACGTGTGAACTTGGTCTTCAGAATATCCAAGTACAGGTGCATATTCCATTTACAAAAAAAGGAGTTAATAATGTTAGGAATTAAACTTACTTACGTTCAATAATATCCATCATCTTAAATTTAATCTTATTTGATTTTTCATTTTTAATCAACGATTGTATTTTCACAATGTATCCTTCGGGTAATAGGTATTCACCATAATATGATTTCAAAATATTATAGAGACATTGAACACATT
>Ga0114994_10003281_pt1 | contig 11797 bp, 14 predicted proteins | sample ArcticOcean_MG_C_9_FD_87043 | JGI IMG/M metagenome (GOLD analysis project Ga0114994, IMG submission 87043) | Marine microbial communities from western Arctic Ocean - ArcticOcean_MG_CB2_152 | ecosystem: Environmental > Aquatic > Marine > Oceanic | place: Arctic Ocean: Canada Basin | collected... | reverse complement strand
GACAGAAAGTGTGACAGAAAGTGTGACAGAAAGTGTGACAGAAAGTGTGACAGAAAGTGTGACAGAAAGTGTGACAGAAAGTGTGACAGAAAGTGTGACAGAAAGTGTGACAGAAGAGTGCGAGGCGACTAACAACACTCCGAAAATGCGCACAGCCAAGAAGGTCAAGGCCTTGGAAGAGCTCCGGGACGGAATGGAGGACGTCCAGAAGGAGATAATGAACCAGATAATGCAGCTTCAAATAAAATCCCAAAAAGCCAAGGGCAACGCTAGGCAGGCGCAGCAGAACCTGGTCGACGCAATGTGGGGGGGAAGCGGTGGGGACAGCAGCGGCACTTTTGTGATCGGGGCAACCTTGAGCCCGCTGCAGATCACCAAGAGAGGGCCGCCGAAGGAGGCGCACTACACGCAAAAGTACACCAACTTGGCCAACGACGAAACACTAGATATCACTGAGTTCACTCCCGGCGAGCAGCGGCCGCGAACAACGGGGAGTGTGGCATTGGGGGGTAGAAATAAAAGCAACAACAGCAACATCAGTAGCAGTAGAAACAACAGAGGGGGAAATTTGCAGTCGCTCGACGGCAATGTGTGGGGAGATTTGACAGCTAACTTGCCCACGGACACAACAAACACTAATAGCAACAATAATAGCCGGGGCAGCGCTCTGTCGCGGAAACAGGTGCGGAACGCTCGGACAGCGAGCGCGAACCCGTTTAGCAACAGCCGGCCGCAGCACAATCCCCAAACGAGCAGGAAACTGATGCTAATGATGAGCGGGACGAAGAAAAAGCAGGTAAAGAAGCCAAAGACAGCGCCGAGCAGGAGCTTGAAGAAGATAAGCGTGCTCGCGGAATTGAAGGAGCAGCTGAAGCGGGAGATGGAGGGGGTGGGGGTGGGGGTGGTAGGGGAAGATAAGCCTGAGAGCGAAATGTTGTAATTTGATTAACAAGTCACTTGAAAAAAAGTTGTTTGCAAATCCTCATTGTATCCTCAGGGCACTCAACCTTGTGCTCTATTGTCCTTTCACTCATACCCAATTCGTAATCGTTTCCTCCTGGAAAAATTTTGTCGCCGAAGAAGTGGATAGTATCAAACTCGTCCTCCGATATGTACTGCAAGCAGTACGTCTTGTTCCACCCCTTCGGAAACACATCAAAACTAATCTGGCCACCAATCGAGTAGCACAAATCCAAGTCTTTGAACTCGACCTTCATAGCCTCAATCATGTTCTCGCGAATCTAAGCGAGTATAAGTATTAGTTGTAGTGGGAGGCAAGCGAAAACTGAGTAAAAAACTCGCCTTGTGCTCCAAATCGTACTTCTCGTAGTCATTTCGCTCCTCCCTGGAGCAGTTTCGGCCAATCGGTGAAACGTTGAACATGCCCGTTCGGAACTCAACAAAAGTGCCGCGCTTGATTGGAAGGTCGATCTTGCTCAAGTACCCCATGCACCAGTTGACAAATCGATTGATGTTCTTCTCTCCAAGATGCGCGTTAATGCTAGTAACACCTAGCTCTTTTGCATTCCGGTAGCCTACCAGCCCGTTCTGAGAGAAGTTGTACTCGTATTTGTCCAGGACAGTCTCGCCAAGCTGTTCCATCTGCTTGGGGAGATCGCTGCCACCAACGATTCCAACAGTAATACCAGATTTGGAAAGGTTCAGCATGAAGGATTCCATTTCAGGAGTGATCTCACCACGAGGGAGTGTTAATGTGCCATCAACATCGAAGAGGGCAATGGTTTTGCCCATTTGGAAACGTGGGGGGGGAAGGTGAACTCTGCAATCTCCTTATTTTAAATTTCCCCACTGAGTTTGAAGTTGCAGGGGGTCCGCGTAAATTTGTTCGTGCCTCTTTACACAAATTGCTTATAATGATGGAATATCCTGAAAAAAGCAAAAACTAAAAGGAAATTTTGCGCCGCCTCCACGAGTTTACCAACTAAAACTGCCCCCCCTCCTCCACCCCATGCCAATATCGATCCGCGCCCTCCGGGACTATGCTCGTGGCGACTCGAATATGTATCGATCCTCCCAACTCGACCGAAATCTTTCACCTAGCTGTGTAACCGAAGCTATTAAACTCGACAAGCTTCTTCGAAGCAAAAGTTCCGTTCTCACAATTCTCAATCATGAAAAGTCTGTCCTTCAAAAGCAAATCACTGCTGCCTTGAAATTGAGCCCCACTTCTACTATCCCATCCAAAAGCATGTTGCAAATGTCTGACATGAAGAAAAATCTCAAGTGCTTATCGGACGAGGTTGCCAAGATTCAAACACAGCTCTCTTCCGTGTTAGCCTGCGTGGGAAATTTCGTAGATGAGTCTCCAACTCCTCCTCCCACCCTAACCCTAACCGTCTCGTTCCCACTCCCCCCACCCTCTCCCCTTTGCTTGATCACCAATCTCTTGGCCGACAATCTCTTGGCATCTTTCTTACGCCAGCAATTCAAGAACCTTCACTACTTTACAGCCCTTTCCACCCCCCCTTTAAAAAAATCTCAGTTCCCACCCCTTGGCAACATTGGAAATCTCTCAAACCTCTATATCCCTCTTAAAAACCTCCCCCAATCTTACCTGAGCCTGAGCCAAAGCCTAAAAATAAAAATAATCACCATCACCGATCAGGACTTTGAAACTACCTCCAGCATTCACAGCAGGCAGCTGAACGATTTGATCGGTATTCTCCAGCAAGCCACCAACAGACGAGTCCGCGCAACGAAACTTCCTCCCCCCGATATGAGCCTAGGTGCCATCAGGCAGTACACAATAGAGATAGAGATAGAGATGGAAAGTGGAAGTGGAAGTGGGAATTTCGTGGCAATAGGAACCAGCGGGAATTTCTCGAATTTCAACACGATCCCCAGCAATGTAAATGCGGGCTTTAAAAAGTTGAATCACGCCGGCGGTACGCATGCGCACTCGATAGAAGCTGAGGTGAGCATACCACCTCAGCTGCAGCTACAACTTCAACTGCGACCTTCTATTCACGTCTTGCTCTTCGGGCTGGACGAGCACTTTGAAAAGAACAGTTTTTTGCGGGTGAATGGATTCAATTGCGAGGAAGCCGATTTTAAGCTTCAACAGCTTCTGAGCGGATTTCTGTGCGAAAAGAATGCGAGGGAGAGTTACCCGCACCTACTTAGATATCTGAACACGGTAGTGCGGTAGTGAAACGAACCAAAATTTAAAAATTTTACAGATTTTCTGTGAAAGAAATTTTCTATGAATAGTCCTCATCATCTTCGTCGTTGATCTCTCGCAGCAACACGGCCATGCTTGTTGGCGGTAAAATGCCGTACTCGGTCACAGTCCCTGACACGAAGCTGCGCCGAGCGAGGAAGGAAGGTATTGTTAGTGAACCCGTGCAGGGAAAGCGGCACAACAACGGGGAAGAAAACTCGCTCCGCTCACTCACCTGCTCGGACAAACATCGTACCGCAACGACAGCAGTTTTAAATTCGCTATCTCCTTCCAATTACTCAAAATCCCCCCTCCACCCCCACTCCCCCCACCACTGAACGAGGTGTTGACGACATCGTCGGGGTCCCCAAGCTCATTCAGCGTGATGCTGTCGAGCTGCACTCGGTTCGTTAACTTGTACGTCTCGCAGCAGATGAGCACCGGCACGTTGTACGAGTGTGCAACGAGGGCAACTGCGCCGAGCAAAGCGAGATTGAAAGCATTTTTAATGGATCAGGGGGGAGGCGAGCGAGCCAAATAATTGAGTGGAATAATGTTAGTTTAGGTGGTGGGAGGTGGCTCGTATATATTTCTCTCGTCTTCATCAAGGCGAGCGGAGACGGAATGAAACTCACCTCCGGCGCTGCCAACCCTCGAGAGAACGCTGCCGTTGCGCAACAACGCCGCAGCCCCCATGAACACCTTGGTAACCTCCTTCATTACGTAAGAGAGGCCCGAGAGCAGCACGTAGCTGCAGGGGACGTCGGGGCAGGTTGTGGTCATTCGGGACAGCATCTTGCGGCCCTCCATAAGCGGGCGGGAGTCAACAATGATGATCTGGAAGTTGGTTTTGTTGACCTTGTTGGCGTGGCAAAACACGCGGAAGATGACCTCGCTCATTCCGTAAGTGAGGATGACGTCACCATCGGTGATCTTCTCCGTGGCCTTTTCGGCAATTAGCTTGCAGGGGAGGTTTATTCGCTCCTCGATGAACCTGTCCACCTCGTCAAGAATTCGTCGCCGACCCACCGACTTGTAGTCGACCGTCGGGGGAATGGAATTTATTGTCTTCTTCAGGAACTTGAAAGCGTTGCCCATCCCTATGGAGTGGGGCCGGCACCGAGTCAAGTATTGGAACTGGGTTATGCAGTGCTTCGAGAGTTCGTTGTAAGCCGTTTTTTTGTTGCTGGATTTGCTGGATTTGCTGCTGTTGCTGTTGCTGTTGCTGTTGCTGTTGCTGTTGCTGTTGCTCTCTTCGAACCTGGCAATCACAATCTTGAATGCCCTCATCATGAACAGACAACGGTTGTGTGAACCAACAACCTCGCGCTTCAAGTACTGGGGGCCAAGATTGACGATCGCGGGATCCAGCTCGGGGTGGCTTGCGAACTGGGAAGCAAAAATAGGTTTGTTGTCGTGAGGGGAGAGGGTGAGGGCTGTGGCATTGGAGGGAACTGGGGAAGCCAAGTGGTCGAAAAGGGTCACTTTGTTGTTGATTGGAGGGGGGTGGTTTGTGCTGGGTTTTTGGGATAGGGGGTTGGAGGAGGATGAGGAGTTGGGGGAAGTTGAGGTTGGGTTGCTGGTGTTGCTGTGAGCTGTTGTTGAGGAGCTGCTTTCGGACTTTGGATTGGATTTGTTGGCTTTGGCTAATCTCTGTGATTCTTGCAGTGCTCGCCGCTCGGCTTTTGACAGCTGGGGGCGGTTAGACTTAAAGATTGGGGGCGCGTTTTCGGCCATCGTTCGTATTTCGCGTTTATTGATTGAAAAATGATGAATTGGCACGATTGGTCTTGACAAACCCATCTCCAGAGTACTCCTAAATCCCCTATATATCTCTCTCCAAACATAGACACATAGATAAATAGATATAATGCACAACATCAATTGGATCGCTGCCACAATATTATTCATTTCACAGGCTGCCTCGAAACCTTGCACTACAGGCACTTGCGATGTCGAGTTCGTGACCCTGGCCACTCCAGCTCCTGGGTCCCCATTTCACTATGCATTCCCTGTCCACGACCTAGAGTTGGCTAAAAAATTCTACGGTGGTGTTCTTGGATGTGTTGAGGGTCGTTCTTCAGAGAAGTGGCAAGATTACAGTCTACATGGCCATCAGATAGTGGCTCACTGGGTTGGCAAAGATTACCGGTGCCAGGATTACTTTAATCCCGTTGACGGCGACGAGGTTCCGGTCCCGCACACAGGTTTGGCACTCACAGTTGACCAGTTCAAGGAGATGGCGAAGGCGATCGAGGTTGCTGGAATAGACTTCATTGTGAAGCCTCACTTACGGTTCGAGGGAATGCCCGGCGAACAGTACACAATGTTCTTCAAGGACCCAAGCGGAAACAACTTGGAGTTTAAAGCCATGACGAACCCGGCGAATCTTTTCGCCAAGTACAACATATAATTTTATCTTTTGGAACTATATTTCTTACTACTCTGCAGACAATAATGAAATACTCACTTAAAACCCGACAGGCTCAATTAATCGCCACCTCACACCATCAGCAAGGTCAAAATTCAACCACCATAATTAACTACTTCGTTGTTTTCAATCAGCATGTTGCGAAAGATATGGTGTTCATCGTGAATATCCCTAGTCGCCAATCACAATCTTAACATTCTTTGCAGGAGTGCTACTGATAATAAGTAAAAAAATTCGGTTGGGTTTATGCTATAGCATATGTTGTCATGATGATGTAAACTCACAAAAATCTTACGAAATTACAAGAAATTAGAAATTAAAACGAAAATAACATCATGCCAACTTCATGTGGACCACTACTCTCATCATTGCTAAAATCACTGCCGTCAAATCCTGTGTACCCTATTTATGCTTCAACTTGGCGCTGGTTTTTCATTTCAATGATCACCTTTCCACTTGCATATTACCGGCAACAAACCAACCCAATGAAATGGCCTCGAAATCGGCGGCCGGACCCCCTCCCTGATCTTGGCGCGTCTCATCTTCCTAATATTCGACGTTTTAAAGTTCTTCAGGATCTCTTCCCATTGGTTGCTGTCATGGTTACAAGAAATTATGACATGTTCTTTCGTTTGTATGGGTCGTGCATTCTCCTGCGATTCATATTCTTCAACTCCACCATCCTCCCTCCCCCCGATAAAGATTTCCCTCAACTAAGAATGAGCTTGGGCGTCATACCAAACTTTGATTTTGACCTCATTTTCTCTGGCCACACTATGACCGTCCTTGTAGCCGCTGCCACATTTGCTGTCGACCCAACACCAGATGCCACACAGTGGATGATTTTCTGCATCCTTCTCGCCCTCCTGTGTTCTTTCTCCCTAATTGCGATGAGGGAGCACTACACTATCGACGTGTTGGTTGCTTGGCTTGCCACCTACGCTTGCTACAAGTACCATGAACCTGAATACCGCGAATAGAAGATTTAACCGAATGAAAAATATAATTATTATTGTTTCTTCGCTAAATAATCCGTCAGTGACATGCCTGTCCGCTGCCTAGGCGCGGCACTTCCACCCCCCCCAACCACTCCAACTCCGTCCGTCTTCTTACTTGCCAGAACGTCGAACACGACGATATCCCCCCCCTCTCCAGCCCCTCCACCTTCCCCTTCCCCCCCTTCAGCCAACGCCGCTTTCTCCCTCTCGACTCTCTCGCCTTCCTCTCTCTCCAGCTTCAACTTCTCCTCCTCATTGGCCTTCTTGATTCGCTCCTGCTCCTCCTTCCCCTCAATCTCCACGCTCCACAGCACCTGGGGCTTGTTCGGTCGCCTCTTGAACGGGTTGAACCCCTCGTCCTGCGCATTTTTAATGGAGCAGGGGGGAAGCGAGCGAGCCAAAAGAATTGAGAATAATGTTAGTTTAGTAGTGGCTCGTACATATTTCTCGTCTTCTCCGCAGAGCTCTCGGCGAGAACGGACGACGAGCCGGACCCCAACGAATGTTGAGCCTGCTGTCTGTTTGGTTTGGTCCATCGTCATCTTCCTCATTGAAGGCTCGCTCGCTTCGCTCACTCACCTCCTTGGGGGGTTTCTCCACGAAGTCAAAGTCGGTGTTCTGGTTCGACTGGTACGCCCGGTCGTTGATGCTACTCCAACCGACGTTGTTCTGCGCCGAGCGAAGCGAGGCGCATTTTCAACGAAGGTTTAGAGTCATTATTGGATGTAGCCATGAATAGAATTTCGCTCGCTCACCTTGCGGAACTTGTTCAGCCTAGCTTCTTCCGCTTTGCACACCCGAGCGAGCTCCCCCTCGAGCTTCTCGAGCTCAAACTGCGCCGAGCGAAGAAGGTGTGCGAAAACAAGTTGAGCGGAATAATGTTAATTTTAGTAGATGCTCCTATTATCGTCTTCTCTTCCACAACCCCCCCCCGCTCCGCTCGCTCACCTGAGAAGATTTCAAGTAGTTCTCGGCCTCCCTGTAGAACCTTTGAGCAACTTTTTTGTCGTTGTTGTCATGGTCGTCATCATCATCATCATCACTACTGTTGTCGTTGCTGTAGTTCATGCCGTTGGGGTCGGTTTCTCCGCTTTTCACCGACGGGCCAAATTCCCTCACAAGGTCGGTCACCTTCTCCGCGTTCTCCGCTCTCACACGATAGATGTCCTCGATCTTTAGCTCTAGCACGCCCTTCTGCAGCCCAATGTTCGAAACGTTCTTCGGGTCCATTTTTTTGGACTCGGCGATCATCTGAGCAATTACCTGCATTTTCAACGAAGTACGAGAGCAAGAGTGGGTTAGTCGCTTCGCCCTTCGTAACTCCAACGTATTCTGTAGTGCACGCCAATGTGAAACACTCCGCTCGCTCACCTCCGGCTTGTATTGATAATTGTCGACGATGTTGTTCATCTTCGTCTTGGTCAGCTTTTTACAGGTGCGCTGCGTCATTTTCTCAATGCGGTTGTTCTCGAGGTGGCGGTTCAGTTTCAGCACGTCGTTTTCTTCCAAAGCTGAGTTCGAGATCATGTCCATTTTGACAATCTGTGGTGAGTGGTTTGGGTGGTGTTGGGATTGGATTGTTTGGGTTGGTTTGGTTGGATAAATAATTGGAAGTTTTTGAGGTGTGTAATTACTTTGTTTGTGGAGGGGGGGAGACCCCCCCCCCCCACAAACCCTCTCCCCTTACCGCTGCGCTCGGCTTTCCGCTGCGCTCGCTCGCGGCCCCACTCACCTTCTCGTCCGGGCCAAACTTAATCAACAGACGACGATTCGTCTGGACGTCGTCCTTCCCCTTGGCTCCTCTAGTGAACTGGTAGTAGTTATCGAACTGCTCAACCCCCGCAATCTCGCAAAGGCGAAAGCACATTTTCTGGGTGTTTTGGTCCATTCCAATTGATAGCTTGACGTAGCAGCCGACGACGGCAGCCTCAAAATAAGGCTCGTTGCACCACTTCATCAGCCTGTTGCGGGAGACTGCGCCGAGCGAAGAAGGTGCAAAGGGGTTAGTAGTGGTTCGTATTTTCGTCTGGACACTAGTTGTGACTAGCTCGCTTGCTGCTCGCTTCGCTCGCTCACTCACCGACGATGGCTTGAATCTGCTCCGTCGTGGCAGGAGGACTCGCCTTGCCCTCAAACGGGGAAGACGGATGGGCGGAGGAAGGAAGCGCCTCCTCCTCCTCGTACGGGTCGTCCTCGTCCAACCTCCCCTTTGTTTGCTTCCCCTTCTTTTTCTTCTTCTTGCTCTTGACGCCAAAATCGTCGTCGTTGTCGCTCTCACTATCGTAGTCGATGTCATCGTCGTCGTCAGACCTGTAGTCGGCAGTTTTCTTGTTCTTACGGGCCTTCAGTTCAGCCATTGAATCCATTTTTTTCTTCTTCTTCGAGTCTACGTCCTTGTTTCGAGTGGACCGCCTGGAGGAGGAGGGCTTGGAGCCGTATTTCAGGTCCCTCGCCTTCTGCTTGTTCTCCCGCTTCAGCTTCTTGAGCTCTGCATGTGTAGCGTAGTGTTGGGCGGGCGTTAGACGAAGACGAAGACGAAGACGGGGGTAGTTGAGTGTGGGCGATTGATTCATCTTACCTTGCTGGGTCTTCTGGTCCTCGTAACGCTGGGCGAGAATAGCCTCACGCTCCATCTCGGACAGGCCGTTCAAGTAGGTTTGATCCTCCGCGTCCTTGATGTAGTTGCCACCCATCTCCTCCTCCTCAGACGAGTCAGAATCATTTAGGGAGTCTTCGTCGGAGGAGACGGCGTCGTTGAACGCCGAGGCGGCAGTTTGGGGCTCATCATCCGACGCATCGCTGAACTCCATGTCTTCGTTTGTGTTGGAGTTGGAGATGGAGATGGAGTTGAGGATGGGGGGGGGAGGGTTTGAATCTTCGTCCGAGAAGTCAATGTCGTCGTCGTCAGATTCGAGGATGACCTGCGCCGAGCCAAAGTTAGTTCGGTGTGTTAGGAGGAGGTGTAAAAGTTGTTAGGAGGAGGAAGGCACAAGGCTCACCTTCTGGGTCTTCTTCTTGGCAGTCTTTTTGGCTGCACGCCACGCACAGAAAAAAGAGGGAGAGGTGAGAGAGGTGAAATAGGATGGCGGGGGGAGGAAGGTGAAGGGGAGGCAAAATTCCTTCATAACTCACCTGCCGGCTTTTTCTTCACTGGGGCCTTCTTCTTTTTAGCAGGCGCTTTCTTCTTCTTGGGGGCAGAAGCTGCGGGGGGGGAGGGGGGAGGAGCATTGGCCGCTTCGGAGGCGGCCTTTGATTGAGCCAGAGCTTGTCTTAGAGACATATTGTATGAAAACTCTTAATTTTGAGATGTCGAGATTTGATTAGGGGTGATTTTGGTTTCGAAGAAAATGCGAATATGTGCTCAGAGTATGAACAAAGCGCTGAGTTTTGTTGCCGTCTTGAGAGTCAAAGGTAAAACACCAAAATTGAAAATTTTCGAAATTAAAAGCAAAGTGTGTGTTTAGGTTGATGCGAGCTATCATCGTCAGCAGCATCTTCACAACACGTTCTCTCTTGCGAGCAGCCTCAGCCATGTCGACATTTGTGAAACCTGAAATCACACACCATTCGACTTATACTACTATCAGCCCCAAGAACCCTTCTGCCCTCCTCATAATAATGCACGGACTAGGGGATACAGCGGCCGGCTTCACCGATGTTGCCCAAATGTGGTCAAACACCATGCCGCACATAAAATTTATATTGCCGACCGCCCCTTCTCAACCTGTCTCAATGAACATGAACATGGCAATGCCTAGTTGGTACGACATAAAAGGCCTTGATGAGCGGACCAATGAGGAGTGCGATGGAATTTTCGCCTCCCAAACCCGTATAAATAAGATTCTTGATGAAGAGAACCTCCTTGGAATTCCTTTCTCGCGAATGGCGGTTGGCGGTTTCTCGCAGGGTGGGGCCATGAGTCTGTTTGTGGGTTTGCAGATGCCCGTTGAGAAGAAGTTGGCAGGGGTTTGTGTTATGAGTGGATACCTAGCCGGCAGTAAGCAGTTCAAGCTCACGCCTGGTTTGGAGAATACGCCTGTTTTCCACGGGCACGGGACACAGGACCCAATGGTTGCTTTCAGCATGGCCGAGAAAACAAAAAAGATGCTCGAGGAGGCTGGAGTAACAAATTACGAAATGAAGAGCTACCCCATTCAGCATACAGTGATTCCGGAGGAAATTCAGGACGTTGGGCGTTTTTTAGCAAAGATTCTGCCTGGTGGAACTGAGAATGAGCTGGAGAAGAAAGCGCCTAGTGAGATGAGCGTGAAAGAGCTCAAGGCCGCAATCAAGGCAGGAGGCCTGGGGAATCAGGCAGTTGGGTTGTGCGAAAAGAGCGAGTTTGTGAAGCTTTTAAATGACAATTTATAACTATGCAAAAACCCTTTCTATTTTTCTATTCGTACCGTACCCCCCCCATAAAATCCCTCGCCTCTGGCACAGCTCCATTGAACTCCGCATTGCGAAAATCGAAGCCCGGATTTTCCTCCTGAAATCGCTCAAGCATCATCTCCTTCTTAATGCTCTCTTTGGTTATCGGATCGATTTCAATCCCATGCCTTCCCTTGAGCACCTGAGTCCACGTTTCGCCCTTGTGAGCCTTGATCAATACAACGTTTAGCTCGTTCTCCTACGCCGAGCGAAGAAGGTGCGAATACGAATTGATATTGAGTGGAACATAACAGTGTTAGTTAGTTGTTTCGTAGTGGCTCGTATTCTCGTCTTCCTCAAGGTGAGCGAAACTCACCTCCGAATCGAATGTCCAGGTGGACTCGTCAATTTGCACAAGGGAAAAAGTTTCCTCGTGGATGAACGGTTGGTCCGCTCCTATCAGACCAATCTTCAGCGACGTTGGGAGGATTGTTATGTCAAAGAAGGATGCGTGAACACCGGGGGGGGGGGAAATGAACAGATTGACTTCTTCGAGATTTTGCTGCGCCGGCGCCGAACGAAGCGAGGCGCATTTTTAATGGAGCAGGCGGGAGGCGAGCGAGCCGGACGAATTGAGTGGGTTATTTTAGTTATATTTTTCAATTTTGTATTAATTTTGTAGCCGTATGCTCGTCTTCGTCCATTGCGAGCGGTTGGGGGAGGAGCTGCGTCCATCAAGCCGAGCGCAGTGGAAAGCCGAGCGCAGCGGAAGGGGTGGGGGGTGGGGGGTGGGGGGGGTATCCGAAACCCCTCCCT